>Ga0187781_10000931_pt1 | contig 21753 bp, 12 predicted proteins | sample 0715_SJ02_MP02_2_FD_132447 | JGI IMG/M metagenome (GOLD analysis project Ga0187781, IMG submission 132447) | Tropical peat soil microbial communities from peatlands in Department of Meta, Colombia - 0715_SJ02_MP02_20_MG | ecosystem: Environmental > Terrestrial > Soil > Wetlands > Peat | place... | reverse complement strand
AATATTTTCACAATATCTCAAAGAACAGTAATCACTGGATCAGCCTGAAGCTGGTCGGCAAGAAGAGCAATCGCATGGGCCTTGGGGCGAAAGTGCGCATCACAGGCGACGACGGTAGAGTTCAATACAACCATGCCACGACTGCAGTCGGCTATGCGTGTGCCAGAGACTCCCGCGTACATTTCGGACTGGGTGGGTCACGAGTTGTCCGCGAAATCGAGATCACATGGCCCCGCGGCGTACGGCAGGTGCTGCGGGACGTGCCTTCAGATCAAATTCTGAAGGTTGAAGAACAAGTCCAGTAATTGTTGGAAAAGCTGTCGTGCGCGGGTGTCTGACCCTCCAAGGGTCCATCCGTCCCCTTGAACCCTCCAGGACTTTACTCAGCCTCGAGCCACGTGGGCAGTTTTCACCTGGCTAAACCGAACCGCTGGGGTGGCTTCTTTAGTGTGGCCCGCCGCCCGGCATGGTAGGCATTTGCCGGCAATTTTCCGGATGAGTGAAAAGTGAGGCGTCGGGTTCGTTCAAGCTCACGTCTTTGTACTCCATTGTGACCGGGCCTCGGCTGGTCTGCATCTCAATCTTGATGGGGAAGCCCTTAAGGTCTTCGGCTTCCCAAACCTTCATCTTGGAGGGCGGGCCATTGCGGGGAGTGACCGTCAAATTTTCCACCTTGCAGGCATGGCCATCCACCGTGTCGGTACCCGCCGATGAACGCTCGATGGTGGCATCCTGAGCTTGCGAAAAAGGGTTCTGCTGGGCCGGCGAAGTTGTCTGCATGCACATGCCATTGCCCATAACCATGTAACCCGTATGCTGGCTCAGTTCCATGATCATGTAGCCGGCACCGCCCGGCATGGACGTTCTCATTTTGTCGCCGGAGCGATAAATTTTCATCTCACCCGGCCCCTGGCCCCCATGCGTCGGCATCCCGCTCATTACTGCGGTGGCGGAAAACTGTTTGAAATCGAGCGGATTCTGCGCCTGCGCAACCATGGCCAGGCATAGGATCGCCAAAATGGTTAGTCCGTACTCGACTTTGCTGAAGTTGGGCATGGCAGCATTTTCCTTAGCATGAATTGTTGTGGGGCCAGGAACGGCCAGTAGTGTACACCTATCTCGCCCGTCTGCGACACTATGAAATGGGGCCACCGGAGTGGGACATCCAGTAATGTCAGTAAGAAAACCCCAGAACCAGATGATGTCGCCCAGCTTGCTGGAACTCACGCACGATCAGAGTTCATCAGGCCTGATCTTCTTGTTTTTCAGTGCAGATGAAATGCAGCTCGCAAGATGCGCGGCGTATAGGCCCGTTACAACGCCGGTGAAAACGTCGATCGAGTAATGCGCTCTCAGAATCAAAACGGTTGCGACTTCGAATATCACAACCAGAACGCCGAGTGCAGTGAGCCAACTCTTGCGCATCCGAGCAATTTCAGTTATTGCTAGAACCGCAATCGCGGTATGGCCCGAAAAGAAGTAATCGTTGCTCACATTGTAGGTCACGAGCAACGAGGGAAATCCGGGATAGTGCCAGATTGCATTCGGCGGAGCAGGCAGCGACACCAACAGCTGCATGATCTGTCGCAGACCTAACACGATCACCAAACCGAGGAACGGCCGAAGGGAAGCTCCGAAAATCCATCTCGAGAGAAGGAAGACGCCCAGCAGATCGATGATCCCGGAACTCACGATCAGCAGCAGATTTGCTGCTCCTGGGTGATCGTGCAAATACAAGTTCGCAAAGGCAGTGGCAGCGTGGAGTCGATCTCCGATCACGCCTGTGGGCGCGCCGCGGGTGCCAATCAACGATTGGGTCCAGAACCAGACGATGAGGGCGACAGTGGTAACACTCAGACGAATGATGAACGACCGCGTGCTACGCGTTATCCGCGCTTCATGAACGTCATCATCTTTGATTGCGCTGCCTGTCATCGCGCTTGTGTCAAACCGCGGCTCCGGCAGCCAGTTCCTTTAACCGCCGCAAATCGAGCTTGCCAGTGCCAAGATAAGGTAAGGATTCCACATGCACAAATTGGTCGGGACGGGGCTTCCACAGAGCCGGCAAATCCGTCTTTCCCAGTTGCGACAGACATTCCTGCAATTTCCCGTCAGCTAAAGTGTGAAGCACAATCAGCCGTTCGCCCTTCTTTTCGTCAGGAACCGCGGTCACCGCGAAGATCTGTTCAGTAGCTCCAGCGATTTCGTGAAGTTTGTCTTCGACCTTGATGTGAGGGACCATTTCTCCGCCAATTTTGCTGAAGCGACTCATCCGGTCCGTGATGCGCACAAATCCATCTTCATCCATGGCAGCGATATCGCCCGTGTTATACCAGCCGTTGCGGAGCACCTCAGCCGTCTTTTCTGGCCGATTCAAATAGCCCAGCATCACGTTGGGGCCGTGCACCAGCAGCAATCCAGTTTCACCTGGCGGTAATGGAGCCATGGTTTCAGGATCGACGATCCTCACGCTGATTCCAGGTAACGGATGACCGATGCTGGCGCGCTTCGCGCCGACCTGGCGGAATTGCGCTGCGCGGAAGTCGCGTGTGTTTACCGTGACCGCAGGTGAGCATTCCGTGCAGCCATAGCCTTCAAGCGGCCGAATTCCGAAACGATCTTCGAATGCGACCGAAACGCGCTCCGGGAGCTTCTCGGCGCCTGCCATTACATATTGCAGGCTGCCAAAATCTTCCGGCGAGCAGCGCCGCATGTACGACTGCAGGAGCGTGGGAGTGGCCAGCAGAAAGGTAATGGCGTACTGGCTTACCAGAGCACCTATGGCGCGAGCTTCCAGAGGGCTGGGATGGAAGACCACTCCCATGCCGATCGCCGTTGGCAAACAAAGAGCGCCGGTGAATCCGAAGGAGTGAAAAAAGGGCAGGATGCCGAGGATTTTGTCGTTACGGCCGAGCATAAACACCTGGTTGAGTTGCTCGACATTGGAAGCCACGTTGTAGTGCGTGAGCATGACTCCCTTCGGATCGCCCGTGCTGCCGCTGGAAAAGATGACGGTCGCGATGTCATCCAGTCGCGGCTTTTGTGCGGCGCCGAGGGACTTTTCGATAAGCCGGATTGGCAAAAACCAGGAGATAAAGGCTGCTGTTAGGCGTTCCCAGAACCGCGGTTTGTCCGCGAGATCCTCCAAGATGAACGCCTGCGCTGGCGGTTGGATGTGGACACGCTCCAAAAACGCCTTCGACGTAATTACCGTTTGCAACTCGCATTGTTTGGCGCACGAAGCGAGAACCTCGTTGGAAGCGGTGTAGTTCAGATTTACCGGAATTTTTCCCATCAGAAGTGCAGCCAGGTTGACCAGTGCACCGGGAACCGAGGGTGGAAGAAAAATGCCGACCATCTTCTGATCGCGCCAAACCAGGCGCAACCGTTGCGCCAGGAAGATCGTGCGGGTAAGGGCGCCTCCAAAGCTCAGCTTTGGTGTGCGCCCATCGGCCATGGCAAAGCGAAATGGATGTCGCCGGGCCGTTTGTACACACGAACGATGCAGCGGCCGCATGTAGCGCTTGCGGAGTTGGTATGCTTCTGCGCCAAGTTCCTGCACCGCCTGGCGCACGTTCTGAGCGCCACTGGTGGAAGGCATTGGCTTGCCGAAAGTCACGGTAACCGGGTATGGGATTTTGCGTGGAAACTTCCACAGAAATTTCCCGCGTTCAAAGCTGAAAATTGAACCCCATACTCCGCCCAGATTTGTCGGAATGATCGGAACATCTACGCCCTTAACAATTCGCTCCATGCCGCGCCGGAACGGGAGCATCTGTCCGATTCGGGTCATCTGGCCCTCGGGAAAGATGCATACGATTTCTCCGTCCTTTAATGCTTGCGTTGCCGTGCGAAGCGAGGTGATCATTTCGCGCGGCCGAAGCTGCGATGAAATTGGAATCACTCCCATGATCTTGGCGAACGGCTTCACCAGCGGATGATCGTACGAGCCTTTGAACATCAGGAACCGAATCGGCCGGTCGATGGAGGCAATTAACAGGACTGCATCGACCATGGAAACGTGATTCGGTACCAGCAGCGCTCCACCTTTGGAAGGAATGTTGTCGCGCCCTTCGAGATGAATTCGATACAGAGTGTGAGTCGCGATCCACAACAAGAGACGGAGTAGCGCATCAGGCAGCAGGTACAAGACATAGATCGTTGCCGCGACGGTCACCAGAGAAACTGAGAGGAAGATCGAGGGCGGACTGAAGTGCGCGTAATGCTGGAAGAAATAGTAGACGCCGGCCGCGCCGCCGATACCAATAAACGAAAGCAGGTTTGCAGCGGCAATCACGCCGCCTTTGTCCTTTTCGTCGGGGCGGTGCTGAATCAGAGCATTGACCGGGACCGCGAAGAAACCGGCCGAGGAGCCAAGGGCGGCGAGCAATATCAGCACATGCGTGAACGACAGGTTCCGGGCGGAAAGCAGGACTCCGAACAGGGTCATGCCGACCGAACCCAGCGGAATCAGTCCATATTCGACCTTGCCACTGGAAAGGTAACCCGCCGCGAGGCTGCCGAGGCCGATGCCGATCGCGACTGCTGCCTGCAGTATTCCCGTACGGGTTGAAGTGCTGTGCAGCACGTCCTCGCCATAAAAGACGATATTGGCCGTCAGCAGCGCACCGAGAAACCAGAAATATGTGTTCCCGAGAACCGCCAGCCAGAGGACGCGATCTCGGCGTATTAAACGCAGCTGCACCCACAGATCGCCAATTGGATTGGCGCGAAATTTCTTGACGGGATCGGCGGCAGGAACCTTTGTAATCCCGAGGCTGAAAATCAGTCCGGCAACAGACAAACTGAGGAAGATCAGGCCCGACCAGCCTTGGCGTCCATGAAAAACGTCGGCCAGGAAAGCCCCGGAAACAAGCCCGGCGATCGACGCCAGGAAAGTTCCCAGTTCGATGACACCATTACCCCAGGAGAGCTTCGGTTCGGGCAGCAACTCGGGCAACAATCCGTACTTCGAAGGTCCGAAGAACGCGGCCTGCGTGCTGGCCAGGAAGATTGCAGCCATTTCGAAGTGCAGGTTCTGCCAGGCCAACCCGGCAATCGCGAGGGCCATGACGCCAATCTCGAACAATTTCGTGCCAATCGTGACCGTACGTTTACTGTACCGATCCGCAAGAAACCCTCCGGTCATGGAGAACAGAATGAAGGGAACGGAGAAGAGGGCGCCCGCCACCAGAACGAGCCGATCACGATCGGCCTTCGCTATCCCTGTGCCCAGGATGATGAAGACGATGAGATTCTTGTATGCGTTATCGTTGAACGCACCCTGGAACTGTGTCGCAATGAGGGACCAGAATCCCCGCCGCCACGGCCGCCGGACCCCAGGTTCGCCGGGAGGCTCCGAGGTTACGGTAGCGGACTCTTCCAGCACGGCGACAGGAGTATCTTCGCTCATAGGAACGTCTGATCAGCGTGTGAAAATCAGGGGATTCCGAACATTTTGTCACAAGGCCAGCCCACCGCCAATCACCATACTGAGAACGCCCGTTACTTCCGGGTTTGCAGGCGAGAATAAACTGCAAGACGGAGGTCGCGCTGCGTTCTATTATTTAGGCTTGCAGAACTACATGCATGCGGGGTAGCCCTTGGAGCTTCTCGCCGTATTGTTAGCGCTGTTAGTCTTAGCCACTCCCGGCCTCGCCCTCTATGCGGTTTGGAGGCAGCGGAAGCTTCGCCGTCAAATCGAGGAACTCACTCAGCTCAGCTTGCAACAAAGCGACGCTCTGCACCGTGAACTCCTCGAACTTCGACGCCAGATCGCGGTTTTCTCGCAAAGTCCGGGCGCTCCGGTCAAACCCACAGAACCCGGCCCTCATATTGCAGTTTCAGCCGAGACGCCGAAGCCCCCGGAGCGAGTGCCTCCGAGTATGCCTGCGCCGGCTGTGAAACCAGGGCCCAGTCCTGCTCTGGCTGATTTGAAACCTTCTTTACCTGGCGATAAGACCCAGCCTGTCCTCTGCCCCTGGTGCAGCACAGTCCACGCGGGAGGGGTTAGCAACTGTCCGACGGCCAAGCCAGTTACGCATCCAGCAGAAACGCCGCGAGCGCAACCTACACCTCCGCCTGTGAGTCCGCGAACTGGAGAAGTTCCTGTGCGCCCTCCCAGCCCAGCGGCGCCGATGGCGCCGGCAGCGAACAAGTCCGAAGAGAGAATCGTTGCCGCAACCAAGCCTGATACGCCGGCAGTTTCGTCGGGTGCGCCGCCGATTTCCGCGCCTACGATGAGCGCATTGCAACCTCCCATTCCAACCGCGCCGGCGACTCCGCCTCCATCGGCGACGCCTCCCCCTGCTGCACATGAACACTTCACGCCTCCACGAACTCCAGCCGCGCCGCCGACGGCCAGCGCTCGGGTCATAGAACCACCACAGTTTGCCACCTTGCGGTCTTCGTCTCCAAAGCCAACCGCTCAGCAGCGCATGAAGTCCGTGTTTGCCCTCGAAGAGACGCTAGGGACGAACTGGCTGAACAAGCTCGGCATCACCATTCTGGTGCTGGGACTTGCGCTCTTCGGGATCTATGAGCTCGGCCAGATGGGGCCAGCAGGCAAGGTTGGACTGTCCTACGTTGTCTCGCTGGCACTGTTGGCGGGAGGCGTGTTTTTCGAGAGACGTGAGCGCTACCGGGTTCTGGGTCATACCTTGATCGGCGGTGGATGGGCTCTGCTGTTCTTCACCACGTACGCCCTCAATCATGTTCAGGCGATGCGCGTGATGGATTCAGCGAGCGCGGACCTTGTCCTGATGCTTGTGGTCGCGCTCGCTATGGTGCTGCATACGCTGCGCTACCGCTCCCAAGTAGTGACCGGGATCGCGTTTCTGTTGGCGTACTGGACAGTGTCGCTCAGCCAAAACGACGTCTACAGCCTTGCCTCGGGCGTCGTTCTTGCCCTCGGACTCGTCACCATCGTCATGAAGATGGGATGGTTCGAGCTTGAAGTGTTCGGCATTTTATCGAGCTATCTCAACCACCTGTATTGGCTGTACCGCCTGCTGGGGCCCGAAGGCGCGCACGGGCACGCTTTTCCTGAGTATCGGGCCAGCACCGCTCTGCTGTTGTTCTACTGGCTGATTTTCCGGGTTTCCTACATCGCGCGGAAGACCGGGTCTCCGCAGAGTGAGCATGTATCGAGTGCAGCAGCGCTGATCAACACTTTGTTGCTGCTCGGCACGATGAAGTTCCAGTCCGTCCATCCGGAACTGGCTTTCGTTGCCTTGCTCGTCATAGGCGCGGCGGAATTCGCCTGTGGACAGCTACCCCTGACCAAGCGCCGCCGTGAGGCCTTTGTTGTTTTGAGTGTACTCGGCGCCGGGCTCATGATCGCCGCGGTCCCATTCCGATATTCCGGAAACAACGTCGCTATCCTGTGGCTGATCGGCGGCGAAGCATTGTTGCTGGCCGGAGTGTCGGTCAGCGAGGTGGTCTTCCGGCGTCTCGGCTTGCTCGCGGGACTTCTGGTTGGATTGCATCTGGTAGTTGTCGACTTCCGGCAAGTCATGGCGGTTCGCCAGAGCAGTGAAGATCTTGTCCTGGCCGCTGGTGTGATGTTCGCGCTCTGCGCTGCTGTTTTTTATCTGAATGCGCTTTTCATTGGGGAACGCTGGAAATTGTTTTTCGACGAATCGCCCGATGTGCAACTTATTGATGGGCATTCGTACCTGGGAGGATTCGCCGCCGTATCGGCTGCCTGGGCTTTATGCTCGCAGGATTGGACTGCGGTCGCATTCGCCGGCATCATGCTCACGCTGGCGGCGCTGGGGCAGAAGCTTAAGTCACGTCATCTGCAAGTCCAGTACGGTCTCATCGGCGCCCTGATCTTATATCGCGTGGTTCTGTTCAACCTTCACAGTGAGGCTCCTGCGCACACCCAAATCGCCATGCGACTTTTCAGCCTGCCGGCGATTTCCGCGATGTTTTATGTGACCGCGAAGTGGGCGCAATGGCGAGACGATTCGAACCAGCGCACCTTCCGAGGATTCTTCGCACTAGCCGGCACCGCTCTGCTTACTTCGCTCATTTATTACGAGGTGCCGGAACTCTGGCAGCCGGCAGCGGCGATTCTCTTCGCCGTGGCGCTCATGGAAATCGGGCAATGGATCCGCTATTACGCGCTCGCCTGGCATGCTCACTTATTGAGCGGCTTGGCGGTGCTGGCTGCGTTGACCGCCGACCAAGCGAGCGCTCACCGTTGGCACGACGTGCCACTCCACGCGGTTGGCGCTTTGCCAGTTGTCGCGGGGCTGTACTGGATCGCCAGGCGTATTGGGGTGCCAAACTCCGATCACGTCAACACGGCGCGAATCGCTTATAGCTGGGCCGGGACCGGCATGATGCTTTGGGTGCTCAACGAGGCCGTGCCCCTGCCGTGGATTGCTGTTTCGTGGATTGTGTTTGCAGTTGCTCTGGCTTTCGTCATGCGCCGGATTGGTTACAGGCAACTCGCATGGCAGGCGAATGTTGTGGCTGCATGCTCCGTGGCGCGTACCTACACCGCCAACTTTTCGCTTGAGCAACAGGTTTCACCCGGCATTTCTCTGCGGCTGGTTACGGTTTCGATTGTCGCTGCAGGGCTCTATTTTCTTTCGCGCAAAGCCACCATCCCCGATTCTCAATCGCAGCGCGCGATCGCCTATCTGCACACCTTCGCCGCAACCGCCTTGCTTGCGCTTTTGGCTTGGTATGAGGCGCCAGGCGCATGGCTGGCAGCCGTGTGGGCAATATTCGCTTTGGTATTGGCGCTGGTAGATCGCCAATTTGAACTGGAGGACCTCGCCTGGCAGGCGCATGCCCTCGCTGCACTGGCGATGGTGCGCAGCGTCTCGGTAAACCTGTACATCGACGAAGCCTGGCATGGGATTAGTGTCCGGCTGCTCTCGCTGGCGATCGTTACCGTCGTTATGTATGCGCTCGCACAAGTCATCCGCATGCCGCAGCAGTGGCGCAATCGGGAGTTCCACCACATTTACTCGTGGGCTGCCTCAGCCCTGGTTTCACTGCTCATGTGGTACGAATTGCGGCCCTTGAGCGTGGCAGTCGGTTGGGCAGTTTTCGGCCTGGTTCTTTTCGAATATGGGCTACTGCGCAACACGAGGCAGTTCAGGTTCCAGGCATATCTGGCATTGACGGCCGCGTTCGGCCGGATCTTCTTTGCCAATCTTGCGGTCGGCAATCCAGGCGAGTTTTGGGGACCCCGGATCTACACGGTGCTGCCGCTCACGCTGATTTTCTTCTTCGTTTATGCGCAACTGGACGCAGACCGGGCAACCGTGCGCGACGACCGCCGTTTGCACTTCGACGACCTGCTTGGTTATCTCGGGACAGCCAGTGTGATTGCTCTGCTGTATTTCCAGTTTCCCAATGATTGGCTGGCTACGACGTGGGCCGTCGCAGTGTTTGTTCTTTTTGGAGTGGCGCTGTGGCTGGATCGGTCCATCTTCCTGCATCAGGGCATCCTTCTAACGATCGGCACCTGCCTCCGCGGCATCATGCATAATCTTTTCGGTGCGAGCTATTTCAGCGGAGGCGACTGGACCGGGCGCTATTTCGTGCTGGGTTCGGCTGTGGCCGTTCTTTTGGCATGCCTTCCATTCGCGTTTCGTCTGCGCGATCGGCACCAAGGGCAGACTCTTCCCATTCGCTGGATGGGAGCCCTGGTGCGGCATCCGGAACAGTTCATGTTCTTCGCGCCGATCCTTCTGCTCACTCTGATGCTGGCACTCAAGATGCGCGCCGGCATGGTCACGGTCGCGTGGGGAATCGAGGGAGTTTTGATCATTCTGCTTGCCCTTGCGGTGAACGAGCGCAGTTACCGGCTTACCGGATTAATCCTGCTTTTGGTTTGTGTGGGCAAAATCATCTTGCGTGATGCCTGGGGCCTCGCTCCCCGCGATCGTTACATCACCTTCATCATTCTGGGCGCGGCGCTGCTGCTGGTATCGTTTCTATACAGCAAATACCGCGAGGCCATCCGGCAGTTTTTATGAAGCGCATCGGCGCATTCATCCTCGTGCTCCTCATTGGCGTATCTGCGCTCTACTTCACCCAACGCCGCCACGATTCCACACCCGTTTCGGCGAACGCAGTCGTGGAGATCGCTGCCGATGCCCAACGCGATTTGACACGAGTCCCTATGCGCCTGACGCGTCTTTCCGATGAGGAAGAAATCGCGGTGGGCAATGAACTGGCCGCGCAATATTCGATTGGCGATACCAATTTGAGCCCCGAAGAACTTGCGCTGGACAATTACGTTCGCCGCGTGGGGAGCGCTGTCGCGTCCCATGCTCACCGGCGTCTTCCTTATTCCTTTCATCTTTTACCGGATCGCACCATGATCAATGCTTTTTCTCTTCCCGGCGGCCCCGTTTACGTTGGGGAGGGCCTGCTGGATTTGATGACCAGCGAGGATGAACTGGCATCCGTTCTCGGACATGAGGTGGAACACATCGATCACTATCACTGTGCCGAACGCGTGCAGATCGAAGCCAAGCTGCGCAATGTCGAACTCGGGGTTATCGGTGCATTGGAGCAAATACCACTCAGTGTGTGGGAAGCTGGCTACAACAAAGATGAGGAATTAGAAGCCGACCGGGAAGGAATGCGGCTCGCAGTTCTTGGCGGCTACTCGCCTTATGGAGCCGTGACTCTGTTCGAGAAGCTTGCCAGGCTTCACGATGAATACATCATCCATGCGCAGAGCCCGGAAGAAGAACTTTCACAACTTGCGATTCAGAGCCTGGAAGGATACTTCCGTTCGCACCCTCTGCCGTCGGAGCGCCTTGCCCAGGCGAACAGTCTGATTGCGCAAGAGGGTTGGCAGGACCGCAAGGGGCAAAGACCTTTCCGCATCGAGTACGAAGTGCACAATGGCAAGTACGTGAAATGAGCCGTCCCAGTGCTCTGGCGCGTCTGGACCTCATCCAACCTAAAACGTGAGTCGAGCGGCCAGTTGTCCGATGCGCGGAGCCGGGCCGCGGAAGCTCCCGGTTGTCGTAATTTGCCCAAAATTCGGACTGTTGATGTTCGACGCGCCGTCGAGAAGCGTGGGCTGCGCGAACTCGGGATGATTCAAAGCGTTGAAATATTCCACGCGGAACTCCAGGCTCACATGTTCCGTAATGGCTGTGGTCTTGGCCAACGCTACGTCCAAATTCGTGAGGTGCGGTCCGCGCAGGGTGTTGCGATGAAGACCGTAGGTGCGGTCTGCCGCATTATCTACCGGATCCAGCTGCGGAAAGCAGGGGTTCGGACTCGTGTTGTTTATGTTCTCGTAGTAAGCGTCGTTAGCCAGGGGAATGTTAGAAAAACTATTGGGATCGAAGATGAAGTGTCCCGTGATCGGAGCACCCGATGAAATCTGGCAATTGCCGTTCGCGTCGGCGCCGTAAATCATCGGGATGATTGTGGTCGCATGCCGCGGATCGAGCATGTGAATCGGGGCCACCACGGCGGCGTTTGTGAGGTAGGGATCGCCCGCACCTGAGGTTCCGGGGTTTGTCGGGTCCGACAAACCGCCTAATCCTGCGGGAATATCGAAGGGGAATCCCGTGCGCCAGGTCACGATGGGATAAAGGCTCCATCCCTTGGTCAGACGCTTTGGACCTGTAGCCCACATCCGATCAAAGGGGAGGTCCCAACCTCCGCTGAAGCTGATGCGCTGGCGAACATCGCTGTCCCCTGAGGAATAGAAAAGATCTGGAGCGTAAGCCGGCACGGTCGAGTTGCGCTGGCGGAATCCGGACGCATTGTCCAGATTGTGGCCGTAGGTGTAGGCAAGAGTGAAGTATGACGTACCCAGCTTCGACCCCTTGGCTTGCCGAGTCAGGCTTGCCTCCAGCGCGTTGTAATTGGCGTGCGACACATTCTGGAATTCCGGAAGCTGGCCGAAACAGCCAGGGCAACTGCTGTCCAGAAGCCGATTGGTGGTTCCCAACACCATCGGATTGATGTCTCTCAGAGAAGTCAGCCCGTGTCCGGAACTTCCCACATAGTTGGTTTCCAGCACCGTGTCAGCAAACAGGTCCTGCTGCAAGCTCAGGTTGTACTGGTAGATGTAGGGAGTCCGCAGGTGCGGGTCGTCCAGATAAATAAATCCGGTTTGGTTGATGGGGAGCAGCGGCGCAAAATTGTAGTTGCTTGGAGGCGGCGTGGAGGGAAAAGTTTTGGTTTGCCCTGTGGCAACGAACGGCTGACTCAGATAGTTCAGCGGAGCAGTCTGACCGGTCCCGACAGTGTTGAAGTAAAGCGCTGCGTTGCTGGTGAAAGGCGGGGCGCCATTGAACTGGAGGTTGTCTTCGCCCTTGAGAATGTCGTAGAAAAGACCGATGCCACCGCGCAGGCTGGTCTTGCCGCGGCCTGTGGGATCGAAGGCAAATCCGAAGCGAGGCGCGAAGTTTTTCTTGTCGGGGAAATTCGTGCCCTTGGGAGCTCCCGGATCGCCCGGGAAGACCATCCCCAAGGGAGCATTGACGAAGCGTTGCGATTGTAGCCCAGGAATTACCGAGAAAGTCCGGCCCTCGGTATCCAGCTTCGGCGTGTTGTACTCATAGCGCAGCCCAAGAGTCAGAACCAGATTTCTCGTGACGTGCCATTCGTCCTGGCCAAACACATACGTACTTTTGCTGCGAATGTTGGTTGGCGCCAGCGGACCCTGTAGATACACCCCCGGCGCTCCGAGGAGAAAGTCGGCGAACGGATTTCCCGATGCCACCGAGCCGCTGGCGGAGTAGAAGTCAAACTCTCCATTTGTGTAGTAGTCGTACACCAGGTTTTCCTGGTAGGGAGAGAATCCGGCTCCAAACTTCCAGTTGTTCTTGCCTTGCGTCCAGGAAATCGAGTCTGTCCAGGAGAATGTGTTTTCCACGTAACGGGTCGGCCCGTTCTCGCTGAGACCGATTTGAAAACCGTCATCAAACCAGATGTTCGTCGGGCCGGTCGAGAGGTCCGGAGTGATGCCAATGCCAAGACTGGGTCCGCTGGGCAGATGAATGGCAGGTTCATCTTGCAGGTAGTTGCTGCGATGGGTGACGAAGTGGAACTCATTCAGCAGGCGCGGCGACACGACGCGCGTATAGCCAAGATTGGTGAAGTAATAATTGGCAACGGTCTGGCTGGGGAATCCGGGCACACTCGCATAAGGGAAGGGATTGAAGAACGTTGTGCGGTTGACTCCAATCGTGGCCGAAAATTTGTCCTTGGCATTCAGGTTGAAGTCGAACTTGCCGGTCAGTTCTTCTGCGTTGTTGGTCTGCTCCAGCGTGGTGGAGAGCAGACCCGAGCACACTCCATTTGCGTCGCAAGTGGTCTGGTTCGTCGCCGACGTCGGAATCAAACCGGCCTTGATATAAGCCTGGGTGACGGGATCAATCTTGGTGGGGGCGATAATCGCCTGCGCCGCGTCGCCATTCGGCTTCGCGAAATCGGGGTTGTTCCCGAGGAATGTGGCCAGGTAGGGGTCTGGGCATCCTCCGGCCACCGTGCAGGTCACGCCGTCATAGGGCACCGCCTGCGAGAAGTTGCCCTGCAGTTCCTGCGGCGTGTACACCGGGACGTTGACATCGGGCACCGCCTGGAGCTGTTTTTGTCCCTGATAGGCGAGAAAGAAAAACAGCTTGTCCTTAACCAAAGGGCCACCCAGCGTGCCGCCAAACTGATTCCGCTTCAAATCCAGCCGTGGAATGCCCAGCGGAATGTTGAAATAATCATTGGCGTCAAGATCGCGGTTGCGGAAAAAATCGAACAGGCTGCCGTGGATCTGATTGCTTCCTGACTTGATCACTTCGCTGATGATGCCTCCGCCGTTGCGTCCATATTCGGCGGTGTAGTTGCTCGTGAGCAGGCGAAATTCCGCAATCGCGTCCGGGTTGGGGTCGAGCAGGTTGCTGTTGTCGATCAGATCGTTATTCAGGCCGCCGTCCAGAAGAAATGTGACGGAGTCGGTGCGCCCGCCGGCGATGCTGTAGTTGCCGGCGCCGCCGTTGTCGTCGTTGCTCTCGGTCACTCCAGGCTGAAGCAGCGCGAGGTCGAGCGCGTCGCGGCCATTCAGCGGCATATTGGTAAGGGTTCGGCCTGTAACCGATTGGCCAAGAGTTGCGTTCACCGTTTCTACGGGCGCTGCCTCCGCGCCAACATCTACTCTCTCGCTCGCGCTGCCAACCTCCATCTTGATGTCCACCCGAAGCGCCTGATTGATGAGCAGTTTGTATTCGCTGCTCACCACGGTGCGAAAGCCCTGGCGCGCAGCCGTGACTCTGTAACTCCCGATCGGGAGCGCCAGAACCTGGTAGAACCCGTCATGGTCCGATGTCGCTTCCCGCCTGACCTGGGTCGCCGTGTTGGTGACCGTGATCTGCACTCCAGGGATTACTGCAGCGGTTGGATCGGAAACCGTACCCGTGATTCTGGCGGTTGCTTCCTGGGCCCGGCTCAGGCTTGGGAAAAAGACTGCAACCAGAGCCACAGTTGTGAGGAACTGGATCGAACTCCGCAAAGCCACTTTGTTAGTCATGGCGAATAGGTGGAGACTCCGGCCTGATATGTTAGGGCGACACAACCTGAGTCGTCAATCACGCGGCCTCGCGATAGTGGTGCAGTTTGGTAAAGAAGCGAGCCAAACGCGCGGGTGTTGCGCCGCAAAGAACGCGCCGCGTTCGCGCGGCTCGCCCAGGTCCTTCGCTGCGCAAAGAACGTTTGCTCAGGATGACAGCCAAACTGCACCACTGCGAGCTCGCGAAGGCGAAGACTTAAAGGCCAATGGGACCGCCTGGCATGTCGCGTGGCCTTCCAGCAAATCCTGGAATGCGCGGCTGATCCCTTATTGTCATTGTGGGGTTCTTGAAAAACGCGGCTTGCGGTACACTGCCAGCGAGCGGATACGTCAGTCGAAGAGCGACCCGCACCAATCTATTGATCTCTGTCAGTGAGAGCGGCTTATGACCAAGTCGGCCGAGTTAATTCATACAGCTCTGGATTCCTTCCTGATTGAACTGCCATCCTGGGGGTTTGCTGATACCGGGACCCGCTTCGGAAAGTTTCTGCAGGATAGCGCGGCCAGCACGCTCGCGGAAAAGTTTGCTGACGCGGGACAAGTGCACGGTTTCACCGGAGTCTGTCCTTCCGTCGCACTCCACGTGCTCTGGGACCTTCCGGCTGGGACGGACCTGAAAGAAGTGCAGAAGCTGAGCAGTCAATTTGGCGTGCGGCCGGGCTCGATTAATCCCAACGTCTTTCAAGACCAGGAATACAAGCACGGCTCGCTGGCGAACGAGCGCGCGGAGGTGCGCGAGAAAGCTCTTCAGCACATTCTTGAGTCGGTCCAGTGGGCGAGAGACCTCGGTTCGCGTGACCTTGCACCCTGGTTTGCGGATGGTTCGAACTATCCCGGGACCGCCAACATCCGTCGCCGCAAACAATGGCTGGGGGATGGACTGCGCAAAGTGCATCAGGCACTCGAACCGGGCCAGCGGCTTCTGATCGAGTACAAGCCGTTCGAGCCCGCCTTCTACCACACCGACGTGGCCGACTGGGGCATGGCCCTGCTGCTGGCGCGCGCCGCGGGGCCGCAGGCCCGCGTTCTGGTCGATACCGGTCATCACTACCAGGCGCAGAATATCGAACAGATTGTTGCCTGGTTGCTGAGCGAAGACATGCTGGGTGGATTTCATTTCAACGACCGGCGCTATGCCGACGACGACCTGACCCTCGGATCGATCGATCCCTATCAGATATTCCGCATCTTCGCAGAGATTCGTCATTACGAGTGGGAAACGGCACGGCGCGCAGATATCGCGTACATGGTGGATCAGAGCCACAACCTGAAGAACAAGATTGAAGCCATGATTCAAACCGTCATGACGGCCCAGCAGCTTTATGCCAAAGCCGCCCTGATCGACCATGCGGCCCTGGAGGAAGCTCGCAACCAACAGCGTCTGATTGACGCGGAGAACTGCCTGAAAGACGCTTTCGAAACGGATGTTCGTCCGGTTCTCGGAGAGTGGCGCGAGAGCAGAAAATTGGCTGCTGATCCGCTGCGCGCTTTCCGGGAGAGCGGCTATACCCAGCGGATTGCGCGCGAACGGGCCGGCCGGAACAAGGGCGCGGTTTCCTCCTACGCATGACAGCAGAACGCCAGAAACTTTCTTGCGATGACCGGCACAACTCAGGCTCGTGAACCTGCCGCAAGGCGAGTGCTGGCGATTGGCTTGGGCGCCGAAGGCTTCAGCCCGGACAAGGGCCATCTCGGTTCCGGTACCCGTCTACGAATAAATCAATTTATTGCGAAGGCACAATTTATGAAAATCAAAATTATCAGCGCTTGCTTCGCCGCCATACTCCTGATCGTGTCGGCTTTAGCTTCCGCTCAACAATGGAAACCGGTTCCAGTCGATCCCACCGTCGGACGAAAGGGAATACTCGAATCGGATGTGCACAAGCCTTTGCCCGAACAATACATCTGGACCCCGGACAACACCAACGACCTGCCTCGTTTTCTGCGGAGAACTTTTCAAGTTGCGACTCTGCCCGGCCAGGCGACTTTGTACCTCGCAGGTCCGCAGGAGGCTCAGGTTTTTCTGAATGGCGAGAAGGTGGGCGATTTCGCGTTCAATCCGGCTGAACCTCTGCTTAACCCTCCCGTGTTTCAAGCGGACGTCACCCACTTCCTGCGGAATGGCGCTAACGCGATCGCCATAAGGGCGGTCGCGTCGGCCAAGACAGAGGCCTGGATGCCTGAGTTCGTCTATACCAAAGGAGCCGTGGTCGCCAAGATTGTTCCCGCATCGCCTGGCGTCGATCGGCCCGCTCTGCTGATCACGAATGCGGAATGGAAGGCTGCGACCAACGCGCCCTCAGGCTGGGATGCGCCTGGGTTCAACGATTCCGGCTGGGCTGCCGCCAAGAATTTCGGCGCCATGGAAGGCGATATTGATTTCTTCCAGGCAGTCTCAGATGGCGGGCTTTACCGCTGGCCGGGATATGACGGCATCTCGCCTTTCTTGATGCACCTCCCGTTCTCGGCCACTGAAGTCCTGCAGGCTCATGAAGGATCGGGTCGCTTTGAGGGATTGGAAGCGCTCACGTCCGAAAAACGTGGTCCGCTAACTATTGTTCAGTTGCCCGGAGCGGGTTCCGAGTCGGCGCCTTCCCTCGTCCTGGATTTCGGCCGGGAAGTAAATGGCCGAGTCGAGATCGTTTCTGATTCGTCTGAGCCTGTGAGATTGACTCTTCAGCTGGGCGAATCTTTGGAAGAGGCGCTGAAGAAGCCGTTCCTGGGTGTGCGGGAAATGTACCTTCCGCCGGGAGAAAAAGTGTACGGCCCCAAAAGCGCCTTTCGTTACGCCCGGCTGCAATTCCTGGGAACCGGCACACTGCGACTCCGCTCATTGGGCGTGGACGGGATCTACTATCCGGTCGAGTATAAAGGTTCCTTCCAGTCGAGCGATCCGCTGCTCAACCGCATCTGGGAGGTTGGCGCCCACACTTCGCATTTGTGCATGCAGGATGACATTTGGGATGCGCCGAAGCGCGACCGGGCCCGCTGGATGGGAGACCTGAGCGTGATGGGCAACGTGATCAACCACGTTTTCGCCGATCACTTCCTCATGGAAGATACTCTAACCCGCCTGAACCCGGTTCCGGTCAAGAGCCACGTGAATGGCATCCCAGGATACTCCGCTCTCTGGGTGGTCGGCCTGGCCGACTACTACCGGCAGTTTGGGTCGCTCGCGTACCTCAAGAGCGTGCTGCCCAACCTGCTGGGGCTTCTTGCTTATATGGAAGGCGACCTGGATGAGAACAACTTGTTTGTGAACAAACAGAAAGCGTGGCCGTTTGTCGACTGGTCCCAGAGCATGGAGAGCGATACGACGGAGGCCCGGCGCGCCACTCATTTTGAATACTACAAGGCGTTCATGGACGGAGTGTTCCTGTTGCGCGCCGCCGGAGAGACCAGCAAGGCCGAGCAATACGAAAAGCGCGCCCAGCAACTGAAGGAGGCGGCGGAGAAATCTCTGCTTGACCGCAGCACGCAAACTTTCGGGCCGCGCTGGCAGAGCAATGCGCTGGCGGTGTACTCAGGGATTGCCAGTCCGGAAGAGCAGGCCGCGATTCATACCTCCATCTTTGCCGCGCTCGACGCGGGCAAACTGCCCGACTACGACATCTCGCCCTACAACTTCAACTTCTTTTTATACGCGATGGGCAAAACCGGCGATCGTCAGATCGCGCTTTCGTGGATCCGCAAGAACTGGGGAGGCATGATCACGGAGGGAGCGACCAGTTTTTGGGAAGGCTACGACATTCGCTGGCCCAAGGACGATTTTCACGCCAACCTCAAAGCCGATGACGCCCAGGGTTATGGCACCAGCCTGTCCCACGGTTGGTCGAGCGGCCCGACGGCCTGGTTGATGGATAACGTGCTGGGAGTACTGCCGGAGGAACCCGGCTTTAAGCGCGTTTTAGTTCGCCCTGACCTTCTTGATCTGGAGTTTGCCAACGGCACCGTGCCGGCGCCACAGGGGCCGATCCGTTTGGATCTGAAAAAGGTAAACGGCGGCATGGTCGCAACCATTGACCTTCCTGAAGGCACCGGGACTCGCGTGCTGTTTCCTGTGGGCAGAGCAGACAGCCAGATCTTCGTCAATGATCAACCGCGCACCGGCAAGCCAGCCGAAGAAGGGAAGCGGAAGGAGATCGAACTCGGCCCGGGTCACTATGTTATCCGCGCACAGTGAGAGTAAACGCGCGGTTTGTCTGCACTCTGCACCAACTTCCAAGTCATCTGGAGAAAGAAATGAGAATTCCGCGTTGGCAAATAATGATCACGATCGCCATCTTCCTGTCCAGCCTGTGCTTTGCTCAGGCGCCTTCGACCTCCAATTCGCCGTCCGATTTTGCGCTTCGCGACGGCGACCGGGTTGTCTTTTACGGAGACAGCATCACCGAGCAGCGGCTCTACACAACCTATATAGAGGAGTACGCGCTTACTCGCTTTCCTGACCGCAAGATCACATTCGTCAACTCCGGCGTAGGGGGAGACAAGGTCAGCGGCGGTTGGGCTGGTCCCATTGATCTTCGGCTGGAACGGGATGTGTTTGCCTACCAGCCGACGGTTGTCACCATCATGCTCGGCATGAATGATGGCTATTACCGGCCTTATGACGAGGGCATCCTGCGCACCTTCGCCGACGGTTACCGGCACATGGTGGACGCGATTCAGGCGAAGCTCCCATCGGTGCGTTTATATCTGCTGCGGCCTTCCCCGCACGACGACATTACCCGTGCGGCTGAGTTTGAACCGGATTACAACACGACCATGATCCGCTTCGGCGATTTCGTTGCCGGCCTGGCAACCGAAAAACATGCGCAGGTCGCTGATCTGAATGCTCCGGTGGTTGCGGCGCTGTCACGCGCCAAAGCGGAGAATGCGGCTTTCTCCACGACCTTGATGCAAGACCGCGTGCACCCCGGTTCAGGCGTGCACTGGCTGATGGCCGAGGCTGTTCTGAAGTCGTGGAACGCGCCGGCGGTTGTGACCGCTGTGACTTTGGATGCGGCAAAGGCGAGCGTCACGAACTCGGTCAACACTTCAGTTGCGGATGTCCGCAAGACCAAGACCTCTTTTGCCTGGGTACAACAGGACCATGCCCTGCCCCTCCCTCTGCCCGCCGCAAAGGCAGACCCGTTTATTGGGATGGTGGAAAAAGTTTCCGATCTGGATCAAGCCTTGGATCGCGAAACCCTGCAGATTTCCGGTCTGGCTCCGGGGAATTACTCGCTGCAAATCGACGATCATAAAATTGCTGAGTTCAGCGCCGAGCAGTTCGCCGGAGGTGTAGACTTGGCTCGCCTCGATACACCCATGCTGCAGCAGGCTCTGCTGGTCGCATTCGACACTGAACGGAAAGACTCGATCGAGAGTATGCGCTTCACGATGGGCCAGGATGCTCGAACGCCTTTGGATCACGACACCGTCAAAGAGCTTGACGCAGCCTGGAAAGCAGTCGTAGAGCAGCAACGGAATGACGTCCAGCCGGTTCCCCACCGTTACGTTGTGGTTCCTGTGGCGAAAGCGGCAGGTCAGTAGCGACCTTGAGGAGGGTCCGTTCCTGAAGAGTGAAGAATCAGCGGTTTCTTAGGTCATCGTTCAAGGAGGAATCATGAAGACTCGGCTTAATGGCTCGGTTTCGCGGCGTGAATTCATCGGACAGAGTGCGGCAGCAGCGATTGGTCTCACCATCATTCCGCGTCGAGTGTTGGGCGGTGCGGGATACGTTCCGCCTAGCGACAAAGTCAACGTTGCTTTCATCGGCGTAGGCGCGCAGGGTTTGCGCGTCATGCTTCACTTCCTGCGGGAGCCCGACGTACAGGGCGTGGCCGTTTGCGACGCCACCAAGTCCGCAGCGAACTACCCACAGTGGGACACCCACGAGTTCTGCCATTCCGTCCGCAAATTGCTCGGCGTGGATAGCGGCTGGGACTGGCTCAGCCCCGACCAGCCGATCCAGTTGAGCCACACGCTGACTGCCTCGTGCGGCGTGGCCGGACGCGAGCCCGCTCAGAAAATCGTCGAGGGCTACTACGGCACGCAGAATCGCTCCGGACAGTATCACGGCTGCTCCGCCTACAACGACTTTCGCGAACTGCTGGAGAAACAGAAAGACCTCGACGCCGTTGTCGTGTGCACCACTGACAACCTGCATGCGGCCGTGTCCGTGGCGGCGATGAAAAAGGGCAAACACGTCTTCTGCCAGAAGCCTCTGACCCACACCATCTATGAAGCGCGGCGCATGGCCGAAATCGCTCGCGAGACCGGCGTGGCTACGCAGATTGCAGTTGGCAACCAGGCCTCGGAATCCACGCGCCAGCTCTGCGAATGGATTTGGGACGGCGCCATTGGTCCAGTGCGCGAAGTCATGAACTGGTCGAGCCGCCCGTTCTGGCCGCAGGGTTTGGAGCGTCCCAAGGACGCGGAACCTGTGCCCGAAGGCCTGGATTGGGATTTGTGGCTGGGCCCCGCGCCGGAGCGTCCCTTCAACCACGCCTACCTGCCGTTCGTCTGGCGGGGCTGGTACGACTTTGGATGCGGCTCTCTGGGCGATATGGGGTCCTATAGCTTCGACACGATCTTCCGCGTGCTGAAATTAGAGGCGCCGGTCAGCGTGGAAGCAAGTTCCACTGATCGTTACGACGAAACTTATCCTCAGGCGACCATCGTGCGCTACAACTTCGCCGCCCGCGCCGACATGCCGGCGGTGAAATTCAACTGGTACGACGGTGGCCTGAAGCCGGCTCGTCCCGAGGAATTGGAAGAAGGCCGCCCGCTAAAAGGTGAGGGCGAGGAAGATGAAGGATTGCTCTTTGTCGGCGACCGCGGCAAGATTCTGTGCTCCTTCAGTGGCGGCCACCCTGCCCTTATTCCTCAATTGAAGATGGACAGCTACAAGCAGCCGGCAAAGACTCTGCCTCGGTCGCCGGGCAACGAACGCGAATGGCTCGACGCCTGCAAGGGAGGAAAAGACAAGCCCGGAGGCAATTTCGAGTTTTCGGGCATGGTCACCGAAACCTTGCTCCTGGGAAATGTCGCGACCCGCATGGGGCAAAGCCTGGGTTGGGATCGCCCCAACCTGAAGATCACCAACTCCGAGGCTGCACAGAAGTATGTGAGCCCGGAACGCCGCAAGGGATGGGAACTGTAGCTCATCAAGGAGGAATCATGTCGATTATCTCGAGGAGGGAATTCTT
>Ga0187781_10000929_pt1 | contig 21764 bp, 20 predicted proteins | sample 0715_SJ02_MP02_2_FD_132447 | JGI IMG/M metagenome (GOLD analysis project Ga0187781, IMG submission 132447) | Tropical peat soil microbial communities from peatlands in Department of Meta, Colombia - 0715_SJ02_MP02_20_MG | ecosystem: Environmental > Terrestrial > Soil > Wetlands > Peat | place... | reverse complement strand
TCGCACGAGCCGAAGCTTTCGGTCATGATGTCTGCAAGGTTGTTGTCAATGATGTAGACCTCGGAAAGGTCCACGCCGTCGGTCGTATCAGTGGTCGCGGAAACTACCAAGTCTACCGCCGCTCCGGGCGCGAGTGCCGACGACCAGCTTACGTCCAGGGTCGCTTCTGCTTCCTGTCCGGACCCTATATCCCCAGGATCCGGCCCATCCAGAATCGTAGTCACCGAGCCTATGAGCTGAATCCCGAACACATTGTCGAAGTTGCTTATGTCGGCACCCGAGTTAAACAGATCACTGCGCCCCACCACCGCGATCGTTCTTCCCGAACCATTGATTGCCGGCTTCGCGTTGTAAAGCGGATTGATGTTGTAAATCGTCGCGTAATCCGCCGGCCCAAGCGCGTAAAAAGCAGGAGTACCAGGAAATGTGACTTTAGGGGTCTTGCCTTCCCCTTCCGAAACCAGCTTTGCCGGAATCCTCTGCTCCCCAATGTGAATCATCGGCTTCTTGATGAAGTTATGCAGGGTGAGAACTCCGGCAACCACCGGAGTCAGCGCGGTGGGTATGGCCGGGTCGCTTGCGTTGGCCCAGTGCTCTTCTCCTTTCACCACGTACTTGCGAATGGAAGTATGAAATGCCTCCTGCACCTGGCCCGCGGTACCTGAAAACTCAATGATGTTGCGTCCCCTGGCGAGTTTGCCGATCTGAAATCCGTGCGACTGCAGCCACGAGCTCACTGCCTGCACGTCATGATCGTTGGGACCAAATTGCAACCCGAACTGTTCCGGCATAAGCCATTTGTGATAGCTGGGTGACGCTTTATCCTGCTGATTGTCGAGCAACGTCTGGAGAGAACTTTCTTGCTCTGCACTGCGCTTGAGCACCAGCAGCATGCGGCTCAGCGGCAGATCGGAAGGAGCCGGTCCACGATCGAATTGAGCCCGCGCGAAGGGATGAGTGTTGCCCTTTAGTATCGTCAGCTTTGACTCATCTACCGGGTCAACAACGCGAGATGGGACAGCCGGTTCCTCCGCAATAGCGAACGCGGCCAAAAAGACAAAAACAGCCAGCACTGCCCTGGACAGGCGCGAAATCCGCGGTTGCATTCCAACTTCCCCCAAATCCGATTTTGTGGTGCAACAAACCGCCGCCCCCACAGCAGCGAAGATGCCGGTAAGCCCGCCATTAGATGCCTTGCGGATCCACCCGATCAACTGCAGGACTCGCCTGGCGTGAAGGGAATCATATCTCAAAATAGCGGGAAGTAAAGCGTCTGGATGAGGCTGCGGATGCTCAAATGGCGGATGCTTCTGGGATCCCCCCAGCACCCGGTTACTCCGGTAATCAGCCGCAAGGCGGATGTAATTGACCATTCGTCATGCCGCCCGTAAATTCGCTGCAGGGGGTTGTATGAAAGATATTCATGAGGTACTGCGCCGCAAGCAGGCCAAGTACGCCCAGCTGGGCAAGCAGATCGAAATGTTACAGCAGGCAGCAGAAAAGTTGCGGGAAGTGGCCCCTTTGCTCGCCGATACGGAAGAGGACGACGCAGCCGTTCTGTCTGACGTGGATGAGCCACAGGTGGCCAAAGCTGCCTCCGCCGCTGCCGGAACTCCAGCTGCACCCGGCAAGCCTCGCGGCAGTGCTCCGCGCTGGCCCTAAAGCTCTCATTGGATGGCGGCACTACGGGTAGCCTATGACGTTTCACGCACTGTTGGTTTCGAAAGACGACGAAGCTGCCGCTGTGCTCAACGCCGTACTTTCCGGCTTCGGGATTTCGACTGCCGGCTGCGGCTATCCTGAAGCCCTCTGTCAATTAGGCGAGCAAAAGTTCGATGCGGTTGTAGTCGATTTTGATGACCCACACAGCGGGGCCCTCGTACTTCAGAAGGTCCGGGAGTCTGGCTCCGCAAACCATGCGGTTACCGTCGCCCTGCTGAGCGATAAAGCAAAACTTCATAGTGTGCTTTCCCAAGGAGCCCACTTCATACTCTACAAACCGCTTAACTTGCTGCAAGCGGAAGCCAGCCTGCGCCCGGCCAGCGCCTTGATTAAACGTGAGCGTCGCGCCTCTTGCCGTGTGCCGCTGCAGCTTCCCATTCGGCTCAAGCCGCAGGATCTCCCGGATATTGAAGGTATCCTCTTAGACCTCAGCGAAACCGGGATGGACGTGCTAGCCGCGCAGTCGCTGTGCCCTTCGGGACAAATCGGCGCGCGTTTTACTCTGCCCGATGGCAAAACCGAATTGGAGGTGCGCGGCGAAATTACTCGGGCCAATCCCAATGGCGAATCAGGCGTGCGTTTTATCGATCTCTCCGACAACACCCGCGCAGTCCTCAAATCGTGGATCGCCGCCAACGCGCCGGAGACCCCTCCGCCCGACATCGAGCCCGTAATGCAATGCAAGCTGACTGATCTCAGCTTAAGCGCCTGCTACGTAGAAACCGAGTCTCCCTTTCCCGAGCATGCCGCAATTCAACTCTGCCTTAAGATCGAACAGGTTGAGGTACAGGTGGAAGGCACGGTGCGGGTGATGCATCCGGGATTTGGCATGGGAATCGAATTCGCGTCGCGAACCGCCGACGACCGCGCTCAGGTCGAGCAGTTCATCGCTCTGCTCACAAGCCGGCCAGGAACTCTTCCGGATTTGCAAATTGTGCCGCTCGCTCTGGTGTCCCAGAGTATTTCCGCGAACCCCTCTGAGCCCGCACAAGATGATTTGCTGGAACTGCTGCACCGGCATGATTCGCTGAACCAGGAAGAATTCCTCCAGGAACTCCGCAGCCAGCGAAGCGCGGCGGCGTCGGCTTAACACAATTGCGCCAAAAAACGCTAAGAGGCCTGCACGCCGTCTCTCGTGCAGACCCCTTTTGCGCCGGGTTTCTCCACCTCGAATGCCGCAAGCCTACTCCGCCCCTGAGACACAGACGTTTCAGGCAGGTTAATTTCAAGTAAAATCCCGACGAATTTGTCCACAATGGTCGCGCTTGTCGCAATGCGGAATGGAATCAACTCGCGAGAACAACATCACAACCCGGGCCAAGCCCTCGCTTGTTCTCCGCTGCTTTTCATCATGGCCGCCGCGTTTGCGGTGGTGGCTCCGTTTTTCTTTCTTGGGATTGCTTCCGGCCATGACTTCGAGTTCCATTTGCACTCCTGGATGGAAGTGCTCACCCAGTGGCGCCAGGGGACTTTCTATCCGCGCTGGGCCGCGTTGGCGCATTACGGCTACGGAGAAGCTCGCTTCATCTTCTATCCACCAGCTTCCTGGATTTTGGGAGCGGCATTGGGAGCAGTCTTGCCCTGGAAGATTGTTCCGGGAGTCTACGTCGGGCTCTCACTCACGCTTTCCGGATGGTCAATGTTCAGGGTGGCGCAACGCTGGTTCAATCGCAATGATGCCCTGCTCATGGCCGTCATCTACGCCGCCAATCCGTATTACGTCGTGATCGTCTATTGGCGCAGCGCCTATGCAGAGCTACTCGCCGGAGCGCTCCTGCCTCTTCTGCTGCTTTGCATCGTGGAAATCGATGTACGCGGTCGGGAGTTAATTGTTCCCATGTCCCTGATCGTCGCGGCTGCAGCTTTGACTAACGTTCCAGCCTCGATCATCGTGAACTATTCGCTATTGTTGCTGGCCTGCACCCTTGCCATTCGCCAACGCTCACCAAAGATCTTGCTGCACGCGGCTGCTGCGGGGCTGCTGGGCACAGCGATCGCTGCGTTCTACATTGTGCCTGCTTTCTATGAGCAGAAGTGGATCGACATCGCGCAAGTTCTCTCTCCCGGAGTACGTCCCGAGGACAATTTTCTGTTTACAACCACTGCCGATCCCGATCACAACCACTTTAACCGGCTAATCTCCCTGCTGGTGGCAGCGGAGCTGGCGGTGCTCGCGGTCACCCTGTTTATCTCGCGTGTGCGGCGACAAGAACAGCAACCCTGGTGGATCCTTCTCGTTTGGACATGTGCGAGCGCCTTGCTGATGTTTTCTGTTTCCGCGGTGATTTGGCTCTATCTGCCTTGGCTGTGTTTTGTACAGTTGCCTTGGCGATGGCTGCTCTGCCTGAATCTGAGTCTCGCCCTGCTTGTGCCCGCAGCCTGGAGGAATTGGCTGCCGCGTGCCTCAGCATTTCTGCTTCTGTTTGGCGTCGTGGCCTGGACCGGTTTGCGGATCCAGCCACCCTGGTGGGACCATGCTGGAGATGTCTCAGATATGGTGACGGCCCACCTCTCGGGCGCAGGCTATGAGGGAACGGATGAGTACGTGCCCGCCGGCGTCGATCCATATGACATAAACCTGGACGCTCCGCTCGTTGCCTTGCATCCGGATGGGCCGCTCCGAGTTCAAGTGCAGCGCTGGAATGCAGCAACAAAACTCTTCACCGCGGAGGTCGACCGTCCCGGCAAACTGGTTCTGCGGCTGTTCAACTATCCAGCCTGGCAAGTCGAGGTCAATGACCGCAAAGTTGAGACCGGAAGCAGAGACCACACCGGAGAGCTGCTCATCCCCGTCGCGGCGGGAGAAAACCGCGTCCGCATCAGCTTCGTCCGCACCTGGGATCGGACCGCAGGGGACATTGTTTCGCTGGTGAGCATCGCCGGCCTGCTGTTGTGGTTCCTAAGAGAACGAGAACGTGCAAAATGAAATGCGTTCTGATTGCGACCTCGAATCCAGGCAAATTGCGGGACTTTGCCGGAGCAGCTCGTGCGTTCGAAGTTGAGGTTGCCTCCATGCCGAACTTTGCTTCCCTTCCCACGGTGGTGGAGGATGGGGCAACCTTCGAAGCCAATGCCCGCAAAAAAGCGCTGGCCTACAGTCATTACGCGCCCGGCGAAATCGTCCTGGCTGACGATTCCGGACTTGAAGTCGATGCCTTGAATGGCGCGCCGGGTGTGCATTCTGCGCGTTATGCCGCGGATGAACCTCATCCGGCAGGCAGCAATGCCGACGACGAAGCGAATAATACGCGTCTGCTGCGAGAACTGCAAAATATTCCCTACGCCAAGCGTACAGCCCGCTTCGTTTGCGTAATTGCCGCCGCTCGGGATGAAAAAATTTTGGGCGTGTTCCGCGGCCAGGCTCTGGGCATCATTCTCGATGCTCCGCGTGGACATAACGGCTTCGGCTACGATCCCCTGTTTTATTTTCCTGTAATCGGAAAGACATTCGCCGAATTGAGCGCCGAAGAGAAAGCCAACTACAGCCACCGCGGAGCGGCCTTCCGGGAATTTTTGCAGTGGTATAGCTCAATCTCTAGGTAGAATTCAGGCGAACCCCTATGGCCATTCGTATTCGACCAGCCTCGCCCGCGGACATCCCCGTCCTGCGCAAGCTGATTGAGGCGTCCGTGCGCGGCCTGCAAGCCGAGGACTACACGCCCGCTCAAATCGAAGCGGCACTGAAGACGGTCTACGGCGTAGATAGCCAGCTCATCGCAGATGGAACCTACTCCGCGGCCGAAGCCGAATCCTTCGAAGCGGCGGATACAGAAATCGTAGGCTGCGGCGGATGGAGTAAACGAAAAACACTGTTCGGCGGCGATCACTGGAGTGGCCGGCAAGACGCATTGCTTGATCCCAACCACGACGCCGCAAAGATTCGCGCCTTCTTCGTCCATCCGGCGTGGGCGCGCCGCGGAATCGGCGGCATGATTCTGACGGCCTGCGAGACTGCGGCCATCGCAGCAGGATTCACGCGGCTCGAAATGGGCGCGACCCTGAGTGGCATACCATTTTACAAAGCAAAAGGCTACCAGGCGCTGGAGAATATCGAGATCCCTCTGGGTGATGGCCAATCCATGATCGTGGTGCGCATGGCGAAGCACGTGGGCCCGATTCAGCCACCCGCAATTTGATTATGGCTACCTGCCAGCCACTCGCTGCTACCGTGTTTGACGCCCCTATGCTGCTTTGTTAGCTTGGAAAGTTTGCCCTGCGTTCCCGCGTTGATTGCCTGTATGAGGCAGAAAGGAGACTTCCATGGCCCTTAAATTCCGCGGCGTTGACTTCATTGAGTTCGACAACCTGCTCAGCGACGATGAACGGCTCGTGCGCGACACCAGCCGCAAGTTCATCGAAGACAACCTCATCCCCATCATTGAAGAATGCAATCGCGCCGGCCGATTTCCCCGCGAATTGGTCAAGCCCATGGCCGAGCTTGGCTTCTTTGGCGCCAGCCTGAAGGGCTATGGGTGCGCTGGCATGTCCAACGTCGAATACGGTCTGGTCATGCAGGAACTGGAACGCGGAGACTCCGGCGTACGTTCTTTCGTCAGCGTGCAGTCCGCGCTGGTTATGTATCCCATCTACGCCTTTGGCAGCGATGAGCAGAAGAAAACCTGGCTTCCTCTTTTGCAAGGCGGCGAAAAGCTTGGCTGCTTCGGCCTTACCGAACCCGACTTCGGGTCCAATCCCGGCGGCATGCGCACCCGCGCCCGCAAAACCGGAAGGGAGTACGTTCTCGACGGCGAGAAGATGTGGATCACTTCCGGTTCCATCGCCGACATCGCCGTGATCTGGGCCAAGGTCGAAAACGAAGACAATCGCATTCGCGGTTTCCTCGTTGAAACCGACCGCCCCGGATTCAAAGCCCAGGACATTCACGGCAAGTGGTCGCTGCGTGCTTCCGTCACTTCGGGTTTGTCGATGCAGGACGTCCGCATTCCCGAATGCAATCTGCTTCCTGAGAGCGGCGGGCTGAAATCGCCGCTTATGTGTCTGAATCAGGCGCGGTACGGCATCGCCTGGGGAGCGGTTGGTGCTGCCATGGCCTGCTATGACTGCGCTCTGCAGTATTCCCTGCTGCGCAAGCAGTTCCGCGATCAGCCTATCGCTTCACACCAGCTCGTCCAGGAAAAACTCACCTGGATGATCAGCGAGATCACCAAAGCTCAATTGCTGGTGCTCCAGGTGGGACGGCTCAAAGATAGAGACAAGGCCGGCTTTCAGCACATCTCGATGGCCAAACGGAACAACGTGTGGATGGCGCTGGAGTGTGCCCGTATGTCGCGCGACATCCTCGGCGCTAACGGCGTGGCCGACGAATATCCGCTCATGCGCCACATGATGAACCTCGAATCAGTGAAGACCTACGAGGGCACACACGATATCCACACCTTGATCATTGGCCAGAGCGTGACCGGCGTGGATGCGTTTTAGGTATTTTCCTGTGGTCAAATCTGAGGCCATGCAGTAACCTGAGCGGCTGGTCATGCGCCGTTTCTGTACCGCCGTCGCGTTCTCTTCTCTGATTGTTGTCCTGCTGTCATCCTTGTGTCAAGCCAAACCACCGAACTGGCTTGAGGTGCGCAGCCCAAACTTCATCGTGGTCAGCAATGCCGGAGAAAAACAAGCGCGCAAAGCGGCTGTCCAATTCGAACAGATTCGTGCCGTTTTCCGCCAGGCGATCGCCATAGCCAGTGCTGGTCCCAGCCCGGTAATCACAGTTCTCGCGGTCAAGGACGAAACTTCAATGCGCGAGTTGCTTCCGGAATATTGGGCAAAAGGTCACTCGCATCCGTCGGGTTTTTTTGCTTCTTTACAGAACCAGTTTTATGCCGCCGTACAGCTCGATGCTCAAGGCACAAATCCCTATGAGAACTTCTACCATGAGTACTATCACACCATCAGTGTCCCTTATGTTCCCAACCTCCCGCTCTGGCTAGCAGAGGGCCTCGCGGAGTTCTTCGGGCACACCAACATCGAAGAGAAATCCGTCATTATCGGGAATGACGATCCAATCCTGTTGGCAGAATTGCGCAACAGTTCGCTCATTCCTCTAACTACGCTTTTTCAAGTGGACCGGACTTCGCCTTATTACAACGAGGCCAACAAGACTTCCATCTTCTACGCCGAATCTTGGGTGCTGACACATTACCTGATAATCGGGGATCGGGTGACGCATAAACCTATGCCTATGCTCCTCGCCTACCTCGATGCGCTTAATTACGGAAAGAACGCGAACGAGGCCGCCACTACAGCTTTTGGCGACTTCAAGAAGCTTCAGTCGGACTTGCAAAACTATATTCATAACTCGAATTACTACCATTTCACTCTTCCGACTCCGCAATTCGGCCAACAGCAGCTTCAGCTTCGCAATCTGTCGGAAGCCGAGACCGAAGCATATCGTGGCGGGTTCGCAGTGGTTCGCGGCCGATCTCAAGAAGCGACCGCAATTCTCGACCAAGCCCTCAGGATGGACCCCAATGTCGCACTGGCCCACCAGAACCTGGCGTTCGCGGACTTTCTCCAGGGCCAGCGAGGTAAAGCTTTGGAGTCGGTGTCAAAGGCCATTGCCCTCGATCCCAGGAATTCTTTCACGCGCTACCTGCGGGCCTTCCTCGAAACCAGCGGATCGGGGTTGGGATCCGATGCTCCGCAAATTGAAGATGATCTGCGGCAGGCGATTGCAATTAGCCCTGATTTCGCGCCTCCCTATGGGCTCCTCGCCGTCCATCTCGCGGCTGAGAACCAAAAGCTCGATGAGGCACTGGCGTTTGCGCAGAAGGCAATTTCATTCGAACCCGCCAACTCCAATTACCAGCTCGCTTTGGCACAGGTACTCATCAGGCAGAACAAGTTCAACGAAGCAGACCTCGCGGCTCGACGTGCCAGCGCATGGGCGTGAGACCCAGCCGAGAAGGCTACTGCCGATAACTTTAGGCAATTCCTGGCCCGCTTTCGGCAGCTCCAGACTGAATTGGCCTCAGCCGACGGCGCACAGCCACAGACCCTCTCGCCCCAGAACGATGCAGTTAATTCGCCCCCGGATGACGATGACCCGGGCATGCCGAAGCTCCGAGTTCGGGGAAACGCTCCGCCCGATGCGGCTTCGCCTAATCCATTTACCGCGACGATTCTCCGCGTGCAATCAAGCTTGACCCTCATTGGTGATCCGATGGGAGTTGACTTCAGTCCTTATCTCAAAGATCTGATGGAGGCAATTCGTAAGAACCTGATGTCATCAGTCAGTAAACTGCGCGTGAGCCAGCCCAAGGACGTCACCGTGGAGCTTGCTGTCTCGAAAGACGGAACCATCTCCGGGATGAAAATCGCATCGAGTTCTGGAAACGAAGCGCTCGACCGGGCTACCCAGGATGGAATTACCTCTTCTGCCCCATTGCCCACCTTGCCTGCCGCCTTCAAGGGACAATCTCTTAAATTGCGCTTGCGATTTTCCTACAGCGAGCAGAGCAACTGACGCTTGTTTCAAGCTACAACCGGGCAAACCTGCGCCTGTCGTGGTTTTCTACGATCACTTTGGGACCTCCCTCGCTGTCGGGCGTAATCTGGCGCATATATTCCACGTCCCATACGATCTCCTCCAACGAAGCACCGAGAATCGGTGTCAATTCAGGGGAGGAGTCAGTTTCTATGAAGTTCTGCAAGATGAGTTTATTCGTGGCGATATTTGCTATCGCTTGCCTTCCAGCAGTTGCACAAACTGGAATTCGCGTGGACATTCCGTTCGATTTCGTGGCAGGCGGTAAAGCGATGCCAGCCGGTCACTACACTGTGGCGCCAGTCTTTGGCAGCAACGATGTCGCTTGGGCCATCAACGGCGATGACAGTTCTGCCATGTTCCTGACCAACGCAACTCAATCCGTAGGTGCCGCGCACCGGCGAAGCTTGATTTTCCAGCAGCAGGGTGGACAGCTTACCCTTGTCCAAATCTGGACTCTGGAACATGCCGGGCGGGAAGTGTCGTTACCGCGGGCAAAACAGACCGTGGTCGCGGAAAGCCCCACCTTTGTCGAGGTCCGCGCCGAGTAAAGGAACAAGCCACAATCCAAGGGGTCTGCGCCTGGATGGACAGACCCTTTCTCCTAAACCATCCTTCCCCAGTATCTACGGACACTCGTCGACACCAGGAGACCCTTAATGAAATCCGCGCGCATCGCCGCATTCGCCGTTCTGAGCTGGTTTTTGCTGGCATCAGCCGTCGCACAGATGAAACAGCCACTTGCAGCAAAACTCATGGTCGATGTGCCATTTGATTTCATGGTTGACCAGGCGATGTTCCCTGCTGGCAGTTATGTCGTCACCCAAGCCGGAGATCAAAGCTTCCATCTAAAAGCACAAGGCGGGTTGGAATCGGTCACTTTCGCGACGCAATCGATTTTGACGCAGTCCTATGCGCCTCGCCTCATCTTTGCCGAAGAAAACGGCCATCTTCAACTGCGTCAGCTTTGGATGAACTCGAAAATTGGCGGCGAGGTGCCCACGCCGGCGATGCAACAATTGCGCGCGGTTCGCGCGTCGCATGTCCAAGTGGATGCCACCTGCATCAACTGCGAGTAGGTTAGAGAGCACCTTTTCATCCCGTCGCCCGACAGATTCTCACGGCGTCCTGGCTGTCTCTTGTGGTAGACTGCTCGGTTTCCATCCGTACATATGTCTATAAAGTTGTTGCTTGCCTCGGACTACGCCATGGTCCGAGAGGGATTACGTCTTCTGCTCCGGCCTGCTCATGAAATCAAACTGATCGGTGAAGTGGAACGCTTGCCGGAAGCACCCCAAAAATTTCGCGACTTGAAGCCAGACGTGGTGTTGCTCGATGTACCCACCGCGGATAGCGCCGGCGGTCTCCGGACGGTCCGGCATCTCGTTCACGCGTCGCCAGACGCGCGAGCAGTTGTGCTCACCCACAACCGCGATGTCTCATTCGCGAGATCAATCCTGGCAGCCGGAGCCAGCGGATACGTGCTGAAACACTCGCCTTCCCCGGAGCTGATTGCAGCCGTTCGCACCACCGCGGCAGGAAAAAGCTTCATTGATGCGCGGCTGAGCGCTTCGCTCACAACAACCACTCATGGCAGAGCCACACCGAAGCAGCCACGCCTGACACACCGAGAAATCGAAGTTCTGCGCGATTTGGCTCATGGCTACACCAATTCGCAAACGGCCTCGCATTTGAGCCTTACGCTTCGAACCATCGAGACCTACCGGGCGCGCATTTGCCGCAAGCTCCACCTCCGCAATCGCGCAGAGCTAGTGCAGTATGCCATCGCGCAGGGACTTCTGGCTTAGCTGGAGAGCGGCTACAGCTACGTAGGACAACGCCAACTCAGGCGCCATTCGGGCGCTGGCGGATCAGCGAAAGAAACTCCGTCCGCGTTTCCTGCTCGTCGCGGAAGCAGCCCAGCATGGAGGACGTCACTGCGGCCGAATGCTGCTTTTCGACGCCTCGCATCATCATGCAAAGATGGCGTGCCTCAATAACGACTCCCACACCTTGCGGCTCAATGGTGTTCTGGATCGTCTCCGCAATTTGCGTGGTGAGCCGCTCCTGGATCTGCAAGCGGCGGGAAAAAATCTCGATCAGCCGTGGAATTTTGCTCAGGCCGATTACTTTGCCGTTAGGAATATACGCCACGTGAACTTTCCCGAAGAACGGCAGCATGTGATGTTCGCACAAGCTGAACATCTCCACATCCTTCACAATCACCATTTCGTCGTAGGTGCACGTAAACAGCGCCTTCCGCACCAGCGCCTCGGGATCTTCCTTATACCCCTTCAGCAGAAATTCGAAGGCGCGGTGCACGCGCCCGGGGGTGCTGATCAAACCTTCCCGCGACGGGTCTTCACCCAGGCGAACAATCATCTCGCGGATCAGCTCTTCAAAGCTGGCGCCGGTCAGGGTCGAAGCTTCGGTTGAGGACTTAGTAGCCATAAAAAATTTGTAATTGACTAATTTGTAATTTAGTAATTCGCCTATGAATCAGATCTTTAACTCCTTTCCTCCCGCGTACTCAAACGCATTCATCATAGTCTCTTCGAAGCGCACCTTTTCCAGATGAGCGAAGCTGAACCCGCGCTGCAAAATATCGTAAATGGCAATGCACAAATTCTCGGTGGTCGGCACGCCTTTCGCGAACTGCGGCAGCATGTTCAGGTTTTGATGGTCAAAGCGATCAAGGATTTCATGCCGCACAAAACCATCGAGATCCACCAGGTTGCAGACCATGCCGGTGCGTTCATCCACGGTACCGCTGACCGTGACCTCCAGCGTGTAATTGTGTCCGTGCCCATGCGGGTTGTTGCACTTGCCATAAGTGGCCGTATTCTCGGCAGCGGACATCGCATCGCTGTGCAGTCGATGAGAAGCTGAAAACAAGTATCGCCGTGTCAAGTACGCTTTCACGCTTCTCCGTAAAAATCGGCAAACAAATCTGGCGTTTCGTATACGCGAACTCGATGCAACCGCGCCTGCTTGAGCTTGGGCTCCAGCCGCTGCCAAATCGCGATGGCAATATTTTCGGTGGTGGGAATACGCGTCAAAAACTCCGGCACCTCCTTGTTGAGAAAGCGATGGTCCATCGCTTCCAGCACCTCGCGATTGAGCACGTCCTTTAGCTGCTTTAAATCAACCACGAACCCCGAACGCGGATCCACATTACCCTTGACTGTGACTTCCAGCGTGTAATTATGCCCGTGGCCGTTGGGGTTGTTGCATTTGCCAAACAGGCGCTGGTTCTCCTCCGCGCTCAATGCCGGATTGTTGTAGTAGTGCGAAGCAGAAAACTCCGCTTTACGAGTCAAATAGACCATGATGTCGCGCCTGCGTCTGGGCGGTCGCCTAGCGGCTTCGGCGACTGCTGTTGGCTGACGCCTTCCTTGTACCGTCTTCCTTTCCACGTCACGTGTCCTTTCTTGTGAAAGAGACACGATCTTAAGAGAAGATAAGAAAACAGCGGCAGGCCCAGCAACGCGAGTGCATTTGCGTCCCAGCAAAAATGCGCTCTGCGGATTCGTTTCCAGAAAACACCACCCAGGATAAGGGCTACAACAGCGCTGGCAACTGCCACCTGCGTGCGACCATGCAAGACCGCATTGATCAGCTCGGCCATACTGCCTGTTATCAGTACAAATTCTAGAAACCTCAGCACTGCCAGCCGCAGCGGCGAGGAAAACAGCAAAACCAGATTCTTCGTCCAGCCCTCTGTCAATTCGGTAAAGCTGCGGTACATTCGCGTGCGCACTACGTCGCCACCAAAACGAAAAAAGATTTTTCTTCCGGAGGCTTTCACCGCGCGCGCGAGCGCTACATCCTCGAGCAGACTGTTGGCGATCGCTGTGTGTCCACCTACCGCGTCGTACGCTTCCCGGGTAAGCATCAAGTACTGTCCATTCGCGGCTGCAACCGCAGACGCGGGATTGCTTACTTCCGAAGGCCGATAGCTCGCCGCCAGTTCCGCAAAAATCGCCGGCATAACTGCTTTCTGCCAAAATCCGTGGACTTCCTGCGCGGGCGAGTAAGACAGCAATGTAGCGCAGTTCTGTTTGGCTTCGGCTATAGCTCGAGCCAATGATCCGGGAAAGTGCACCGTATCCGCATCGGTGAACAGCAACCATGCGCCTCGCGCCACCCGCGCCCCGCTCGCCATGGCATTCGTTTTGCCGCTCCATCCCACCGGCAGCGCCTCTGCCTCGATAACCTTCACGCCCGCAAAAGACTCGGCAATTTCACGCGTGCGGTCGCTCGACTCGTCATCGACCACGATGATTTCGAAGCTGACGCCATCTTGCCGCCGCAGTGACTCCAGGCAGCGCCCGAGGCACGTTTCTTCATTCCGGGCAGGCACGATCACTGACACCAGAGGGCGCTTTGCATGTGAATCCACCATTTCGGTCGACCTGAATCAATTATTATATCTGTGTGCGACGCGTCCCCGTTTTTCCGCTGCTGGTGAGTCTTGCGATACTTAGCGGTTGTTATGGCGGTACCCGTCCACCCCGAATTGGCACTGCCGCTCCCGACTTCATCGTGCAGGACGCTGACCATAAGGTGGAATTGCGGGACTTCCGCGGCAAAATTGTAGTGCTGAATTTCTGGGCGACCTGGTGTGCGCCTTGCGTGGAAGAAATGCCTTCCCTGACCCAGCTGCAACAGCGCTTCAAGGACAAAGGAATAACGGTCGTCGGAGTCAGTGTAGACGTCGATAACGACGGGTACCACCGCTTCTTGAAAGACCATAAGATCGACTTTCTCACCGTGCGCGATCCCGACCAGAAAGCCAGCGACCTTTACGGCACCTTCAAGTTTCCTGAGACTTATATCATCGACCGAAACGGCGTCGTTCGCCGCAAGTTCATTGGGGCAGTGGACTGGAGCCAGCCGGAAATCACCGATTTTCTCACTAAGCTGTAGGCCCCGGTGCGTTTCCCGGCGAGGCAAGTCGCGGATCAACCACACCACGGTTGGGCCGAATCCCACTTAACCCCCGCCTCACTTATCCACAGGCAACGGTTTGTCATGGAAAGGTTGTGAGGATAGCCTATCCAGAGGAGTAATCCATGAGCACTACGGAAGCCCTTCCAGCCGAAATCCTCGAACTCACTCCATACGCTCCCACGCGATCCACCATTTCCGGCACACCGTTGAATGGCGAAGAACTGCGCAAAACGGTTGATTACTGGCGGGCCTGTAACTACCTCAGCCTGGGAATGATTTACTTGCAGGACAATCCGCTACTCACCGAGACGTTGCGCCCAGAGCACATCAAGAACCGCTTGCTGGGCCATTGGGGATCGAGTCCGGGATTATCGTTCATCTACGTCCACCTCAACCGGCTGATCAGGAAATACGATCTCGATATGATATTTATCGCCGGTCCGGGCCACGGAGCGCCCGGCGTTCTTGGCCCCGCGTACCTTGAAGGCACCTACTCCGAGATTTATCCGGAAAAAAGTCAGGATGTTCAAGGTTTGCGTGAGTTTTTCAAGCAATTTTCTTTTCCTGGCGGGATTGGCAGTCACTGCACTCCGGAGACACCGGGCTCGATCCACGAAGGTGGAGAGCTCGGATACTCGGTCTCGCACGCTTGCGGCGCGGCTTTCGACAATCCCAATCTGATCGTGGCGGTTGCTGTGGGCGACGGCGAATCTGAAACTGGGCCGCTCGCTACCTCGTGGCACGTAAACAAATTTCTGGGCCCGGCGCGCGATGGTGCAGTTCTGCCAATCCTGCACCTGAACGGATATAAGATCAACAATCCGACCTTGCCGGCGCGTATCTCCCATGAGGAACTCGCCAACCTGCTGCGCGGTTATGGATGGACACCGTACTTCGTGGAGGGTTCCGAGATCGATAGCATGCATCAGGCTATGGCCGCAACCACTGAACATTGTATTCAAGAAATTCGCGAACATCAGCAGGCCGCGCGCAAGAACGGCGACACCAGTCGCCCTCGCTGGCCCATGATCGTGTTGCGCTCACCAAAGGGCTGGACGGCTCCGCGTGAGGTCGAAGGCCATTATCTTGAGGGCTTTTGGCGCGCTCATCAAGTGCCGTTGCCCGCTGTGAAGAACGACACCAAGCAGCTTCGAGTTCTCGAGCGCTGGATGCGCTCGCTTAAGCCCGAGCCTTTCTTCGATGAAGGCGGCAAACTGGCCACCTGGTTCAGTGACCTGGCACCATCTGGAGACCGCCGTATGAGCGCGAACCTACATGCGAATGGCGGGCGTTTGAAAAAAGCGCTGCGCATGCCTGATTTTCGCAACTACGCTCATAGCGTTGAAAAGCCCGGAAAAGCTGAAGCCGGAAATACCGCCCCGCTCGGTGTGTTTCTGGGCGATGTGATGAAACTGAACATGAGCAACTTCCGGGTCTTCGGCCCGGACGAGACTGCTTCCAACCGGCTCGACGCGATCTATAAAACCACCAAGAAATTCTGGATCGAAGATTTTTTCCCCGAGGACAGGGACGGCAGTGAGCTCGCCACCGACGGTCGGGTCATCGAAATGCTGAGCGAGCACACCCTCGAGGGAATGCTGGAAGGTTACCTTCTAACCGGGCGGCACGGATTTTTCTCCTCCTACGAAGCCTTTGTTCACATCATCGACTCGATGTTCAACCAGCATGCCAAATGGTTGGAGATTAGCAGTCATTTGTCATGGCGCCAGGCCATCGCTTCATTGAATCTTTTGATCACTTCCACAGTTTGGCGGCAGGACCACAACGGCTTCACGCATCAGGATCCCGGATTTCTCGATGTAGTTGTCAATAAGAGCGCCAGTGTAACGCGCATTTACCTGCCGCCTGATGTGAACTGCTTACTCTCGGTGTCCGATCATTGTCTGCGCAGCGAAAATTATGTCAATGTAATTGTTTGTGACAAGCAAAAGCACCTGCAGTATCTGAGTATGGATAAAGCCATCATCCATTGCACAAAAGGAATTGGCATTTGGGATTGGGCCAGCAACGATGAGGGCGGTGAACCGGATGTGGTGATGGCTTCTGCCGGCGACATCCCCACTCAGGAGGCGCTGGCCGCGACCGCGCTCCTGCGCAAGGAATTCCCCGACCTCAAGATCCGCTTCCTCAATGTCGTCGATCTTTTTAAACTGCAACCCCATACTGAGCATCCCCACGGCTTGTCGGACTGGGACTTTGATTCTCTTTTCACCATTGACAAGCCCGTAATCTTCAACTTTCACGGTTACCCGCAACTTATTCATCGGTTGGCATATCGGCGCAGAAACCACGACAACATTCATGTCCGTGGCTACAAGGAACGCGGCAGCATCAACACTCCCCTGGAGCTGGCCATCGAAAACAATATTGACCGCTTCTCTCTCGCCATGGATGTCGTGAATCGGGTGCCGCGATTGCTGAGAATTGGCGGCCATGCGAAGGAAAGATTCCTAAATCAGCAGATCGAGTGCCTCGATTACGCCCATCAGTACGGGATCGACAAACCCGAAGCCGCCGAATGGACGTGGCCGTTCTAGCGTTGGTGTCCGGGACGAGCTCAAGAACAGAATTGTCATTCCGAGCGCAGTCGAGGGATCCGCTTCCTGAAAACCACGTCCTGTATTCCGCAGGATCGTTGATCGACCGTGAACCGGAGCAGGCCCCTCTATGACGGATGCGGCACTCCCAAAATCACCCGCACCGTGTCCCGCGCGATCAGCAGTTCCTCGTCGGTAGGAATCGCGAAGGCGAGCAATTTGGAGTCGCTGGTCGAAATCATTCCTTCGCGCCCGACTGTTTCCTGGTTCTTCCCTGCATCCAGGCGCAGACCGGCCCATTCCATACCCTCGCAAATCCGGGCGCGAACCTCGGGCGAATTTTCACCAATCCCGCCGGTAAAGACGACCGCGTCGGCTCCGCCCATCGCAGCCAGATATGCGCCAATGTATTTCCGCGCTCGATAACAGAAAACTTCGAGGGCCAGCCGGACGCGGCGGTCATCATGCTCTTTCAGCTCGGCCTGCAATTCCCGCATATCGTTTGTAAGCCCGGAAATGCCCAGTAAGCCGGACTGGGTATTAAGGAGCGTGTCCACTTCGGAGCCCGACATTCCCTCCTTTCGCGCAATGAATCCAACGATCGCGGGATCAAGATCACCCGAGCGCGACCCCATCACCAGGCCCTCAAGGGGCGTCATGCCCATCGACGTATCGACGGAAGATCCTGCCTTGATTGCGGCGGCGGAACAGCCATTTCCCAGGTGCAGGGTGATAATGTTGGTCTGCTCGCGGGTCAGTCCGCGCATGGCGCGATAGCGGAACGCAACATAGCGATGCGAGGTTCCGTGAAACCCATAGCGTCGGATGCGGTGCCGCCGGTACAGATGGTAGGGAATGGCATACAAGTAAGCATGTTCCGGAAGCGAGTGATGAAATGACGTATCGAACACGGCGACCTGCGGCACAGCTTTCCCAAAGATGTCGCGGGCTGCAGTAATGCCTTTGAGGTTGTTGGCATTGTGCAGCGGTGCGAGATCGATGCAGTCTTCGATTCCCTTCAGCACGTTGTCATCAATGAGAGCCGACTGCTGGAATAGCTCGCCGCCATGCACCACGCGATGGCCCACCGCCTGCACGTCGGCTGTGCTCTTGATTTCTGAAATTTCCGACTGGTCGGATGCAATATGGCGGACCAGATAGTTCAATGCCGCTGCAATGTCTTGCAACGGCGCTGTGAGGATCTTGGCCGGCTGGTTACGATGCTGGATCCGGATGATCGCTTCACCACCAATTCCTTCGACTTCACCCCGGCAGATTCGATCATCCTGATGTTGTTTGATTCGCTCCAGGTCGGTTGCAATCACCTGAAACTTCAGGCTGGAGCTTCCCGAGTTCAGAACCAGAACGTTCATGACGCGCCTATCACTAGGATTCACCCCTCAGGATCACACCTAAGATAAGCGGAAGCTCTGCCTGCACGGCTCGTGGCGCGATAACCGGGAAACTTCCAAAGATTAAATGTTGTAATTAGCGCGCCGCAGTTCGTCCTTATACTTCTCGCGGGCCTGTGTGGCTTTCTCTTGCGCATCCTGTTCCCTGAAGTGGGCCGTATCCCACTCCTCCATTGCGGTCATCGAATGATCGGCGGTGGCCAGGGCCTCTTCATCGCGAATGGCATCCACCCATTCATCAACTGCCTTCTTGTACATGAAGCGCGCATGGTCCAGGGTTTCCTTGTTCATGGCAGTTCACCTTAGCGCAGCCGGGTCGATTGGTCAACAATCTCGCAGCGGCAAACCGTCCGCCAATCAGCGTTTGCTCACTTTTAGGAACGTTCCTTCTTGAAGTTCAGTGAACGCCTGCCGTAATTGCTCCTGCGTGTTCATCACAATCGGACCATACCAGGCGACCGGCTCCTCAAGCGGCTTCCCTGACACCAGCAAGAATCGGATTCCATCATCGCCGGCCTGCACGCTGACTTCGTCGCCGCGATCAAAAAGAATCAGCGAACGATTATCCGCTTCCACCGGAGGAGCGGTGTCCAGCCATTTGATCGCCTCTGTCGGCACCGCCAGCGGACCTGAGGCATTGCAGAATTTTCCGCTGCCGGCAAAAACGTAAGCGAAAGCATGACGCGTCGTCTCGACTGGAAGCGTCTTCCTCTTGCCCGGGGCAACTGACACATCGAGATAGATCGGTTCGGCCGCGACTCCCACCACCGGGCCGGTTTTGCCCCAGAAATCGCCGCAGACCACACGCACGTGGGCGCCATCATCGTCGGTGATTTCCGGTATCTCGGCGGCCTTCACTTCCTGGTAGCGTGGCGAGGTCATCTTGAGCGATGACGGCAGATTACCCCACAACTGAAATCCATGCATCCGCCCGGCATGATCGCCTTTCGGCATCTCCTGATGAATGATGCCGCTCCCTGCCGTCATCCACTGCACATCCCCGGCGCCGATCACGCCACTATTGCCTATACTGTCTCCGTGCGCCACTGTTCCGGCCAGCACGTAGGTTATGGTTTCGATCCCGCGGTGCGGATGCCACGGAAATCCCGCCAGATAATCCTCCGGAACGTCGTTGCGAAAGTCATCCAGCAACAGGAATGGATCGAACTCTTTTGTGTTGCCAAAGCCGAATGCCCGGCGCAGGTGCACGCCCGCGCCTTCGAGGGTCGGCTTCGACTTAATCAGCCGCTTAACTGGTCGTATCGACATAGTGCCCCCACACACAGTGCCTGTTTAGAAAAGTGAAGTAATAGATGATGTTCGAGACCTTCCGGGTTCAAGGGCGAACCGGGCGCCGCGGTCAGCCCAAAATATCTGCGCCGCAGCTTATGAAATTCTCCTGCTCTCAGAAACTGGGCTGCTGAGCCACCCTCCACGACCACATTAGGAATGAAGTTGCTGTGAGGTCAATCGCTGGCTCGGTTGTGCTGAACGACTGCATGTTGTCGCGATAAACTGCTACCTGCGACTCATCGAACGCACCGTCGTTGCCGTTGAATTTCTTAAACGTATCCACCCCGTTCGCGGGGCATAGAATCATGCCATCCACGATTCCCGAAGTAGCATAACCAGCCGGCCCCTCGGAAGCCGCGCCCCAAAGTATCGGTGTTCCGCCGGACGTTCCATCCAGCGCCCCAGCCAGGTTCGCCACCTGGTGCTGAATGCAGTTTGGAAATGTGCTCCCATCGCCCACAATAAACGACGAACCCCAGGCGTTGGCGCCAAGAATGTTGCCCAGCCACCTTTGCGAATAGGTCTTGTAGTTCGCCGATCCGGTCAGGTAATACGCTTCGCTGGCCATGACCGACAAACCCGCGCCGTGGGAAGTAGTATCACCATAACTCCACTGATATCCAAAACCCCAGGCATCGCTCTTGCCTTGGCTAATCGCGTCATTAACCTGGCGTAACAGTTGTTGGCGAATCCCAGCTTCCGAAATCGCCAAGCCCCCCGGATTCCCTGCCATTGCCAGTGCCCGGTACAGTTCAAAATGGGCGAGGCCGCTTACGTCGTAAAGATTCAGCGTGTCCGTATTGCCCGTGTTGTAAATGTTCGTGATGTAACCACTGGCAAACTCGGCGGCGCGCTCCAGGTAATACATGGCATCTCGGCATTGCAGCCCCCCAAGCAGGCTTTCATCACCTTCTGCAGACCGCAAGGCGAAATACAGTTCGGCTGCGCCCAGTTCCATGTCGTCTTCCCATACGTCCTCGGGATAGCCGTCGAACGGAGAAACCGTCAGCAAACAATTATTGCAACTCCCCGAGCCAACGCTCGGCGCAGGATCCGGATACGAAGTGTCTCCCAGGACAAAAATATCCTCCGCATTCTTCAGGCACTGTGCTGCCAGAGCAGGATTGGAATCACGATTAAGCTGGTAACAGAGCGCGAAATCCGCCGCCAAACGCCCGGCCAGATTCGGACTGATCTGCGACCCGGCGGGCCCAGCCAAAAACACAGGTCGATAGCAGATGAAGAATGTGGTGTACGGGTCGCAAGGTTCAGGATCTCCGGCTTGCTGATAATTGTCGGCTGCCTGAGGTAGCGTCCAGATGTCGTACTCAGTGATCAGACAGAAAGGCGTGACATAGGTTCCGTCGCAGTTGCCCGTCGCCGAACTGGGATCGCCCTCGCCGTAATAATCCCAATCCTGTGTATTGTCGGCCTGGTAGTACAGCGTTTTCGTCTTGTCATTCCACATCGCCATCAGCCACTTAACACCGAACTCGACTTCGTTGCTGAAGTCGGATGAGATCGGCGCCCCCAGCCCACTGTCGGCGGCATAGGAGACTGAGCCCGGCGGAGTCGGAGGGTTAAACGGAGCGCCAGGTCCCATTTGATTCGGAAAATCACGAATGCCAATTTGCATCAACGCTGCCGTGTAGCTGACAGTCTCGACGTACTTCTCGTAATCGCCGGCGTCCCACCAGCCACCGGCAGCATCGATGTTGGGCAGCTTCGCAGAAACTAAAGGCGGCGTCGGTGGCACGTTGTCGATAAAGTCATTGCTGTCGAGCGGCGGCGTCTGGTAAATATGCGCATTTTCGTCTTTCAGATGTCCCGGAGCCGTGCGCAGCGCGTTGCGGATGAAGTCGGCTCCGTCGCGTTCCGTTTCATAGAAAAACAAGGTATTCAACAGCAAACCGGAATAGAGAACCTCGGGCGTATCCACCGCAAAAGGCGGCGAAGTTGCCGCCGCGGCACCTGACACTGAAATCGTGTACAGATCCCCGCCAGGAGCGCTGAAGTCGAGTGCATACACGTTGTAGGTCACGCTCTTGCTGTGGCTCCAGGTGCCCAGTAAAGCCCCGGCATACCCCGAATACACGGTCGCTCCTTTTGAGTTGACCACTTTGAAGCTTGCTGCATCTTCCGCCGTCGTCGACATCAGATACGCGCGAAATGGCGTCTGGCCACTTTCATATCCAACTTGATCGACGCGCACGTAGGTAGATTCCGCCCGCGACGGCTGAATATAAGCAGACACCAGGAACAAGATGCTGGCCACTGGAAGAAATCGGAAGGAGATTACAGGTCGGAAAAACATAGCGGCTCCTT
>Ga0187781_10000928_pt1 | contig 21769 bp, 14 predicted proteins | sample 0715_SJ02_MP02_2_FD_132447 | JGI IMG/M metagenome (GOLD analysis project Ga0187781, IMG submission 132447) | Tropical peat soil microbial communities from peatlands in Department of Meta, Colombia - 0715_SJ02_MP02_20_MG | ecosystem: Environmental > Terrestrial > Soil > Wetlands > Peat | place... | reverse complement strand
GAGAGCGGGAATCCACTCTGCGAACCTTCCGAATTGCGCTGTCCACGAACTGGATTCCTGCTTTCGCGGGAATGACCGGCAGGATTCTGTCCCGCAGGGGTGGGGATTCAGGGGAAAAGTCGCCGCTTTTCCACCTGAATCCCGAATCCCGAATCCTGAATCCTAGCCGTCACCAGGTAAGTCTCAGCGCGAACTGGATTTCGCGCGGGTCGCCCGGCCCGCCGGAGGCTTGCCCGGCGATGGGCTGGACAGTATTGGGAATCAAGCCGAAGGATGGGGAACTGATATCGCCATTCGGCAACGTAAAGTTGGGAGAATCCAAGATGTTAAACATCTCGGCGCGAAACTCGAGCTTCTTCGACTCGCCCAGTGGGAAAATGCGGATGAGTGAGAAATCCCAAGCGGCTTCCCCGGGACCGTTCAAGATATCCCGACCAGCATTCCGTAAGTGTACTCTGCCGGTGTCGAAAAGGCAGCGGGATTGACCCACTGCTGCCAAGTCCGATGCGCCGGATAGAACGAAACTCCGGAAACGACGTTGGGGCGATCATTATAATCCAGGTTTCCACTCGGGTTCCCGTCGACGGTGGGCGTAAAGGGCGGCCCTGATTGCACCATGGCAATCCCCGCGACCTCCCAGTCCCGCACAATGTAGTTTACAGCCCGGCTCGACGACTTCAGGAAAGTCCTTCCGAAGGGCGTGTCATAAACGTAAGCCAGGGAGAAGCGGTGCCGATAATCAAAGTCGGAGCGGCCTTTCTCCGCCGCACGATCGTAAGAATTCTCCGGAAAGTTCGCAGTTCCGGTGGTCCCGTAATAGGTGGAATTCGTGTCCAGGGACTTGCCGTAAGTGTAGGCCCCTATGACCGCCAAGCCGTTCGTATAGTGCCTCTCCGCTTTGACCTGGAGGGAATTGTAACTCGACTTCCCTGCCGAATCGGTGTAGGACATGCTGTAGTAGTCAGGATAAAGACGCGGGCAAGCGCCGCCGGAGCAGGCGGCGGGATTCGAATTGTCCCCTTGATTCGGGTCCCACATGAAGGGCAGGTGTACGCCATGCGTTCCCACGTAGCCCACATCAAGCAGCCAAGAACCCGGCAACTCCCGTTGCACCTCCAATGACCATTGTTGAATCGTGGAATCGTGCAAATTGATAATTACGGGATTCAGGGTGGGGAATAGCGCGATCGCGAGCGCGGGCGAGGTGAAAAGGTTCTGAAGGAAGAGCCCCGTGCCGAGCGGCAGGCCACCTTGCGAGGGGGGGCTGGAGAGCGCCGCGAACACTGCCTGTTCGTTGTCCTCCAGGTTACCCGCGGTTAGTTGGAAGAACGGCGGGTTGAAGCTCTTTTGGAAATACAGCTCGCCCGTCATCTGGTCATAGTAGATGCCACCGCCTCCGCGAATGACCGTCTTGTGGCTATTGAATGGCTGCCAGGCAAAACCGATGCGGGGGCCAAAGTCGCGGGGGTCTGTATGCTGGAGGGCCCGGTTGGCGCCATTGCTGCCGAGGTTTTCCGTGCCCGAAACGACGAAGGTCCCCTCCGGATACCCGGAGGCGGTGCTCGCCGGTGAGGTTCCCACAAAGCTTTCGAGTGTGGCCAGAGTGGTGCCGGCTACCAGAAGTTCACCTTTGTTGAAATCGAAACCACCAAAGTGGTTTGCCTTGTCGGTGATCGGAGTGTTGTATTCGTAGCGCAGGCCGAGGGTGAGCGTCAGGTCGCGGCGGGCTTTCCAGGTGTCCTGCGCGAAAAAGTCGTTCTCGCTCCCGGTCCCGGAAATGTACCCGGAAAAGCCGTGGACCCAGGAAGTAGGAACGCCAAACATGGCGTCGGCCGCGCCATTGCCGAAGGTGCAGTTCCCGGTCGGACAAGCCTGGCCTAGAGCCTGTTGGAGGCCCGACGCCCCCAAAGCCTGCTCGAGTCCAGCCTCGACGAGAGCCCCCGTTACCACGCCGTTGAAACTATACGCATCGCGAGCGTCAATGTCTTCATAGAAATTGCCACGCTTGATGGAGCGGATTTGAACGCCGAAAGCCAGAGAATGGTTGCCATGGATTTTAGTCAAGGTATCAGCATACTCGAAGGTATTGACGGCGCCCGCTTGCGGAGCGCTGGTGAAGGCTCCGAACCCGTCATACGGAGTAAAGCTCATGTTGGGGGAACCTGTGTCGCGGTAGGCCGTGGGCGCGCCCAGGAGTCCGAGTTGCTGGCTGACCAGGGTCCCCTGGTCCTGGGCCGTCCAACCGTACTGCCAGCGATTGTAGTCGACCTTGGCTTCATTGATGATCGTGGGCGAGAAAGTGTGGACCCAATCCAGCCCCGTCGCCGTGAACCAATCCAGCCGCCGCAGGCCGTAGCCTGGGATGCCCTCGGGCAAGCCGGAGGGCGACAGTTCGGAATCCGTGGTGAGGTTGTAGCGGTAAAAGACGCTGTCCTTCGTCCCCCAGCGGTGGTCGAACCGGCCGACGTAGCTGTTGGTGTTGATGATCGTCAGGACTGGCGCCGTAAAGTTCTCTCCGCCGCAAGTCGCCGTCAAATTGGGCTTGGGGTAGAGATTGACCATCGCCTGACCCACTGGATCCGCTGGCACCAAGTTGTTGACGTTGTTGCCCGGCACCGTAACCGGCGCCTGAGAGTTGAAGATGATCAATGGATCGAGCAATACGGTCTGGGTGCTGCAATCGGACGCCTGAAGGTCGGAGAAATCCCCGCCCCGCTCCGCCATCGTGGGGACGCGGGCGCGACTGTAGGAGGTGAGGCGGTCTTGCAGACCTTCGTAATTAATAAAAAAGAAGCTCCTGTCGTGACCGTCGTAAACGTGGGGGAGCACAATGGGTCCCCCCAGACTCACGCCAAACTGATTGCGGTGGAATGGGGGTGTCACGGGCTCGAAGAAGTTCCGCGCGTCCAAATTGTTGTTGCGCAAGTATTCGTAAAGTGATCCGTGGAGTTGGTTGGTCCCGGACTTCGTCACTATGTTGACTTGGGCGCCCCCGGTAGTGCCGAATTTGGCGTCGTAGACGCCCGTCTCCATGCGGAATTCCGCGATCGAATCGAGGGGCGGCGAGGCGGAGTAGGTGCCGACGGCAATCGAGGTATCGTTCATGCCGTCGAGCAGAAAGTCGTTCATGCTCTCTCGCATGCCGTTCACATTGATGGAGCCGCCGCGGTTGTCGTTCAGCTCCGAGCCCTGCGACCCCGGTACGACTCCGGGAGTGAAGAGCGTGGCCTCGAGGAACTGGCGGCCGTTGAAGGGCAGCTCGCTGACCTTGGCCTGCTCCACCGTTGTGCCCACGGAATAGGTTTGCGTGTCCAAAACGGGAGCGGTTGATTGCACCTCGATGGTGGTGGCCTGCGAGCCTACCTTCAATTGCAAGTCGATCTTCGGGTGCGCGTCAACCGCGAGCGTAATGATGCCTTGCGTGGTTTTCTCGAAGCCGGCTTTCTCCGCGCTCATTTGGTAGCGGCCTGGCGGCAAGAGAGGAATTATGTATGAGCCGTCCTCCTGGGTCGATACGCTTTGGCTAATGCCCGTATCGATCTCCGTCGCGGTCACTTTAACGCCGGGGACCACCGCGCCGGAGGTGTCGGTCACAGTGCCTGTGAAACTCCCCCGAAACTGTTGGGCTCGCAAACCCATGCTACAAAGCAGAAACAGCGCCACCATGGCGCTCAAGGACATTCGAACGGCGAGTCGCATAACGGCTACCTCCGCAGGAGATTCGATACCTCGAGAACGAAGTCAGACCCTGGCACGGGACGCCTGACTCTAGTTTTCCCAAAGCCCGAAACGCAGAAGAATAAGTCCGCCGGCGCCACAACCCGGTTGAATAAAGGGCATCGCCCAACTATTATAAGCCGAAATGAAAGTGCCGAGACGGCGATTTCCAATATGAACCCCCGCGCGGCCCCCCAGCATACGCCAGCCGCCCCGCCGCTTCAAGCGCTAATCGGTGCCTTTTGCTTGGGCGCTGTCCCAATTTGGGCGTAGCGCCGCCATCTTGGCGGCCCCAGTGCCGGCTGGAAGCCGGCGCTACGGCCCAAATTAAGACATGACCTTTTGCTTGGTCGCGGGCCAGTCTGATCGGAACGCCGGATGATTGCCCAGGCTGTCGGGAAACACAACCGGTTGGGGCGGGTAGGGGCCTATGACTGCCTGCTGCCTCCATACTCGCGCGGGCGCAGGGCACTTCCGTGGCAAGGCCGTTTACCGGCAAGGTGCCGCGTGTGGATCGCCCCCAGAACTCGTTAGTGTTAGAGGAGTTATGGATAAAAGCTAAAGAAAGCGCGGTTGGTACCTGAGGGTCAATGTCAAATGAAATTTTGGTGAAGAATTGTCCATTCGGCTCGCTACCGCCGTAATGCGAGCAACCTTCGTTGCTGAACGATCCTCATATTCAGCGTGGTCATTGAAGGTCTCAAGAATCTACAGAGGTGACCATGCCCGGGCGTTCGAGGGTGAGCGTGTCTGGCGGCGTAACGTTCTGCGCCGCTGTCGTTATCCTCCTCACACCCCATCCCCTTGCCGCACAACATTCAGATTCGGTCGCTGCTGACAGTCAAGGCCAGATATCGCCAGATGCCGAGGTTATCCCGTCAGAAACCACATTGAAGAACTGGGTGCTCAGCGGAGATCCGCGACTGGTCGCGTGGGCAGCACAGGACGCTCTCGCCGCTCGCGACCGGAATTTGATACCCGATCTTCTTTCGCTGGCAGCCCAGTGGGAGCCTCTTTCTCGCCCGGTTTCCGAAGCTTCAGCTCCTACAAAACTTTCGCCGGGCCAGACCGACGATCGAGATGCGATGCTGTCGGTTCTCGACGCTCTCATCCAAATGAATGTGCCGATTCCTGCCGACACCTTGCGTACATTGGCGCCCGATTTCGGAAATGCCGTGGCAGTCTTGCTAAGCCGAATGTCACCTGAGGATTCCGGCCTCCTGAGCCTCGAATTCTATCGCTCTCCCACCGATCACGATTACGGTCTCCAATATGTCAGCGCGGCCCTGTTGAGTCTTCATCCCGCCTTGGGATTCGCTGCCGACCTCGTTTCCAACATCCGAGTGAATGCTTATCTCCATGTAGTTCTTCCTGGCTCGAAGCCGGAGGGGATGGGCTTCGCCGCCTGCTGTGGCCCTTCGCCCGAAGCCCCTCGGGACGATTGGCCCGCCATCGGCCAATATGCTCTGACTAAAGAGAAGAGCGGTGGCGCCGTAGTTTTGGTAGCAGGTATCGATCCAATTTACACCCTCCGCAGGCAGTCGCCCCAATATCTGGGAGACTGCTCAATGTCGCTGGGAGCAACGCTTGGTCCAGAGGAACGCGTACGATTAGTTGCAGAAATGTTGAACACTCCGCCGGAAGCGATTGCGTGGCAAGTCCAACCGGTCACAACGATCGAGTTTCAGTCTCTCCAGCAGTTCGACGCCGATCTTTTGTCGTTCATCGAGGAGCAGCAAACGAAGCACAGGGCGACGGTCGAGGCCCTTTCCGCACGCGGCCTTTTAACGCCCGCCGAAGCAGAACAATGCCTACCTGCACTGACCCTGCACCTGATTGATGACCGAGGTCAGGATACAGCTCCTATACCGAAGCGGTCTGATCTCCCGCCGCATGTGGAGTGGTCTCGCCTACCACTTTGAACAGAGAGTTGTGCGAGAGGAATGGTCGCCTGAATAGCCTGATCCGAGGCCACACGCCTGACTTTAGCGGTTGGGTATTTGGGCGTGACCCCGGTGCGCACTTTGGCGTGCAGTCGGCTTGTCGGAAGCTGGACGCCGCCGTGTACAAGTAACTCCCAAAAAAGGAAGAACTCCTGCCTGATCGCGTCGTTTTCGGGAACGCCTGGGTTTCAATTCAGTTGAAGGTGACCCACTACCTCCTGCTTGACCCGTAGGTGGCCATCAGACGTGCTTTTCTTGGCATGTCTGCGCCCCTGTCTGTTGGTTCCCGTGCCCGTCGATTCAGAGGGGCGCATACATCACGACAGACTGCGTCGTGACGTATGCGCCACCCGCGGCGCTTCACTAAAGCCGGGACGGCACCTTTTGCTTGACTCAGTTATGCCTGAGGGTTAAACTTTTTGATGATGGGCATACTACGGGCTTGGTCGGCCGAGGGCTTTTGACGTGAAGACCCAAGTCCAACGCTTGCTCGCCTTTCTAAAGCCGTACTCCTTCCGCTTTCTGGTCGCTTTCTTGTTGATGGCCTTGGTAGGGGCTTGTGAGGCGCTGACGGCGTTACTCATTAAGCCGGTTTTTGACCGCGTGCTTGCTCCCGGCAGCGATGCGGGCAAGATTGTCTTGTTCCAATGGCCTTTCGGAGGACGGGCGATATACCTTCAGTCTTTCTTCCCGTCCTGGATTCACAATGCTTGGACCATTGTGGCCATTTCCATCATTTCGGTGACGGTGATCAAAGGGGTCTCTGAATTCCTGGCCACTTATTTCATCAACTTCATCGGCCATTCCGTGGTGAGGGACCTGCGGAATCTTCTCTATTCCAAGCTTATCCAGCAGTCGATGGCCTTCTTTACGAGGCATTCCACGGGCCGGCTGATGTCAGCGGTCACCAGTGATATCGAGAGAATTCAGTTTGCGGTTTCGCAAACCGCGGCAGATTTCCTGAAGCAAAGTTTTACGCTACTGGGGCTTCTGGGTGTTCTGTTTTACGTGGACTGGCGGCTGGCCTTGGGCTCACTGATCTTGGTGCCTCTGGTCGTGCTCCCTTCCCGCAATATCGGACGCTACATCCGCGTATCGAGCCGCTCCAGCCAAGACAAAATGGCCGACCTGAACAACGTCCTCCAGGAAACGTTCTCCGGCATCCGCATTGTCAAAGCCTTTGGCACGGAACTCTCGGAGGTGGAGAAATTCAAGGCGGCCACGCGGCGGCTGCTGCGCGTCAGTCTCCGCTGGGTGAGGGCGCAGGCAGCCACTTCCCCGATCATGGAAGTGCTGGGCGCGATCACCGTCGCCGGTCTTCTCTTTTATGCGCGCAATGAGATCTTGCACCACGCGCAGACTACGGGCGGGTTCGTGGCCTTCCTCTATGCCCTGATTAAGACCTATGAACCCATTAAGCGGCTTACCGGCGTCCACAACGCCGCCGCGCAGGCGGTGGGCGCCTCGGAGCAGGTCTTCCACTATCTCGACCTCCACCCGGATATTCACGACGAGCCGGGGGCATCGGCGTTGCCACCGTTCGAGCACCAAATTGAGTTTCAGAACGTGGATTTCGATTACGAAGAGGGCTTGCCGTTGCTCCGTAACATCAACCTGCGAATCCGCAAGGGAGAGGTGGTGGCCATTGTCGGCTCGAGCGGCGCAGGGAAGACCACTCTGGCCAGCCTCATTCCCAGGTTTTTTGATGTGACGCGAGGCCGAATCCTCATCGACGGCCACGACGTTCGACGCTTAAAGCTCAATTCGCTTCGCGCGCAGATCGGTATCGTCACGCAGGAGACCATTCTGTTCAACGATACCGTCTACAATAACATCTGTTACGGGAGCCAATTGGCCAGCGAGGAGGCCGCCCGGAAGGCCGCCCGAGCTGCTTTGGCGGAAGACTTCATCCTGGAGATGCCTGACGGTTACCAAACGGGGATCGGAGAACGCGGGCAGCGTCTTTCGGGGGGGCAGCGGCAGCGCATTGCTATCGCCCGCGCGCTTCTCAAGAATCCCCCGATACTCATCCTGGACGAAGCCACTTCAGAACTCGACACGGAATCGGAACTCCTGGTTCAGAGGGCCCTGGCCAACCTCATGCGGGGCCGCACCGTGTTGGTGATTGCCCATCGCCTCTCCACGGTGCGCCGCGCAGAACGAATTATTGTCCTTGACCATGGCACCATCACCGAAGTCGGGAGCCACGAAGACCTGATCAGCCGGGGGGGCATGTACCAGAAGCTGCATGAACTCCAGTTTGTGGACGCCGAAGCGTAGTTGCTGTAGCGGCGCTCTGCGAGCGCCGAAAACCATTCGCCTTCGTGCCCGGCGGTCATAGACCGTCGCTACAGAAGAGATACTATGATTCGTAGCATGACGGGTTATAGTAAGGCTCAAGTAGAGGAGGGGGGATACTCTCTCTCGGTCAGCATCCGCGGCACGAACCACCGCTTTCTGGATGTTCAGTTGCGCTTCCCTTCCGTGCTGGAATCAATGGATGCCTTGCTAAGGCGACTCATCAAGAATCACATCAAGCGCGGCCATGTGGAGGTGGCGGTCAGTTTTGAGCAGCCCGGAAGTGCCGGACTCTTGCTCGACCGCAAGCTCCTGGCTGCTTATGTTGCAGCCTATCAGACGCTGCGCCAGGAATTTGGCTGTGCCTCCGAACCGGATTTGGTGGCCCTATTGCGCATTCCGGGCTTGGCCACGCCGGGCAACGGTGAGATTCCACCGCAAGACCTCGAGCGGGTCCGCAGCCTCCTGGAACGTGTGGCCACGGAGGCTCTGGAGAGCCTGAACGAGATGCGCGCCCGCGAAGGCGAAGATTTGGGGCGCGATCTCAAGGCCCGCTTGGACCGGCTCGAGTCGCTAACGGAAGGTGTGGCAAGTCTGGCAGAACGGCTACCCAAGCTCTACAAGCATCGCCTGGAAAGCCGCCTTAAGGAGTTGATGGGCAGCACTGAGCTGGATGGGGCGCGGCTGGCGGCAGAGGTTGCTTACCTGGCTTCCCGTTCCGACACCGCGGAAGAACTGACACGGTTTCGAAGCCACGTTTCCCAAGTGAAGCAACTGCTTGCGGAAAGTCCGGAGGTGGGGAAGAAGCTCGATTTCCTGCTACAAGAGATGAATCGGGAAGCGAACACGCTGCTGTCCAAGACTACGGACTTGCCCGAAGTGGGCCTGGAAGTCGCGCGCTTGGCGATTGAGATGAAGAGCGAGATCGAGAAGCTGCGCGAGCAGGCTCAGAACATCGAGTAATGGAGAAAAAGGTTCCGAGACCGTCATGCGGACGCGCCGGCATTTTGGTTATTTCGGCGCCCTCGGGGGCCGGGAAATCAACCCTGGTGAGACGGCTGATTGCCTCTCTGCCGGATTTGGCTTTTTCGGTTTCTCACACCACGCGGCCGCGGCGCGCGGGCGAGAAAGAGGGGCGCGAGTACTTTTTCGTGACCCGCGGGCGGTTCGAAAGCATGATCGCGGCCGGTGATTTCGTTGAGTGGGCTGAGGTGTTCGGCCACCTCTACGGTACCTCGAAGGCGCAGCTCGACAAGGCCCTGGCGGCCGGACGGGATGTTTTGCTGGACATCGATGTTCAGGGGCATCAACAAGTGAGGCAGTGTTTGCCGGAAGCGCTCAGTGTTTTCGTATTGCCGCCCTCCTTCCGGGAACTGAAACGACGGCTGACGGACCGGCACTCGGATTCGCCCCAAGTGGTTGAAAGACGGCTGGCGGCAGCCCGCCAGGAGATTTCCCATTGGCCCGAATATGATTATCTGGTCGTTAATGACCGCCTTTCGCTGGCTACACAGGCTCTGCAAGCGATAGTCCGGGCAAGCCGATTTCGCCGGCAGAGCCAGGCGGAGCGCGCTCAAGAAATTTGCAGGACGTTTGGAGGATAGATCGGATGGATTTGCCTGAAAAGCTCGACAGCAAGTTCCGCTACATTCTTGTCGCCGCCAAGCGCGCCCGGCAGCTTCAGGCTGGCGCCCGCCCACTCATTCAGAGTACCGAGAAGAGGCTGACGAGAGTAGCCCAGCAGGAAGTGACGGCCGGCTTGGTGCCTTTTGAATTGCTGGCCCCGGCAACAGGCGATGATAAGAACAAGAAACCGAAGAAGTAGGGTCTAGGGACGAGGGTCTTGGGTCTGGGTTTCGAATCTTGAATTCCGACTCCCGACGCATGAATCCTGAATTCTGATGCTGTAGGGGCGGCCCTTGTGGCCGCCCTGGGCAACCACAAGGGTTGCCCATACGACGTGACCATGCGAGTTGCACTGGGTATTTCCGGCGGCATTGCCGCTTACAAGGCGCCTGAGCTATTGCGCCTGCTGCAAGAGCAGGGGGTGGAAGTCCAGGTCGTGATGACCCGGAATGCGTGTGAGTTTGTCGCCCCCCTTACTTTCGCGGCTCTCTCCGGCCGGAAAGTTATCACGGAGATGTTTGGGGGGCCGCAGGGTGGGGCGAACGTGGAAAGCGCCATCGAGCATATGGCCGTGGCGCAGGCGATTGATGCGCTAGTGATTGTTCCTGCCACTGCGAACGTGCTGGCGAAGATGGCCCACGGCATTGCTGACGACTTCCTGACTACCCTCTGCCTAGCTACCAAGGCACCTCTCATCGTGGCCCCGGCCATGAATGTGAACATGTGGGAACATCCTGCCACGCAGAAGAATGTGGAGATTCTGCGAGAGCGTGGGGTCAAGGTCTTGCCGCCTGACGAGGGCTACCTGGCCTGTGGAATGACCGGCGCGGGCCGCCTCACGTCTGTGGGGAGCATCGCTCAGGCCGTCTTTGCGACCCTCGGTTTAAGCGACGATTTGAGTAGTGAGTGTGTGCTGGTAACGGCCGGACCCACGCAAGAGCCTTGGGATGACGTGCGCTACCTCAGCAACATGTCTTCCGGGAAAATGGGTTACGCCCTGGCGGAGGCCAGCCGCGGCCGCGGGGCTCGAGTCGTCTTGGTCAGCGGACCGACTTCGCTCGAACCTCCGGCGGGAGCAGAGGTGGAGCGGGTTCGCACCTCCGCGCAGATGGCGCAGGCTGTCTTGCGCCATTTCGAACAGGCCACGGTAACCTTGATGGCAGCGGCGGTGGCAGACTTCCGGCCAGCGCAAGTTTATCCACAAAAGATAAAAAAGCAGGATGGGATTCCCGCCCTGCAGCTTGAGCCCACGCCTGATATCCTGGCCATGATCGCTTCGCGACGGCGGCCCGGACAAGTGGTGGTAGGCTTCGCGGCGGAGACTGAGAACCTGCTGCCCAACGCTACTGCCAAGCTGCGCGCCAAGCGCCTCGACTTCATCGTGGCCAATGACCTATCGCAGCAAGGCGCGGGCTTTGACGTGGATACTAATATCGTTACCTTGGTTTTCCCGGATGGCCACACCAAGCCTCTCGAGAAGATGAGCAAACTGGAGGTGGCTCAGCGCATCCTCGATGAGGTGGTTACCATACGGAAGGGCACAGGAGTCCGGATCCAGGATTCAGGGGTTGGATGTCTGGAGTCAGGAGTAAGGAGTCAGAAGTCAAAAGGGTAGTAGGTTTCAAGTGGCGAACGATTCAGTTCAAAATCTGAAATCCAAAATCCAAAATCCAAAATTGTCCGAAGAGCTTGCCAACTGGCTCGAGTTTTACCGCGAGTTGGGCATCGAGGAGTTTTATCGGCGCGCGCCGGGCTCCGCTGCACCGTTGCCTGCCACGCGGGTGGGTACTCCTGTAGGGGCACATGGCGATGCCATTCCCCAACCTCAGGCCGCAGGAAAGCCAGCTCTAGAAGAAACCAGGCCCGTTGTCAGTGCCGCACCGCCTGCTCCACCGCTTCGTGCCGGGGTTTCTCAAACCGCAGTCGGTGCGCCGTCCATCAGGCCGCCCGCGCCCTCTTTGAGTCTTTTCGAAGCGCCGGCGTCAAGGGTGAGTGGGCCCGAAACGCTCGATCAAATCCGCGCGGACTTGGGAGATTGCCAGCGCTGCAAGCTCGCGGGCGGCCGCAACACCATAGTTTTCGGGGAAGGGAATCCGCACGCCGAATTGGTGTTCGTGGGGGAAGGTCCGGGGGCGGACGAAGACGAGCAGGGGCTGCCCTTTGTGGGGCGGGCTGGGCAGCTTCTGAACCGCATGATCCAGATGATAGGAATGAAACGGCAAGAGGTGTACATCTGCAACGTTGTCAAGTGTCGTCCGCCGGGGAACCGCACACCGGAGAAAGACGAAATCGAAACGTGCTCACCCTTCCTTTTCCGACAGCTCGAGAGTATTAAGCCCCGTCTGATTTGTTGTCTGGGGGCGCCTGCCGTCAAGACGGTTTTGGGAATCAAGGAAGGCATCACCAGGATACATGGTCAGTTCTATGATTTTGCAGCTTCCAAAGCCCTCGCCACCGTCCACCCTGCCTACGTTCTTCGCAACCCCCGTGAAGAAAAGATTCTCCGCGAAGACTTCGAAAAGATTCGGGAGTTCCTGAAAGGCAAATGATCGCGAGCCAGTGCTAAAGGGAGAGAGGCGATGCGCGAAGATCGGGCGAGCAGGCTGGTTTTGCTTGTCGGGCTGACGGTAGGTGCTTTTCTGGCTGGTGTGATCACAACGAAGGCGGCCGAAGGAGCGGCCCTGCCCCAAAGCGCAGTGAAAACGGAGGCGGAAAGGACCGCTTGGTACAGGGCAGCAAAATTCGGGATGTTCATCCATTGGGGGGCGTATTCGGTGGCCAGCGTGGAGGCCTCATGGCCTATTATGGAGCCTAATATCGCCTGGCACATCACCGAGCCTGAGTACGTATTGCTGTATAAGAGATTCAATCCCACCCAATACAGTCCTGAGGCCTGGGTTGAGTTAGCCAAGCAGGCCGGGCAGCGTTACATGGTCATCACCACCAAGCATCACGACGGTTTTTGTATGTTCGACTCGGCGCTCACCGACTACAAGATCACCAGCACACCTTATGGCAAAGACGTCATCGCCATGCTGGCCGAAGCAGCCCGGGAAGTCGGAATGCCCTTAGGCTTTTATTACTCTCCGCCGGACATGCACCACCCTGGCTACCGGGACACTTCCAAGCTCGTCAAAGACACCTGGCATGGAGATGCGAGCCGGCCCGAGTGGGCAACCTACCTCAACTACATGGAGGGTCAACTGCGGGAATTGTTGACGAACTATGGTCCTGTGGCGCTCGTCTGGTTCGACGGTCTCGACCGCGTGGAAAGGTATCAGGGTCAGCGATTCATCAACTTGATTCATGAATTACAGCCCGCCGCCCTGGTGAATAACCGGATCGGGGTGGACGGGGATTTCATGACTCCCGAGCAGGAGATTCCGGCCCGGATTCCTACTAAAAGTACGGCAGGAAATCCTCAGGCTGCGTCACAGCCTCAGGCTGCGGCACCGGCCACAGTTCCTCCTCCTGAAGATTTTCAGCTTTGGGAAACCTGCATGACGATTAATGATACCTGGGCATACAACAAGAACGATCAGCACTTCAAATCTGTTCAAACGCTTATACAGGATCTCGCGAACGTGGCGAGCAAGGGCGGGAATTTCCTTCTGGATGTCGGCCCAACTCCGGAAGGGACCATCCAGCCTGAGTTCGTTGAGCGGCTCCAAGCAATGGGAAAGTGGATGAAGGTAAATGGTGATTCCATCTACGGAACCACCTACGGTCCGTGGCAGAACCTGCCGTTTGGGAAGTCCACCGCGAAGGGTAAGACGATTTACTTGCACGTGTTCGAATGGCCGTCGAGGCCCGCATTGGAGGTACCTGCCCTGAGGGGTCGAGTCTCCCGAATCACTGTGCTTGCGACTGGCCGAAAAGCTCACTTCAAGCAGAAGAAGGACCGTCTGCTCATTGCCGTTCCTTCCACGGCTCCCGATCCGAATGACAGCGTATTGCGAATCGACACGCGCTAATCTCCTGTGGTTCCAGGGTAGCGCGTGCCCTCGGCCTTGAAGTTCGCGCTACCCTTTGGTAGTGTGCATTGAAACCACGCATGATCCGGGCGTAGCATCTAAATGAGGGAAGGTGAAGTCGTGAGGTGTCCCATGCGATGGTTGTTGGTGGCGGTCACGGTGCTGGCCTGCCTGGCATGGGAATCCCCGGCGGCCGGGGCCAGCCAGAAACTCTTCCTGAAAGATGGGACCTACCAGCTCGTTTCCAGCTACGAGGTGCATGGGGACAGAGTGCGGTATTACAGCGTCGAGCGCTCAGCGTGGGAAGAAGTTCCGTTGTCTCTGGTCGACCTGGAAGCGACGAAACGAGCCCAGCAGGAAGAAAAGGCCACCCAGAAGAAAGAGCTCGAGGAAGGCCTCGAAATTGTGGAGCAACGCTTCGAAAAGCCGCCTGAAAATGGATTCGAGATTGCCCCTGGTGTTCACCTGCCTCAGGAAGAAGGGGTCTTTGCCTACGATGGAAAGCGCGTGATCCGGCTGATTCAGTCTACTCCTGAAGTGGTCACCGACAAGAGGCGGGCGGCATTTGCCATGGCCGTGCCCGGGCACTTGTTGAAAGGCGAGGTGATCCTTGAGCTTCCCGGTCCCAGGGCTGCTGTGCGTCTCCAGCAGGCGCAGCCGACCTTCTACGCTCAGCTACCTGAGGGGCTGGGTGCCAAGCTGGACCTGTTTCCAGTCAGGGTGGTGAAAGAGTCGCGCGTAGTGGAAAAGGCCAAGGCAAGCCGCGCTGGCATCGGGAAGCCGTCGGATGTTCCCGCTGCCGTGGAGTTGCAGCGCACGCAACTGGCGCCGGGGCTATACTGCCTAAAACTTCTCCACCCCCTCGACCCCGGAGAATACGCCTTGGGCGACATGGCCCAGCAGGGCCTCAACTTGGTGCTTTGGCCTTTTGGCCTCTTTGAGACGCCCCGCACGAAGGAAGAGATGAAAAAGCAGCGGCACGAAGATTCGGAACGTGAGTAGCTTCAGATAATGCTTTCGCTAGACGATATCCTGGCTGCTCTCATCCCATCGTACGCTGCGGCCTAGCCGGTACGAGGTGATGGCCATCTGGCAAGTAATGGCAGAACGAAATCCGATTTCGAATGGGCAATTGGGTTCTTGGCGGCTTCTCACGCAGTCGAAAAAGTTTTGCATGTGAGCTTTAGTCATATCCTCGTCTCCGATGCCTACAGCGTCGGGCGGCGCACCGGAAGCTTTGGCTGCGGCTTCGGAGCCTCGCCTGGCCTGGGGCACGTAGCGAAGCTCGTCCAATTCCTTGCAGAGAATAGTCCCCTTGTTGCCGAGTAGCAGGTCTTCGCCCTCGCCATAGAAATTGTTGCCAAACATCGAATTCCAGGTGAAAAAGATCTTCTCGGGTTGATGCATGCAGGCGCTCATAGTATCCGGGACCTGCATTTTGGGTGAGAGATAGTTGTCACCCGTCATCATGACGCGGCTCGGGATTTTTAGGCCCAGCGCTTTGTACCAGAAGCCCACCTGGTGGACCATATTTTCAAAAACGTTCCCGCCGGAGTAGTCCCAATAGAAGCGCCAGTTGATGAAGCGGTCGGGATCGAAGGGATGTGGTTCCGCCTCGCCCTCGAAAGCCTTCCAATCGAGGTGCTGGGCGTCGCAGTCGGGAGGAATCTTGCGCAACCAGCCGCCATACGGGGCGTTGCGATAATGATGCGTGTGAAGAGCGGTGATGACGCCCATGCGGTCGGGGGTCGCGAGCTCGCGTGCCTTGGGTAACGCCCGGCCGCTGGTGGATTGAACCCCGACCTGCACCACGCGCCCCGAGCCCTCGAACGCCTTGCGCATGCGCCGGGCGTGGTCAGGATTAAAGGCCATGGTCTTTTCCTGATAGACGTCCTTGCCGGCTTGAAGGGCGGGAACGAAATTGAGCACGTGCTGATGTTGCGGCGTGGCGATGAGGACGGCGTCGATAGTTTTATCATCGAGAAGCTTTCGGAAGTCCTGGTAGGTTTGGAGGTTGGGAGCGATTTGCCGGGCATCGTCCAGGCGGCGAGTGTAGATGTCAGCTACGGCCACGGCTTCCACGTTCGTGCATTCCAGCGCGGCCTTGAATATCTGTCTTCCCCGGCCTCCCGCGCCGATGAGGCCGAAGCGGACGCGGTCGTTCGCCCCCAGCACGCGGTGGGCGGGCGTAAGATTGTAGGCGGCGTAAGCCGCTGTTCCTGCGACCATCTCTTTCACAAATCTGCGGCGAGTAAGCATATTGTTCCTCCGTTGCTCGTGATGTGGGGCGGCCTTTGTGGCCGCCCGCCTTGCGGCCCAAAGCCTTCGGGCAGCGGGCCGTGGGCAACCACGAGGGTTGCCCTTACGGTGTTACACGGTCGAGTATTTCTTATTGAGCGCCTTGATTTGGGCGAGGAGCTTGGGCACGCCCGTCTTTGGATCTTCCTCGCCCTCGTACTCGGCGGAGGTAAACCCCTTGTATCCGGCCTGCGCGAACAATTTCCAAACCTGCTCGAGATCGAGGGGCTTTCTGGGTTCGCCGTAGAAATCGCGGATGTGGGTATGAGTGGCGTAGGGAAGGCAAGCCTCGATCTGGGTGTAGGGATCTTCCGGAAAATTGCTGATGTCCAGATTGCACCCCGCGTAAGGGGAATCCACGCGACGGAGAATTTCAACAATATTCGCGGCTTTTGAGGTAATTCCGCCGTGGCTTTCGATGCCGAGCGTGATTCCTTTCTGCGCCGCGTAATCGCAGGCGGGCTTCATGGTCTCCACTACCCACTGGATGCCTTGTTCCTCGGTCGCGCCCCGAGGAATTTCGCCGCCAAACACTCGCAAGTGCGAGGCCCCGAGCAGCTCAGTGGCATCGAGCCATTTCTTGATCTTCTCGATTTCGGTGGCACGCTTGGCTGGGTCGGGCTGGCACATATTGGTACCGATCGCCGCGCCCGAAAACGGTACGCCGTTCCGGAAGGCCAAACGGCGCAGTCCAAGAAGGTAAGACGGCTCGGTGGATTTCAGATAGTACGTCGTCATGTCCACGCCTTCGATTTCCTGCTCGACGGCCAGAAGGATAAAGTCTTCCATGGTCATCGGGCCGTGCTCGAGGAATTCGCGGTAAGAGTAGGCGCAGCAACCTGAGAGCAGCCTGGGGTGGCCGGGAGAATTCTTGATGAGTTCCGGGGGATGACCTTGAAGCGAGGTCGCGCCAAACGATAGTGAAGCCGCAGTAAGGCCTGCGGTCTTTAGAAAATCTCTACGAAGAATAGAGTTGCTCATGATGCCTCCTGGGGCTATAGCCGGGATTCGTATAGCAGGGATTTCCAGACGGTGATTTCCATCTTGCGCTCCTGGGAAGTTAGGAGTATACGCCACTCCGGTTCCCTTTGCACGTTGCGAGATGGAGGGCCTTGAAAAGGTTGGGTGGGCTCCTACCAACGAGGTCATTCAGGCCATCAACACGTTGCGGGCGATCCGCGCCTAGGCTTGAGATGATTACTCGAAAGCTCTTTCTCGCCCAGGAAAGGGGGTAACGGTACCCTAGGGCTATAGGCCCAGAGCGACCACGGGCCGAGAATAACCACGAACGATAAAAGCATAGTTTGTCGGAAGTCCTGATCGCCCGATCAGCGGCAGGTGCCATGGTCATAAGCGTGATTGATGCCTTCATCTCTCAACTGCTTTCCCACTTGCCCTTGCTTTTATTTCTGCTGTCTTTCTGGGCGGCGCTAATCGTGGGCGCCAAAATACAGGAGCGCTGGGGCGAGGCCCGCCGTAACTCCCTAGTGAGTTTGTTTTCTAATCTCCAAACCTTCAACCAGACCCTTGACGAATTCAGTGATCCTAAAATGATGGCCGAAAGTGCTCTGGCCGATACGCTGACAGGCCTTGGTGCAAGATATGGGTTACTTCTGTTGGACGGGGAGGCTGGGGAAGATTTGAGCTATACCAGTGCTTACGGCTTCTCCAAGTCTGCTGTGAAAGAGTTGTCTCGGGATGCCATGCGGGCGTATCTCGTCTCATCTGCCAAAAGATGGGGAAACCTGCTGACGGTTGCCGACTTGGGGGCGGAGGAGTTGCAGGCGTCCTCTTTCGGCTCTGAATTTCGCGAGTTCATAGCCGTCATGAAGAAGGGAGGTTTGGGGTCGTTGCTCATCATTGGTTTGGCAACGCAAAAGGGTCCTTACGGAGCGTTGCTGGCAGGTCGGCGGAAGCGGAAGGACTTCAAGCCCCAGGAGCTGAACTTGGCGGCGGTGATAGCCAATCAGGTGAACGCGGCCTTGCATAATTGGTCGTTAGCGCGTGAGAGAGAACGGCAAGACAAGTATCTGCGGTCTCTTCACCTCGTGGGCCGGGCGATGCGCGAGAGTTTCGACCTTCACGAACAAGTGGCAACCCTGCGGCACAATATGACGGATTTGCTGCCGGGATGTGAATTCGCGCTCGCCGTGCAGGACTTGCCCAGGGGGCCCTTGGAGACTGCCGTGCCCTTCGAGCACAGTCGCGGTGCGGGGTCGGCGGTAGGTATGGAGGCGAGCTGGCTGGAAAAGGAGGTGGCGCGGACCCGCACCCCACTGCTGATTTCGGAAAACTGGCAATGGGCCAGGTACCCTTCGTCCTTCGCGCCAGGGGCCTCTCCCATCCGCACTTGGTGCGGGGTGCCTGTCACCTTCTCCGACGGCTGCAAGGGAGTGCTGTCGGTGGCGAACTTCGAGCGCGAGCGGGCCATCACGGCCCAGCAGTTGGATCTGATTTGCGTGCTCGCTAACGAGGCGGCGGGGGCTTTTGAAAATGCCCGTGCATTCCAACGGGAGCAGCGCCGCGCCAGCCATTTGGCCTTGCTTAACGAAATTGGGCGCAGGGCGACATCGGTCCTCAACACCGAGGAACTGCTGCCGAATACCTGCAATCAGGTGCGGAAGGCCTTTGGACATGACTGGGCGCGCATTGAGGTCTGGGATCGTAAGAGCGATGAGCTCGTGGTGCAAGCTGAGGCAGGCTATGGGAAAGAATTGGTTGGCCACCGCACCCCCCTAGGCAAAGGATTATCAGGCGCGGCAGCGGAGCGCGGTGAGCCGGTGGTGGCGAATTTTGATCCGAGCCAGCCGGAACACTCCATGCTGGCTCCAAATGTACGTTCGGGGGTGAGCCTGCCCCTGGCATACCAGGATGAGTTGCTGGGCGTCTTGACACTAGAGAGCCGTCGCGACCAGGCCTTTTCTAGCCAGGATGTGCTTACGCTCAAAACACTGGCCGACCAGCTCTCCATCGCCCTACGCAATGCGCGAGCTTTTCAGAACGCCTTGGAGGAAGCGATCACGGATGGCCTTACTGGCCTCAAAACCCACCGTTACTTCATGGAGGCGCTGGAACGGGAGTTGGGCCGCGCGCAACGCTCCGGCCACCCCTTCGCGGTCATCATGATGGACCTCGATCGATTCAAGCTCGTGAATGACCAGCATGGCCACTTGGAGGGTGACCGAGTACTCAGGCTAGTGGCCAAACTGTTAAACGATCAGCTTCGGCAATCCTCTGTGCTTGCGCGTTACGGCGGGGACGAATTTTCCCTCCTGCTGCCCGACACGACAGAGGAACAAGCCCAACATGCCGCCGAGCGCTTGCGCAAGAGTATCGAGAAAGAACCCTTATTGGCCAAGCACCACGTCACAGCCAGTTTCGGCGTTGCAGTTTACCCTCAACATGGGGCCACGCACAAACAGATCCTTCAGGTGGCGGATACGGGAATGTACTTAGCCAAGCACGAGGAAGGCAACCGAGTGCGCGGAGCGATGCCGGTTCCACATGATGTACAAGTTGAGGCCTACCTCGATGTGGAGTTCAAGCGAAAGTTTTCCACGGGGCCCGAAGCTTTTAACGAGATCCTCACTCACCTGGAAAAGGCGGTCAGCGCGGACGGCGAGGTCAGAGTGGTCGATGCCGTCACATCGTTGGCGCGCGCTATCGACCTTTCTGACCGTTATACGCGCGACCACGGCCAGGCAGTTTCACGGGTGGCGGCTCAGATCGCCCGGCAAATGCACTTGCCCGATGAGGAGGTGGCGGAAATTCGGCGCGCCGGCATCCTCCACGACATCGGCAAGATCGGCGTGCCGCACAAGATTCTGTATAAGCCGGCGCCCCTCACTGTGGGGGAGTATGCCGTCATGCAACGGCACAGCGTGAACGGTCAGAGAATCCTGGAGCCCTTGAAGGTGGGAGCCGCCCACCGTATCGGCCTGATTCTCCGCCACCACCACGAAAAGTTCGATGGCCATGGTTATCCCGACCACTTGAGGGGTCACGGAATCCCTCTCGGCGCCAGGATCCTGGCCTTGGCAGACAGTTTTGACACGATGGTTTCCGAACGTGCTTACAAGAAGGCCCTTTCGCTCGAGGATGCTATCTTGGAGCTGCTTCGCTGTAAGGAAACACACTTCGACCCTGAGGTCGTGCAAGCCTTCCTGAGATCGCTCGAGACTTACGGCGACCCGAGAGGCAACGCGGTTTGGGACCATGAAGAAAACGTCGCGCTTGCCGAGATTGGGAACTGGGTGAATGAGGGAAAGCTGATCGGCCAAAAAAGTAGCGAGTAGCGGCCACACCCCCTCCCGCCGCCAAAGGCACTCCACGGCTAGTCAAAGAAGGCCCCTCAGGGCTCGGGGCTGAGCCCGAAAGTTGCCCGTACCAAATCGAGCTAGGCGGATACCCAATACGGCGTTAGAATAGGTTTCCACAGAGACTTTACGGAGGTGCCTGAAAACCTTGGCCACTACTGTTAGACATCCGGAAGCAAACGTTGCGGCGCCTACACCGCAACCAATCCCGCATAACCTTCTGCAAACACCCGAGAAGAGCATGGGCGGGCGCTTGGTCAGCCTGGACGCATATCGTGGCTTCATCATGCTGCTCCTGGTATCCGAGGGCTTCGGCTTTGCTGCGCTTCAGCACTATCCACACTGGGCTTGGCTGGCGGCCCAGGTGGACCACGCCCCTTGGGAAGGCTGCAAGTTCTGGGATCTGATCCAGCCGGCGTTCACTTTCATGGTCGGGGTCGCGATGCCCTTCGCGTTCGCCCGGCGAATGTCGCAGGGCGCGACGAACGGGGGTCTGTTCCGCCATGTGGCGTACCGCTCCTTCATGCTGATCCTGCTCAGCAATCTCTATTCGAACTGGGACTCTTCGGGCGAGCATCTTTCCTTGCAATTGATCAACGTGCTGAGCCAGATCGGCTTCGGCTACATGATCTGCTTCCTGATCACGCGGATGCAACTTCGGTATCAGATTGCGGCCGGGCTGGCGATGCTGGCCGGCTTCTGGGCGCTGTTCGCGGTCTTTCCCGGGCCGGCCGGCCCCTGGTCACAGACCGGGAACATCGGCGCGGTGATCGATCTCAAGGTACTCGGGTACAACTACTCCGGCTATTACACGACGATCAATTTTATCGGGAACGCCGTCACCATCTTGTTTGGGTGCTGGACGGGAATGCTGTTGCGCACCAGCAAGACGCACGCCTACAAACTCAATGTGCTTGGGGCATGCGGCGTGGCGGGCTTAGTGCTGGGGCTGGCGCTAGAGCCCATTAACCCCATGGTCAAGCGGCTTTGGACAGCTTCCTTCACGTTCTTCAGCGCCGGCTGGGTGATCCTGATGTTGATGGTCTTCTACTGGATCATCGAGGTAAAGGGGATCAAGGGGTGGGCATTCCCGTTCCTCGTGCTGGGAATGAACTCGATCTTCATCTATTCCCTCGGCCAGATCGGGATAAAAGGGTGGCTGAATAGTGGGCTAAAGAATTTCACTAAAGACTTCAGAATTTTCGGGGACCTCGGCGCGATTCCGCAGAGTATCCTGGTTCTCGCGGTCATGTGGTACATGTGCTACTGGCTATACCGGCGGAGAATCTTCTTCAAGATCTGACTTGGCGAAGCTCTGGAATGCAGCAGCATGCTGCCGCTTTGCTCAGGCCAGCTTGCTGGGCGTGGGGCGAGATCCTGGGCACGGAACAAACCCTGCACCCGTCACGCTCCGGGTGGTAAAGGCGCCGGAGCGTGACACCCTCTTCCCAAGGGAGAGGGCTATTGGTTTCTTAATTCTGACTCCTGACTTCTAACTCCTGACTTCTTTCTTCCAGCGCAAAACTAAACAAGTCGCTCCCTACGGCAATACACACGTACTGCACGCTGTCCACGGCGTAACTCATCGGCGAGGCAT
>Ga0187781_10000927_pt1 | contig 21770 bp, 25 predicted proteins | sample 0715_SJ02_MP02_2_FD_132447 | JGI IMG/M metagenome (GOLD analysis project Ga0187781, IMG submission 132447) | Tropical peat soil microbial communities from peatlands in Department of Meta, Colombia - 0715_SJ02_MP02_20_MG | ecosystem: Environmental > Terrestrial > Soil > Wetlands > Peat | place... | reverse complement strand
GCATCGATGCCGCCGCGGCCTGGCATCGAAATATCCATGATGACGACATCCGGCCGTCTATCCTTGTAACATTGATAGGCCGATGCAGCGTCGCCGGCTTCGCCGACGACCGTCAGGCCTTCGTGCTTCCCGAGGAGCGAGCGGTAACCTTCGCGAACGATGGCGTGGTCGTCCACAATGAGGATTCGGATTGTCTTTCGGCTCATTGGACGAGTTCCACAGGGGCTTCAAATGGAATCATAGCATGGAGCTTGAAGCCCTTATCACCGAGGTCGATGACATCCAGTGTTCCACCGAGTGCCATGACGCGTTCGCGCATGCCAATGAGCCCCAGCCCGCTCCCGTTCGGGGCAATTCCACTTTCAACCGCTCCGCACCCGTCGTCCTCGATCGTCAGCGCGAGCCAACGTCGCGCGGGCGCGGTGTGTTCCCCGGCCTCCGGACTCAAGCTGAGAGCGACACGAGCTTGCCCGGCATGGGCATGTTTATTGATGTTGGTCAGTCCTTCCTGGACAATTCGATAGACATGGGACGCCGCCGTGGGTGGCAGCACGCGGAGGTCGCCATCGATTTCGAGCGAAATTTTCAATTGCCCGTCGGCTTGCCGTTCTTGATCCCTGGCCAGAGTCGAAAGGCTGGCGGCGAGCCCAAAATCATCGATCTCGGGCGGACGGAGCGTCCGCAAAGTGGCGCGGAGCGATCTCATCACGGCGGTCGAAATCCGCGAGAGATTGTTTGCCTCCGGCACGAGCGCGGGGCACGCGGTCTCGGCCGTCGCCTTGATCGATGCGGCCACGGCACTCATGGCGCTGAGATTTTGAGCCAGTTCATCGTGCAGATCGCGCGCCAAATCGAGCCGCTCCTGCTCTTGATTGTCGACGAGTTTGGCAGCAAGCTCCATCTTTTCGCGGGTCGTCCGGTCGAGGCTTGCTGCGAGCGTGTTGAACACCTCGCTGATGCGTTGTAGCTCGATCAGCCGGAAGTTCGGTAATCGGCACGATAGATCGCCATGCGCCAGTCTGTCGAGGCCAGCCAAAATATCCTTTGTCGGACGTAGCGCCCGGCTGATTGCGCCATATTGCAAAATGCAAATTGCGCCGATGACGAGCCCGGTAAGCCCGAGAAGCCCTGACAGTTCTTTCCAGATTGCGGCGACAATGGCTGCACTTTCCATGGTGACGGCCACCGTTCCATAAGTCTTGCCATGGTAAGAAATAGGACGAACAACGTCGGCCTGCCCTGCGGGAATCCAATCGAAGAGAGCGGCAAACCAATCCGGCGGCTTGCCGACGCTGCGATTGAACCCGATACAGCTCGATCGCGCGAGATTTCCATCCGGTCTGGTGTATTCTACGCACTGGCCCGCACTCTGGAGGAGTTCAGTTACGAGATCCAAGTCGGGGAAGCGGTTTGCCAGGTCTTTGTTCATCTCGATGCGAGAAAGCTGGATCTGCAGTTGCCGAACGAGCAAATCGGCGACATGCTCGTTGAGCTGGCGAACCTCACGATAGGTCCCAAATAACGCGATTGCCGCAGCGATGAGAAAGCAAAGCAAGGCAACGGCCACGACGCGGCGCGTCAGTGACGACTTGAGATCGAGATTAGGAGCCATATCGCGGGTTCTGTAACCGCATCCTACCACAACCACGGATTGCTCGAGGGGTTGAGCGATATAAGCCTATGGCGCGGCTTCGGCCTAAGTTAAGGGGCGCAGCGCCGGCGGGCAATTTGCCCAAAGCTTCTCAGGCAAAACTCTGTTTCCCTTCTGGCTGCGGCAGCCAATTTATAGGGCGGTCCGTCCCCTTTAACACAGAAGGAAAGCAGCTATGTCGTGGACAACTCCAACACTCGTCGAAATGTGCGTCGGCCTTGAGATCAACGGGTATCTCCCCGCTGAGTTTTGAGCGACATCCCGGTCTCGGGACTGGGCATTTGTCAATTGTTGTGTGTTCAAGTTCCTAGGGGCAGGAGTGAGCTGCCCTGAACGTTACATTCGAGCGTTCGCATCCCGGTACTCGGTGGCTCTCTTGTGTCAGGCGCCGGAGGACGCTAGGCGCCGAAGCGCGGGCGTCCAAGCCGGGATGGCCATGGTCCGAGGAGTGAAGTTATCCCTGCTTGATGCTTATATCCTGTTGGTGCAAAACCCCGGGCGCTGTCCCGGGGTTTTCATTTCAACGCTCCGATGCAGCTCAACTTGCTCCGACGCAGCCCGTGCCATCTGGCGTCCTAGCCAAACGGGCTGCGCAGCGCTCCATCTTTCACCTGATAAATCACCTTTATGAGTTCGGTGACCTTGCTACGCCAGCGCGCAGCATCTTTTTTCAGATCGCTCATGAATTGTAACGAAAAAGTCCTAACAGCCGTCGCAGCAATCCCGCGGGAGCTTGAGGTGCCTCAGGCGCCGTCTTGCGTTCGCGTTCAAGTTTCTCGGCCTCGGTCATCTGCTCTGGAGTCATTTCGTCCTGTCGCGACGCCATTTCCAGCCAATTTTGCGCCAGTTCGAGGCACGCTATGCGATCTGCCTCGGTCTTGGCCTCGCCGGCCAAGCGGTAGCATTTTTCAGCCAATTTGCTGTAGTCATTGGAGGTAGACATAAACGCCCCTCCCTACATACAAGCGCAAGTACTATCGGCCCATCAGCCGCCTATGGCAACGCTAAAGCACAGCCGTGCGCGTACCATCGGAACAGGGACAAAGGGAGGCTCGGCGAAAGCCGCGCCGATCGAAGCGGAGGAAAGCGATGAGGTGTTTCGTATTCGCGTTAGCGCCGCCGTTGAACGTGTTCGCCCCCACAGTGGCGGAAAGACGTAGCCAAAATCGGAACCCGGTATGCTTCGCCCGATCCTTGACTGTTTGTCGAAGGCTCCACAATCGCGCATCAGCCGCGATCGCCGCGCGCAGGTTCGGCGGCACGATCGAGTTCCGGCATATGGCCCGTGGCCAATCCCGGCAGGCGCCGGCCGGGTGCTACATCGCTGCTTATAAATTTGATATACGCGACGATGGCTCGCGTCTGCACCTCGGCCGGCCGCTGGCGGCCGTTCATGATTCGCCGCATGCAGGAATTGACGCGATCTTCGATGCTTATCTCGCCGCCGGCGCGCGCGCTGTACTGAGGAAAGTCGCTGTAGAGACCGAACAGGGGCAGCCCGAATTTCTTCGTCCCGGCTTCGAGATGGCAATTGGAGCAGGCAAGATTGTTTCCTGCATACCGGTTCGGCGCATCGGGCACGTCCGGCCCGATATAGGCATTGTCGCGGTAATCAAATCGCGGCCATTGCGGATCTCAAGACCGCTCGCGTCGCGGGGCAATGCGCCGACTTCGGGCACGGTCCAATTTCCCACGCCTTGCAGCTCGGCTGTGGCGCCGATCGCAAACAATCCGAGCATTGCGCCGCCACCGCGCCGATCAGCCCCAATCGAAAGAAGACGCCGAGGACGCGACGCACCGGCATGGCCTCCCAACGAAGTAGGTACCTTCGACATGATGGCATTTCCGCTACACTGAATGATTATTTTCTAACGACGCGCGATCGTCATGTTGCGGTCAACATCGATCAAGGCACCGGCATTTTTGGTCAGTCCCACGGCCATGGACGCAAGCGCGTTCCCGTACAATCCAATGTTGGATTAATGCGATAGAGGGTGATGGATGGCGGCGTCATTGCCACCTGCGGCTCGCGACGTTTCATCATCAATTGATCACTCGACTTACGCAATTCGGCCCTGACTGTAGATTCTAATGCTGGTCTTGGGGATAGGGGGACAAGCGGCCTGTAGTCGGCCTCGATTTCCGGGGTCGGCGGGCGCCTCTCAGCAGATCCATGACGAGTTGCGTGCGAAGTCCCGATTACGTCGGGTTGAAGCCAATGTGGAAAGGAAACCTCTGCTTGTTTCTCTTGGCCGCCATGATCGTCTCTGCCTTCGTTGCCAAATGAAAACAGCGAATCTGCTCACGCTTGTTGTCGGCCGTCACGCATCTCGCTCACACGATGATGCTGGGCCCGAGCGGCGGCATTTTCGGCCGCCTTGGTTAGTGGAGGATCTGGCGAGCTGCTTTGTCGTCAAAACGCGAGGCGGCCAGGAACTGGCCTACATCTATTACGAAGACGACCCCAGACGCCGGCTGATCGTGAAGCTCCTTAGCCGCGATGAAGCGCGGCGAGTAGCGGCTGCCATCGCCAAGCTGCCGGAAGTCGTGTGAAGACCAAAGCACCGGGCGAGAGCGCGGGATTGGTTGTAGATCGTCACAGACGCCCCGATAAAAATATCCCGGCCGGCCGCGGCGAAGTTCGGCGGAGCGCGCAGGGCGAGTGAGCTTTCGGTCTCGACGATACGCCGCTAAAAATTGCAGAGAATTTGCCGAGCGTGCTCCAAAATTCACAACCTACATAAAACGATTCGGCGCGTTCCGTGTTTGGCGCGCTCCACGCAGCCCGTGCGCTGGAAAGGCCTTCCGCGGCCTATGGCATTTCCGCAACAGCAGACCATTTTTTCCCAATCAAGAGCGGCGCGCCGCCGAGTTGCCTGAATTGGACGCTGATTAAGGTAGACGCGATGACGAGACAGCTACCGGGCATCGCCCGGGATGTGATCCAGGTCACAGACCGGAAAATGGATAGGGTGCAAATTAAATCGCAAACCACAAAGCGACCATTGGGAGCGTCAGATGAGCTATTTTTCGAACGTCGTGAACGAGCGGCCGATGCTGCGCGTCGCGGCTTCGGTCATTATGGCGTTCTGTTTTGCAGCACCGCTGGTGTGGTTGTTTTCCAACCTCGTGGTCTATGGTCTACGCTCGGTTCTTTGAGCGCAGATCATCCGATCGATGTCGGTGGACCGCCGAGTCAGCAGGCCTTTTCAATCCCACCCGTGGCGTAGCATTTCAGGCTGCCAACGCCGCTCATGGAGACGGTGTGATGAGAAAGCGTCAGCAACGTCGTTCCGATAAGCATCATTGCCACCGTTCCAACCAGGGCCACGGGCCGTAGTACGTCGCGCTTCATGAGCTTACTCCCCGACTTCCCGATAGCAGTCTATCAAGCCCAATTGACGGTGGCGACCCCCTAAAACGGCGATTTTGGCGCCACTTTCTGTTCCGAGCGGTTGCTTTTTCGGCAGAACAGCCGTTTTTTTGGGTCCGCCCATATTTTCTATCATGACCCTCATCGTGTAGTGACGCCGGGAAGCGCGAATCAACTGAACTGGCCCCGGAGCTGTCCTCAAGCGGTGGCCCGCGGGAAGCCCGATCCAGCTTTGGCACCATAACTGTGCGGCGAGCTACATCTTTGGAAAGTCACACGCGCAGGCCCAAATTGGCGTCGGCCGTTAACCAAAAAAGCATTCAGTGATCGCTCGTCTGCGGGCCGGACGTTTGCTCAAGGCCCGTTTACCTTCGATTTAGCTTAATCCTTAAAGCTCAATTCAAATTTTCTCGTCATATTTTGAATACAGCTCAATAGACGGAAGAGAAATTGCGAACTACGCGTTCCGTTGAACGCCTCGCAGAGACTTGACTTTTTTCAGGATCAGGAAACCGAGCATGGCGATCTTTGGTGAAGCGCGTCTATCGCCACTGTATCGCGTTCGACAGAGCGTAAGTGGAGTGATGCAGCTCGACACAGTTGCGCGAACGCTCTTGCTACTCTCTGCAGCATCTCTTGTGCTGACGATTGCTGCGTGTTCTTCCAGTTCGTCCCAGGACAAATCGGCGTCGAGCCGGAGTTCGGTTCAAGAAAGATTAGTTTGGGACAGTTCGCTCCAGGAGAGGTCGACCCAGGAGAGATCCGTAACCTACCGCACGGCGGCCGCCCACCCCCGACCCGGGCAGACTCACCACACCAATCGAACGGTCTTCGCGCAACCACCGGCGCCGGACTGCGAATTTAAAGGATCCGGGCTTCACACCGTCGATCCCGATCAATGGGCCCGCCTGAAGCTCGACTACGAGCGAAACTGCTACGAGCAGGCAGAGGCGCTCGCCCGCAAACGACTGCAGCAGCTGTTAGCGTCGGGCAAATGTCGCGTTGAGTCCGATTGAGTATGCCGACCTTTCAGCTTTACGCATCCGCCGTTTCGCCACAATTACGCTACCGTTAGATGAAAAATATTCATTTTGTTGGCTTTTTCGCCTCGATTTTTTGCAGCGACTCTGCGCTGGAGGCCTTCTCGTAGGAGTACCACCCGGCGATGACGACGCTCTACGACATGCTCGACGTTCGGCCGGATGACGATGCCGAGACGGTCAAGGATGCGTTCCGTAAGGCCGTCAAGATCAGCCACCCCGACCTCAACGCGGACGATCCAGAGGCGGCAGCGCGGTTCAAGGAAGTCGTCCGCGCCAATGCCATATTGAGCGATCCGGAATTGCGGGCGGTTTACGACCGGATGCTCGCATTCGAGCGCCAGCAGCATCAGCCGTCGTCGGTCGCATACAACATCGTCCCCGATGCAATCGTCGTGGTCGTCCTCGCGGTCGTGATGGCGGGAGCGTATACGCTCTACACCAATCTTCCGGAGATTTCGATTTATCTTCCAAAAATATCCATTGCGAAACTTAAAGTGGCCGCGAACACCACACGCGAGCCTTCCGCCGCCGTAGTCCGGCCATCGGCGCCAGTCGAGGCCGACACCAGCGACAGCCCCCGGGAGAAGCCTGAAGGCGCCAAGATACCGACGTCCATCCCCGTGCCCGGCACTGTCGCGCTGCCTGAAGGCAGCGCAGTTGCGGCGCTGGACGCCGCGCACGCGCCTGTCGGCGCCGCCGCCCCGTCGTCGCCGGCCGATGAGAGTACCGACGCCAGCTCGCGCCAGAAGGTTGAAAGCGGAGCGCCTGCGCCGAGCGCTGGTGCTTCGACGGATAATGGCGTTGTTGCCGTGGAAGATGTGACGCACGTGGCTGCCAGCGCGGCCGCCGTCGAGCCGTCACCTCCGGCCGATGCGAGCACCGGCGGCATCCCACGCGACAAACCTGAGAGCAACAGATCTCCGCCCCCGAATGCTGTTGCTCCGACGGATAACGGTGTTGTTGCCGCGGAAGATGTTACAGGCGCGCCTGCCAATGCCGCCGTCACGCCGTCGCTGGCCGACGCGAACACCAGCGGCAGCACGCCTAACCGAGATGAAGGCGAGGCATCCGTCCCGAGCGCTGTCGCACCCGCGCCGAGCGCGGCCACGCCACCGACGACCGGCTCCGCCGCCGAGAAAAATCCGTCTGGCGGCGGACCGCTGAAGGATGCCACCTTTTATCGTGAGCAGGGAATGGAGTCATACCGCAATGGCGATCTTCCCAAGGCTATTGCCGATTTTGATCGGGCAATTCAGCTCGATCCCAACTTTGAAGAAGCCTATATCGATCGCGGCATCGCTTTGTATCGCCTGCGCAAGTTCGATCGCGCCTTCGCGGACGTCGCGCAGGCAAAGCGTATCGAAAATTCCCACCGGACTGCCGTTTCGGCGGCGCCCAAAGCTCACTCCAATTAGTTAAGTCCCGAACGACCGGATTTCCATTTCGTACCCGATCGCGAGGCGGCGCTCGTTCGGCGCGATTAAGCAAATTCCCCGATCTTACAGCAAGGCTTCGCCTTTTTGTCCGGCTGAATGCAGCTTTTGGGAAGGGCTATAACCGAAATGCGGCATTTGAATTGAATTTGACGAAAAGCTTCATTGCGCACGCAGCGGTTTTTTCACTGCATCATTACTCAGATCAAGGAGGACGCCACTGTTTGTTATAGAGTGGCCCTTGGAGAACATGAATCGTGTTGGCGGCTCTCATGCACATGCTGGCGCGCGGTGTAAGCCGATTCCACAACGGTTTTACCGGTTGCAGATTTCTGCGGTGCAACGACGGCGCCGCCGTAGTCGAGTTTGCGCTGGTGGCGGCGCCTTTCCTGGCGCTGCTCGTCGCTCTGTTGCAGACGGTGCTTGTGTTCTTTGCCGAGAGAGTGCTCGACGAGACCACCGAGCAAGCTAGCCGGTACATCATGACTGGCCAGGCGCAGCAGGCGAACATGACGCAATCGGGTTTCGCGACCTATGTCTGCCAGAACACCTTCGCGCTCTTCAACTGCAAGAATTTCATGATCAACGTGCAGAGCTACAATTCGTTCTCTGCTGCGAACACCTCGACCCCAACGTTGACTTTCAACGCGAAAGGCCAAGTGACGAACCTGTGGACCTATTCGCCAGGCAATCCAGGAGACGTGGTCATCGTCCAGGTAATGTATCAATGGCCGGTGGTCTTAGGTCCGCTTGGATTCAATCTGTCCAACGTCTCGAACGGCAACCGGCTATTGATCTCGACTGCCGCGTTCAGGAATGAGCCATTTTAAAATGAGCAGCACTGTGGCTTCACCTGGACTTCGTCGCGCCCTTCGCCGCTTCGCCGGCGATCGCCGAGGACTCTCGGCGGTGGAGTTTGCGATCGTACTGCCGTTCATGCTCACTTTGTATGCAGGCAGCGTCGAATTCGGCGAGGGTCTGTCGATAGACTATAAAGCGACGCTCGCTGCGCGAACCGTTGCCGATATCGCCTCGCAATATACCAGCATCGACGCGCCGACGATGACCAGCATACTCGGTGCGGCATCCACCGTGGTGGCGCCGTATTCGGCCGCGAGCATGACCGTGGTCGTATCGGAGGTGACGACCGACGCCAACGGCAACGGCACTATCACATGGAGCGCCGCGCAGAACGGCAATGCGCACAAGGCCGGTCTAGCGGTAACGCTCCCGACCAATCTGCGCATTCCGAGCATTTCGTTGCTTTGGGGAGAAGTGACCTACCCATACACGCCGCCCATCGGTTACGTGGCTATCGGCACGATCAGCTTGTACCAGAGCGAATACTTCTATCCGCGACTGTCGAGCTGCGTATCGTTTGGCGGCGCCTGCTAACAATTGCACCCGGCGGCGCCCTGTCACTTGCGGTCACGTTGCCAAATGCATGGACTATCGCCGGGCGTGCAGACCACATTCCCTGTTGTCATTTTGTTCCCACCACCAGCGCCCAGCCCGCTCGGACTCACCAGCAGTGATCGCGCGCGTACATGGCGCACAGCCGATCGATACGAAGCCCCGATCATGGAGCGGATTGACCGGAACCCGATTTGCTGAGGCGAAGCTTTGAACAGCCTCACGCGTCCAGTCGAAGAGCGGACTGAGTTTGAACAGGTTGCGATCGTCGACCGCGAGCAAAGCGGCCCCGCGTCGATGCTCGGACTGGTCAGATCTCAGTCCGACAATCCAGCCCGTCGCGCCGGCAAGCGCGCGGTTGAGCGGCTCTACTTTCCGGATACCGCAACAGGCTGACCGCGCTTTGCGAGAATTGTAAAAGCCGTTGATGCCATGCTCTTCGATCAAGGCCTCGAGCGTTTCTTGCTGCGGATAGAACCCGCGAATACGTCGTCCGTAACGGCTTTCTGTCTCGGCCCACAATTCGTACGTTTGGGAGAAAAGCCGGCCGGTATCCAGGGTTACCACATCGACGTCAATCTCCCGCTCGGCAAGGAGATGAAGGATGACTTGGTCCTCCAGTCCAAGGCTCGTGGTGAACACGAGCTTGCCATCGATTTCCTTACGAAATCTGGCGAGACGCTCGGCCGGTGATAGAGCGGCTAAAACCGTGCTAAGGCGCGCGCGTTGCGCTTCCAATATATTGCGATCGAAGCTGCTGCTCTCGCGCCTCTTCCGTAGATCATCGGGGTCGGCATTGGCCGGATGCACAAAATTGCCACCGCCAGATCCGCCGCGCTGGAGGGGTTTTGGTACGCCGATAAAAAGCGTCTCTTTTTGCGCTTTGACTTCCATGACTTCTTCCAAGCCCCTTTGTAATTTTAGTAGAGAATTTTTCTCTTTACTGCCAGTTTGTCTCTTGTATATGGAAAATAATTATCGTCAATAAGGGGATAGGCCGCAAAGATTTCTTTGCCAATCCGCTGCCGCTGACCGGCAGAGAACGCGAGGCCAATCGGAAACCGCGGAGGGCAATGCGACGACAGGCAGCCCTACCGTCGTCACGACGGCCAGCCGGAGTTTGCACATGCACAGTCTGGTTTCCCCAGAAGTTCTTTACGGCTTATCCGGCTTCCTGGTGGGCGTACTCGTTGGCGTAACCGGTGTCGGTGGCGGCTCTTTGATGACGCCGTTGTTGATTCTGTTGTTCGGTGTTTATCCGATGACGGCAATCGGCACCGACCTGTTATTTGCGGCGTCCACAAAAACAACCGGCACCCTCGTTCACGCCGTGGCTCGAACGATCGATTGGGCGCTCGTTGGCTTGCTGGCGATCGGCAGTGTACCGGCGACGATTGCAACCGTTATCGTTCTCTCTCATTTTGATCTTAAGAGCTATGCGGCACAGCATGTTATCGCCGTCATACTCGGCATCGTTCTTCTCATGACCGCACTGTTCCTGCTTGCGGGCCGGCATATTCGCGAACGTTTTGGCGGTACGCTGAAGGCGCTCGATGGTCGTTCCAGGGCGACTTTTACAATTGTGTTGGGACTAGTAATGGGCGTTTTGGTAACAGCCACGTCGGTGGGGGCCGGCGCCATTGGCGTTACAGTCCTTTTGATTCTCCATCCGAAGATGTCAGCTGGTCGCGTTGTCGGGTCGGATATCGCCCACGCAGTACCGCTTACGCTTCTTGCCGGCGCAGGTCATTGGTATTTGGGCTCCATTGATTGGGCTCTTCTCGGAAATTTATTGATCGGGTCCCTGCCTGGTATCGTTCTGGGGAGTTACCTGGCGACGCGTGCTCGCGACGTTGTTGTTCGGGCGGCGCTCGCCGGTGTTCTCTTAATTGTCGGCATCAGATTAATAGGTTGAATGTTCACCCCGATCCGCTTGCAAATGGCGTAAAAATTCCCATCATTCGTAGAAACGGCCAGGGGTGCCGCGATATCCGCGGCTGAGATCACACCCGCAGAACCTGTCTGGGTTATTCCAGCGAAGGGAGCCGCCTATGACGGACCACTTCCGCCGCATCGGTGAACCTAAAGTCGCTATCGTTGGCGCCGGCGTTGTCGGGCTCGGTATTGCCTGGCGGCTGGCGGCGCGCGGAGCGTTAACCGAGGTCTTCGATCGCGGCGCAGCCGGTGCAGGCGCAACCGACGCAGCCGCGGGAATGCTCGCTGCCTGCGCGGAAGCCGAGCCAGGCGAGGAGGCCCTTATCGCGCTAGGCCGCGATAGCCAGGCGCGCTGGCCATCGTTTGCGGCGGAGCTTCTGCAAGCGTCCGGCATCGACGTGGAATTGCGCACCGAGGGCACGCTCATTGTGGCGCTGACTGCGGACGATCAGGCGCGCCTGCGCCACCACCTTGTTTTCCAGCATAGCCTTGGCCTGCCCCTAGAATGGATCACGCCCGCAGAGACGCGACAGCGCGAGCCCCGTCTTGCTGGCAAGCTCGCCGGCGCCGTTTGGAGCCCGGAAGACCATCAGGTCGATAACCGCAAGCTTGCGTCAGCGTTGCGCATCGCAGCTGAAAGTAAGGGCGCAATTATCCGCGAACACACACCGGTCGAGGAAATCTCAATCACCGGTGGGCGTGCGAATGGAGTTATTCTCGCCGACGAAACGAGGGTGTCGGCCGACGTGGTGGTATTGGCAGCCGGCGCCTGGTCCCGCAGCATTGCAGGTCTTCCGCCTGAGCTGCGGCCGCCGGTCCGTCCGATCAAGGGCCAGATGCTTGCGTTGCGAACGAATCCCGCTTCGCCGTTGCTCAATCACGTTGTCTGGGCGCCGGGCGTCTATTTGGTGCCGCGCCGCGACGGACGGCTCATCGTCGGCGCTACGGTTGAGGAGAAGGCTTTCGATAGCTCGTTGACAGCCGGAGGCGTCCTGACGCTGCTGGAGGCAGCGTGGAGAGCAATACCGTCGATCGAGGAACTGCCGATCGAGGAGATGTGCGTTAGCCATCGTCCGGGCAGCCGCGACGATGCACCCATTCTAGGGTGCGGGCCGGCCGCGGGTCTGATTTATGCGACCGGTCATCATCGTAACGGCATTCTGCTCGCGCCCGTCACTGCTGATTCAATGGCGCGGCTTGTGCTCGAAGGGACTTTGGACCCGGTTATTCGGCCTTTCGGTCTCGAGCGATTTGCACCCGCTCAAGCCGCAGAATAAGGCCAGAAAGGAAATGCGCATATGGGACAAGAGATACGCGTGAATGGACAGGACGTGCCGTTGGGTGCGGCGACTATCGCCGACCTCCTCGCGGAGCACGCCATCGAAATGAACCAGCGCGGCATCGCAGTCGCCCTCAATGGCTCGGTTGTTCCACGCTCGGCATGGGGCGACACCGCGCTTAGACCGGGCGATAATATCGAAATTGTCCGCGCGAAACAGGGTGGCTAACCGGAGCTGCGCCGATGTCCGATTCCCTTGTAATTGCTGGCCGCGAATTCAAGTCACGTCTGTTCCTCGGCACTGCCGGCTATCCAAATCGCCAAGTGATGCTCGACGCGCTTGCAGCAAGCGGTGCGGAAATGGTGACGGCTGCCATTCGGCGTATCAGCCTCGCGGGCGACGACGAGAGCCTAGTCAATCTCATTCCCAAACACATTCAGTTCCTGCCCAACACCGCCGGTTGTCAGACAGCAGGGGATGCTGTGCTAACCGCCGAACTCGCGCGCGAGGCCCTCGACACCAACTGGATTAAGCTCGAAGTCATCGGCGACCGTGAACTACTTTACCCGGACACGGAAGAACTGGTGCATGCCACTGAGACGCTCGTATCGAAGGGCTTCGTCGTGCTGCCCTACTGTACTGAGGACCCGGTCGTGTGTCGCAAGCTTGCCGATGCGGGCGCGGCAGCTGTAATGCCGCTTGGCGCCCCCATTGGCACCGGGCTTGGCGTTACCAATTCTCACCTCATCGAGATTATCTGCGAACGTTCGCCCGTACCTGTAGTGCTCGACGCCGGCATAGGCACCGCCTCGGACGCGGCGATCGCGATGGAGCTCGGCTGCTCTGCGGTGCTCCTCAACACCGCGGTAGCGAAGGCGCGGCACCCCGTCCTGATGGCGGCGAGCATGCGTGCGGCGGTCGAGGCCGGCCGCGGGTCGCGGCTGGCGGGACGGATACCAAAGATCGCCCATGCTGAGCCCTCGAGCCCGCAATTCGGTCTTGTCGGGACGTGAGACTTCCAGAACCGCCCCTTTTGCTTGTAACCGACCGCCGGCAAGCGCGGTGGCCGCTGGCCGCCGTAGTGGCTTCCGCAATCACGGCCGGCTGCCGCTGGATCAGTCTGCGCGAGAAGGATCTCTCCGAGAACGAGCAGATTACACTTCTCCGGACGCTGCTGCCGATCGCCGCAACCCACGGTGCATGCGTGTCGCTCCACGGCGAGGCTGCGCTGGCGAAGGCGGCCAATGCCGACGGCGTGCATCTGTCGGCGCGAAGTAATCCGATCGTCGCCCGCAAGCTGCTAGGAGCCGATAAGCTCATAGGCGTATCGATCCATACCGTCACCGAAGCCCAGGCGATCGATCCCAGTGTTATCGATTATGCAATTGCGGGACCGGCGTTCGAGACCGCGAGCAAGCCCGGTTATGGCCCCGAGATTGGCCGCAAAGGGCTCGCAGAAATCGCCGCTGTGGCGCGTGTTCCTATCCTCGCTATTGGTGGCGTCAATGCGACGCGCGCGGCTGAGGTTCTTTCGGTAGGTCCGGCCGGTATCGCGGTGATGGGCGGCGTGATGCGTGCGGCCGATCCGCGGCAGGAGATGAAAGCTCTGCTCGCGACAGTTGCCGCCGCACGGCGCTGATGGTGCGTAGAAAAAAGGATTTCGCTTGGTGTCCCTCTGGGTCCCGAGCAGACATTCCGCTAATTCCACATGATGTTCGCTTTACCTCCAAGCACGTCAAAGCTGCCAATGCCAGCGGGCAAGTCGTGAACCAAAGAGGCTCGATGCGATAAGGCGGCACGCCCCGCCGGCTGGACAAATTGCCAAGTGATGATTGCCAAGTGATGCAGCCAGTCTGTATCGTGTGGAAATTGACTGACCCCCGATCAGAGGAAAGGATCAGCAAATGAAAGAGCCACTTGTAGACTTGATAAACGAGGAAGCCCTTGGCGAGGATATGCCGGACGCGGCTTTAGAGGCAGCGGCAGGCAAATATTGGGAAGCAGGAAATCCCTTCACCATTGCATTCTGCACGGGGTTGGATACCTGCCCAGCCTAACCGCATGGCTGCAAGGGTTGCCCGCCCGAGATAGTCGGTTCCGGAATTATTTAGCAGACAATCCTGCCGGACTGTGAGCACTATTGACGCGGCTCACATCCGGCAGCGGTGAAGATGGCGGAGATTCGGGAGTCGGTAGCGCCGATCGCGCCAAGTTCGGCACGCGTATCGATGACGCATCTGCTGTGGTTCTTTGCTCTCGTCTATGTCGCGGAGGGGAGCGGCGGGTTGCTCTCACAACCGCTCAACTATTATCTAAAACAAGTGCATGGCTGGACGCCGGTTCAGATCACCGCTTATGTCACGGTCCTCAACTTACCTTGGATGACGAAGCCGCTCTACGGGCTGGTCTCCGATCTCATTCCGCTCTTCGGCTATCGCCGCAAAAGTTATCTTCTGCTCGCTAACGGCGCCGCGATCGCCGGCTTTTTGTTGGTAATGCAGCTCAACCTGCCAAGTCAGCTGGCCTTCGCGTTGCTGCTCGTGGGCTATGCAACGGCTATTTCGAGCGCCGTAAGCGGTGCGGTGCTAGTCGAAAACGGCCAGCGGCTGCACGAGAGCGGAACCTTCGTCAATCAACAATGGCTTTGGTACACCATCTCGGCCATGACCGCCGCGACCCTCGGCGGCCAGCTGGTCGAGCGTTTTGCACCAACCACCGCTTTGCATGGCGCCGCGGCCATAAGCGCCTGCGCTCCGTTGCTGGTGATCTTGGGCACCGTATTTCTCATCCAGGAAAAGAAAGCGGCCATAAATCTTCAGGGGATGAAACGCACTCTCGAAGAACTTTCAGGCGCATTCCGGCGGCGCCAATTATGGATCATTGGCGCTTTCATATTCCTTTATTATTTCAGCCCCGGCTTGAGTACGCCGCTCTATTTCGTCATGACAGACGACTTGAAGTTCTCCCAGGCCTATATCGGCTTTTTAGGATTTCTTGCGGGGTCCGGTTGGATCCTCGGTGCCTGCCTTTATCGCCGGTATTTCAGAAAATTGACGCTTAAAAAAATGCTGAACCTGAGTATTGCGATTGGGACGGTCACCGGCCTGGCGTTCTTGTTCCTCTGGAATGAGCCGGCCGCCGCCGTCATAAGCTTTTGTTCCGGCTTTGCAGGGATGCTGACCACCGTTGCTACGCTCACGCTCGCAGCCGACTATTCTCCGCACCGTGCTGAAGGCTTCACTTTCGCGGTGCTCACGTCGGTCGTCAATCTTGCGACCGTGTTTTCCAATAATCTTGGCTCATATCTGTTCACTCATGTCTTCCATAGCAAGCTCGCCCCGTTGGTTGTTTTGTCGGCTGGGTTCACCGCGTTTGCCTTTGTGCTCGTGCCGCTATTGCAGCTTGGCGATAAGCGCCAAGGTGAGCCCGGAGCGGCCGGTGGCATTGCGGCTGCGCCTCCGGCCGAGGGTCTTCGTCAGCCAGCCTCAGGGGATCAGCTTATTTGAGCGCATCCTAGCGCCAAGCGGATAGCAACGAGGTCGTGCTCTGCCTGGCCTGCACGGCTGCACCTGGTCAATTCAAAAACCTGAAAGATATTAGGGGAGGACGACGAATAGAGCGAAGAAGCCAATCCTCGGCCTTGTGTGGCTCGCTAGTGAGAAAAAATCTGATATCCCATAAAAATGGTTTCCAGCAAAATTAGAGCAATGATTATTTGCTCGAGGCGCAACGACCGTTGGGTGTCGATGATATCCGCTAACGCCTGTCCGGTGTCAGAGATCACGGTCAGCTTGCGGGTCAAAAGGTCGGCGCGCTCCTTGAGCTCATATTCATCCTCCAGCCTGGCATAAAAGCGCTCAAGGTCAGGGCGTTCCCAAAGCACATCCGGTTTTTCTGCGACCGCGACGAGGCCAGACACGCGTTGTTGTACCAGCAAGGCGTTTCCAATGTGCCTTAAAATCGTACGGCGGCCGCCGGGGGTGCGGCCGTGCTCCGCCAACTCACGTGCCAGCGGCTCGATGACATCGAAAACGGCGCTCACGTCCCTTTCGTCATGCGCGAGGATCACGTTGGTCGCTATCGCATCCGCAATGAGCAGCACGTGCTCCGGTAACAGTGCTTTGAGCGTTATTGTGCCGTTAGGTGCGATTTGTTCGTCTTTATCCGGCGCAATCTCGATATGGGTCGTTTCCTGTTCCCGGCGCGTATAAGGTCCGACGATGCGTCCATCAAGACTTTGTATTATTTCATCTTCTTGCAGTGGGGTCATGCCGAATAGGACAACAACTCCATATCGGAAGATCACAACAAACCCCTCCGCCACACGAAAGGCCAAGGGAGTTGCCGACAGAATATCGGGACGTTCGAGTCCTGCGGTATCGATGCGATCGCCTAGTAATATTGCTCTGACCGTCACTCGTGGGCTGCTATCGCTCGACAATTTATCACCATAAAAGAAGCATCCGCGAAAGGTCTCGCGCGCCTAGTGTAACTCAAATTGACTTTGATCAGGCAAGAAGGCGTGTCGTACAATCGAAATCACAATCTCGTAACACGGTTTCGACGGGCAGCAGGGAGCAGGACCGCTCGCCGAGTGCGTTAAGACGCGTTTTGAAGATTTCACTGAGTCATGCAGGGCGGCTCTCCTGAGGATCGCTGCCGTGCGCGAGGCCTGCGGGGCAGATATCCAGAAGCGGTGTTCCGACATAAGGCCTGGTGCAGGTCGAATATTACTGTGCATGAAGCAGCGCTTTGCCACAATGAGCGAGCCATGTAAGGACGCTATTCGTCAAGCGGCCGAAACGCAAAGTGGGAGCGAATTGACCGCGAATATAAACGCGCGCCGTTTCATTCGATAATTTCATCGGCACGCGCGAGGAGTGAGTGCGGTACGTCTAATCCGGATTTTTCCGACCGCTTTGAGATTGATCGGAAGGTTTCGCCTGTACCGTACATACGCCGATAAGGATACATAGCCTGTGCTGCCCGTGCGTCTCGGATAGCGAGGCATTCCTGCTACGAGCACATTGCCGCGGCGCTGGTCGGCAGCCTCGAAGTCGCTCGCTGCACATTCGAACGTTGGCTTCGGGAATTGGCGGCGGATTGGATTTTGAATCCCGCGTGTGGGATCGGAAAGATATTTCAAATGGCCGGCCTGAGACTGCCGCTGCGCAACGTCGGAACGGCGGGAATTGAGACCGCGACGATGCGAAGCTAGCTGGACGGCACCCAGACGATGCATTGAGAATACATTCGGCCCAGTCATTTTTATTGGTTTATGTGAGGTTGGTCATCAACCGTCCTCAGGCCGCGCGGCAACGGCACAAGGGTAAGCCGCATCGGCATTGGGCACCAAGTAGGTCGCTAGGTGGGCATCGAGGGCGTCCATCGTCGTTTCATCGGCGGGATCGGCACGAAAGCCGACAAAGCCGTCCGGCCGCACAACGATGGCCCCATCTTTCGTAACGCCCGCGGCCGCCGCATCGAAGGGAGCAGTTGACGCATCAACAATTGAGACAAGTTTGTCCCAACGCGCACGGAAACTATCCAGCCGGGGCGCCTGGCCAAACGCTATCAGATGGTGGCGCGTGCCGCCCAGGTAGTGGCAAGCGGGAAACCGCGTTCCCGGCGATAGTCCTTCTACAGCGGTGCCGGCCCGACCAACGAGCGCGCTTCCCGCATAGGAAATGTCGAGCATCGAGCGTCGGCGCGCTGCCGCCATGTCCCTGGCCGCATCCGGCGGCGGCAGGGCCGCTGCGCCGCGCTCGCACATTGCAACGAGATTCATCACAAAAGTATGAATCTCGTCCGACACTTCGAGCACATGGTGGTCGGCTATACCGCGTTCGATTGCATAGCTGTCGACCAGCGATGGCTTCGCCGCGCCGCGAACGACCAATGCAAGTTTCCAGGCGATATCGGCTGCGTCCATAAAGGCCGCATTGAGCCCCTCGCCACCGAGCGGACTCGACAAGTGGGCCGCGTCGCCCAGCAGAAATCGCCGTCTATCGCTTACGCGCTGCGCGGCCCGGCTGTGCATTTTAAAATAGGAAGCCCATTGCAGATCGTGCAAGCCGATGTCTACTCCGGCGCGGGCATTGAGCAAGGCCCCTAGCTCGTTCGCGGCCGGCAGTTCGGTCTGTTTATCAGTCTCGTTGCGATTGACGAAAATGAGCCAACGGTTATCTGGGAGCGGTGAAAACAGTCCGAACCCAGCTGGCCCCACGATGACACGGCCGCATTCGGGCGGAAATCGAAGATGAAGCTTTGCGTCGGCGACAATAAATCGGCCGTCGTAGCTCATGCCATCGAGATGCTCTTGCATGGAGTAGCGCGTTACGCTGTGGGCGCCGCCGGCGCCCAGGACGTAAGCTGCGGCGAGGTTCTCCGTTCGGCCGCCGGCTTCGAGCGTGAGGAGCAAATCCGCCGGGCGCTCCTCGATCGACTTTACCTCGGTGCCGTATTCAATCTTGACGCCGAGACTTGCCAAGTGTCCGCGCAAAATTGTTTCGGTACGCCACTGCGGCAGGCTGCACTGAAATTCGTACTTGGACCCGATGCCGGAAAATTTGGTCGTCGCGATTTCCTGCAAACCCGGTCCGAGCAACTGAACTTGCCGGATGTATACACCCGCCTGAAGAAACGGCTCGATCAGGCCGGCTCGCTCGATGATCTCGAGCGTTGCGGGCTGCACCGCGGTTCCACGAGCCTCGTGATGCGGGCCGAGCCTGCGCTCCACGACGCGCGGCTTGACGCCATGACGAACGAGTTCGCAGGCAGCGAACAATCCGGCTGGGCCGGCGCCCACAATCAAGACGGCCGGAACGGGTGCGGTCTCGCCAATTTGGCCGAGTGGCAGCGACACGACTGTTCCTCAGTCAACAAGTTGTTGTTTGTCTGAGAGCACTAGAGCCGTCGCTTCATCATTCTGCGATTGCGATCCTTGAGTCAACCCGTCGAGTACGCAGCCATTCGTCATGCGAGCGGTCGAGCGAGAGCGCAGAAATCGGGCATCGCTTGAGCTATTGTGGCGTAACATCCTCATGTCTTGCGCTTCACTTTATCCGGCGGGAATCGTTTGATTTCACTGAAAGCGCCGAAGTGGATCTTCTTCAGAGCGACCGTGCGCACGGAGCGATTACATTGCGTGCGTTAGTAGAAGAGCTTGTTGTTGGTATCGGATATGTGGTCCAGATCGTAGCGCGGTTAGTCGCGTCATGGATCCCCAAGAACGTCGGGAAACAACGCAACGGCTCCGTCCATCGCGCCCGTTTCGCGATAGGACATGGGCTCGGCTTCCGAATCTAGCAGCTTGCCGTCGAACACCTTCCCAAGCTCCAGCATGTGGTCGCCGGCGGGATGTTCGCTCACGACCCGGCACCCAAACCAGGCCAGGGCTTCACGCAGCAGGGGCGGGCCGAAGCGTTCCGTCGTCCACTCCGTCGAAGCCAGTTTCTTGGGATCTGCCCGGCCGTAATGGGCTGCCAGATCCAACTGCCCCTTCTTGAGAACGTTGACGCTGAACACCCGGCCCTCCTTCAGCAGGGCATAGGACGAATGCTGCGGATTGATGCTCAGAACCAGCAGCAAGGGATCGTAAGAAACCTGCATGACCCACGCAGCCGTGAAGGCATTGCGCACTTCGCCACGGCCTACGCCTATTACGTAAACGCCCTGCGTCAGGCGCTGAAATAAGGCCGCGATAGATCCGCTCATGCCTCCTCTCCAGCAGTCTGTGGGCGTCAGAATGACATCGGCGCGCACGGCAAATCCTGATTGCCCTGGGCGGCCTCACGTTAATACTCGCAGGCCAGGCGATCGAGAAATCACGAACTCGCATGCAGGCCGAGTGCAAGCGCGATCCAAGCGACGCCGTAGAAAATCAGATCAATGCCGATAAAAAGTCCTATCACCCAAAGGCCTGAGGTGGGCCATTGCGCCAGAACAAGTACACCCAGCACGAGCGCGATGAGTCCGTCCAGCGCCTGCCAACCCCAGCCTGGCAGCGCAACCCAGGCCGACCCGATAAATTGAAAAAGCCCGCCGATTAGAAAGAACATTGCCATGAAAACCGTCACGACCTCGGCGCCGAGCACTGGTCTGGTTACGAGTATCAAACCTGTAACGCCAAACAGAATTGCGGCCAGCAAGTGATGGAAGAATCCTACCCAATGTCCCACCATCACGGCTTGCGCGATTTCAATTCCGGAGGCGAACAACAGAAGCCAGCCGAAAAACAGCATCGAAACGATTGTGGCGGTCATGGAACGGAAAACGGCAATGACGCCGAGCAGCAGCAACGCAATGCCGAATGTCAGGAACCATCCCCAGTATTGGATAATCTCGTGCGGAATTTGGACATCCAGATTTTGGATATTGCCCATGGCCATTCCCTCTATTCGGCGCGAAGCTACCGGGACTTCGCCCGTGGTATTCCAACGCCATTCCCCGTTTTCGTAAAGACCAAACAAGCAGCTCCCCGGAACGAATGCCGTTCCGGGGATTACCGCCAAACAGCTTCCAATTTATCTCGCCGTAGTCTTCGCTTCGTCGGCCTCGGCGCGGCCCGCGATGGCGTCCAGAACGGCCAACTTCGCTTGCTCAACCGATGCGATGGCATAGTCGACGGCGAAGCCGGCTTCCCACTCCAACTTGTCAGCGTAGTTCTCCGCGCGCTTTACATCTCGCTCGTGTTTGCGTTCGGCAACCGCCGCCTTCAAAGCGTTCATGTCGGAACTGATTTTTGTCTGAAGTGCGTTCCAGTTTCTCGTGGTGGTGTCCTTGACGGACTTGACCTCCTGATTGACCTTCTCCGTTGCAGCCGCCGCGGCAGCGCGAGCTTTCTCCCTGCGCGCTATTATCTTGTCGTGCGCTTCCTTCTGTGCCGCGGCCAGCGCATCCTCGGCCTGCTTGGCGCGGACCGAAAGTTCAGCGAGTTGCTTTGAAAGCGGTTCAACCATCTCAGCCTCCGTCACTGAAAAACCGCCTCATCCTCAATCGGGTTTAATGTTACGCCTGCGCCACTCGGCGGTCTAGCTCTTGGAAAACGCAACACATCCAGGCTGGCTGATGCACGCTTTTGGAATCATCGGGACATGTCGCTCAATCCGACCGGTGACCGTACGCCTCTAGTCCTTTGGTCCCGAATCAGTACAACATTTAGCGGGAAGCGGAGGATGCAATGGTGGATCGGCAGCTAACCGGCATGTACGAACTACTCGACGCCTTAGAGGGGGTTATAAAGACATCCGATCCGGCTAAGCGGGAAGAGCTCACCAAGACGATCGACGCCTATCACAACGATTTTCCAGAAGATTTCCGCTGGGCAATCGGTGCGCAATCACCGACATTGCTGTCTAATCTTCTTTTGGCGATAGACTGGGCGTGCCGATCAAACGCACAATCGAAGTCACGCAGCGTCGTCCGGCTCATCGACCGGAAACCGGAAGGCAATGCGTAGTACAGGGTCGCCACGCCCTACTCGGCATTTTTGACTCTTTGCAGCCCGCCATCTTCGACGACCCATGATTCCGAAAAGATCAGTGCGCCATGGACATCCACATACTGGATCGTCGCTCGATTTTCGCGTAACGACATCTGCGCAAATCCGTTAAATCCGATAGCCAAGTTTTCGTCGTTCGG
>Ga0187781_10000926_pt1 | contig 21771 bp, 15 predicted proteins | sample 0715_SJ02_MP02_2_FD_132447 | JGI IMG/M metagenome (GOLD analysis project Ga0187781, IMG submission 132447) | Tropical peat soil microbial communities from peatlands in Department of Meta, Colombia - 0715_SJ02_MP02_20_MG | ecosystem: Environmental > Terrestrial > Soil > Wetlands > Peat | place... | reverse complement strand
TTCGACGAACGCCGTCTTGCATCTGCTCGCCATCGCGCGCGACGCCGGCGTGCCTCTGACGATCGACGAATTTGACAAGATTTCAGCCAAGACGCCCATCCTTGCTGATTTGAAGCCGGGTGGGCGCTTCACCGCGCCGGACATGTTTGCGGCCGGAGGAATGCGGCTGCTCGGAAAACGATTGCAGGAAGCTGGCCTGCTCGAAGACGGCATCACGGCTTCGGGCAAGAATCTTTTCGATGAAATCCGCGAGGCTCGGGAGACGCTGAAGCAGGAAGTCATCCGGCCGCTCTCGAATCCCATCAAGAAAGAAGGAGGGCTGGCGATCTTACGCGGAACGCTTGCGCCGGAGGGCTGTGTCGTCAAGCTTTCCGGCCACGAGCGCGTGTTTCACAGCGGGCCAGCGCGCGTATTCGATTCGGAAGAGTCCTGTTTCGCATCCGTACAGCGGCGCGAGATCCAGGCCGGCGATGTGGTGGTGATTCGGTACGAAGGACCCAAGGGCGGGCCTGGCATGCGCGAGATGCTGGCGGTTACAGGAGCGCTTGTCGGACAGGGGTTGGGCGAATCGATCGCCCTAATTACTGACGGGCGCTTCAGCGGCGCCACACACGGGCTGATGGTCGGGCACGTCGCACCGGAAGCCGCGCATGGCGGTCCGATCGCTTTCATTCGGGACGGCGACAAGATCACACTCGATGTCCGCGCGAGACGGCTCGATGTGGACGCGAATCTGGACGAGCGCCGCGCGCAGTGGAAACCGCCCGCACCTCACTACAAGAGCGGTGTGATGGCGAAATACGCAAAGCTTGTTTCCTCGGCGTCGGAGGGGGCAATCACCAACGCCGGATAGGGATTCCACTATTTCGAAGCAATCTTAAGGAGAAAATACATGGCGAAGATGTTCTGGGAAAAAGATGCAAATCCGCGAGCGCTGCAGGGAAAGCGCATTGCCGTGATCGGTTACGGCAGCCAGGGACGCGCGCACGCGCTCAATCTGCGCGATAGCAAGCTCGACGTGGTGGTCGGACTGCGGCGTGGCGGCGGCTCGTGGGCGCAGGCGGAACAGGATGGCTGGAAGCTGGTGAGCCCGGCGGACGCGTCCAAAGGAGCGGACGTGATCGTGATGCTCGCACCGGATATGGCCCAGCCTGCAATTTACGTGAACGAAGTTGCGCCGAATCTCAAGTCGGGCGCGATGCTGCTCTTCTCGCACGGCTTCAACATTCACTACGGGCAGATCGCGCCGCCGAAAGATATCGATGTGACGATGGTCGCGCCGAAAGGACCCGGGAATCTCGTCCGACGGCAGTATGAAGCGGGCCGTGGCGTGCCCTGCTTGCTCGCCGTACATCAGGACGCATCCGGTCATGCGTTCGATCGCACCCTTTGCTACGCGCACTCGATTGGCGGAACCCGGCCGGGCGTCATCCAGACGACGTTTGCAGAAGAAACGGAGACTGATCTTTTTGGCGAGCAGGCTGTTCTCTGCGGCGGGGCGCGTGCGCTGATCCAGGCCGGATGGGAAACGCTCGTTGCGGCCGGCTACCAGCCCGAGTCGGCCTATTTCGAGTGCCTGCATGAACTGAAGCTGATCGTCGATTTGATCTACGAGGGCGGTATCGCGGAGATGCACAAGTTCGTGAGCGAGACGGCTAAGTATGGCGACCTCACTCGCGGCAACCGCGTGATCGACGATCACGTCCGCGCGGAGATGAAGAAAATCCTGGACGAAATCCAGACCGGGCAGTTCGCGAAAGAGTGGGTGCTCGAGAACCAGGCTGGGCGTCCGCAATACGCGAAACTGCTCGAGCGCGACAAGAACCATCCGATTGAGAATGTCGGCAAGGAACTGCGCGCGCAGATGTCGTGGATCAAGCCTGAATCAACGGCGGCCGGCAAGGGCCAGAAGTGACGACTCGGCGAGCCGCGCTCGCGGTGTCCGTATCCGCGCGATGATAGGTGTCAACTGAACGATGGCGAGCACAATTCCCTTCCGCCGGGTCGCCATCATCGGGACGGGACTGATCGGCGGCTCGTTTGCACTGGCATTGCGCAGGCAATTCGCCGAAGTCTCGTTGGTCGGCTTTAGCCGCTCGGGCTCGGCGGCCCGCGCCGTTGAGCGCGGCGCGGTCGACGAGGCCGCGGCCGATCTGGCTGCGGCCGTTCGTGGCGCCGATTTGGTCTATATTGCCCTGCCCATCGGGGCGAGCATCGAAGCCCTTGCTACGATCGCGAAGTCGGCGGAACCGCACGCTTTGGTCACGGACGCCGGCAGCACGAAGTCCGCAATTTGCCGAGCGGCCCGGGACCACTTTCGCGGCGGCACCTTCTTCCTCGGCGGCCATCCGATGGCTGGCAAGGAACAGTCAGGCATCGACCAAGCGGACGCCAATCTTTTCCGCGGGGCGCCGTACGTTTTGATGGGAAATGAAGCCAACGCTGATCCGCGCGCCCGACAATTCGAGGAAGTCGCCCGAGCCATCGGCGCGCGGCCGGTCTGGTGCGATCCGGACACGCACGACTGGGCTGTGGGGATTGTCTCGCATCTTCCGCAGCTCGTTGCCGTGGCACTCGCGCGCGTCGTTCAGGACGAAACGGACGAGACTGGCTTGCCGCTTTCGCTCGCCGGGCAGGGCTTGCAAGACACGCTGCGACTGGCGGGAAGTCCGTACAGCGTCTGGCGCGATATTCTCCTGACCAACACTGATAACGTCTCGCGCGCGCTAGACCGACTGGCACAGGCGGTGGACTTTTTGCGGACTCATCTCGCAAGCAAAGACCTCGAGCAAGAATTCGCAGGCGCGAATGCGCTGTACAAGATGCTGCGCAAGCCAGAATAGTTCTAGTACCTCACCGGATTCCTCCAAGCTTCTGATCTGTCTGTATCTGCTCGCCTCTGGAAATGCGGATGCAAGGTTTGCTAGCCTTATTGGGAAAAGGAAGTCATCGATCCGAATCCGGCGAGGCGGGTTCGGCATCCCATTTCGGAGGCTTCATGGCCCAAAGCCCGCAAATCCCTCAACAGAACTTGCCGACGATTCCGGTTCAGCCTTTCCGGGTCGATGTGCCTTTGCATCAGTTGTTACAAACGCCGCCGGAAGAGCCGGGTCTGCTGCTTCCGCCCAAGCCATCGGGGGAGGAGCTTTCGCTGCCGACGCCCGTTTTCCCGCAGCATCCTGAGTTGCTGCACGAACTCGACGCCGCCGACATCGAGGCGCACGAAAGCACGCTTCGTAACGGCAAGCGGGATTGGCCAGCTTCGCGAATCTGGGACCACATGAAAGGCTGGATGTTCCCCTATTTCAAGTCGCGCCTGCTGCCGGGCGATTTCCAGCCGATCATCGCGTACCTCTTCACGGACTGGAAATGCAACCTCGATTGCCACTATTGCTGGTCGTATGACAATCGCGTAAGGGGCATGAGCGAAGACACGGCGCGGCGTGCGATCGACTGGCTACATGACACACCGTGCCGCGTGCTTGCGCCGACGGGCGGTGAGCCGCTATTGCGGCCGGATTTCGTGCACAAGGTGGTCTACTACGCCGCCAAGAAGGGGTTCTGGGTGTACCTGGCGACGAACGGGCGCCTGTTGCGGCCGGAAGTGACCGACCGTCTCGCGGATGCGGGCATCGCCACGATCAATTTCGCGTGCGACTGCATCAATGAGAAACCGGGCCTGCCGAAGGCATTTGAACACGTGAAATCGTATTTCGAATACCTCGTGAAGCGGCAGTATCGCTATGGCTACACGATGTTCTTCAACACGAACATCTGCCGCAACAACATCGAAGACGTGAAGCAGCTCGCGGAGATCGCTCACGACAACGGCATCGCCATTACCTTCCACATCAACGAAGCCCCGATGATGGAGCAGAAGGATTTCAAACATTTCCGCGACAATGACACCTACATCTATCCAGAGGATTTCGCGATGGTGGACGACCTGCTCGACTGGCTGTGCGAAAAGCAGCGCCGTGGCTGGAAGATGGTGGATTCGATTGCCCGCCTGCAAAACATGAAGGGCTTCATGCGCGGCGTGGGCGAACACTGGGGCTGCCGAGCCGGGCAGAACTGGCTGATTGTTCGCACGAACGGAACGCTGGCGCCGTGCTTCCCCATGTACAACGCGAAATACGACTGGGGCACGGTCGGCGACCACAAATTCGACACCAAACAACTGCTGGAAATGAAGCAAGGGTGCGAACCGCACTGCTTCTCAACGCTCGGATACAACATCGCCTACTGCTACAGCACGACGCGCGTGATGAAGTGGCTGTTCAAGCAGGCTGTGCGCGGATTCCAGGGCGTGACCGGCAGCTTCGAAGATTGAGTCCGATCCCAAAACATCATCATCTCCCGGCCCAAGCAGAAGCGGGATTGCTGGCAATCAAGGAGGTGCTCTCGATGAAACTTCGAGCGACTCTTGCCCTGAGCTTGCTTCTACTCACTCTTGCTGCGTCGGCCCTCGCCGCGGATATTAGCGGTCAGTGGACCGCGACGTTCAACACGCAGGTCGGCGAGCAGCACTACGTTTTCACATTCAAGGTCGATGGTGAAAAACTGACCGGAACTGCGAAGTCCGACAACGGAACATCGGAGATACAGAACGGCACGGTCAAGGGCGACGATATATCATTCGTCGAGAACCTGGACTACCAAGGCCAACAACTCAAGATTACGTACACCGGCAAGGTCTCTGGAGACGAGATCAAGTTCACACGCGATGTTGCAGGCTTCGCGAAAGAGGACTTGGTGGCAAAGCGCGTGAAGTAGCAACACGCGAATCCCAACGCGATCTGAGTCCGGGAATCCAACGCTACGCGCCGTTACGAAGGAAGGCCGCACGTTCCGTCGGCGCAGGTGACCGCGACCGGCATCCGTCTCGGCCGAGCGTCGCGACGAATCCCTTCCTTGGGCCGCCACTTGTCGACCGATGCACTCTGCGTGTAGAGAAGATCAGTGGTGAGCCACAGCGGGTTCGTTTCTCCGCCCACGATCACGATATTAATCTGGTTCGGATCGTTATAAGGCTTGATCAAGGTCTCCTTCGGAAGCTTCGCCCACGTGGCGTAGGGTTCTACTCCCTGGCGCGCCAGCGGCGCCATGAACGAGTAGATGATGTCGGCACCCCAGTACTGGCCCGCGGGGATCTCCACACGATCGGAAAGCCAGCGACTGAAATCCTGCTTTGTTTGAAAGCCCTGCTCCTTTAGTCCTTTGGCCACGAGCGGATCCATCACCAGCGTCGCTGCCGAGCGCAGTGCTGCGAATGCCTTGAGCATGATGACCGTCTCTTCGCTCGCCGGCCGCACGGAGTTGGCCGCGCCCATGCTATTGATTACGCTCCAACCGCGGAAAAGGCTGACGGTGCTCTCGTCCGAACGGAAGCCTTTTTGCACGTGAAAAGGCTCCCAGACGCTTTTCTCCTCGTTCTCCGCGCAGCACATGTTGTTGTAATTCAGGTTGTGGCCCTGCGACGCCATGAAGGTCTCGCCCAGCCGCGCGTCGGCCAAGTTGATCGTCATCAGCGTCCACGCGCGGCCGATGACGGCATTCGCGTGGTTGAAGGGGCTCAGAGCGCCGACTCCTGCATTCATTCCGATTTCATTTCGAATCGGCCCATTCACGACAGCCATTCTTGCGAACGAGGTCGTCGAGCTGGGGAAGGCAGGCTCCTGCGTGGATGCGATGGCGAGAATTACGGGAAAGTGTTCGGGCCGCGCGCCCGCCATAACGGCATTGATCGCGACTTTTTCAACCGTGTACTCAAGGCGTTCCTGAGTCGTCGTCACGGTCATCCGACCGACGACTTCGTCAGGCGCATGGCTCGTGCCCGTCAGCATCTCGGCCACGCGTTCTTCGGTCGGAAGGACGATTGGCAGGCCGTCGGTCCATCCGTTGACCAGGAAGAGACGCTGCAGATCGTCCTCGGTGCCCGGCTCAGTCCGTCTTGGACGTTTCGGTTGACCCGGCCGCGCCGGATTCGTTTCGCGCGTCGTCAGCGGTTGCGTGAGTGCATTGATCAGCTCTTGTGCGAATGGCTTTGCTGACACAGGATCGTCGCCTTCGATATAGCGACGCAACGTCGCTCGCGGCATGCCAACAACTGGGTACGGCGTGAAGCTGAAGCGCAGATTCATCCCGTGGTTGCGCGAGTCGTGCTCGATGAAATCGGCGAATCGCGCGGTCGTAATCGGAGCCGTGGGGATTCCGAAGGAGTGTTCTAGCTTTCTGCAATGCTCGGCGACACTCGCCGAACAGCCATCTCAACCGCCGACGCCGAAGATAACAGCGTGCCCCTTATCCTTCACCTCGGCCCACAGATCAGGGTCGTCCAAAAACATGTTGCCGCGCTTGCGGCGGAGCACCGTGTTAACGCCGGCCATGTTGCGATGGAACCAGGCCCTTAATTCTTCCAAGAATTCGTAGCCGCCGGCAAACCCTACATCCACGAGGTAGACGGTCTTGCCGTTCAACGTGTCGAGGCGTGGCGCCATCGACAACGGCTCGAACACGCCCGTGGGCTGCCCCAGCGGATTCAGTACGGAATCGAGCAGAGTTTGCGACGGACGCTGCACAGAGGTCGTTGCCATGTCAGTCCTCCCTCGGCCAGACGGAACAGCGGTAGGTTAGAGATTCGTCCCGCGGGGGCGTACCCAGATTCTACACCTAATGGCTAGCGGTGGTGTGCAGCGCGGGCGGCGTCACCGTGCTCGCCTCCAGCGGCGCTTACGCCGTGGCGAACGAGCGCGACAAATGCAGACGCCGAACGCGGCAGTGTGCGGTCGCGCCGGTACACAATTCCCAGTTCTCGCCAGACTTCCATGTCGGAAATCGGGACCAGCTTCGCCTGGCCGGCGCGGACTTCGTCTTGCGCGAAGCTCTCGCTGATTACAGACACTCCCAGCCCAGCGACCACAAACCGCTTGATCATGCCGACACTTGCCAGTTCCATCGTGATGCGAAGTCGCGAGCGGAAAGGGCGAAACTGCTTGTCGAGGACCTGACGCGTGAACCCCATCTTCGGAAAAATCAGCGGCTGCTCGGCGACGTCGCTGGTGCGCACGGTCTTGTAGGATGCCAGCGGATTCGAAGGACTCACCATCAGCATCAATCGATCCCGGAAAATCGAGTGCACCTTCAAGCTGGGCGACTTCACGGGCAGGGTGACTATTCCCACGTCGACCGTGCCGTCCTCCACTTTCTCGAGCACTTTGTGGCTGAAGTTGCGGTAGATGCTGATCTGCACGCCCGGAAAGCGGCGATTGTATTCCGCGAAAATATCGGGCAGCACGTAGAGACATGTGGCTTCATTGGCGCCTATCGCAAGCGTGCCATGCGGGGTCGCGGACTGATCGGCGACGGCGCGCAAAGATTCATTGCGCAGCGTGAGCAGCTTGCCGGCATATTCAAGGAGCGTCTCGCCCGCAACCGTGAGCCGGACGGACTTGCCAACGCGGTCGAAAAGCTTCTGGCCGTACTCCTGCTCGAGCTGGCGGATTTGGGCGCTGACGGCCGGCTGTGAACGGTACAGCTTCTGTCCCGCGCGCGAAAAGCTCCCCTGCTTGGCAATTTCTACAAAAGTGACTAGGTGGTCGAAGTCCATGAGATGTCTACTACTTACTCCGCTTTCCCCAAAGGGTGTGCCGGATTATAGCAAAAAAGGTTCACCACACCGGCGCGAAAACCAGCATTTGCGGTGCCACCCAATGCGTTTTTTTCTTTCGACTGTTTGTCATCGAGGGTCGCTCGCCGGGGCAGCTTGCGCGCCGCGATTGGCGGCATGCTGGAGACCGTTATGACGCGTAGGGTCGCGCCATTCGCGCCCGTCGCGATGGAGCAGCTCGTCAGCCTGCGCTGGGCCCCATGTCCCCGCAGCGTAATTGGGAAAATCGCGCGGAGGGAGAGCTTTCCAGACATCGAGGACCGGTTGGACGACGGTCCATGAAGCCTCCACCATGTCTGCTCGCTGAAACAAAGTAGGGTCGCCCATCATGCAGTCGTAGATCAGAGTCTCGTACCCGGTCGAAGGGGTGGTGCCAAAATAGTCGGAATACTGAAAATCCATGTTGACCGCACCCAGGCGCACCGCCGGTCCAGGAATTTTGGCCTCGAAACTGAGAGAAATGCCTTCGTCCGGCTGGATGTTGATCACAAGTTCGTTGGGCGTGATTTTGTCGACGGAAGTCTTGCGGAAGAGGACAAGGGGCGGACGGCGAAACCGAATCACGATCTGCGTCACTCGCCTGGACATCCGCTTGCCGGTGCGGAGATAGAACGGCACGCCAGCCCAGCGCCAGCTATCAATCTGCAAGGCCATCGCGACGTAGGTGGGCGTCTGAGAGTCGGGTGCGACGTGGGGCTCGGCTCGGTAGGCGACCATGTGCTTCCCGCCCATTGTTCCTTCGCCGTACTGGCCGCGAACCGCGTGGTCCAACACACGCTCCGGGCTGAAGGGCTGAATCGCGCGCAGAACCTTGATCTGTTCATCGTGCACGGCATCCGCGTCAAAGGAGATCGGCGGCTCCATCGCGCTGAGAGTGATGAGCTGGAAAATGTGATTGGGCACCATGTCGCGCAACGCCCCGGCCGTCTCGTAATATCCGCCGCGCAACTCGACTCCCAATTCCTCTGCCACGGTAACCTGCACGTGGTCCACGTAGCGCCGGTTCCAGACGGGCTCGATAATGCCGTTGGCGAACCGAAACGCAAGCAGGTTTTGAACGGTTTCCTTCCCGAGATAGTGGTCAATGCGGTAGGTTTGCTTCTCGCTCAAGACTTGGCCAACGGCATGATTCAGTTCAATGGCGGATGGCAGATCGTGGCCGAAGGGCTTTTCGATGACCACTCGCCTCCAAGTGTGATTGCCTTCCGTCGTTAGGCCTGCGACTCCCAATTGCTGAACCACAATCGGGAAGAATTCAGGGCTCGTTGCGAGATAGAAGAGGCAGTTCCCTTCTGTGTTTTGCTCTTTGTCGACTTGGCTGAGAGTTTCTTTCAACTTTTCGTAGATCTTCGAATCGCAAAAATCGCCGGAGACGTAGTAGAGGCGCTTGACAAACCAGTCCCACGATTCAGGGTCCACGGGGGTCTTCGAAAACTCGCGGATATTTCCGGTGGCCCGCGAGCGAAATTCGTCTATGGAAAACGGCTCGATGGACACGCCCACGATCGCGAATTGTTCGGGCAGCAGCTTGCTTTTTGCGAGGTTGTAAATTGCCGGGATCAGCATCCGCTTGGCGAGGTCGCCGCCCGCTCCGAAAATCACCATCGCGCAGGGGCCGGCCGGCGTGCCCTGAGGTTCCTGCTCGACGTGAGGTGTGTCAGGAGCCTCCATCAGCAGTGCCTTTCCATAGGATTGCTTTCCAACCCCTGGAAAAATTGTTGGGTAGCTGAAGCATCCATCGTTTGTTTTGAATAAGTTAGAGGGCATTCTACTCGGCAGGCATTGTCGAGTAGGAATCCGGCTCCGGCGCGAACGCTCGCAGCTTGTCGATACCCAGATGACATACTCATCGGGTCCATCTTAGCGGAGAGCGCGGCGAGCGCAAGCACACAATCCTGCGGGCTCACTTGCTGCCGAGCGACCCGTGCAACGAACGCAAGCGCAACGATCCGGACAACAATAGCTGCGCCCAAATTCACGACTCGAAATCTACTTCGGTCTTTTGAACCAAGTGTAACCAACGTTGAAAAGGATGGAGACAGGGTAGCCGGGATTGCGGACACCCAGATCGGCGTTGGACATGTGGAGGACGCTGGTCTCGATGAAAATGGCAGCCCGATGGCCCGTGAATACGCGTGTGCCAAACGCTCCCCCCGGAGTGAAGTTTACCGGCGACGTATTGCCAGGCGGAATGTTGCGAGTCGTGAAGAGTACTCCCCCAGATAGAGAGATGTACGGCGCCACGTGCCGGCCGCCTTCGAAGTTCCACTGGCAGACGAGGGGTCTGAAGCTTCCGCCATACACAGTTCCGCCGGAAGTATAGGCCTTGTAGAACGGAAGAATGTCCGCTGCCATCTCGAATCTGCCGCGACGCCAATCATGCAGGCGCGGACCTGAAAGAACGCGGCCGATGCGACCGCCGAAATAGAGAAACTGCGCGGTGGCGGGAATGTTGTACCGGGTGCTCGGGCCACCACCAATCTCGGGTCCAAATTCCCAGGCGCCCTTCTGAAGCAGTTCCGCCGATAGTGTTGGCTCGCCCGTCGCCTGAGCCTTGGCAGTGTGGCACACGGCAAGAAACAGAAGCGCCGCTGCAATCAGTCGCATAAGTGTCCGCCGAAGAATCGGAATCGCCAATCTGAATGCAGCGGCCTGAGACAGGCTGCACTTCGCGACGGTAACACAGAACCGGGTGCGTATGAATGCGGGATTCGACCGGCTACGTAAGAATTATCGCGGACACTGGAACGAGACGCCCGTGATCAGGTTGGCGCACCTTGCCGTGAGGATTGTGACTTTCCTCTCAATTTTTTTCGACAGTTGACAAGCTCGCTCAGGAGAGCGCTTGCTGCACGGCTTGTTGAAGCTTGGCGAGGCCCGCGGCAATGTCCGGGCCGAGATGCACGCGAAGCGCGCGGCGGTTGCGTTCAGCGAGGACCTGGAAATCGCCGCGGGCCTGCGCTGCCTTTACGACGCTGAACGTGTATTTCTGGCCGGGAACGGGAAGATCGGCGGCATCGTCGCTGGTGATTTGCAGGAAAACGCCGGAATTCGGTCCGCCTTTGTAGGCCTGGCCGGTGGAGTGGAGAAAACGCGGGCCAAAGCCGAGGCAGGTCGCGACGCTCCTCCTGTCGCGGACCGCGTGACGGATGGACTGAAGCTGCGATTCGTTCGCATCGTTCATCTCGATATAGCCGAGCACGGCGAAATAATCGCCGACCTTCAGGCGACCGAGGTGCGCACGCAATAGCGCGGCGAGCGTCGCATTCGAACCGGCGGCTTGTTTCAGAGCCGCGGCGTTTTTTTCGTCCGTGAACAGATTGATGCCGCTCTCCTGGAAAAACGGAGACTCAGGCGGAAGTGAGCCGGATTGTTCGTACTGCTCGGTGAGCTTGCGCGTCTCGATCTTGCTTGCTTCGACGTCGGGCTGGTTGAACGCGTTGATACCGATCACGGAGCCTGCGACCGCTGTAGCGACCTCCCAGCGGAAAAACTCCTGACCCAAATCGTAGATTTCCGGCACGTCAATGCGGATGACAGGCTGGCCCGCCTTTTCGAGAACATCGACTGCGGCATCCTGTTGCGGGTCAGGCGCAGCCGCGAGACGCAGGTAGGCGAAGACGCGATCATTGCCGTACACGCCGGGAGGACCGATCCGCTCACGGTCCACAGGAATCAGGCCGTGGCCTTCTTTGCCTGTCGATTCGGCAAGCAACTGCTCGAGCCACGCGCCAAGGTCTGAAATGCCTGGCGAGGTGAAAATCGTCACCTTGTCGCGGCCAGCTTTCGCAAGCGTGCCCAGCGTGGCGCCGAGAATAACCCCGGGATTCTGGTCAGCAGGCGTGGACGGGCCGCACGCGCGAACCATCTTGTCTGTGCGGTCGAGGAATTTGGCGATGTCGAGTCCCTGAATCGCGCCGGGGATCATTCCGAAGTCTGATAGCGCCGAATAGCGCCCGCCGATCGAAGACAGGCCAAAGAAAACATGACGGAAGCCGTCGCCCTCGGCGACCCTCTGCATATGCGAGCCGGGATCAGTGATGGCGATGAAATGCTTCCCTGCCGCAGCCGCACCGACGGCTTGTTTCGCGCGTTCAAAGAAATATTGCTTGAAAATATTCGGCTCGAGCGTGCTGCCGGATTTGCTCGAAACAATAAAGACCGTCTTGGCGATGTCGAGCTTTGATTCGAGTGTCTTGATCTGCGCCGGAGACGTGGAATCGAGAACGAGAACTTGCGGGAATCCACCAATGTTCCCAAACGTGAGCTTCAGGACTTCAACGCAAAGGCTGGAGCCGCCCATACCGAGCAGGACTGCGTGGGTGAATCCGGCCGCACGAATCTCTGCTGCAATTTTCTGAAAGCGTTGACTATCGGCGATCTGCTCCCGGACGATCCCCAGCCAACCGAGCCATTTGCTTTCGTCGGAATCGGTCCAGAGCGAGGCGTCTCGCGACCAGAGGCGCTGGACCTTGTTACCAGCTTTCCAGTCGTCGAGCGTCGCTTTGACGGCCTGTGCCAAAGGCTGGGGCAGGCTGCCACTCGTGGCAGGGCTGGGGCCGCTCATCGCGATGCCGGAGAAGTTGCGGCGCTCTTGGCTTGCTTCTCAACCGCGGCGAGGAGTTGATCGAACGCATCGGCAAAGAGCTTCACGCCATCTTCAGTGAGCTTGTCCGTCGCGGCCTTCATCGAGATGCCGGCGCGGGCGAGATCGGACATCGTCTTACGGGCCGCATCGATATTCTCTTCAAGACTGGCGCGCGGATGACCGTGGTCGCGGAATGCGTCGTAGGTGGCCGGCGGGATTGTATTCACAGTATCGGAACCGATCAGCTCGTCAATATAGAGCACATCGCTATAGGCCGGATTCTTCGTGCCGGTGCTGGCCCAGAGGACGCGCTGCGTGGCCGCTCCGCGCGCTGCAAGCGCCTGCCAACGGGGACCGCTGAAGATTTCTTTGTATTTCTGATAGGTTAGCCTCGCGTTGGCGATCGCCACCTTTCCCTGCAGGCCGCGCGCCAAGCCGGGATCGGAGCTCGATGACGGATTCTTGATCATGTCGGCGAGCTTGCCATCAATCAGCGTGTCGATGCGGCTTACAAAGAAGCTCGCGACGCTCGCGATACGGCTGAGATCGCCGCCGTTCCTGGCAAGATCTTCAACACCGCCGATAAATGCATCGGCGACGCGTTCGTAGACATCCTGCGCGAAGAGCAGCGTGACGTTGATGTTGATGCCACGCCCGATCAGCTCACGAATCGCGGGAATGCCTTCCGGAGTTCCCGGAACTTTGATCATGACGTTGTCGCGGCCGACGGCTCTCCACAGGCGCACTGCTTCGTCGATTGTTTCGCGGGTCTTGTGCGCGAGATAGGGTGAGACTTCGAGGCTGACGTAGCCGTCGCGGCGTTTCGTCTGATCGTAGACGCGCCGGAGCGCATCGGCCGCGTCCTGAATGTCGCGAATGGCGTGCTGTTCGTAGATGCCAGTGGCATTGAGATCTTTGCGCTGTGCGAGTTCACGCAAACTCTGTGCATAGTCGGCGCTGCCGGCGATGGCTTTCTCGAAAATAGCTGGGTTCGAGGTCATGCCACGGAGGCCGTCGTTTTCGATGAGGCGCGCGAGCTCGCCAGTGGACATCAGGTCGCGACGAATGTAATCGAGCCAAACAGACTGGCCGAAGTTAATGAGGGCTTTGAGTGGGTTTTCGGCTTGGCTGGAGTCGCGATTGCCGCTATCAGGCTTAACGATCAGAGTCATGAGTCCTCCTGAGCGATCCGAATTGAGATTTTACCTCACTGACAGCGGTGACGCGAAACTCCCTTTTTTCTCCACTGTAAGATGCGGACAATTGCAAAAAGTCACACCGTAGAAAAACTTCTAGAGGCTCGCGACGGAGCCGCCGTCAACCCGATAGTTGGAGCCGGTGATGAAAGAGGCCTGCTCCGATGCGAGAAAGACGACGACGCCAGCCGTTTCGTCCGATCTACCTGCGCGCCCGAGAACGATATTCGGGCGGAACTCTCGCAGGAGGATTTGCTCCATCTGATCTGGAGAGACCCCGCGAGCCTTCGCCTGCTGCTCGAAGAGTTGTTCGACAATAGGCGTGCGAATGAAGGCGGGCGAGACGGTGTTGATCAGGATTCCGTCCTTGCCATAGGCCTTCGAAAGACTCTTCGTGAGGCTATTGAGGGCAGACTTGGACGCGTTGTAATGAGGCATGAGGGGATCGGGCTGAGTGCCTGATTCGGAAGAGATGTTGATGATCCGACCCCATCTCTGCTTCTGCATGTGAGGCAACGCAGCGCGCGTCGCCCGGACCGCGGAAAGCACGTTGAGCTTGAACACATCGAGCCATTCGTCATCCGTGAGGTCGTCAAATGCGGCAAAGCGGCCGACGCCGCCCGCGTTGTTGACGAGAACGTGGATCGCGCCGAAGTGTGCTACCGTTTCGTCGACAGTCCGCTTGGCGCCTTCGCTTTCGGTGACGTCGGCAACGAGAGGGTGCACCGAGCCACCCGCCGAACGCATTTCCGCAGCGGTCGCTTCGAGTTCGTTGCGGTGACGGCCGTTGATGACGACGTTGCAGCCTTCGCGCACAAACGCGAACGCAATCGAGCGGCCAATTCCTTTACTCGATCCGGTGACAAGGACCGTCTTGCCTTTGAGGCCCAAATCCATAACGGACTTCTCCTTTCGCTGCGCCCGATACCCGCTTTCCGGGCTAATTGGATGCTTTCTTGCGAGGGATGGGTCCGGGCGCGACCGCAGCATTCGAAATTCCGTACCTGCGGAGCAAGCGCAAGGGCCGCAACGCGACATACAAAGGTGCAAGAGGATTCGGAAGCCGCATCATGGACCAGTCGTCTTCCGAGGGGACCGTTGCGAGCCGGAGTGAATAACGCCAACCTGCGAAAACGCCTTCCAACATGGCGCGACGAAAGTTGAAGCGCCCCACTCCGCCGAGTTCGGGCCGCTGACGCGCGAGAAGCCGACGCTCGACCTGCGACGCGACCGATTGCACGGCCGAGTCCGCCCGAACGCGAGAACGGATTTCGAGCGGCAATTGCAGGTTGAAAAACCGGACCGCAAGAGCGAGACCGACATTGAGCATCCGTTGAGCACGCCACGATTGCGCGCGGCGCAGGCACACATCCCAGTTGAGAGCCGGGTACGCTTGGACGAATTCCGCGACGTCCGCTATCCAAGACAATCTCTCCCAAAAGTCCTTCGAGCCGTGAATGCAGAGCAACAAAAGCATGTCTTCAGACGAGAATGTGAGCAGGTCGCGGCCGCCGACCGAGATGGGCACCAGACGACTTGCGAGGTCGTCCAGGTTGGGCGGCAGGGGAAAATGTCGAAGCGTACGTTCCGTATGCAGCTCGATCATCATGCGCCGCGGCTCGTCCCGATAGTTGTACTCTCCTGGAACGAGGGAAGCGGTCGCCTCCGCCGATAGAATCCACGGATATTTCGGGCGATAGCCGAGAGAGGTCATGATCTCGTTTGCTTTGGCCATATCGCGCTGCCGCAAGACGATGTCGAGATCTTCGAAATCGCGGAGTGCAACGTCTCCGTAAGCCTGCGCGGCCAGCACCGGCCCCTTGTAGGGAATTGCCTCGATTCCTTCGGAGGAAAGCAGATTCAGAATCGTGAACAGCTCGGCCGTGAGAACTAGGTTGCGCATCGCATTGGCGCGCATGATCTCTTTCATGCGTTGAGTACGGGAAGGATCAAGAAGATCCGCTGCGACTGCAGGAAGCTGACGGCAAAGCAGCGGAGTCACCGAATAGTCAGCCGCTTCCTGGATCAGGAAATCCCAATCGATCGGCCCGGTGACGAGAGTCCGAATTTCTTCCGCGATGGTGGGCTGCATGTGCGTCCGCGCGCAGCAGACCAGAAGACGTTTTTCGGGGCAAGGGGTCTGGTTCGATGGAGAGGCCATCACGCTTGCGCGACGCACGGCGCAAAGCGATTCTACGATATCGGAAGGAGCTTCGCCGGAGGATTCTTCGCCGCAGCTGCAGTTCTGGCAAACATATCGGCCTCGCAGCGAGCGGCACGGCGAACTGTGCGTGCCGTCCTCTCATGGTTCAGGCCGCAAGCGGCGCTTCCCACGGGCCCTGGAGCGCGATCTTGCGTCCGATTTTCGCGAGCCTGCTGCGCAGGTTAGCCGCGTCGAGCCCTGCGCGAGCGCAGACATTCGCGAAGTCTTCCGCGTCATCGAAAAGAAACTTTTGAGCCTCACGCCGTGCTCGAAGCGTACCGAACCGCCAGTCTTCCATCGCGAGTGCAATCACGGCGAGCCACAACCGCCGTTCTGCGATGCATTCCTCCGTGACTTCACTTTGGTAAGTTTGCCGAACCTGCATCGTGCTGATGTCCATTGCCCTTCCCCCTTGAGTTGATTTCGGACTGACGACGGCCGTCGTCAACCGTGGAAAACAGTGGCACGCGAATCGCCAGATTTGTGTCAAGGGCAATTGCAGCATCGTGCCGAGAGAAGATGCTGGCAGCACAAGAGTTCTGCGTTCGTTACCACCGCAGACAAATCGGAAAGCTAGGGCAACCCATCAGCGGAGTGCTTCGAGGCAGCGCAAGTGTGCCGATTCGGGGCAAAAAGCCGCGCAAACCCATGCTTCGGGAATGGAAGCAACCAACAGCTAGTGAACGGGCTCGGCAGCGAAGATTTCGCGAAGTTTCGAAGCCAGAGCGGTCAAAGTGAAAGGCTTCTGAAGAAGAACTACATCGTCTCCGAGCACTCCATGCTGCGTGATGGCTTGATCCGTGTAACCAGACATGTACAGAACCTTGATATCGGGGCGGAGCTTGCTGACGCGCTCGGCCAGTTCGCGGCCATTGATGCCCGGCATGACGACATCGGTCATCAGGAGATGAATCTGTCCAGCGTGCATCGCGGCCAGTTCGAGGGCGGTGTGACCGTCTTCCGCCACCAGCACCTCGTAGCCACTCATCTGCAGGTACTCGCGAGCCAACTCGCGGACACCGACTTCGTCTTCTACAAGGAGGACAACCTCCGAGCCTTTCGGCAAGTTGCGGGAACCCGCGCCGGAATCGCGAGCCCCGATTGGAATTTCGTCCTCGATTTGGGGGAGGTAGATCTTGAAGGTTGTACCGTGGCCGAGCTCGCTATACACCCAAACGAATCCGCCGCTCTGCTTGACGACGCCGTACACGGTTGCGAGACCCAGCCCGGTGCCCTTGCCTTTTTCCTTGGTTGTAAAGAAGGGCTCGAAGATATGCCCCTTGGTCTTATCGTCCATGCCGCAGCCGTTATCGGTGACGGCGAGCATCACGTATCTCCCGGGTGGTATGGCCGTCGAAGGATGCGATACGGACGCCTCGAATTCCACGTTTGCTGTCTCGATGGTCAGCCGACCGCCGTGCGGCATGGCGTCGCGCGCATTCACGGCAAGATTCATGATGACTTGCTCGATCTGGCCGCGGTCCGCCTTGACGAGCCAAAGGTCGGGCGTGGAAGAGGTTTTCAACTCGATATCTTCGCCGATTACGCGACGCAGCATTTTCTCCATGTCGAAGACGACGGAATGAACGTTCAGCACCTTCGGCGCCAGGATCTGCTTGCGGCTGAAGGCCAGCAACTGTTGAGTGAGGCCTGCCGCGCGCTGCGCCGCCACCTGGATCTGCTCGGCATTGCGGCGCAAGGATTCACCGGCCGGCAGGCGCTCCGCCAGCAAATCCGCATAACCCTGGATCACCATCAACAGGTTGTTAAAGTCGTGGGCGATGCCTCCTGCGAGGCGGCCCACGGCCTCCATCTTCTGTGCCTGCCGGAACTGCTCCTCAAGCTTTCTGCGGTCGGTCACGTCCAGGGCCATGCAGATCGTGCCGTGAATTTGCCCGGTTGAATCCCGCAAGGGTTCAACGTGGCAAACATACGAATGGTCTTTCCATTCAAGCGTGAACGGAACGCGTTCTCCGCAGATCGCGCGCTGATGGGCTGCTATCGGCGAGAAATCAGGATCGCTTGTCTGAAAGTATTCGGTGAGCGACATGCCCACAAGCTGGTTCGGCCTAAGTCCCAACTGCGCCAGCCCCATTCCGAGCGCCGAAGTAAAATGAAGATCTCGGTCGACAGTCCAGAGGATAGCCGGAAGTTGTTCGACGAGCACACGCAGGCGCGCTTCACTTTCGCGGACCCGCTCTTCGGCGCGCTTCCGCTCGATCGCGAGCGCGATCTGCCCGCCTACCGAAGAGAGGAACTGGATGTCGCGCGCATCGTAGGCATTTTCACGCTGGTAGTTCTGGACGACCAAGACACCTATCGTACTGGAAGGCGTGCGCAGCGGCACCCCGAGCCACGAGGCGGATTGAGTGCCGACGAGCTCGACTTCCCCGCGGCTGGCGAGCTCATCGAATTCCCTTTGCGAGATCGTCATCGCGCGGCCACTGCGAAAGACATAGGCGGTGCAACTACGGTCCAACTTCTGGGGTGGCGGGGCCGTATCGTACTTGTCCACGAACAACGGGAAATGGAAGAGGCCGGTCGCGGGATCGTGAAGTGCGACGAAACAGTTGTCTGCGTCCAGCACCTCGGTGAGAGCGGAGTGGATGCGACGCAGAAGCTCGTCAAGATTGTCCGTGACGCTGACGGCTTCAATGATCTCCGTCGTTACGTTTCGTTCCAACTGAGCGCGCTTACGTCCCGTAATGTCTTCCGCGGTGCCGTCATGGCTGACGATCTTGCCGCTCGCGTCGCGAATCGCGCGTGCGTTTAGCGATACCCAGATCTTGCTGCCGTCTTTTCGCAGCATGTGGCATTCGTATCCTTCGAGAATGCCACGCTGTTCGAGGCGGCGAAGAACCTCTTTCCGGTCGTCCGGGTCGGCGTAAAGCTGCTTGCCAATGTCACGAACGTCTTCGATCATCTCGGCAGGTGACGAATAACCCGCAATTCGGGCCATCGCGGGATTCACCGCCACGAAGCGTCCCTCAGGAGTGGACTCGAAAAAGCCCTCAACAGCATTTTCGAAAATCCGCTTGTATTTGTGCTCGGCGCGGCGCTGGGCCTCTTCCGCCCGGCTCCGCTCTGAGATGTCCTCGTACATTGCAAACGTCCCAGTCAACTTGCTATTGACCAAGAGCGGGACGCCGATCGCGCGCACGTCGACCAGCGAACCGTTCCGGCGCCGGCGCTTCGTGGTCACGCGGACGATTTCACCATCCATTGCACGACCGAGCAAACCGTTCATATCGCCCTCGCCTCCTGGTGGTGCTAGAAGCGAGCCGAGTTCCTTTTCTCGGATTTCTTCCAATGAATAGCCGAAAAGCCGTTCGAAGGCCGGGTTGCACATCGTCACCCGACGGTCCAGATCAACGGCAACCACCGCCAGCGGGTTGTTTTCGGTGAGCGCCTGCACAAACGCGGCGTGCTCGGCAATCTTCTGCTCCGCCGCGCGGCGCTCGCTGATGTCCTGCGCGACAGCCAGGACCGCGTCATGACCAGAAAATTGAATGCGCTGCGTCGTGATTTCGGCTTCGAAGATTTCTCCGTTCTTTCGGCGGTGCCGCCATCGCCCGCGATAGCTGACGGGCGCGCCGTGTTTCTTCATGGAATCCAGCAGGCGCGGCACGTCTTCCGCGGGACGAATTTCGGTTACCTTCATCCGGAGGAACTCATCGCGCGAGTAGCCGTAAGTCCGAATTGCCGCGGCATTAACCGCTAAGATTTGGAGCGAGTGGCTGTCGCACACGTACATCGGATGGGGATTGCTCGAAAACAAGAGCTCGAAATTTGCATCGGAGGGAGGGGCGCAAGAGGTGGACGCGCTTCCTTGGACCTGAGGGCCCGGTTTCCGGGCTGCGCGCGAGGAGCCGTTTTGCTTGGGACGAAGCGTCGCTGTTCGACTCGACATAGGCCTAGAGCGCACCTGGAGAACCGGAGCGGAACAGCGCTCCCAAGAGGACCCCGGTCCCATGTATAGCCGCTGCGATTCAGACCAACAATGGTACGTTCGTACCAAACGCATCTATTGATTCCAAGCGACTTGCGGATCCTGTCGAGTTCCGAAAATGGGCTCGGATCCGGACTCCCCCGCAACCCATATTTTGTGCAAGGATTGCAGTTCGGTAAGATGGGTGCGCTGGAGATCCTCAGGCTCATCGCGCATGCGCGACGCTGAACAGATATCGACGCAACGCTCGCCTCTTTCGGACGCCTTCCGAAAGCAAATCGAAGCCATTGCTCGCGGCGAACATGGCGACCCTTTTCAAATTCTAGGTCCCCATTGGATCGAGCGCGAAGGCGCGTCGCGGCTGGCCATCCGAGTTTTCCGGCCCAATGCCAGATCCGTCGAGGTTGTCTGGGGAGCGGATCGCAGGGTCTATCCGGCCGCTCAGCTTCATTCAAACGGCATGTTCGAAGCGACGTTTCCGCCAGAAGCCTTGGAATTTCTCGCCGGTCAACCGATCAGCCCGGTGAAGTACCGCTTACGCTTTCGCTTTGCCGATGGAAACGAGCTCGAGGCATACGACGCATACGCGTTCGGGCCGGTCCTATCCGACTATGACCTCTACCTCATCGGCGAAGGCACGCACTACCAGAACTACGAAAAGCTTGGCGCGCACGTTCGGGAAATGGAAGGCGTGCGCGGCGTTCAATTCGCAGTTTGGGCGCCGAACGCAAAGCGTGTGAGCGTTGTGGGGGATTTCGACTCGTGGGACGGGCGTGTCCACGCCATGCGCAACAGGGGCGCGGGCGGCGTCTGGGAAATCTTTCTGCCCGAGGTCGGTAACGGCACCCTGTACAAGTTCGAGATTCTGTCGCGTTCCGGAGACCACCTTGGGCTGAAGGCCGATCCGTATGGTTTCGCGTCGGAGCTTCGCCCGAATAGCGCCTCGGTTGTGTGCGGCATCGATGGCTATCAATGGAACGACGCCGAATGGCTCGCCGCCCGCGCATCGCGGGACTGGTTGCACTCACCCATGTCGACCTATGAGGTCCACGCAGGCTCCTGGCGCCGAAAGACCTCGGAGGGCGACCGCTGGCTCACGTATCGAGAACTCGCCGAGGAGTTGATCCCCTACGTTAAGCAACTGGGCTATACGCATATCGAATTGATGCCGATTATGGAGCATCCGCTCGACGCTTCGTGGGGCTATCAAACGGTTGGCTACTACGCGGTCACCAGCCGATACGGGACGCCGGCCGACTTCATGTACTTTGTGGACCGATGCCACCAGCAAGGCATCGGCGTGATTCTCGACTGGACGCCCGCGCACTTTCCCCGCGATGCACACGGCCTCTCGTTTTTCGACGGCACGCACGTCTATGAGCACGAGGATCCGCGCCGCGGTGCTCATCCCGATTGGGGCACGCTGGTCTTCAATTACGGCCGCAATGAAGTGCAGAATTTCTTGCTAGCGAACGCATTGTTCTGGATCGACAAGTATCACATCGATGGGCTGCGCGTGGATGCCGTGGCGTCGATGCTCTATTTGGACTATTCGCGGCAGCCGGGAGAATGGATCCCAAATCAGTATGGAGGACGTGAGAACCTGGAGGCGATCGCATTCATCCGGCGGCTGAACGAGGTTTTACACGTGCGGCATCCCGGAGCGCTGATGATTGCAGAGGAGTCAACCTCGTGGCCCGCTGTCTCGCGTCCCACCTACGTTGGGGGACTCGGCTTCGATCTGAAATGGAACATGGGATGGATGAACGACGTGCTGAAATACATGTCGCTCGATCCGATTCACCGGCAGTACCACCACAATCAACTGACATTTTCGATGCTGTATGCCTTCCATGAAAACTTCGTGCTGCCGATTTCACACGACGAAGTGGTGCACGGCAAGCGCGCGCTGCTCGAAAAGATGCCGGGCGACGACTGGCAGAAGTTTGCCAACTTGCGTGTGTTCCTCGGTTATCTGTACGCCCATCCGGGTAAGAAGCTGCTGTTCATGGGCAGCGAACTGGGCCAGCGCGGTGAATTCTGGGAGGCAGGTTCGGTCGAGTGGGCGCTGGAAAATTCTCCGCCGCACCGAGGCATTCAGCGGCTGGTCGGTGATCTGAATCGCTTGCATACACGAGAGCGAGCGCTGCACGAAGTCGATTTCGA
>Ga0187781_10000925_pt1 | contig 21778 bp, 14 predicted proteins | sample 0715_SJ02_MP02_2_FD_132447 | JGI IMG/M metagenome (GOLD analysis project Ga0187781, IMG submission 132447) | Tropical peat soil microbial communities from peatlands in Department of Meta, Colombia - 0715_SJ02_MP02_20_MG | ecosystem: Environmental > Terrestrial > Soil > Wetlands > Peat | place... | reverse complement strand
ATCCCTGGCGAAGGCCGGCCTCGAGCGCCTCTTTCGTGAACGCATCGTCGAGGAGCATCTCGCCCGGCATCAGGCCGTCCGCCGCGGCGCCAGCACCGGTGGTGCGCACGATGCCGTGCAATTCAGCGGGGACGGTGGGCAATGCCGTAAATCCGCCGTAGGATTTCGAAACGCCCATGGCCAACGCCTGCCACGAGGCGGGATGCGGCGGGTCTTTTAATTTGCTGATGCTCGAGAGCGTGAAAATTTCGTTGCGATAATTTTCGACGACGTAGCGCTTGCCGTCGTGGAGTGCGTCGATGGGAACGTAGCGCAGCACGTCGTCGAGCGACCACATGAGCGTCTTCGCGCCCGCCGCCTGGAGTTCTTTTTCGACCGGGCCGAGGACAATATTGTAAAGCTCCTGCGCCGGCGGAAGCGGATCGCTTTCCGGCGAGAGCAGCGCACGGCGCAGCGCAAAAACTTTTTCGCGCAGCTCCGCCGGCTTGATCGGGTAATCGCGGGCGATGCGCGCGTCCGGGAGCACGAGGATGACGACCAGCCGCTCTGGCGCGACGACGGTGTAAATCGCGACGGTGCCCGGCTCGAGCTCGTGCAAGACGGCTTGCAGGTCGCTGGTTTTTTCTTCAAGCTCGCGGACGGTGGCGTCGGCCTGGCGGTTTTTGCCGAGCTGCTCGTAGAGATCCTGAGTGAGGAATGTCTCGAAGGACTGCTCGGCATCGCCGAGTTTTTTGCTGAGATCCTGAAGCCGCTGCTCCTCTTCCGCGGTGCGTGACGGCTTCAGGTTCAGGGTGTTCCATTCGCTCCACAGTGCCGCCGTGCTATCGCCCGCCTGGCGATAGCGGCTGTCCATGGCGGCTTCGGCAGAAGTAAGGGCCAGCGTCCCGGTGGCGCTGCCAGTTTTTTCGTCGCGCGTGAATTCCCTGAACTCCTCCTCCTTCAACAAATCGAGCACCTGCTGCGCCTCGAACAGGCGGCCCTCGGCGACAAGCAAGTCCGCGAGGCGCCGGTAGCTGCCTTCGATCGTGCTCACGAAGGATTTTTGCGTGGTTTTCTCCAGATTTTGGATATTGCTGCGGATCTGCTGGTAAGAGTTGACGGCCTGCTTGCCAAAAAATATGGCGAGCTGCGGCTTCTTTTCTTCCTGCCAATGCTGCATCAGAAGCCCCAGGGTTTTCCCCTCCATCATCGGGTCCTTGACGGAGCGTTCCAGAATCAGCGCGCGCTCGTAATTCTCGAGCGCTTTTTGCCTCTCTCCCAAGGAATCGTGAGCCGCGCCGATATTGTTCAGCGCCGTGGTCTCTCCGGGATGGCTGCTCACGGCGCGATATAGCGACAGGGCCTGGTTGTAATAATCGAGCGCTTTCGCTTTGTCGCCCATGCGGTCGTACACTTCCCCGATGTTATCCAGGTAAGTCGCTTCTCTTGACCGGTCGCCAATCGTCCGCGCGATTGCCAGAGCACGATTTACATACTCGAGCGCTTTTTCTCCCTCTCCCAAACGGTTATAGACAATGCCGATGTTATTCAGCGTGGTCGCTTCGCCAGAGGGATTTTCAGCGGCGCGCCTGAGCGGCAGGGCCCGGTTGTAGTAATCGAGCGCCTTTTGCAGGTCCCCGAGGATGGCATAAACTACGCCGATGTTATTCAGCGCGGTGGCTTCGCCGGAGGGGTCGTTTAGAGCATGCTTGAGCGGCAAGGCTTGCGCGTAGTAATCGAGGGCCTTTTGCTTCTGCCCAATTTCGTCGTGAACCGCGCCGAGATTCACCAGCGTCGTCGCTTCTCCCGCGCGATCGCCCGCGGAGCGTTGGAGCTCCAGCGCCTGATTGTAGTAGTCGAGTGCCTTTTCCCGCTCGCCGAGCGCGTCGTAGATTCCGCCGATGTTGCTGAGGGTGGCGGCTTCTCGCGTGGGGTTGCTTCCTTTGCGCCAAAGCTGGAGGGCCTGGTTGTAGTAGTCGAGCGCCTTCGTTTTCTCGCCGAGCCCCTCGTAGGCGCTGCCTATGTTGTTGAGTGTGTTGGCTTCGCCGGCATCGTCACCGAGGGCGCGCCGGATCTCCAGCGCCCGGCCAAAGTAAACGAGCGCTTTCTGCCTGTCGCCCAGAGTTGTGTAGAGGACGCCGATATTGGAAAGGGTCGAGGCTTGGCCGACGCGGTCGCCGAGATCGCGTTTGATCGCTAAAGACTGTTCATAGCACTCGAGCGCCTTGTGCCGCTCCCCGAAATCGTCATAAACGATTCCCATTTGATTCAGCGTGCCGGCCTCGCCGGAGCGGTCGCCCGCCGCACGCTGAAGCACCAGAGCCTGCTCGAAGTAATCGAGCGCCTTCTTCCTTTCACCGCGAAGGTATTGAGTCCGGCCGATGGATGTGAGTGCCGCAGCTTCTTCGTTGTGATCGCCCAATTCGCGCCAGAGCGCGAGGGCTTGCTGTAACTTAACGAGAGAGTTCTCGCGTGATTCAGGTTTGTTTTCGTTTTGGAGCGTCAACCCATTCCACAACGAGCGCTCGGCCGCGATGCGCTTGGAGTCTTCGGGTGTGGGCAGCCTCAATTCTGTGAGTGTGACAATGTATTTTCCGGGAAAGCCAGTCCGGTTGCCGTAATAAACGCGGAACCTATGGACCCCGGACGCGCTCGCGACCGCGGAAACCGCTTCAAATCCGAAAGGACCGTTCGGTCGGTACGCTTCCCCGATTACATTCCCATCCGGTCCCAGCAGCAGGCCGGCAGCCTCGGCGCCCCTTTTCTCGAGCACAATGTGCACGAATTGTCCGGCTTCAACTTTTATTGCGTAGAGATGGATTTCCCCGCCGCGAATTTCACGTTCGATGGGTTTGCCGAGCTCGAGCGAGGTCGGGACCGCTTCCTGCGGTGCTGCCGTTTGGGCGGCTCCAGTTTGCCCTAGGGAGGAATTTTGCCGGCGAGATGCGGACACAAGGGAGGGAGTCGAGCAAAGACACAGAAACACGCCGAGAAGAGCGATCTGAGGGGGCAGGAAAATGTTCGATCCTCTGGCGTCCAAATTTCTGGAAGAAGCGCCGTCTTCTCGAACGATCCTCATTCTTACCGCCGTCGTCCGGCGTCACGCACGATCCAATGAGATGCGCTCCTCAGTGAATCGCGTTCAAGACCGCGCGGACTGCAGCGATGTCGAGCTTCCCGTAGCCCCAGCCCGGGTTAGGCGCAGTCCCCGTGAAGGAATCCTGTGTGGCGTTGAGTTCCAGGAGCTGTTTGATTTCACCGCTGGTCAGGTCCGGCTTCTTCTGCAGCATGAGCGCGATAACTCCAGCGGTGTACGGAGCCGCAGAGCTTGTGCCGTTCATCTGTATATAGTGTCCGGAAGTATCCATATGATCAGCCCACTGCTGCGGGTTCACGGGTGATCCATCGGGATACCGCGCGTAGGGCGCGTAATAAACCTCGCCGGGAGAGACGATGTCTGGCTTGACCGTGCCGTCGCGGCTGTAGCCGATGCTCGAATAGCACGACAGATTACCTATCTGCATGGGACTGCCATCACACGGTGCGGCAACTGTGACCACTCTGCCTTGCTGGTTGAACTGGTCGTTCCAATCGTAACTTCCAATCGTGATGGCCGCGGTCGTCGTTCCAGGGCTGCCGACAATCTCTCCAACTCGTTGTAACGACGGGTGGAATTTCCCTGCCCTGGGTTGCAGATATCCGTCAACCACGAAGGGCTCCCCGGTATCACTATACATAGTGAAACCGACCCAGCCGGCCTGTACGCCCAGAGTGATCTCGATCTCATGAGAGATAGGATTCCCCTGTACATCCGGCTTCCCTTGGGGGAAAGGAATCGGTATCTGCTGGCTGTTTTCTATCCAAATGAGGCGTTCCGCCTTGAGGTGATTTCCATCAACGAATCCGCCACTTTGGGAACGCAGAAAAAGTTTCAGGAAGGTGGGCTTAGGAGCTTGCCAGAGCATGTATGCCGGCTGATTCCCTCCCTGATAAGCGGACTGGCCATGGATTCCCAGACCCTGCTCGTTGCCTGCGGAGAAGACGATGGCGCGGCCGGGCACGTTGGCGGCAAACCGCGCATCCAACTCGCGCTCCGTGATGCTCGTGCCGTCATGGCCGGTGCCGTGGCCGCCCCAGCTATTGGAAATGACAACCGGTTTTCCCTCGCTTCTTGCGACGGCATCAATCCACGCCACCGCGGCATTCACCAACCACGCGTGCTCCAAGTTGCCGGGGCCACTGCCGATGCGCACCCCGATGATGTCTGCCTCCGGCGCCACGCCCGCGTGAGCGCCTCGGGAGTAGTTCCCGTTCCCGGCGGCGATTCCGCTGGTGCCTGTGCCATGGCCGCCCTCATCCGTCGCGGGGATGCGTCTGCGTCCTGACATGAGCTCTTCGGTGAGTTGCTGGCGCGTGTAGAGAGTGCCGATGGACGCTCCGTTTGGATAAGAGTAAGGGGCCTTGCTGCCCAGGCCGGCGGTATCAAACGAGTTGGTCACCGTGTCCCAAAAATAGAGGAGCCGCGAAGTCGGGCGGCCCGCGGCGTCATAGTCGATGAAATCGGGGTGCCTGAAATCGGTTCCCGAATCAATGATCGCCACGATCACTCCCTTGCCGGTCAGCCCGGCGTACCCTCCGTGGACTATCTGCTCCGGCACCGCACGCGTCGGCGCGCCAATGCGGAACTGCGGAGGAGGTGGAATCTCCACGGGCCCAGGGACCTGATTCCAGACGAAACCTGGCGCCGATGCTAATGCCTGCATGACTTGCGGATCGGCATCTGACCCATCGCGATTCGGAGGCACGAACAGCTCCACGAACCGATCGTACGCCGTGAGAACACTTGCTCCGGGAAGGCGCAGGCGCTGCCGCGATGACGCGGAATCGAATTCCGCGTAAACCAGGTAAAAAAGCGCAGAACCTTGCTGCATGCCCATAACGCGCTCTTCATTTCCCGGGTTCATGAGTGCAGCGGCCGACATGCGCAGCGCGGGAGGAAGATTGTCCGGCAGCCCGGCGGTAGCCGGCTTGAAATTCAGGGGAATCGATTCCCCAGGTTTGAGTGTCTTGAAATCCGGCATCTGTTTCAACTCTTGATCCTGTGTCTGCGCGCTCAGCCCCGCGACGACGGCCAGACCGACGATCAGCGCAAGCACCGCTGTCCCACGCAAAATTCCAGACCGTGAGTGGATCCGGTAAGAGTTGAGCATCATTTTTCCTCTCCAAGAAGGTTTATGTGCAACCTTGATTGGCCCGTATCCCCGTTTTCAAGCCGCAAATCGCCAAATAGATTGATTCCAAATCCGCGAATTCTCCATTTGACTTGGCGCATCCTACCCCTCATCCGACCTTGCTACAACCAATTTGCACCCGATGATGTTAGGGGCCTATCGCTTTGGAGACTCCGGAAATCAAGCCAGTCACGGGCCGTTCCGGCGCGCTCAAATAACCGCGCAATTCTCGCGCGGCGCATATAAAATTGGTTCGAATCGCGCGTGGGGCCCGTAGCTCAGCTGGTTAGAGCAGCGGACTCATAATCCGTTGGTCCAAGGTTCGAATCCTTGCGGGCCCACTAGCGATCGGCGGGAGTTGGTCCCTCCCTCCCACGAGTGTCCCGGTGGCCGAACCGGCTTATGACCCTGGTCACCCTAGGATGTGACGCACCTCACAGAGCAACTCCTCGCGGGCGCGTTAAATTTCTGGCGGAAAGAGAACCTCAGGGGAAGTGCAACTGCGAGCCCCAGTTGGGCTGGAAGGAGGGCTTAACTCCATGGTTCACCGAGGGATTGCCACATTGGCATTGGCTCTGATGCTTTGCTTCTTGCTTCTCAGCCATTTCGACCCACAATTCTTCCTGCTCCACTTCTACGAATCGCTGATCTATCTGGCCATTACGCTCATGCTCTTTTATTTTGAGGATCGCTGGGCATACATGCTCGGGATCGTGGCACCGACAGGCTGGTTGCTTCTGACCATCGCTTCCGGCGGGTTTGGTGAGTTTATCCGCCAAGCCAACGAGCTGGCGCACATCAAGGTTCCGGAGTACCCGCCCGCCTTCATAGGCGGTGTCATCACCATCCTGTCTGTCGCTCTGATCGCTATCTGCGTGCGGCGCTGGAGGCGCGAATTCAAAGGCGTGGGGAAGGGGCTGACCACTTTTCTGGTAAGCACTGGAATCGTGGCGGTTTATTACGGCCTGCTGGTGCTGTGGTTCTGGCACTCAGCGGCGGCCCCATCACACATCTAACGAAAGGATTGCAGGGCCGTAGCAGCCTGGGCGGAAGAAAGAAAGACGAAAAACACATATTTTCGAAGGCATGAGTTGGTCCGAGCCTTCGTGTGGAGAAGACGCGCTTATCGCAGAGCGTGCCTGAGTCGCTTGGTGGTCTTCTCCAACTGCTTCTTCAATTCTTCCACTTGCTTCGAAATGTCCTTCAGCTCTTTTTTGGCAACGGCGCCGGCCTTCGCAATCTTATGCGCGGCTCCCTCCGCTCGTCCGATGACAGCGCCGATCCGCGCGCCCGCATCCCCCAACTTGGTCTTCTTGGCCATGCTCGTCCTCCCTCAGAAATCCACGCCATCCTATACATCGCGTGGCAGAGCGTCAACCATTCGCTTCTACGCGTCAAATCCCCTGATTTCTGCCTGCCCAATTTTTCCTACTGCGCCGGGGGCTGGTCGTCCAGATACTTCACGAAGACAACTTCGTTCTGCGCCTCGTTGTATAGCAATTCATCCACATTCGCCTGCGTGAGCAGCAGGCCAAAGCCACCCGGCCGCAGCCCCTTTTCCTGGCGGACCTGGTCATGTTTGGTCGGTTCCTCGGGGTCATGTGAAATCGCGGCGTGCTCAAGCTCGGAAAATTTGAAACCCGGGCCGGGATCAGCGATGCGGTAGAGCAGCATGCGCTTGGCGCGCAGATAAGAAACGCGAACCTTCCGCTTGGGATTGAGCTTTCCTCCCCATTCGACGGCGTTTAGGAGCAGCTCATGAAACGCTTGGCCGACGGCCCGGCGAATGTCTTCGGAGATCCCGCCCTTCAAGTGCGCCATGAACCCCTCGATCCGCTCGGCCGCCTCCAGCGTGCAGGGCACGGATAATTCCACCCAAGTCGGGCGCGCTGAAATGACGTCTATTGGCAGCGGCTTCGCCTTCTTGTGAAGGGTTTCGCGCACCAGCGTAACGAGCGCCTTCGGTTCGACAGGTTTCGAAAGATATTGATAGGCCTGCTCGCGAATTGCGCCCAGCAGGGTTTCCGGAGTGTCATCCGAAGTCATCACGATGATCTTCGGCCGCCTGTTCGTTTTGCGCAGCGCGGCAAGCACCTCCAGCCCGTTCATCCGCGGCATCCAGACGTCCAGCAGGGCCAAATCGAATTTCTCCGATTTCAGCTTTTTCAGAGCGGCGGCCCCGTCGGAGGCAACAACTACCGTGTGCTTGTCGCCCCGAAGAGTTTCCGAGAGGAGCAATTGAGTGGTCCGGTCGTCATCTGCCACCAGAATTCGCGTCATCTTTTTCTCCGCAAAGATTGATCCGGGCGTTCTCGCCGTCCGGCACCGTCCTTCGAATCACCGATCGCCTGAAGCGCCGGCAGCAGGCGCGCGATGTCCTCTTCCAGCGTGGCGTACGTCTCCCAGGCGCCGTCGAGTGTACCCTGACGGGCGCTCATTTCCATATTTCTTGCTGTTTTCTGCGCGGCTGAATCGCCAAAATTCCCAACCGACCCTTTCAATCCATGCGCCGCCTCGGCCAGCGCCGCGGGATCCCGCGCGCCGAGCGCGCTTCGAATTCGGGCCATCATTTTAGGACAATCGTCCTGGAAAGTGCGCACGAGCAGCTTCAGGAGGCCTCGATTCCCATTAAACCGCTTTAACAGCGTTTCCTCGTCGAATCCGTCTTCGGATTCTACTCTTTTGATCTCTGCGGGAGGCGTTGTTGCCGGAGCTGCCATCGACTCGACAGATTGCAGGAACTCCTTGGGCTCAATCGGCTTGGAAATATAGCCATCCATTCCCGCGGCCAGGCAGCGCTCGCGGTCCCCCTGCATCGCGTGAGCTGTCATTGCCAGGATGGGGATGTGACCCCCCGTCGCTTTTTCCTTCACTCGAATGGCCTGCGTCGCTTCCAGCCCACCCATCTCCGGCATCTGAACATCCATCAACACCAGATCAAATCTGTGCTTATCAAGCGCCTCAATCGCCTGGCGGCCGTTTTCCGCGATGATCACCGTGTGTCCCCGGTGCCCGAGGACATGCAGGACCAGTTGCTGATTCACGGGATTGTCCTCCGCGACCAGGATTCGCAGTGGACGCGCGGCTTCCTGCTTGCGCCGTGAAGCCGCCCGACGCCGGCTCGACGCGGGCCTTGCGCGGATTCGCTTGCGTGCCGCTCTGCGCAGCTCAAACTTCGCCGTGAAATGAAATGTACTTCCCCGGCCGGGCTCACTCTCGACCCAGATCCGGCCGCCCATCAACTCCGTGAGTTGCGCCGAGATCGAAAGCCCGAGCCCCGTGCCGCCATACTTTCTCGTAGTGGAGCTATCGGCTTGGCTGAATGCCTCGAATATGCGCGCCTGCTTTTCCGCCGCTATTCCGATGCCCGTGTCCGTTACGGAAAAGTGCACAACTGCACTGTCGGCTGCGCGTGATTCCAGAGCCGCTCGCAACACCACTTCGCCTCTCTCGGTAAATTTGATCGCATTCCCCACGAGATTGACAAAGATTCGCTTCAGCCTTTCGGGATCCCCGACGAGTCCGTCGGTAACATTGCGCGAGACATGGCACGCAAGCTCCAGCCCCTTTTGCTTTGCCTGCCCTCCCAGCACGCGGATCACCTGAGCGAGCGCCCGCCGCAAACTGAAAGCCACGCGGTCCAGCTCGATCCTCTTCGCCTCGCCCTTGGAAAAGTCCAGGATATCGTTGATCAATTCCAGCAAGGACGTGGAGGAACTCTTCACCGTCTGCAGATATCCCCGCTGCTCGGAGGTCAGCTTGGTTTCGAGCGCCAGGTCCGTCATCCCGATGATGGCGTTCATCGGCGTGCGGATTTCGTGGCTCATATTGGCGAGGAATTCGCTTTTCGAGCGCGTGGCCTCTTCCGCCTTTCCCTTTTCGATTTCGAGCTCTTTCACGAGCTGGGCCAGCCTTTTGGCGTCCTCCTCCTGAGCGTGGCGGGCCGCTTCAAGATAATCCGCGTACAGCTTCAATTCCGTTTCCGCGCGGCGCCGCTCCATGAACTGCCCGATCTGGCTTCCGATCGAATCGAACATTTGCAGAAGGTCAGCCTCGGGCTTGCGAATGTCGCGGCTGTAAAATTCAATCACCCCCACGACGCGCCCGCCGATGCGGATTGGAAAACCGAATCCCGATTGAAGTCCCTCTTCTTTTGCGAAAGAAGCGCGAGGAAAATTTCCCTGGCTTGGAATTTCTGGCAACCACGCGGGCTGCCCCGTCTCCCACACACGCCCTGGCAGCCCGACGCCGCAGTGATATCCGAATTCCCGCGTGGCCCAGACGAAGCTTTGAAACTTGCGCGCGGGAGTGTGCCAGAGTTCGACGCAGCGAAGAACTTGCCCCGTGTCATCGAGCCGCCATACGGCTCCAATCTCCCAGCCCAGCGCTTCGCAGATCGATTTCAAAATCGAAGGCGATGCTTCGTCCAGCGTTTCCGCTTCCGCGAGAACGCGCGTGACGGCGTAACCGGCAGCCAGCCGCCGCTCCATGCGCTTCCGCACGGTGATGTCTCTGCCGACCGCGAATACGAGTTTCTGATCGCTGCTCGGGGTCGCATTCCAAAGCATCCAGATGTAGGTTCCATCTCCGCAGCGGTACCGGTTCTCGAATGAAAAAGTCACGTGCCCGGCGCCCATCCGCTTCATCTCTGCGCGCGTTGCTGCTCGATCATCCGGATGGACGAAATCGAGAAAAGGCTTCGCCAGCAACTCCTTCGCAGGAATCCCCAGCGTCTTTTCCCACGCAGGATTCAGCCGCTTGAAGTACCCGTCGAACCCGGCGATGCACAGCATGTCCAGCGAAAGCGTGAAGAGCTGGTCCAGTTCGATTTCGGCGCGTCGCCGCTGGCTGACCGCCTCGGAGAGATCCGTCACGCTTCGCCGCAGCTCAATTTGCGCGACGACCAGCCGGCTCAGCGCGCGGAGTGCTTCGCGTTGCTCTGGCGAGACATCCCGCGGCACCCGGTCCATCACGCACAGCGTGCCGAGCGCGTGCCCTTCCTGCGTCACCAGTGGCGCCCCGGCATAAAAACGCACCTTCGGGCCGCCTGTGACCAGCGGATTGTCCCGGGATCGTTCGTCCGCGAGCGCATCCGGAACGACGAAAACATCCGGCTGCAAAATGGCGTGGGCGCAAAAAGCGATGTCGCGCGGCGTCTCCGGATCTTCGGTTCCAATCTTCGCCTTGAACCACTGCCGATCCGCATCCACCAGGCTGACAAGGGCTATCGGCGTGCCGCAGATCAGTGCTGCCAGCCGCGTGAGATCGTCGAATTCCTTTTCCGGGAGTGTGTCGAGAATGGCGTACCGGTGCAGAGTCTCCAGTCGTGCCGCTTCATTGGGGGGTAGAGGTGCCTTCATGCTAGGTGGAGGAAGCCCGGCTGCGCGTCATCTTATGGCCGCAGTACTCGCTAAGTCAATGTGGCGGAAATCACTTGCGAACCTTCATCGGCCATTCTTTTCCTCGAGCCATTCGCCGATGCGTGTAAGCGCTTTGTGCAAAAGTTCCGAGCTTCCGCCGAATCCGAACCGCACATGCGAATCCACGCCTAGCTGTTCGCCGGGAACGATCAGCACGCCTTTCTGCGCCCGCAACCCTTCCGCCATTTCATTGGAATTCCACCCCTTCCGCAGCCCCGCCCACGCAATCGCCCCAGCCCGTGGCGCGACATGCGAAAAATATTCCTCGTTCACGGCCAACCAGTTGCGCAGCGTCGGATAGTTTCGGTGCAAGTATTTGCGCGTGCGGTTCAAAATCCACTCGCGCCGCCGGGGCTCGAGCGCGATGGAGGCCAGCCGGTCCGTCATCATGGATGGCCCGATGCTTGTGTAGTCGTGGTAGCCCCACAGCCGCTCGATCATATCGGGTGGGCCAACGACCCATCCGGTGCGCAGACCGGGCAGGCTGTACGCTTTCGAGAGCCCTCCGGTGCAGAGCAGCCGGTCATAGTCACCCCAAAAACTCGGAGTCATAGGGCCTTCCATCTCCGCGCCACGATTGATTTCGTCCGCGAGAATCCACGCGCCTACTCTTGCAGCCGCAGCTACGATGGCCTCGCGTTCTTCCTTCCCCAGCACGGAACCTGTCGGATTGTTTGGGTGGCAGACGGCAATTAGCTTCGTCTTCGGCGTGATGAGACCCGTCAAGTCGCCCGGATCGATTCCCCAATTGAGTTTCTCGCGCAGCCACAGCGGTTTCACCGTGGCGCCAAACCCTCGCGCCAATCCTCCTACTTGCATGTAGTTCGGGAGCATGAAGACCACTTCATCGCCGGGCTCGATCAGCGACCACGTGCAGATGTAATTCGCTTCCGAGCCGCCGCACGTCACGAGCACGTTATCCACATGCGCGCCCTGGTAAAGCAACGCGATCTTCGAGCGCAACTCCTCGCTGCCGTTCGACTGCGGATAGTATTGCGGCACATCCAAAACGGCTCGCAGCGCGTCCGTGTCCGGGACAAGCTCAGCGGTCGTCATGGGATGCACGCCGCTCTCCGATATATTGATCTCGATTACGTTTTCCCAGACGGATTGCCAGCGCTCCAGTTCAAAAGCTTCTACACGCATTTCGTTGACCTCGAATCACCCTGCGCGCTCTACGTCTTCACAGCGCCCAAGAAATGTATGCGAACTCACGCAATTTCCCCAAGCGATTTCGCCATTTCGGCGATTGCCTTCCCGCGTCCGCTCGCGAGAGAATGGCGTGCGCCCGCAAGGCCATGAATCGGTTCGCGCTCCGTTCCGCGAACCCTGTGGAGATTTGATGCTACATCGTCAGAAATTTGCCGCGCTCATCATCCTGCTGGCTCTGTTTTGTCCGTACAATCGAAGGGCATTTGCGCAAGACGCCCCTCCAGCAACAAGTGCCGCAGCAAGTCCGCAGCCCGGCGTCTGGTACTTTGCCGTTTCCGGCGACTCGCGAAATTGCGGCGACGTGGTCATGCCCGCCATCGCCGCGGGCGTGATGCAAAAGGCCGCCTCTTTCTACTGGCATCTCGGCGACCTGCGCGCCATCTACAAATTTGACGAGGACATTCAGCACCAGCTCCAGTACGCCTCCAAGCCGCTCTACATCAGTGATTACAATTCTTTCGCTTGGGACGATTTCATCCAGCACCAAATCGTCCCGTTCGGCGACACCCCTTTCTTCCTCGGCATCGGCAACCACGAGACGATTGCCCCGATGACTCGCGAGCGTTTCATCATCCAATTCGCCGACTGGCTTGATGCTCCCATCTTGCAGCGCCAGCGCCTTGCCGATAACCCCAAAGACCGCATGCTGAGGACTTACTATCACTGGATTCAAAACGGAATTGACTTCATCTACCTCGACAATGCCACCACTGACCAGTTCGATGACGCTCAGCTTCAGTGGTTCGAAAAAGTCCTTCATGCCGCATCGGCGAATCCCCGAATTCAAACCTTAGTCGTTGGCATGCACGAAGCTTTGCCGGAGAGCATTTCCGCAAACCACAGCATGAACCAGTCCGCCGCCGGCGTCGAAAGCGGCCGCCGCGTCTATGCCGACCTCCTGAAAGCCCAGAACGAGGCCCACAAGAACGTTTATATCCTTTCAAGCCACTCGCACTACCTCATGGACGGCATCTTCAACACAGAATATTGGGCAACGCACGGCGGATCGCTTCCCGGTTGGATTGTCGGAACGGCGGGCGCGGAACGCTATAAACTGCCGGAGAACCGTTCGGGCGCGAAGATGGCCCAAACCAATGTGTACGGCTTCCTGCTCGCCACCGTAAAGCCGGGTGGCGAAATCAGCTTCCAATTCCAGCGCGTGAACGAATCCGATGTCCCCGAAGAAGTAACCAAGAGGTACGAACCGGGGTTCATTCACTGGTGTTTTGATCAGAATTCGCAGGCGAAATAGCGCATCCAATCCTTTGAGGAGGAAGTTCCCATGGCCTCGGCGGCCGGCCACACACAACCCAATCCTGAGCTCATCTTGGACACGTTGAACGCGCACCAGCGGACCGCCGCTCTGAAGGCTGCGATCGAACTCGACATCTTCACCGCCATCGGCGAAGGCGCGAATACGACCGCAGCTCTCGCCAAGCGCTGCCAGGTAGCCGAGCGAGGCGCACGCATCCTTTGCGATTACCTGACGATTCTCGGCTTCTTGACGAAAGACGCGGGGCAGTACTCGCTGACACCGGACGCGTCCACCTTTCTCGACCGCCGCTCCCCGATGTGCATGGCTTCCGCCGTGACGTTTCTCACTTTGCCGGAGATGATAGGCGCTTTCCAGAACCTGACCACGGCGGTGCGTAAGGGAGCAACTACGCTACCCGCGGAGGGAGCCGTCTCGCACGACAATCCCATCTGGATCGAATTCGCACGGTCCATGGCTCCAATGCAGGTGCCTTCGGCGGAAGCGATCGCTAAGCTGCTGAACGCGGAGGCGGGGGAAAAATGGAAAGTGCTGGACGTCGCGGCCGGCCACGGGGTTTTCGGCGTCGCGATCGCCCAGCACAATCCCAACGCGGAAATTTACGCGCTCGATTGGCCGAAAGTGCTTGAGGTCGCTGAAGAGAACGCGAAGAAGGCAGGCGTCGCCGCCCGGCACCACAAAATTCCCGGCAGCGCGTTCGAGGTGGATTTCGGCTCGGGCTACGACGTCATCCTGCTCACGAATTTTCTGCACCACTTCGATTCGGTGATGGTCGAAATGCTGCTCCGCAAAGTGCGCGCCGCGCTCGCGCCCGGCGGCCGCGTCGTCACGCTCGACTTCATCCCCAACGAAGACCGCATCTCGCCGCCCTTACCCGCCGCCTTCGCGCTCATCATGCTGGCCATGACGCAGGACGGCGACGCCTACACGTTCGCGGAGTACCACCGAATGTTTCGCGACGCCGGATTTTCGTCGTGCGAACTCTTGCCGCTGCCGCCGACGCCGCACCGCGTCATCCTCTCGAAAAAATAATCTCGCGCCCTCACGTTTTTACCGCTCCTCCAAACGCGAGCGTGATCAGCGTGCTCTGCTCCAGCTCGTGCGCCTTGTGCGACCCCGTCGCGGGACTCGCGCTCGCCGAACGCTTCACGGAAAGCACCGGCCGGCCGCGAGCCAGGCGCTCGAGCCGCGGCAACAAGAACGCGAGCGCGCCTTGATTGGCCGGCTCTTCCTGCACCCAGACGAATTCGCGGGTGCCGGCGTGGCGGTCCATCTCCGCCGATAGCTCCGCTTCCGGAATGGGATAAAGCTGCTCGAGAAAAACGATCGCCGTCGAAGAATCCTGGCGGCGTTTGCGCTCGGCGGTGAGTTCGTGGCCGATTTTTCCGGTGCAGAGAAGGACGCGCTTGGCCGAGCCGTCGCCGCGATCCGGAATCACATTCTGGAAGCGGCCCGAGGCAAGTTCGCCGAGCTGCGAAGAAGCCACGGGATTCCGCAGCATGCTTTTCGGCGTGAAGACAATCAGCGGCTTGCGCCAGATGCGCAGCACCTGGCGCCGCAGCAAATGAAAATATTGCGCGGCCGTGGAGGGCTGGCAAATCTGGATATTGTCGCGGGCGGCGAGTTGCAGGAAGCGCTCGATGCGCGCGCTCGAATGTTCGGGCCCTTGTCCCTCATATCCGTGCGGCAGCAGCAGGACGGCGCCGGAGAGCAGTCCCCATTTGTCTTCGCTCGCGACGATGAATTGGTCAATGATGATTTGCGCGCCGTTCGCGAAATCGCCGAATTGCGCTTCCCACAGAACGAGCGCTTCGGGAAAGTCGCGGCTGAAACCCCATTCGAACCCGAGCACGGAGGCTTCGGAAAGCGTCGAATTGTAAACCTCAAACCATTTCTGATCCGGGGAGAGATGCCGCAGCGGCAAATATTCCTTCTCGTTTTCGATATCAATCAGCGCCGCGTGCCGCTGATTGAAAGTCCCGCGGCGGCTATCCTGCCCGCTCAATCGCACTGGAACTCCCTGCTTCAGCAACGAGCCGAAAGCCAGCGCCTCGGCCATTCCGAAATCGAGCGGCCGCTTGCCGCGAGCCATTTCGGCGCGCTGCTCGAGAATTTTTTTCACTTTCGGGTGGATGTGGAAGTCCGCCGGATAAGTCGAAATTTTTTCGCCGATCCCGGCGAGCTCGGCCTGCGGCACCGAAGTGGGGACCTCATACGAGGCGTTGTACCGCCCGCCTTTGTACGGATTCCAGTAGGGCGGCAGCCGCCGCATCGGAGGACTTTGCTCTAGCTCCAGAGCTTTCTGCTGCGCCGCATCCAGCTCTTCACGGACGCGTGCGACCACCGGCCCCGGATCCGCGCCGATTTGCTTCGAGTAAATCTGCCAGAGCTGCGGATGGGCATCAATTTTCTTGTAGCGCAGCGGCTGCGTGATGGTCGGGTCGTCCACTTCGCTGTGTCCGTGTCGGCGGAAGCCGATCAAATCCAAGACGACCGGCGATTCAAATTCGTAGCGATAGTCGAGAGCGATTCGCCCCACGCGCACGACGGCCTCGGGATCTTCCCCATTCACGTGGAAAATCGGCGCCGGCAAGCGCTTCGCGAGGTCCGAAGAAAACCGCGAAGAGTGCGCCTCGCACGGCACGGTGGTGAATCCGATCAGGTTGTTGATAATGATGTGCACCGACCCGCCGACGGTATATCCCTCGACTCCCGTCATGTTCAGCGTCTCGGCCCAGACGCCCTGGCCGGCAAAGGCGGCATCGCCGTGCATAACGATGGGAATCACTTTTTGCCATCCGCCTGCGCCGTAGCGCGTCACCTTGGCGCGAGCGCGGCCGATGGCCACCGGGTCCACCGCTTCAAGGTGGCTCGGATTCGAGGCGAGGTGCATGCCCAATTTCCGTCCGCTCGCAGCCGTGAATTCGCCGGTTGCGCCGATGTGATATTTCACGTCGCCGCCGCCGAGGACGCTGCGCGGGTCAATGTCCTCGAATTTCGCGAAAACTTCCGCGGCGGGGCGGCCGACGGTGTGCACCATCACATTCAAGCGACCGCGATGGCTCATGGCTAGGACGGACTGTTCCGCGCCTTGATCGGCAGCACCGTTGAGGATCTCGTCGAGGAGCGGAAGCAACGCCGCTTCGCCTTCGAGCGAGTAGCGTTTGGTGCCGAGGTAGCGCGTTTGCAGCACCTGCTCGAAAATTTCCGCGCGAATCAGCAGCTCGAGAATTTTTTCGCGGTTGGGTTCGGGCGCTTCGGCTTCGAGCCGCCGCGCCACCCATTCGCGCCGCTCGCGGTAGGGGATGTGCATGAATTCGGCGCCGATGGTGCCGCAGTAGAAGCGGCGGGCGGCGTTCGCGTCGGGGCCGGAGATTTCGAGTTCGGGCACAGGGAAAGGTTTCATGCCGCCGAGCGGGTCGAGATTGGCTTCGAGGTAGCCCAAGCGGCGGAACGCGTCCCAGGTTTGATTTTGTGCGCCTTTTGACGCGCCGGATTCGACTATTGCTTGTGGCCTGCTCATCACGTTCCTCTCGGGTGAGACTTCCATTATAGCGGGATTTGAGAGACGGGAGCGGCGAAGGTCGGCGCTAGCAAAAAGTGCCGATCTGTGACGATTAGAAAAAAGTAAGTGCTGGGATTTCATGAGCTTGCCCCAAATTCTAATTCCGGGATGTGACGATTAGGCGTCTTCGCTTGGAGGCCAGCTTCGGCGCCCAATGCCCCCTTTCCGATCAAACTCATCGGAACGCAAGAGGCGCGTCGCCAAGAGGCGGGTAGGCGATTGGGTCTTGCTGCGTCGGGGCGGAATCGAAAAGATACAATCGCAAGTTCGTGAAAAAATGTTCGATTAGAAATCATGTCGAGCCTTTGTTTTGAATAAGTTGCGGCGATTTCTAATCGTTATCATGTTCGATTAGGACGCATATTTGTAGAGTCAGGCAAGCAGGGACACGGTGAAGCATTCCCGAAATGGGAATGGCGAGGAGCGATATCATCCTCCCGAGTGGGAGCTGCGGCCGATAGTTGAAAGTTTTTGGTCATGTGAAAACGAGTCACGGTAGCACATTCCGCGGCAAAAATATATTCGTAGAAATACGGATTGACAGCGTTTTGTGGAAATTCGTGAATAGTGACTCGTGACTTGTAACTGGTGAAAGACAAACGCTCTAGATCAACCGACGCCATCGCTCAAGGAATCGGGAGGCCAGAATTCAATCCCCCGATTTGAATTTCAATCGGCGGAAGCTTTTCGGAGTTCCCCGAGGGTCCGAGGATGGGTTTTAGAAGACTTGGCGCCGTAATCGAGAATGGTCGAATTTCCGTCGGTAGACTTTATTGGGCCAATCGAATAGACCTTCCATCCATCGAGGGAGATGTCGTCACTGAAATCCGCGTGCGCTGCCTCCTTTTGCCACGTCCCTGTGAAATGGACCGATTGTTCTTGGATCAATGTCATTTCAAACGAAAGTTGATCCGGAGCAACAATATCGATTGATCCGCGAATGGCCCAAGGGGCCTCTAAGCCTCCTTCTGCCGACATTGTGTTGATTGAAATCGAGCGGTGTTCCTCGTGCACATTGAAGGCAGTCTTTTCCTTGATATGGGCCGGACCAGCGGGTGCGGCTGTGCGTAGGAGCTCCATCACGAGCTTCAGTTCCAGCACGGGCCCGTCCAGGGCGTCAATTTCATAGCCGCGTTCCAACGGCGCGCCCTTCGTGAGCATCCATTGTCCCTGACCATGGATCAACATGATCATCGCAGTTTCATGTTTGCCTTTCTCAGTTCCATCCATGGAAATTCTGAGGTCGTCGTTGGCGCCAAATTCGTAAGTTGTGGTCATGCTCTCGCCCGCCTCCTGTTGGTGCAGAACGACTCGAGTGGGTGTGTACCAGTCGCTCCTTGATTCTGCTGTTTCTTTGCGGGCGCGGTTGGCGCGGGCGGCAGCGGCGACGTCGTCCTGGGCCATCGCGGTTCCGCCAGGCACGATCATGAAGGCGATGATGAGGGCGATGCAGGTGCAAACCATTCTGGCAGTTCTCATGCGGCCTCCGAGGTTTCGGTAGTACTCAATCGTGAATACAATTGAATGATAAGATCTCAGGACGAAATACGAACCTGTCCGAAGGTTCAGGTGTTCCGAGATGGGAACCAGCGCGGGCCTGATCGGGAGCGCCCTTACGGATGCCGACGGAAGGGCGGGTGCGCAGCTTTCCTATATGGATATATTCAATATATTTGTGATTTAATTATGAGCAACGAATTGTTGGGAAGAAGCGTGAAGAGATTGTGGCTGCTCTCGTTGCTCCTCTTGGTCACGCAAATCTCATTTGCGCAGACTACTTTCACGAAGCCATCCGAGGCGTACGAATCCGCTCACCGTGAACTAACGGAATGGGATGAGGCGTTGCGTGCGCGCAAGCCGCTGCCTGGTGCGCCCCCTTCCCGATGGGAATTCATGAAGCGCGCGAGCAAATATTGCGCTGCTTTCGAAGTGGGCAAAGTTTCGGGCGAAGAGCTGTACTGGTTGGCAAAGCTTTGCGAAGAAGATCACCCGAAGGCGCTCGTGGCTATCGAGCGCTACTTGGCCGGGAGCAACTTGACGCATGCCCCCGATGCGCGCCTGGTCCTGGCCGTCCAACAAATGCGCGCGGCTGGAAGCTGGGAAGCGGCGTGGGGAACTTTCCGAATTATTTTGCAGGAGGATCCGTACCCGCCAGTCGAATCACAGCTCGACGGAGTCATCGATGATGAGTCGGATTTGTCGGAGGCAAAGGCGCTCGAATGGTCGAAGCAACGCTACGCAATTCTCCTCGACCGCATCACGGCGGGGAAGCCGGGCGAGCCGTCCGTCCCGGCAGGCAGCGTGATCAGCGCCGGCGCAGACCTGGTGCATCGCTATTACCTCGCCGGAGACTCGGAGGAGGCCGCGAAGCTGCTTGGCGAGTTGAACGATTTGGCGAAGTCGCATGCCGGGGCTGAATACGGATGGGGCGTTGAGGATCTTTTTTCGGCGAATATGGAGATGCAGCCCGCGCCGGCGATCGACGTGTTGAAGAAGCTCGGAGCAAATTCCAGCGGGGATTTATTGCAAGAAGGCCGCGTCGAAGTCGTGTCGTTCTTTTTCCTGGGCTGCGCGCCCTGCATTCAAGAAATGCCGAACCTGAATAAGCTTCAGGAGCGCTACGGAAGTGCGAAGCTGCTGGCCGTGGATGTGACAAGCTACAAAGCAAACTCCTATCTTGGTCCTCCGAGCGATTCCCATATCGAGGGGGAGCTCGAGAAGGCCCGTCTTGCGAATGCGCCGGGAATTGATTTCGTGATCGCTTCGGAGGGGACGCTCGCGAGCTACGGCGTCCATGGATTTCCAGTGGTTGTCTTCGTGGACAAGAAGGGCAGGCTTCGGTTCGCTGGGCGTCCTATAGAATTCCGCGAGAATGAATCCGCCGACCGGCTGATTCAAAAGCTCCTCGCAGAATAATTTCCGATACTGCAGAAGAGGCAAGTTTTGCACCCCGACAAAGAAGTCGGGGCACACAAATCGTGCCTACGGCGATTAAGGCACGAAAGTAGACATGCCGGCGAGACGCCAGCGCTACAAAGGGCAAGACGATTGCGCGCTAGCCGAGGGGTTGCGGGCCACGCTCGGATTCCGGGCCGAGGATGGCCGCGGAAAGCAGGCGCTTGGCTATGATGGCCTCGGGAAAGAAGCAGACGCTGCAAAATCCGACGAGGAATGCGAACCATTTAGCCGCGGTGTGCGCCGAAGCAGACGATAGCGCGTTATAGCCGATCGCTCCCAAGATTAAAAGCATGAAAACGGCCACGAGTGGATTCAAGGACATGACAACGCTCAGACGCGTGCCGCTTGGGATTGAAGCTACTCTTCCCCAAATCGTGGGCAGGAAGGAATTGCGATAGCGGATATCACGCTCGATCCGGAAGGAATCGCCGTCCGTGGTACCGAAGAAGGGCGGGTCGTCCGGGTTTCTCTTATCCAACCCCCACCAGGAAAATCCAAACAACCCGTGCTTTTCCCCGACGACAGCGCGAATCCGCTCGATCACGACTTGCGGCGGCGCAGGAGCATCAATTCGAAAACGATAGAAGGGCATCAGCCTTGCGACACTTTACCACATTGCAAAGTGTACAGCGCGGCTGGCGACACTGAGCGGCGCACTACACGACGCTGAGCTTACTTCGGCGCCTGTATGGATTTGAGGTACTGCACCAAGTTGGCGATGCGAACCGGGCCGCGGTCCACGTCGTCCTCGACCTGATGAAAGACCGGCCCCCAGACCGGCATTTCGCGAGTGCCGTGAGCGGGCACCGTTTCGTCGCCCATGATGAATTTGCTTACACGCTCCTCGGGAAACTGGCCGCCGTGATTTCTCGCAAGGACCGTCAAGTCCGGGACCTTCGCCTTTAGGGCTGCGGCAGCAGGCCCGCCACCCCTTGCATCTTTTCCATGGCAGGATGCGCAATACGCCCGATACAGATCGGCGCCGTTGACGGAACGGATCAGGGGCGGCAATTCCTGCGGCACGAGCGTTCTTCGAGCCGTCTGGATCTGGACGCCAAACGCGGCGATGGCCGCGAGGCCAATCGCGATAATCATAAAAAGCCACGCCATTCTCTTAATGGGAGCTCGCTGGAAACACATAGGCGTCTCCTTATCAATTCATGGAGAAGCTAACTCCACGAGACGCAGCCTGTGAGTGCTTCCCGTCACACTTCGGTGTGATGCGCGGCCGCCTACGCTGGCAAGAGGCGTGACAGCCAGGCCAGAGGAAGCGCGGGCGTATCCCGGGTCACGCTGAACCGTGATGGGTGCCACTGCAAATCCGCGCGCGCATAAGTATGTGAAAATTTAGAGGACGGATTGGGCTACTCGTGTGCCTAGCCAAAAATGAAAAGGCAGCCGCGAGAGCGACATCGCCCTCGGAAGCATCACCGAGGAGGGCATATGTATGCCCGACATGTAACATTGCAATTGAAGCGAGGCATCCACCGCGATTTCCCACGGATCATGGACCAGGAGTTGCTCCCCCTGCTTCGCAAGCAGAAGGGGTTCGTTCATGAGCTGGTTTTCCTCGCGCCGAATCAGATCGAGGCAGTGGCCATCAGCCTGTGGGAAGAGCAGGAGCATGCCGACAAATTCAACCGGGAGGTGTATCCGGAGATTGTGAAGATCCTGCAGAAATATACGGAGGGCACACCGATGGTCAAGAATTTCGACCTGCAGTTTGCCACCGTTCCAACCTTCCAGTCGTTTGTGAAGGCCATGGCCGTCTAAGCGCGGCTTGAACCGCGCGACAAGAGGGGGCGAAATCGGCCCCCTCTTTTTTTGCACGTGAGCCTACACGTTGGAGCGCGTCCTCTCTCGTGGAGCGCTGGGTGCGCCTTGAGCTGAGCCCCAAGTTAGTTGGCGCTGCCTTGCGCGGAGTAGGCGCCGCCTGTGGGAGCGGCCTCCTTGCGCGACGGCGGACCGAAGGGTCCCCAGCAAACCTTGTGTTGCGGAGCGCAGGCGTGCTGAGCGCGGGAGTCGAGGACGGCACGCAGAGTCTGCGGCATTTGCTTGGGGACTTCGAAGACAGCCACTTGCGCGTTTCCATTTTCATCGTGAAATGAGATGCGGAAGAAATGCTTGTGCTGGCGCGCCT
>Ga0187781_10000924_pt1 | contig 21788 bp, 23 predicted proteins | sample 0715_SJ02_MP02_2_FD_132447 | JGI IMG/M metagenome (GOLD analysis project Ga0187781, IMG submission 132447) | Tropical peat soil microbial communities from peatlands in Department of Meta, Colombia - 0715_SJ02_MP02_20_MG | ecosystem: Environmental > Terrestrial > Soil > Wetlands > Peat | place... | reverse complement strand
CACATGCTGGGGCAGATGGAGCCCGCGAGGTTCAACCAGCTAAAGAACCACATCAAGGGGATAAGTGCGACCTCCCTCGCCGAGAGGCTGTCGCAGCTTGAGAAGTTCGGCGTCGTCCAGAGAAAGGTCTACGCAGAAGAGAAACCGAGGATTGAGTATTCGCTGACTGTGAAGGGGCACGAGGTATACAAGATCCTCTGCGACCTGGCCAGCTGGTCAAAGCGATGGGAAGGCAAAGAGCCGAACAGCATGGAATACTTGGTCCCGAAGTAGATTCCTCGTGAAGTAATTTCTGGACTAATCTTCGCTAGACCTTTCCCTCTCCTGTACCGCGACCCTGTATAGGAAAGCTCCGAGAAGGAAGGCGACCAAGACCGGGGCAAGGATTTCAGCCTTTGACGCGATGGGCTGTTGGGCGATATTGGCCAGTTGGGTCGGCTTGTTAGTTTCGGAGGGCCCAAGAGAGCCGTACGGGGTTCCGTTAGTGGCGCTTGTGGCGCTCGTCCCCGCAGAATGGCTAGCAGGTATCGAGCTACTGATTGTGCTTGAAATCGAGCTAACTGTGCTCGTTACGGTGGTGCTCGGAGTGCTGACGGAGTAGGGGTAGGTCGCATTTGAATTGAGGGAGTTCCCTGAACCTCCGGTCGTCGTCGTGGCGCTTGAAATTGTGGCGGAGGAAGGGACGGTCGAAAGAACGGTGGTCGTCGATGAAGTGACAGCGATGGAAGCTACAGTCGTGGTGGACGAAACAGCTGCCGCAGGGGCGAACGTGCCCAACGGTGATGAACCTAGACCCCCCGAAACCGTAACGACGGCTAGGGCCAGGAGTACACCCGCTGCTAGCCCGATTCCGAAGCGCTTCCCTTCCATTACCGTATATCCTCCATGGGTGGGTAGATAGTTCTAGCTCTCAGAACGGTTTGCGCCTCCATACACGCCATGCCTCATACCAAAAGACTGCAGCCCCGCCCAGGGTGCCGATGAGAGCGTACAGGTCTAGGGACCCCCTGTTGACTGATACGTAGGCCGCCGCGATCGTCGTAAAGAATGCAGCGTAGAACCCAAGCCGGGGGAGGGTGAGACCCCCTATGCTTACAAAGGAATGAAGTATCCCTGCGTCTACCTTCTTCGCCAGGACGTATCTTTCGTACTGGTCTTTCTCAACGACATTCAGCTCCACCAGCTTGTCAAGATGGTGAAACGCGACGGACGGGCTTGAAAAGCCAAGTGCCTTCTGGACTTCCCTGACGCCTGCGGCTTTGCCGTGCTTCAGGAGATAGAGGTAGACGGCAAGGGTCTTACCGCGGAGTGCATACTCGACCTTCTCCCTGGAGGCCTCCGACATCGGCCGGCGTTCGCTAGACTCACGGAGATAAGTGTGTGTTCGCGTTTTGAGAACAGCACGTTCTCCACGCTGGGACTAACTCGGCCGCGGAGAGACCTCCTGCCGTGAACCGGCTCGGAGGCGTAACGAAACGGAGGGCGATTTACGGGCTTATCGCCCTCATAGTCATCGGCGGCTTCGGGCTGGCTCTGCTATCCAACTTCAGCCTTTATGGTACCATGGCCCCGTCGAATCAGGGCGTACTTGGTAATCTGACATCGGCCGGAAGCGCCGCAAGCAACGTGGTCGGTGGGGTCACATATTTCGCCGTCACATCCAGTACCACGAGCTACGGGAACCAGGGGATCAGTCAGGTCATAGGCGTCCAGACAACGGCGACGGTGACATCGACGATGTCAACGACCACGGCAAGCCCTCTTCAGGGGTCTGGAATGGGTTCCAACGTAACCCAGGGAACACCGAGCAGCGGAGGCGGGATGATCGAGTTCTCTACCGACCTCGCAATCACCGCTTCTGCTCCAGAACAGGCAGCATCCGCCGTCTCTGCCATCGCGTATACATTTGGAGGGTATGTGGCGTATCAGTCCACCTACAGCACATCGGCATACGTTGTCATCAGGGTCCCGGCGGCAGACTACCAGACGGCCCTCGCGCAAGTCATGGCCTTGGGCACATTCGTGAGTGAGACCTCCAACTCGAATGACGTGTCTGTCCAATACACGGACTTGAATGCAACCCTCGCTTCTCTCCGAACAGAGCAGGCTTCCCTCCTAAAGCTCCTTAACCAGACCGCCTCCATCAACTCGACGCTTGCGGTCGAGTCCCAGTTACAGCAGGTAGACTCGCAGATCAACTCAGTGGAGAGTGAGTTGCTTCAGACGAAGACCCTCGTCGACTATTCGACCATCGACGTCACTATAACCCAAACTGCCCAGAAAATACCCCTCGCGATGACGCTCAGCGCCACCCCTGCAAATGGGACCGCTCCACTTAGCGTGACCTTCAACGCGATCGTGAAGGGCGGAGCTCAGCCCTACGTGGTCAACTATAACTTCGGCGACGGAACCGCCACTCAGGGACAGATAGTCATACACACTTACTACCAAGCCGGCGACTACAGGGTAGTCGTCAGCGCCACCGACCAGAACGGGACAGTTGTCCAGCAGACCGCCACAGTCGACGTGGTCGCGCCCCCATCTCCTTCTGGAATCGGCGGCTTCCTTGGATACGTGGGAGGCCTGTTCCTCAACGTCATAGAGGGCATCGTCGAGGTAGCGGTCGTAGTCCTCCCTCTTGCGGCAGTCGGGGCCGCCATAGTAGTCCCAATCCAGAGGCGCGGAAGGTCTCAGAAGAGCGTCAAGCAGAGCCAGTAGGCGTAGCCGCCTTCATCCTTTTGTTTTTCCGCCAATAGTAGTAGGTAATAGAGGGTCCAGAAATCAAGAAGATGGCCACCATTGCCAGCATAAGATAGGAAAGGGCGTTGGCTGTGCTAAGGGGCACGTTCGATAGCGCAGAGCTGAACATCAGGGCGGGTCAGAGGGCGGGGCTTTTAGGCTTTAGAGGCCATCTTCACCTATCCTGCGTTTCAATGCTGACTGCAGAGTGGAAGCGACAGTCCCACAGCCACGGTTTGATGCACACGAGGGAGTGTAGGGCCCTCGACCGATACACCCAGGCGTAAGCGGATTCCCCAAATCCGATTGGCTGGAGAACTCGTATTAGGCGGGCATCGTGGCACGGGCCTATGCCAAAGTTCACAGTCAGCCCCACCGAAGTCATGCGGAGGTACAAAGTAATCGCAGTGGTAGGTGCTTCGAAGAACCCCGATAAGGAGGCCTTTACCGTGCCCGCGTACCTTCAGCAGCACGGGTACACAATCATCCCTGTGAACCCTACGACAAGTACGGTAAACGGGTTGAAGTCGTACCCCTCTCTTGCAGACATACCTGCAGAGCTGGCAAGGAAGGTGGATGTGATCGAAGTTTTCAGACCGTCCGAAGAGCTCCCTGAAGTCGCCAGACAGGTCGCGAAAATGAAGGAGAAGACGGGCAGGCCATTCGTCTTCTGGGGGCAACTGGGACTCGAAAACGACGACGCGAAGAGAATACTTGGAGAGGCAAAGGTCGACTATGTGATGGACAAATGTATGCGAGTCGAGCACCAAATGATTGGGGCGGGCACACTGTGAAGCTGGTCATGCCAGGGCAGAGGCGATCAGGATGAACAAAAAGTGGCACGCCGCCCACGTGATGCCCTCGAATCCGACGAGGGATCAGAAGATCGCCTGGCACGCTGAGCACGCAGCTGAATGCGGCTGCAGGCCCGTCCCCGAGGACCTCATGGCCGACGTCGAAGCTCTAGGCAGGAAGAGGTCCAGACCGCACATTTAGTCACAAGGGCAAAGTCCATCGGCGAGAAATCTCCTTCGCGTGCTCGGGTACACGTTCGTTGAAGTGTTTGCTCCAGTTTCTAGGTGGCCCCTTGCTTCCTTCTCGAGTGTCTCTAAGTTGCTTGGGTCCCCCAGGAAGAAAAAGGGCTCGTAGAAGCTTTCGTACAGGATGAAGCTGATCTTCCTTCTTTCACGCCTGTGCCTGGATCTGGCACTATGGAAGAGTACCTCGTCTTCGGATCCACTCAAAGTGGTTGATAATCATGGATTGGGGGGTATAGGCTTAGGGTTCCTCGATGGGTCGCCTGATTGATGCAGGTGGCAACCTAGCCTGATGGGGGGGCGAAGCCGTCCAGAAGAGACTCACCTAAGGTTTCCACCGATGAAGCTCTCGTTATTCTCTGTCTTCAGGAACACCGGGACGTTACGCTGTTTGGCCGCCTTGAACGAGACGAAGAGCCACTCCCCGGTCCCCAAGTCCGCGGTCCTCTCTAGGACCTCGTAGGGGAGGGCGAACGCGTCTGCGATTACCATCCTGTCGTACATCCTTGGCAGGGTACTTACGAAGTAGCTGTGGAGTTGTTGCAACGCATTGACGTTGAGGCGGGCGACCCTCTGTGTGGCCATCCAGCAGTGGAGCCTGTATTTTCTCCCCTGTCTTAGGAGCTGCTCGACGGCCCGGTTGGACTGGGAAGTATAGTCCTTGTCAATGGGGTTGTCGGGGATGTACTCCTGCGCCTCATCCAGGAGAACCACCACCCGCTGCTTGTTCCCGAACTTCTTCTTTAGAAAGAGAAGCCGTCTGATTAGGCGTTCCGTCACTGTCCTGGCATGCAGTGGATCCGGGAGGTAAAGGACGTTGAGCCTTGGCGCCTGCCCCTTCACGAGCTGCTCCGCGAGCTTCTCAGGGCTGAGCTTTGACGTCAGGCTAGAACCGAAGTCCCCGGATGCGAGCATCTCCAGTATGAGGTCGATCTCTGATTTCAAACCGGACTTTTCATGCACCTTCTGGCTGAGGTCAGTTAGCATGGAAACAAGCACCTTCCTAGTCGCTTCGTCCATGTCCGTGAGCTTGGTGCTCTGCCTGTAACCAGCCTTCTCGTAGAGCTCCATGGTGAGTTTTGAAAGTGCAATCTTTGCTGCCGTCCCCCCCGCTTTAGCGCTTTCGACTGTATTCTCGAGGAGCTGCTGAATCCAGGCCAAGTCTATCCCTCCCCCTTCCTGTATGGACAGCCTTTCCACCCCCCTTTCCCATACCTTCGCGAGGCCACGCTCTATGGCCTTGCGCCCGACGTCGGCTTCGAGACTTTCCGGAATGGCCTGGGAAGCAATGAATTCCTCTTCGTTTTCGAAAGACTCGGTGGAAACGACGCGAGCGTCCCTGTCAAGCATGTCGAGGAGGTTCACGACGTACTCCCCCGCAATGTCTACCACGACAGCGGTCAGGGTCGGATCGTGGCTCAGAGCAACCCTCAGGAGCACGCTCGAGAGGTTGGACTTGCCAGTTCCACTGAATCCAAAGAAACCTGTGTGGTAGCGGACGAGGTTGTCCATATCAACTGTAAAAGGTAGGTCAAACCCGACCATCGTCCCGATCTTCTCCCCTGGCTTGATGCACAGGAACTTTTCCACAGCAGGCCTAGAGAGCAGCCATGCCTGAGCTCCCGGGAGGGGCACGTAGGGCGCCCTCGTGAACTCTATTTCCCCCTCTTTGACTTCCGCGAAATAGTTCGTAGGTACTGCAGCAAGGTCTATCCAGGTTTCCTGGGATTTACCCCAGCTTTCCTTAATCGTGTCAAGGTACTCCTTCCTGAGTAGTGTGGGCATTGACGAGTCGATGCCAGAGAGCTGGTAGTGTGTGGGGCTCACTCCCACTACCTCGTAGAGGACGTAGCGCTTCGCGCCGTTAACCTCCCTTTCGATGCCCACAAAGCTTGGAAAGTAGAGCCGGTCGAGAACCTTGTAGCTGAAACGCGCTTCGATTATGGCGAGCGGATTGGAAACGGTAAGCTCTCTCCCCTCGCTCGTTGTTGTCCGGGTGGTGACTGTGTTCCGCTTGAGGCGGGCGTCGAACTCTCCACCCATGGTGTCAAGGAAATACTTCTCCTGCTCTGTAATCATACTAACTGCCTCGTCCTGGCGTGCTCTGCCTCGGCCCGCTGCTGTCTATAAGGAGTGACGAGCCCGAAAATCTTCCGCCTGCTTGTCACCCCACCCACTCGCAGGTCGGCCACCCCGCGGAGCGAGCTCCTTAACATCCTGACCTCTGCCTTTACCGCCTTGTCAGCGAGGTAGAGGAGCTGATTGTGTCCGAACGCCTCAAAAACCTCGGGGTTGTCATTCATAGAGAGGATGAGAAGGGCGAGATTAGAGACCTGGCTCATATCGTTGCCCTCGAAATATCCGTCGATGCGGGTGGGGCCAGAGTTCTCTCTGACACTGAACCTTCTCACAGCAGGCGTGTCGTGTTTCGGGTCGAACGCCCTGTCAAATAGGAAGACCTGCGAGCGGACTGTATTGTCGCTCCGTAGGGTCCTGAGCTGGAAGTAGGAACGGACGAAGAGCTGCTCTCGGGAGACAATCTTTCTCGCGCTCCGGAACTCATGATCCAGGTCGACCATGGTGGAGAAGGCGGCGTCGTACCCCATTGTCCTCCAGGGGGTCAGGATGTCCTGATTCTCAGCGCTCAGGATGGCAAGGAAAGCCCTGTCATTCTTCAGCATCGGGGCCGGGGAACTGAGCTTGACGAAGCCCCCAGTAGACGCGAAGGGGAGCACAGACCGGGCAACGTCCGTCGCCGTGGTGTCCTTCGCAATGCCGATCAGAAGACACCCCCGCTCCCCAGCCTTCTCGAGGACCCCTTCCAAGAGGAAGAAGGCGACCGTGTTAACGTCCAAGATTGTGAGGTACTCGTCCCCCTTGAGAGCGAGAGGGTGACGCGTCCGGGAGAAGACGTCACTCGCATATTGCAGGGAAAGCGAACTAGCACGATCCCAGTAGCCTGCCAGCTCGTCCCGGATCTGGAGATGGGATTCGGATGAATCGGCGAGTATTGCACCGTCCCACTTCCCGTCCAGCTTGGTCAGGCGGGCAACCCCACGGCGGGTCTCCGACTCCGACGTGCCTAGGCGAGCCGAAAGCTCGGCGACGCTGCCAGGGGCTTCCATCAATAGTCTGAGAATAGCGAATGGGATGTAGCGCGGGCGCGTAGGAATCCTCATCGATGGCGATCCGAGGTAGACCGCTAGGTAGGCGTCCAGGAAGGATAGGGGATGGTCTGCCGACCATTTCCCGAGTTTGTTGTCTTTCCGCCTCAGCATCAACCTCGCGTCGCGCGCCAGAGTGGAGTAGGTCCCGGACAACGGACGGTCAAGGAAGACGAGCTTCGACTTCTCGCATGAGAGGTAGACGAGGAAGAGTTCCCCCAGGGTCATGAACGAGTTGGGAATCCGCTCCATCGAGTGTTCTAGGTCTATGTCTATCTCGGGTTCGCTCATTATCACGCTTGACAGGTCCTCAGCCCAAAGAGGGACGGCCGCCGAGGCCGCCAGCTTGGTCTCACGGTGCGCGGAGGCCAGATCGAACACCATGTGTTCTCCAACGGTAAAGGGGCAACTGTAGGCGGTCGCGTTCGCATAGAAGAGGATCATCTGCAGTCTTTCGTCGAAGTCCATCGAACCGTCGATCCCCGTGGCGACGTGCTCCCCGCGGCCGAAGATTTCAAGCGCCATTTTCTCGGCGGCTCCCGGATCCACGGGAACGGTTAGTGTTGCAAGGTCCCTCCTGTTAGAGAAGGAACTGGCTCGACTCTCAAACCTAGAGATTAGGTCCCGGGTCTGGCGCGAAAGATCAGCTGCCATTTCGGAGGACAGGGCGTCGCCCGATGAGGAGGCCAAGTGACCTTGCGTAGCCCCCTCGCGGGTGGCTTAAAGAAGAGAGTCGCACTTATTATTAACCGGGAGAGGCGTCTCTGAAAGTAATGAAGTTCCTCCTCGAGCACAAGTTGCCGAGGAAGCTGAGGTATGCCAAGGTCTACTTCCAAGCGGGACCCACCTCCCTTCTCTTCTCTCTCGACGGGACGAGCGCGGACTGGCACGCCACCATCGGACGGGGAAAGGCTACCCAGCTCACTGACGCGCAGTATGCCAGGTTAAGGTCGGAACTCCCTGCCGTGGAGATGCTCGACGACGACGGCCACAGGATCCTGATACGAAACGCCGCTGGCTATGAGGAGCTGTGGGAGAAACCCCGCTGGGTCCTCGAAAGGGCGCGCAAACGCGGTGGCTGAAGGCGCTCCGTGGATGGATGTCGTGAAGAAGTGGTTCAAGAATCAGGCTAGGTAGGCGTCGAACGCCGACTAGGCTAGGGTGTTCTGGCCGGAACCGGTAGCTCCCCCTTTATCCCTGATCGACCTGAGGACGCTGATCGCTTCTTCAACGTGCTTTGTCGCATTGAACTGTGAATTGAAGATGTGGCGAACCACGCCCTGGGTGTCTATCACGTACGTTACGCGCCCGGGCAGAACGCCGAGCGTAGCAGGGACACCGTACAGTTTTCTTACCTTTCCGCCTGGGTCGCTGAGAAGGGTAAATGGCAGGTCGCACCTTGACGCGAAGTCTATGTGCGAATCGACAGAATCGGAGCTCACCCCGACCACCTCGGCCCCCAGTTCCCTGAAGACCTCGTAGCTGTCCCGGAATGCTTTGGCTTCCGCGGTGCACCCAGGCGTGTTATCTTTAGGGTAGAAATAGAGCACGACCTCACTCGTCTTTAGGAGGTCCCGGAGGTTCACCTCACCCCCTTTCTGCGAGGGGAGCGTGAAGTCCGGTGCCGTGTCCCCCACGACCAGCTGCTTGCTCATGCGTGAGACCAGGGGTACGCACGCATTGATTAGTTTTGTTCCAGATTAGTCAGGATTCCTTGGTTCGGGCTAGGACTTGCGGATTCTCACAACGGCGCCGCCTTCCCTGCCGACCTCGTAGTAGACCTTCAGGTTGGAGATACGGACTGTCTGGCCTACTCCTGAAACAGCGGCGCCAGTCACCTGGTTGTGTTCGTTCTCAGTTATCAGAGAGACTGTCGAGCCTTTTCTCACGTGCAGCCTCGCAGCCATCTCGGGCTTGAGGAAGACTCCCTCGTCCTTGTCGTCGAACTCAAGCTCGACCGTCTTCCCTTCGTATTTCGTCGACCCGACAAAACCCTTCTTCGTGAGGGACGAAACGTCCACGACGAACACGAGTTCGGCCTCGCCGGCCGAAGCCACGCTAGTCTAGCTCCTCTTCTGGGTCCCCGTCTTCGGGCATCTCAATCGGAACCTCCTCTTCGATTATCTTTTCGCCGTGCTCGCCGGCGAGATCCTCGATGGGGTACCAGTGGTTCCGGCCGTCCATCTTCTGCATATCGACTTCGCAGAAACCTATCAGCGTGCGGCCCGTCATGACCCCGGCGTTTGCTCCGTTGTCGATTGTGACCTTCTGCACGGAGACAGACTCGTCGCCGAACACGGCCTCCCGGTGTGCGTTCACAACGACCTTGAGTCCCTTCGATGGCTTCAGGTCCATCGAGTGCGTCGCACGGCTCGTTCGGATAATTAAAGGCTGAGGCTTTGAATGTCTCGGAGAATCTTCCTCGTCTCGGCCGCTATGTCGTCTAGCTTCGCCGGTTCGTTGTGTTTCGCCGCGTAAGATGCAGCAATGAGCGCGACGCCTGGAACAGCAGTGACTGGGTCGGGGGTTACGACGATTAGCGCGACGCCCGCCTTCTTCAGCGTGGAGCTGGGAGAACCGGGTTTGGAGACGTTGTTCAAGCGATGTGCCACACCTTTAGGGTCAATGCTCGAGGCGATGTCGCGCTTCGCTTCTCCCAATCTCGAGAGAGAGTCGGCGACGGAACGGGCGATTCGTTTCTCTTCCATCGGACGTCCCTGCTTGCTCGGCACACACGTTAATTGTTGCAGTCAAAGCGAGTTGCCGGTTCGGTAAATTAATTACAGAGGCGATATCATCCGTACTTGTGCCCAAGCTCCTGAGTGACAGCGAAATCAGAACACGCCTGAAGGATTTGGACGGATGGAAGCATGAGAGGAAGTTTATCACGAAGAGCTTCGAATTCGATCATTTTATGGACGCCATCGCATTTGTCAATGAGGTCGCCGAGGCTGCCGAGAGAGAGGAACATCATCCGGACATCAAGATCAGATACACCACCGTCAAACTCTCGATACAGACCCATTCTGAGGGGGGAGTGACTGAGTGGGACACAGCCTTGGCCAAGGCGATTGACGTTGTTGAGAAGGCGGTCAGAAGGGAGACAGCTGCGTAGCCAGGACGATGTGCGCCTTACCTGGCCGACTCACCGGACCAGTTAGCTCATGCCCTAGCCAGTTGCTTGACCGATTACACTCACTTCGAGGGGAGCCTTTCTTTGATCCTCCGCTCCCATTCGCTGTGCCTTACGATTCCTTTCTCTTCGAGGACGTCCACGAGAGAAGAGAGCATCAGTTTGTTCATCTCCTCCTCCACCCGAAGGTCATCTATCTCCCTGTCGAATCTCCTTACTCCTTTGCTTCTCATGTATCCTCCCCTCAAGGGTGGACTTGCTCGCTTAGATACACTATTGCTGTCGTCCCTGACGCCCGTCCCGCGTAATACTCATATACCCCATTGGTTGTATACCACCAAGTGAAGTAATGTGTCTACAACCGCTATTCCAGCGATGACGTCGTCCGGACAGCCCGTCCTGATTCTCAAGGAAGGGTCGAACCAGAGCAGGGGCAGGGAGGCCCAGAGGAACAACATAGCAGCCGCGAAGCTGATCTCTGAGATCGTAAAGAGCTCCATCGGTCCACGAGGCATGGACAAGATGCTCGTCGACTCGTTGGGTGACGTTACGATTACGAACGACGGGGCGACGATGCTCAAGGAGATCGACGTCCAGCACCCGGCCGCAAAGATGTTGGTCGAGGTGGCGAAGACCACAGACAACGAGGTGGGAGACGGCACAACGTCGGCAGTGGTTCTTGCGGGCGCCCTCCTAGAGAAGGCCGAGGAGTTGCTCGACAAGGACGTCCATCCGACAGTCATCGTCGACGGCTACTCGAAGGCCGCGAAGAAGGCCATGGAGGCGCTAGAGGACATCGCCGAGAAGGTCAGCCCAGAGAACAAGGATTGGCTGGTCAAGGTGGCCAGGACGAGCATGCAGACCAAGCTCGTCTTCAAAGAAGCGGAACCGCTGGCAGAAATGGTGGTCGATGCGACCTTGGCGGTCGCAGAGAAGGCAGACAGGGGGTACAGGGTCGACATAGACAACGTAAAGGTCGAGAAGAAGCCGGGTGGCTCCCTGAAGGATACAAAACTGATCCAGGGAATTGTCCTGGACAAGGAGGTCGTACACTCGGGCATGCCCAGGGTCGTCGAGAAGGCGAAGATTGCACTTGTCAGCGCTCCGTTCGAGATCGAGAAGACGGAGTTTGACGCCAAACTGAACATAAACGACCCATCCATGATGAAGAAGTTCCTGGACGAGGAGACTAAAATGCTGAAGGGGATGGTGGACAAGGTTGTTGAGGTGGGTGCCAACGTAGTTGTCTGCCAGAAAGGCATCGACGACATCGCCCAGCACTACCTCGCAAAGGATGGAATTCTCGCGGTCAGGAGGGCCAAGGAGTCGGACATGACCAAGCTCGCCAAGGCGACGGGTGCGAGAGTGGTGAACAACTTCGAAGACCTCTCCCCCTCCGATCTCGGATATGCCGCCCACGTAGAAGAGAGAAAGGTCGAGGAGGATAAGTGGGTCTTCGTCGAAGGATGCAAGAACCCGAAGGCTGTGACCATCCTCATCAGGGGAGGGACCCAGCGCATCGTCGACGAAGGCGAGAGATCGCTCCACGATGCCCTCATGGTGACCAAAGACGTCATCGAAAAACCCGCGGTGGTTGCGGGCGGAGGGGCGGCCGAGGCCGAAGCAGCATCTCAGGTCCTGAAGTGGGCTGACAAGCTCGCAGGAAGGGAGCAACTGGCGGCCCAGAAGTTCGCGGAAGCGCTCGAATCAATCCCCATCGCGCTGGCGTTGAACGCGGGCATGGATCCCATCGACGCACAGGTGGAGTTCAGGGCCAAGCACGCAACAGAGAACGGCAAGTGGTACGGCATCGAAGCTGCTGACGGCAAGGTGAAGGACATGTACCAGCGCCAGGTGTTCGAGCCTCTGGCAGTGAAGGTCCAGATCATAAGGTCGGCAACGGAGGCGGCCTCGATGATACTAAGAATCGACGACGTCATCGCCGCTGGAAAGACAAAGATGCCCTCTGGTCCGCCTGGAGGCGGAGCGGGTGGCATGGGCGGCGAAGGCGGCGGCGAGTTCGACTGAGCTACCGCTGACCTTCGGTCGCGAGTTCCTCGTTCACCTGCCTGACCAAGACTTTATAGCGGAAAGCAGCTCATAACAGACATCCGTTGAGTGACTCCGGGCTGATGGAGGGCGAGCGGCGGCTCGCCGCCATCATGTTCACCGACATGGTCGGATTCACATCCCTGGCGCAGGAGAACGAGGGGCTGGCAATGAGGCTCCTTGACGAGCAGCGGAAGGTAGTTCGCCCGATCATAACCAAGCACAGTGGATGGGAGGTGAAGACAATAGGAGACGCCTTCCTCGTTGAATTCGCAAGCTCATTGGAGGCCGTCACCTGCGCGGGTGAGATCCAGTCGGCCCTGAAAAACGCGACACCAGGGGATTCACGGACGAAGATAGCGCTGAGAATAGGAATCCACCTCGGGGATGTCATCCACCTGGCGGGTGACGTGGCCGGAGACGCCGTCAACGTGGCGTCGCGCATCGAGCCGCTGGCACCTCCAGGGGGGATATGCGTGAGCGCACAGGTAAGGGACAGCGTGCTCAACAAGACCCCGTACGCGTTCAATTCTCTAGGAACTCCTAAGCTGAAGAACGTGACAGCGCCCATCGAGGTGTACCAGATTGCGGGATTCGGTGCACGGTTGGAGAGGGTGTCACCAGCGCCTCTTGTCCAGAAGGATCGGATCGCAGTGCTCCCACTCGCCAACATCTCCAGTGAGGGCGAGGACGACTACTTTGCAGACGGGCTGACAGAGGAACTCATCTCTTCTGTCTCTCGGACACAGGGCCTCAGGGTCATTGCCCGCACGACGGTCATGAAGTACAAGGGAACGAGCAAGCCGGTCTCAGAGATTGGCAGGGAGCTGCGCGTAGGGAACATCCTCGAGGGGAGTGTCAGGAAGGCGGGGCAAAGGGTGCGAATCAACGTCGAGCTTGTCGATCCTTCAGACGAGGAGCCCAAGTGGTCTGAGCAGTATGACAGGGAAATCAGTGACATATTCGCCATACAAAGCGACATCGCAAAGAGAGTGGCCGAGGCTCTGAGGCTCCAGATACTTGGCACGGCGGCGGCAGAGACGCACACACACAACCCCGATGCATACGTCGCCCACCTCAGAGGGAGGCAATCGTGGAATAGCCGGACTGAGGCTGGCATCAAACAGGCCATAGGGTTCTTCCAGAAAGCGCTTGAGGAGGATGACAAATTCGCCCGGGCCTACTCAGGCCTCGCGGACTGCTACTCCACCCTCGCTCTCTTGGAGTTCATCCCACCTAGCGAAGCGTATCCGAAAGCGAAGGATGCCGTCGGCAAGGCGTTGTCCCTCGACCCGATGCTCGCAGAGGCGCATACGTCGCTTGGGTTAATCAGGTTCCAGTACGACTGGGACTGGAAGGGGGCCGAAGAAGAGTTCAACGAGGCCCTGAGGATCAACCCGAGCTACGCGCCCGCGCACCACTTCTTCGCCGACTATCTGAAAGCCATGGGCAGGTTCGACGAAGCCCTGGCGGAAATAGGGAAGGCGCAGGAGCTCGACCCGCTGAACCTGGCCATAAACACGGGCGTGGGGCACGTGCTCTATCTCTCGAAGCAGTATGACAGGTCGATCGAGCAGTACAAGAAGGCCGTAGACCTCGACCCGAACTTCACGCTCACCCATATCTGGTTTGGGAGGCCGTACCTAGAGAAGGGAATGTACAAGGAGGCGATCTCCGAGCTAGAGACTGCTGTCAGACTCTCCGGGGAGGGGACGTTGGCTCTTGCAATGCTTGGGCATGGCCTGGCCTCGGCAGGGAAGAAGGAGGATGCGCAGAAGATACTCGACCAACTCATCGAACGCTCGAAGACACGCTATGTGCCTTCCTACTGGGTGGCTGTGGTCTACAACGGGTTCAAGGAAAAGGAACAGGTCCTCAAGTGGCTCCATAGGGCGTACGACGAGAGATCAAGCTGGCTTGTCTGGTGCAACGTCGAGCCTAGGTTCGGCTGGCTCAGGAGCGACCCCGAGTTCAAGTCTCTGATGGATTCGATGAGGTTCCCGTAAGAGCTTCAATCGTTATATACGCTCCTGAAGTGTTTCAATCCCGATGCAGGCCCAGGAGACCCACGCGACTGCGGAGAAGATACTACAGGTTGCTTCCAAGATGTTCGCCGAGAAGGGGTTCGCCAACGTATCTGTGAGGGACATCTGCAGGGAGGCCGGGACCACTCCTCCCGTAATCTACTACTACTTCGGGAGCAAGAAGGGACTGTTCGAGGCCGTAGCACGTAAGCAGATCTCGATGGGGGACTTCATCGGGAAGCTTTCCAGGGCAGCGGAGTCGAAGGACCCCCGGAAAGGGCTCGAATCTTTCGTCTCCACGTACCTTTCGTCCTTCCCTGAGCACACCTTCGATGTCGGGCTCTACATGCGCGACTCCGCCACCCTCGACAAGCACAGTGCGCAGATGGTGTCGGAAGATCTCGAGAGGATAAGGGCGCTGGCAGTCGGTCTCGTCGGCAGATCGATGGGGATGGGGCTCTTCCGCAAGACGGACCCGGACCTTGCCACAGACTGCCTTCTCGGTATGCTGAACCGAGTGATATTCCAGCACATACACTTCGCTAAGATCTCGGACAGGGAAGCGTACGGTCGCTTCGTGACGGACTTCTTCATGCGCGCGATGAAATGATTGCCTCAACGGGGGTCCGGATTGGCCAAAATTGGCCATCAGCAAGGAGCGGTCTACTTCAATTTTGAAGCGTAATCTCTCAGCATCTTCCCATAGATGCTCCTCGGCGGGAAGCCGATGCTGCAGAGATAGGTCGAAAACTTCACCCTCTTTCCAGGGTCCCTGATCTTCTTCTCGATGTCTCTGATCTCCTGGCCGACGACGGCGTAGCTGGTGGCGTAGCCTGGGAACATGCCCTCGTGCGCGGGGAAGAGTTGGAAGTAGATGCTGCTCCGGGGTACCCCCGTGTACCTATGCGCCCAGTCGACGAACTCGAGGAGCGACTTCTTGCCTGTGTTGACCCAGACGTCTCCGACGACCCTGAGGAACCTGACTATCCTCCAGCGCCGAGTCATGAATTCTAGCTCCAGGTTGATTTGCTTTAGCCCACCGTACTTCTCCATGAGCCTGACATAGGCCCTCTCCGTCGGCGTAAGCCTCTTCTTGGTCTCGAGACCCTTTGAGACGTCGAAGAACTCCAGCTCCCTATTGAAGGAGAGTCCCTCGCTTATTGGGGCTTGTGTGGGAGGGGTAGGCATAACCTGGATGATGGGGAGCTCCCCCACGAATTCCAGGGCGCTGTTGGAGTGGTGGACACAGTGGCCATACTCCTCGTGGACAAGGAGGTTGATGAGGGCGGCGACGGACCTATCGGGATCGCGCTTCGGGTCGGTGGTCTGGAAGAACACCTGGAAGGGTTTCTTCGTGTAAGTGTCGAAGAACTGTGCAGCCCCCGTCGGCATCGTCCCCGTAAGGTAGGAGGGTGTTTCGATCACACGTGTGTCGTACTTCGGGTTGATCCTGGCGACCTCCTCGTCGACCAGCTTCTGGATGGCTTTCCTGATCCCAATGGTGAGGGAGACAAGCTTCTTCGGGTCGAGGGCGTTCCTTTCGATAATCTTCGCTTCGACCTCTTCAGAGGTGGGTTTGCATTTGAATTGCCTCGCAAGGGTCTGGGTGACCCTCCTGAACTTCGGCAACTCCTCATCAATCCACCTGGTTGCCTTGGCCTCGAGCTGCTCGGGTGACTCGTCGTGGTCGAACCCCTTCTTGAGGGCTCGCGGGTAGAATCTCTGCCTCCCGAGGTCGAAACCCTTTTTCTTGAAGATCCGTTCGACGTTCGGGAACTCCCCGTTCCCCCACCCTTCCAGCTCAAAGAGCCTTACATAATCAGAGACCTTCTCCTTCAGGGCGTCGCAGGCGCCCTTCACCTCCGGGCTCTTGCATTCAGCCTTCACGGTGTCCAAGATGTCCAGGACGCCTTCGAGCCTGTACAGCGTCAGCGCCTTTACGGCAACGGGTATACTCTTCTTCGAGTACCTAGCCTTGCAGGCGGCAACGTCTTTCATTGCGTAATCCAGGAGCGACAGCATGTGGGCATCGTTGATACCCTCCTTCGCCAGGTGGGCGAAGATCGTCCCCACAATGTCGTCCAGGACGGGCTGCGGCTCGTCGAACATGATGGTGGTCTCCATTGAGTCGAGGATCTTCCTCTGGAGCTCCGTCTTCGCCTTCGCTCTTAGGGCGCGGACCTTCCTAAGCGCGGCGCTGATGTTCGCCTCAGACGCTATGAAGAGCTTTCCGGCGTAGTCGTTGAACCCCAAGAGGAACGCGCCGGACGGTGTGACCTCCTTGACGAAGTCCATGATCTGCTCATCAAGAGGATCGGAAATCATGCGCGAAGCGTCCGGGACGGGCTATTTTAGTTCGCGAGAATGGAGCACCAGGAGAGGTGCGCTTGCCGCCTGGTTCGGAACAGTGTCAATGTTCAGGAAGCAGGGATTCGAAGTTGTCGCCCCCTTCTGCAAGAGCAATGTCCTGACGAGGCGGAAACTATGACCCTTGATGGAGACTAGGCCGCAGCCACGTCAAGTGGCTTGAACTTCTTGACCGTCTCCGTGAGCTCTTTCCCGAGGCGTTTCTGCCAATCGGCGAACCCCTTGGGCGACTCGGGGTATGAGAGGTTGATCTCAACGAGGGCTGCGCTCTTGGACACCGTGTACCTTAGCCCCCTCGCGAGGGAGAGCTGACCGAGCACCCTGAACCACATGGCGGGGTTCATGAAGCGCGCCTGGTTGAACTCAGGGTGTTTCCTCTCGGTTATGGCTGTCACATCCTCCTCTGAGAGGAAGTGCTTCATCCCATAGTTAATCTGCTCGTTCGTCACCGTCTGCAGGTAGCGCCTGAGAACTTCGAAGCTCGCCATCGGGTAACCGTGGGTGTTCATGTACTCCATGTTGTACTTCCAGAGTCCTGTCTCGCTGGTGTCCCTCGCCTCGAGCGCCTGCGCCACAACCTTCCCCAGGATGGTCCCCCCGTAGATCGAAGGGCTGATCCCTCCGGCGTCTATTGGCCTCGGCATCCAGGCCGAGTCGCCCACCACCGCGAACCCATTGGCGACCATGCAGTCGTTGTGGCGCCTGACAGGGACCTGCCAGTTCCCCTTCGTGTTCCCTGAATCCGCGTCTTCCGAGGGCTGAGAGTAGTTCTTGATCACAGGGTTGTCTGCGAGGTACTTGTCAATCAAACTCTGGAGGTTGTCATTCAACCCGAACCTCCTGTTCCTCCTCGCGAGACCGGAATGTGACACTCCCAGGCCAATGTTGACCTTCTTTGCTCCCTTCGGAAATACCCATGAATACCCGGCTGGGGCGATGAACTGGTCCAGGTGGATGATGCAATAGTCGGGGTCGAAGAAGGGCCTGTTCTCCATTGCAGGCTCGAAGTCCAGTATGTACCTGCCAGTACCAACGACATCATCTGGGTCGATTTCCTTCTCGATCATCGACGGAATTGGCATGAACCTCCTCAGCGTCGAGGAGGACCCTGTCGCGTCTATGATCATCTTCGCGTGTAGACTGAATGGCGAGCCGTCGGACTTCCTGCCGGTTAAGCCTGTGATCCATCCGTCGTCAGAAAGCAGCCTCTCCGCGGTGGCCCCGAACATGAACTCTGTGCCATATCTCTTCGCGTCGTTGACCTGCCTCCTGGGAAGGACTTTCCTGTTGAAGAGATATCCCTCTCCCTCGAAGAGGACCTTGGTCTTCCTGTCCGGTGAGTAAACGTAGACTCCCTTTACCGGGTGTTCCAGGTCCGGGGTCCCATACCTGATGCCTATGTGGTCAGCGAGGTAGTCCAGGGACCTCTTGCTGGTAGCGTCCCCGCACGTCCAGCCGTTGTTCGTCTTCTTCCCTGGCTCGTTCTCCTTGTTTCTGTCGACGATTAGAACGCGCGCATTCCCCTTTGAATGGTAACCTATGGACGCAGCTGTGATGAGGCCAGCCATCCCTCCTCCCGCTATGACCACGTCGTAGTCGGGATTGACAACGCCGGGCAAACTCTTGGGCGGTCTGAATCATCCATGTATAACCCTTCGGTAGTCATGAGACGCACCGCCCTCTCGCCACGTGAAAACAGAAAGAAAGGCCGCCCGGCCAAGGCCGAGCTGCCTGGGGTTTGCCTATTCGCTTGTGAAGACGGACTGGCCCGTGCTGTTCGGCACTTCAGGGAGTGATTCTGCCATGCGCTTCTCGGCTATTGCCGAAGCCTCAGCCAGGATCTTGTTGGCCTCCTCGCTGTTCTCCGGCTGGTAGAACGAGGTGCCAGTTATCTGGCCGACGTCCACCATTATGGAGTTGAGCTGGGCCCCGATCTCTCCGAGTGCTCCCTGGGCGTCGGGCATTGCCTCACCTAGGGTGGCGCGCACGTTCTTGATCACCCCGATGGCCGGGGCGATGGTGGAGGCGAAGTCTCCGATGTCCGTGACCGTCTGCAGCCTGGTGGTGATCTGCTCCAGGGCGATCTTGGACTGCGTGACGATCTTTTCCATCTTGCGGACCTCCGAGAGCTCGTTGGAGTACGCCTTGCTGGATTCCTGGTCGTGTGCCTGAACAGCGGTTACTGTCTTCTTGAAGATGGAGCTCTCGCGCTGCTTCAGCCGGTTCATCGCCTGGTCCAGACGATTGATCTCCCCAGTGAGCTGCTGGGTCGCCTTCTGGATCTGGGGACGCAACGGCTCCGGTCCGCGGATTGTTTCGCGGACCTGCTTTCCGAAGGGCTCCGTCTCCTGAGCCTTCCATCCCTTCTCGAACTTGCTGCTCAACGTGATGTCCGGCCTGATATCCGTTGAAGCGGACAATACTGACTATAGCAAGAACCATTGACTTACTGCTTAACGAATTACACCGCGATGTGGAAAAAAAGAAGGAGAGAGCTCTTCTACTCGATCTTGTAGTGCTTCGCCAGCTTCACCATCAGGAAGATGACGAAGGCAACGATGAGGAAGGTGATGAGCGCGTTGGCGAAGTCCCCGACTCCGAAAGGTCCTACCGCGTACGTGTTGATGTCGCTCCCAGGGGGAAGGGCATATGACACGATAGGGAGGACGAGGTCCGTGACCAGCGCCTTTACCAGGCCTCCCAGGTATATTGCGAAGACGAACGCCACAGCGAGGGCCAGGACCTTGTATTGAGATAGGAACGCCTTGAACTCGGCGATGAGTCCATTGGCCGGCGGCGGAGGCGGAGGATGCTCGAGGAGCTCTCTGATCTTCTTCAGCTCGGCCAGAACCTCGTCGTCTGACGCCATGGCTATGCCCGCCTGCGGCGAGAATATAGGGGTTCATGGACGCCATGGCGGTGGTCTGCACGGTTAATTCCCGACATGGCGACGCCTGGGCACGAGGAAAGAAATGAGTGGGGGCAGCGTCGCTGGGGAGACATCGAAGGGGTACATCTACGCCGTCGCGGGAGCCGTGTGCGGGGGCTCAATCACCGTCCTTACCAAGATCCTCCTCGAGAGAAACGGGCCCGTCTCGGTCACGGGGCTTTCGTTCATCATTTCCGGGTTCATGCTCCTTTCTTATCGGCCCGGGCTGAAGCCACCGAAAGCGAGCGTGCCCTACCTGCTGTTCATGGGGCTGGTGGGAGCATGTCTCTCCCCTCTGATGTACACCTTTGGCCTGAGCGAGACGACGGCTGTCAACGCAGCACTCCTGGCCAACGGAGAGGTCCTGTTCACGACTATCATCGCGTATTCAGTTTTCGGGGAGAGGCTTGTGAGAGCACAGGCGCTCCGGGGCCTGCTCATCGTAGCGGGCCTGGTTGTTGTATCTACGAACTTGGACATCACGCACATCTCGTTCCTCCAGGGGATTGTAGGGAACATGCTCGTCCTAGGGTCGACAGTCGGGTGGGCCGTCGAGAACAACCTTTTGGCCGTAGCGACGAGACGATTCGACGTGCCCAGCCTGTCCAAATTCAGGAACCTCATTGGCGGTGCTGTGGTCATGGCCGTCGTCGTCCTTGGGGGGTTCACCTTCGATTTCACATACTACGACGATTTCGTACTCGTTCTGCTCGCCGCCGCCATCACGGGAGGCGTCGTCCTCTTCATCGCAGCGATCAAGCGTCTCGGCGCCATCAGGATGCTTCTGATTTGGTCAACTTCGTCGGTCTTCGGTGCCGTTTTCGCCTTTCTGTTCCTGGGGGAGCAGATCACCCCTGGGCAGCTGACCGGGGGTGCACTGATAATGCTCGGCGTGTATCTGTTCAGGAGAAGCGAGAGGCAGATACCTCCGGCCTAGATTGGGCGCTAAATAGATCGAGCGACTTCTCCGCTGTTGCCTGATGGCCTCCCCTGGCCGCCGACGAAAGAGGACCTTGAGAGGCTCTACCTCGGCGAGAAGTTGTCTGCCGCGAAGATAGCCAAGGTCTACGGCCTGAAGTACAAGAGCCCTAAGGTCGCGGAGTCGACCGTACTTCACCAGCTGAAGAGGAACGCCATCGTGCGAAGGGACCCCGCAGAACACATCAGGAAAGTCACAGAAGAGATGGTGGACGAGTGGGTCAGGAGGTACGAGTCAGGGGAGTCGCTGAAGCGGATTGCGGGCGCTTCGGTCAGTGTGGCGACTGTCTGGAGCCATTTGAAGGGTCGAGGCATACAATTGCGGGATAAGGTTGAGGCTCAAATTCAGGCAGTGAGCAAGTACGAAAGAAAGCCCTTCATGGGGGACAATATCGAGAAGGCGTACCTGATGGGGCTGAGATACGGAGACCTGAACGCCGTCCGTCACGGGCGTGCAATTCGAATTAGAGTAAGTACAACCCATCCAGCCATGGCCAATCTGTTTGAATCCGTTTTCACTCCGTATGGACATGTCCTACGGTACCCGCGGACAGCGCCGTTCACGGGATACGAGTGGACCCTTGAAGTGGATTTGGACGCGAGCTTTGAGTTCCTGCTAATGAAACCTTCCATGCAGGACTTGGAGCGCTTAACTTCGTCGGAGATTGTGTCCTTCTTCGCGGGGATATTCGATGCTGAGGGCACGATTTATCTCCATCGCAAGAGATTCGGCGCAAGTTTCGAAATCTCCATTGCCAACGTTGAGTCGAATCTCATCGAGTTCATCTCCAAATGGCTTCGTGCGATGGGTTATCATCCGTGCATTGGGTCGACAGCGCAGAATCCTTTCAGACTTGGATACTTCAGGGAAGGGAGAATTCTCAGAGTTTCAATGTTAAGGCAACCGGAGGTCTGTAGTATTTTGGGCATAATCCCACTAAGACATAAAGAGAAAATTCGTAAACGAGATTTCGTCATCAGAAGTGGACGGAATGCCGCGAGCAGAATTGGTAAGACCGCAATTCACGAATGGGAGCGCCTGACCTTGGGAATCCAGAATGAGCGTGACATATTTGTGGGGGAAGCTAAACTCGTACTGCAGGGTGAATAACAGGTACCGAGATGAATTTAGTTAGAATTATTGCATTATTCCTATCGAAAAGATGTAATTATCGGTCGTTCTCGACTGGCCAATAATTCAGTCCCCAATAGATGACGGGGATGTCTGCAATGTGGACGCCCCTCAGCAGATGCGGGAGGATCCGGAGATTCTTGGTTGACGGGACCCCGATCTTGAGCCTGTACGGCCTTGGGGACCCGTCGCTGATTATGTGGTAGGACATCTCCCCCCGCGCGGCTTCCGTTCGT
>Ga0187781_10000923_pt1 | contig 21788 bp, 22 predicted proteins | sample 0715_SJ02_MP02_2_FD_132447 | JGI IMG/M metagenome (GOLD analysis project Ga0187781, IMG submission 132447) | Tropical peat soil microbial communities from peatlands in Department of Meta, Colombia - 0715_SJ02_MP02_20_MG | ecosystem: Environmental > Terrestrial > Soil > Wetlands > Peat | place... | reverse complement strand
CCAGAATCACCAGGAAGGCAACCAGTCCCACCAGCCAGTGGAAGAACAGGCTGAACGTATCAAACGTAATCAAGCCGGAAAAACCGCTGCCTATCAGGGTCGAAAATGTGGAAAGCGTTCCCGCCGCCGCCCCGAGCAACGCCAGAAACGTCAACGCCTGCCGGCTCTTCATGAACGGTTGCAGCAGCATCAGGATCACGCCGAAGCCACACCACACCAATTCCGGCAGCACGTGGAAAACATTGCGCAGCATGATCTGGTTCAAGGATTCCATTTAGCGCGATGCCAGCCTTTCCCTCGAATTCTCTGCTTTTGCCCCGAGTATCGGGGTTCCGGCCTGCGGTTTTGCCGCCTCGTGCATCAGGTTCGGATTCATCTGCTCGATTACATTCTTGCAGGGCGCTTCAAAACGGCGCGTGAAGAAGGGAGAACCAATTCCCATCCACAGAATCACCACAGCCAGTGGCCACAAGGTCCAGTTTTCCCGCGCAGACGTATCTTCCAGTTCCCGGTTCTTCTGGTGCGTCACGTCGCCATAAAATACTCTCTGGTACGACCACAGCAAATAACACGCGGACAAAATGACACCTATCGCGGCCCATGCTGCCCAGGGCCAATGCGCCTGGTAGGTGCCCAGCAGAATCAGAAATTCACCCACGAACCCGTTCAGCATCGGAAGGCCCATAGAAGACAACGCCACAAACAGGAAGAACGCCGCGAGCCTCGGCATCGGCGAACACAAGCCGCCATACTCGCTAATCTCAAAAGTATGCCGCCGGTCGTGCAGCATGCCCACCAGCAGGAATAGCCCTCCCGTAGAGATCCCGTGCGCCAGCATCTGGTACACCGCGCCTTGCATTGAGATCTCGCGGAACGCAAAAATTCCCAGCACCACAAACCCCAAGTGGCTTACGGAGGAATACGCCACCAGTTTCTTCAAATTTGGTTGCACCATTGCTACCAGTGCGCCGTAAATGATCCCGATGATCGCTAGCCCCGCCACATACGGCGCCGCCCGGTGCGATGCCTCCGGGAAGAGCGGCAGGCAGAAGCGGATCATGCCGTAGGTCCCCATCTTCAGCAGCACGCCCGCCAGAATGATGGAGCCAGCCGTCGGCGCTTCCACGTGCGCGTCAGGAAGCCACGTGTGAAGAGGGAAGAGCGGAACCTTGATCGCAAACGCGACGAAGAACGCCAGGAAGAGCAGCATTTCCGTGCGCTCGGACAGCACCAACTGCCCGTTGTGCAGCATCAACTGAATCGTCGGCAGGTCGAAGGTTCCCGTTCGGTTGTACAGCCAGACAATCCCAACCAGCATCAGGATCGACCCGGCCATTGTGTACAGCACGAACTTGATGGCCGCATAAATTCGCCGGTCGTGGCCCCAAATCCCGATCAGAAACGCCATCGGGATCAGCATGATCTCCCAGAACAGGAAGAACAGGAACATGTCCAGCGAAAGGAACACGCCCACCACGCCAACTTCGAGCAGCAACAGCATCACATGGAATTCCTTGATCCTGTGATGCACTCCTTTGTAGGAAGCCAGCACGCAAATCGGGGTGAGGAATGTCGTCAGGATCACCAGGAACAGGCTGATTCCATCCACGCCCAGGTGGTAGTTGATAGCAGGAGCAGAAATCCAATGGAAGAATTCCTCCAGAGAGTAACCGCCGCTCCCGATAGGAACAGCTCGCAGCATGAACAGCGATGCCAGAAACTCCACCAGGGAAACAACCAATGTAAACCGCCGGATCCAAACCTCATCGTCGCCGCGCAGCCACAACAACGCCGCCGCCCCGGCAGCAGGGAAGAAGATCAGGAAGGTCAGCAGATGTCCGTTGAGCGCCATTATCGCGTCCCTCCGAACACCACAGGATGCAGAATCGGCCAGAAGATAATCCCAAACAGAACCACGGCTCCGACCAGCACCCAAACCGCGTAGCTTCGTGTATTGCCGGACTGCGTGTGCCGCACCGTGTCTCCAACCGCCGTCGCTCCGCTCGCGACCCCATTCACAGCCCCGTCAATTACGCCGACATCCACGACTTTCCACAAAACATTCTGCGAAAGCCAAACGAGCGGTCCAACGACCAGAGCGTGGTACAACTCGTCGACGTAGTATTTGTTGTAGAGAACTTTGTGCAGGCCTTCCGACTTGCCGCGCTTCACATCCTTCGCGTACATTCGCCACGCGACAACCAAGCCCACAATCGCCGCCGCCATCGCGACTCCAGAGAGAGTCAGTTCCAGGCTGTGTGCGTTTTCAATACCGGTAACCTCTCCCGAACCCAACGCGGGGGCCATGAACTCCGAGAAATAATCCTTCCCGCCAAGCAAAGCAGGCAGCGCGAGCCAGCCCCCCGTCAGCGAGAGGAGCGCTAGAATCATGAGCGGAGAGGTCATATTCAACGGCGACTCATGCACATGTACGTGGTGCTCGTCATAGCGCTGCTGCGTGAAGAACGTCAGCCAGATTAGCCGGAACATATAGAACGACGTCAGCACCGCTGCCAGCAGGCCGATCGCATACAGCGCCTTTCCGCCATTTTCCGAATTAAACGCTGCAAACAGGATCGCGTCCTTCGAGAAAAACGCGGCAAACGGGAAGAATCCCGCAATCGCAATGGTTCCGAACAGCATGCACCAGAACGTGACCTTGATCTTGGACGCAAGCCCGCCCATATTCCACATGTCCTGCTCGCCGCCCATCGCGTGGATCACGCTACCGGCGGAGAGGAACAGCAGGGCCTTGAAGAACGCGTGCGTCATCAGGTGGAAAATCCCGGCGCTGAACGCTCCCACGCCGCACCCAAGGAACATGTAACCGAGTTGGCTGACCGTCGAATATGCCAGCACCTTCTTGATGTCCGATTGCACCAAGCCAATCGTTGCCGCGAAAAATGCCGTCGCACAGCCGATAATCGCTACCACATACATCGCCGTCGGCGCTTGCAGGAACAATACCTTCGACCTGGCTACCACGTACACGCCTGCCGTCACCATCGTCGCCGCGTGAATCAACGCGCTCACGGGCGTCGGACCTTCCATCGCGTCCGGCAGCCAGACATACAACGGAATTTGCGCCGATTTGCCGATCGCCCCTACAAACAACAGGAGGCACGCGATCGTGATCGTTCCCAACTGTCCCATCGCCTCTGGCTGCCACGTGGACGCCTTGGCAAAGACCGTTTGGAAGTCCAGCGACCCAAACGCGCGGAACAGCAGGAACATCCCGAGCATGAATCCAAAATCGCCGATGCGGTTCACGATCATCGCCTTCTTGCCTGCATCCGTCGCCGACTTCTTCAGGAACCAGAACCCGATCAGCAGGTAGCTGCAGAGCCCCACGCCCTCCCAGCCCACGAACAGAAGCGCATAGTTGGCCGCCAGCACCAGCGTCAGCATAAAAAACATGAACAGATTCAGGTAGGAGAAGAAGCGGTAATAGCCGCCTTCATGCGCCATGTAACCGGTCGAATAGATGTGAATCAGGAAGCCTACGCCCGTGACCACCAGCACCATCACCACGGTGAGCTGGTCGAACTGCAAGTCGAATCCGGCGCGGAAGCTCCCGGCAACGATCCAGTCGAAGAATTCCTTGCGGAAGAACTTCTGCCCGCTCTCAAAAAACTCTCGCACCGCTTCGAGCGCGCAGAGAAACGACAGGCCCGTGGAGCCGAGCGCGACCCAGTTCACCAGGTCCTTCGGCCACCTCCAGCCCAGCAGGCCGTTGATCGCTGACCCCAGCAGCGGCAACAGTGGAATGATCCAAAGATGTTCGAGTATTGGCATTAGAGTTTCAGCAGATCCACGCGCTCCACGTTCAGCGACTTGCGGTTGCGCGCCGTCAGAATGATGATTCCCAGTCCCACGGCCGCTTCCGCGGCCGCAACGATGATCACGAACAACACAAAAACCTCTCCGTCCGGTTTCCCAAACGACTGGCTGAACGCTACGAACGCCAGGTTCACCGCATTCAGCATCAGCTCGATGCCCATGAAAATCGTGATGATATTACGTTTGAAAACGAACGTGACAATCCCGAGTCCAAACAGGATGGCGCTTAGCAATACGTAGTAGCTAGTCGGGACCATATCAATTCTCCCGCTGGGCCAGCACGATGGCGCCCAGGATGGCCACCAGAATCAGAAACGAAGTCAGTTCAAAGGGGTAGACGAATTCCTGAAACAGCAAGGTCGAGAGCTGTCTGGTAGAAGTGAGCGTTTCCGGCGCACGCGCCGGCATCGCCGCATTGGAACCTACGATTGCCGCCGCGATCAGGCCCGTCATGGCCACCGCCAGGGGGACACCTGCATACATTGCCAGCTTGGAAAAATTCGTGCGCTCTTCTTCGCCCGCGTTCAGTAGCATGATCACAAAGATAAACAGCACCATGATCGCGCCGCCGTAGACGATAATCTGTACCGCGGCCACGAACTCCGCGCCCATCAGCAAATACAAGCCTGCCAGCGCGACCATCACGAGAATCAGGGAAAGCGCGCTGTGAATCGGGTGTTTCTGCACGATCAGGCTGATCGCTCCAAATACGGCGACGGCGGCCAGAACAAAAAAGATAACCAGCGGCGCAGTCATCAGTGCATTCTCCAAAGAATGACAACGCTTGTCAGCACCACGTTGGCAATCGAAACCGGCAGCAGGAACTTCCACCCGAAGCTCATCAGTTGGTCATACCGGAAACGCGGCAGCGTCCCACGCATCCAGATGTACACGAACAGGAAGGTGAAGACCTTCGCCAGGAACCAGAAAATCCCCTGAATGGCGTCGTTGACCACGGGGAACACAATCAGGCCAAAACCAATCGCGGCCATGACTGCCCCCACCACCGGCAGAACCATCCGTCCAAACAGGTTCTCGTACCGAATGCCGTCAAATATCACCCAGAGGCCAAAAGGAATCAGCAGAACCGAGGGCAGATACTGCGTGAAGGCCCATGACGCCGGAAATGGAGAGAGCCAGCCGCCAAAGAATAGAATCGTCGCCAGGCACGACACCGTGATCATGCTGGTGTATTCCGCGATGAAGAACATCGCGAACTTCATGCTGGCATATTCTGTATGGAATCCCGCCACCAACTCCGATTCCGCTTCCGGCAGGTCAAACGGCACGCGGTTCGTTTCCGCAATCGCCGCGATGAAGAAACAAATGAACCCTATGATCTGCGGGAAAATGTTCCAGCTCAGCAGTCCGTTTCCCTTGACGCCTTGCTGAACTACGATGGTCCGCAGGCTGAAGTCCCCCGCGATCAGCAGAACGCCGACAACGGAAAGCGTCAGCGCCAACTCGTAGCTGACCATCTGCGCCGAGCTTCGCAGGCCACCGAGCAGGGAATACTTGCTGTTCGAAGCCCATCCCGCCAACGCCACGCCATAAACCGACAGCGCCGTGATGGCGAACAGCACCAGTAGGCTGATGTTCACCTCCGCGATGCTGATGCCCGTCTCATAGCCAAATACCGTGAAATGCTGCGGCCCAAAGGGAATTACCGCCAACGACGTCAGCGCCAGCATCAAGGTAATGAAAGGAGCCAGAAAATAGGCCACTTTATCCACGCTCGCGGGCAGTGGATCTTCCTTGAAAATGAACTTCACCCCGTCCGCCAGCGGCTGCAGTAATCCATGCGGGCCTACGCGGTGCGGTCCCCATCGCGCCTGAATATGCGCAATCACCTTGCGTTCGATCCAAGTCAGGTAAGCGTCCACCGTCAGCACTATGAAAACGAGAATCGCGATCTTCACGATCGGAATAATCAGGAACGCGTAGTGGGTCAGGAATTCGTTCACGATTTAAGTTTCGCCTCTGACAAGGATTGCATCATCGTGCAGAATCGGCTCAATGAACCGCTAGTGAAAAGCGTATCCTTCGCGGGACGGATCAGTTCCGCCGGCACATCGTAGGCTCCATGCCCGTTTTTCGAGAAGTGCAGGCTGGTAGCCTCCGCGCCGCCGGTCAAAAGCCCGGCCAGTTGTACGTTGTATCCCGGCACAACTTTACGAATCTCCTCGAACACCGCTGCAGGATTCTTGAAGTGGAACGCTTTTCCAAGCCCGGCCTTCTCCAGTTGATGCGAGACAATGCGCAAGAGGTCGAAGTCCGAACGCACACCCATCACTTGCGCCGCTTTCCGCAGCAACTGAATCTCGCCCGCCGTGTTCGTCACAGTGCCATCTTTCTCATACGCCGAAGCAGCGGGGAACACGATGTCGGCTTGCAGCGCCGTCTCTGTCAAAAACAGCTCGTGGACGATCAGCAACTGCAGCTTCCCGCGCCCAAATCCGAACGTGCCGAAGTGCGCCAGCGGGTTTGCACCCATCACGTAAAGAGCGCTCAACTTGCCTGCCTGCGCCGCCTCCACCATCTGCGGCGCGGTCATTCCGGGCTTCGAAGGCAGCTTCGCGCCCCAGTGTTTCTCAATCGCTTCGACGGCGCCGCGATTATCCAAGTATGCGTATCCCGGCAAGCGGTCTGGCAGTATGCCCATGTCCGCTGCTCCGCGCGAATTCGCGTAGTCACCGAGCGCCATGTAACGCGTTTTGCCCGGCAGTTTCGATCCGAACGCCACCAGGCTCTCAATCGGCGCACCTGTCAGCGCCGACCCGAATACGATCGCGGCATCCGATTCGCCTTCAAGCGCCTGCTTCAGCGAACCGAGCTGTGCCGTCAGCTCCGGCGACAAGTTACCTTCGCCCGTTGCCAGCCAACGCGCTGCCGCCGCTTCCAGCACGGGACCAAGAATCACGGATTGCGTGGCCTTGCGGTCCAGCTTGACCTCATTACCGTTAATCACGAACAACTTGGAATTGTGGTGCCGGATACCGGTGCGAATCTGCCACGCCACCAAAGGGTTCTGATTGGTCGCATCATTCCCAATCAGCAGCACGGTCTTCGCTTCGTATAACTGCTCCATCGTGAGCATCGAATCGGCTGCGCGGTCGCCCAATGCGGTGACCAGTCCTGTGTAATCCGCCGTCCGGTGATGGTCGATGTTGTTCGTTCCAAACGTCGCCCGCGCCAGCCGCTGCAGTAGGTAGTTTTCCTCGTTCGACGCCCGGTTTGACCCAATGAAGCCAATTCCTTCCGGTCCATACGCCGAATGCAACTGGTGCAGCCGCTTGGCCGCTTCCTGCGCAGCTTCTTCCCAGGAAACCGGATATAACTTTTCACCCTTGCGCAACAATGGCTGCTTGATGCGTTCCGGATGGTGCGTAAAATCGAAGCCGAAACGTCCCTTCACGCACAGGAATTCCTTGTTGATACCGGACATGTCGCGGTTGTTGGCTCGCAGAATCTCGTGATTGCGCACGCTGAACGTCGTCTTACATCCGTTCGAGCAGTGCGTGCAAATGGTGGAGACATACTGCATCTCCCACGGCCGCGTCTTATAGCGGTACGTGCCGCTGGTCAGCGCGCCCACCGGGCAAATGTCGATGCACATTCCGCATTCTTCGCAGTCCAGATGATCGCCACCATTCGGAATGATGATGGAGTGCGCGCCACGCATCCCTACGCCCAGCGCGGTTACATCCATGCCTTCTTCGCAGATTCGCACGCAGCGGTAACACAGGATGCAGCGGGGTGCGTCGTAATACACCAGGTTCGACCACTTCTCTTCGGGGCGGTGAATTTTTTCTTCAACGAACCGGCTGGTATCGGCGCCGTAACGGAACGTCATGTCCTGCAGTTCGCATTCGCCGCCCTTGTCGCACACCGGGCAATCCAGCGGGTGGTTCGTCAGCAGGAATTCCAGCATGGATTTCCGCGCTTGCCGCACCTGATCGGTGCTGGTCCGCACGACCATGCCTTCGCTCACGGCCGTCGTGCAGGCGGTCTGGAGCTTCGGCATCCTTTCCACTTCCACCAGGCACATGCGGCAGGCGGCGACCAGGGAAATTCCGGGGTAGTAGCAGAACGAGGGAACTTCGATGCCCAGCCTCCGCGTCGCCTCGATGATCGTGGTGCCTGCGGCCACCTCGACATCCCGGTCGTCAATCTTCAGATGGATGAGTTTTGTTTCTGCCATTGGTCCCTACCGCGAACTCAGCAACGCTTCGGCGGATTTGTATGCGCACTTACCCTGCAGGTGATCTTCAAATTCGTTGCGGAATTTCTTGACAATGCTGATCGTCGGCATGGCCGCCGCATCTCCCAGCGGGCAGAACGTGCGGCCCAGCATATTCTGCGAAGCCTCGCCGATCAGGTCGATATCCTCTTTCCGCCCGTAACCGGCGTGGAAGCGATCCAGGATCTTCTGCAGCCAGGCGGTTCCTTCGCGGCAGGGAATGCACCAGCCACAGGATTCATGCGCGTAGAAGTGCATAATTCTTCGCGCCATATCCACCATGCAGGTGTCTTCATCGATCACAACCATCCCGCCGGAGCCGAGCATCGATCCTGCCTTCGCCACGGCGTCGTAATCCATCGCCAGGTCGATTTCATCTGCCTTCAAGACCGGGCAGGAGCTGCCGCCGGGAATCACCGCTTTTAACTTCTTCCCGCCGCGAATGCCGCCGGCAACCTCGTCGAGGAACTTCTTCATGTTCATGCCGAGGGGAATCTCATAAATACCCGGCTTGTTCACATGACCGGCCACGCAAAGGAGCCGAGTGCCGCCATTCCTCGGCGTGCCTCGATTCGCATACGCTTCTCCGCCTTCTTTGATAATGGAGGGCACGGCGCTCAAAGTTTCCACATTATTAATGATCGTCGGGCAGCCATACAGCCCAACCACGGCGGGGAAGGGAGGCTTGATTCGCGGGTTTCCGCGCTTGCCCTCCAGCGATTCCATCAGCGCGGACTCTTCGCCGCACTCATATGCGCCCGCGCCCGTATGAATCACCAAGTCGAAATCGAATCCAGTTTCGAGAATGTTCTTGCCGAGATAGCCGCGCGAGTACGCTTCTTCAATCGCCCCTTCCACGATGTCCAGCACGTAGCGGTATTCACCGCGAATATAAATGAAGCCGTGGTGTGCGTTGATGGCGCGTCCAGCAATGAGGATACCCTCAATCAACTGGTGCGGGTCCATCTCCATCAGCGGCCGGTCTTTGCAGGTGCCGGGTTCGGACTCGTCCGCATTGCAGATGACGTAACGCGCTTTCGGCGAGTCCTTCGGCACGAAAGACCATTTCATCCCTGTTGGGAATCCCGCGCCGCCCCGACCTCGCAGATTGGACTTCTTCACTTCGTCAATGATCTGCTCCGGCGACATCTCTTTCAGCACTTTTTCTAGCGCCTGATAGGCGCCTAACTGGAGAGCCACATCGATTTTGTGCGAGTCCTTGACGCCCCATCGCTTGCTGATCAGCGGCGTTTCCAGTTTGTGCCGTTCGTGCAGCGCGCCGGTGATGACCGGAACCGGATCCGGCCGCTTCCCTTTGTCCAATTCCTCAATGATCCGGTCCAGGTTGCGGATGGTGACGTTCTCATAAAAGTCGTAATTCACCTGGATTGCCGGCGCGCCCGTGCATGCGCCGATGCACTCGACTTCTTCCAGGGAGAACATTCCGTCCTCCGTGGTTTCCTTGTGGCCAATCTCCAGCCGTTTCTTCGCGTGCTCCAGCAATTCGTTTCCGCCGCGCAGCATGCAGGCCACGTTTGTACACACCTGCACGTGGTGTTTGCCAATCGGTTTGCGGTGCAGCATGGAGTAATACTCCAGCGTCTCTTCCACCTGCACGGTATTCAGGTCCAGCCGCCGGGCAATTTCCGCAATAATCTCGTCCGTCACCGCTCCATATTCGTCCTGGGCGTACATCATCATCGGGATCAGGGCGCTGCGCTTCACCGGGTAACGGCTCTGCAGTTGTTCGAATTTGGCCGCGAGCTTTTGGGATAGTTCCATACGGTCTTACCTGTCCACCTCTCCGAGGACGATATCGATCGTGCCGATACACGCCACCGTGTCTGCGATCAACTGTCCTTTGACCATGTACGGCAGCGCCTGCAGATTCACGAAGGACGGCCCGCGGAAATGCACGCGGAGCGGCTTGGGCGAACCATCACTGGCAATGAAGCACCCCAACTCCCCGCGCGGTGACTCCACAGCTACATACGCTTCGCCCGGCGCGGGCGAAAAACCTTCCGTGAAAATCTTGAAATGGTAAATCAGCGCTTCCATTTCCGTCTTCATCTTCTCGCGTTCGGGGGGGATGATTCCGGGAGCCTCAGCTTTGATTGCTCCTTCGTTCGTGATCTTGTCCATGGCCTGGCGCACGATCTTGATGCTCTCCCGCATCTCCGCCACGCGCACCATATATCGCGCGTAGCAATCCGATTCCGTCCGGGTCGGCACGTCAAAATCAAATTCTTCGTAGGAAGAGTAGGGAAATACCTTGCGGTTATCATACGGCACGCCAGCGGCCCGGAGTCCCGGTCCTGACGTGCTCAGGGCGATGAGCGTTTCCGGCCGCAAATACCCAACACCCTTCAACCGGCCCTGCCAGATGCGGTTTTCCGTGAGCAGCGCTTCATATTCGTCGATCCGCGGCGGCATCATGTCTAGGAACCGCTTTACCTGTTCGCGCCAGCCTGCCGGAGGCTGCAAAGCGACACCGCCGATGCGGATAAAACTGGTCATCATGCGCTGTCCGGTAAAGCGCTCAAAGATCTTCAGAATCTCTTCGCGCTCGCGGAAGCAATAAAGCATCACAGACATCGCGCCCATATCCAGCGCGTGAGTGCCCAGCCAGACCAGATGCGACGAAATCCGCTGCAACTCCACCAGCATCACGCGGATATATTGCGCGCGCTTGGGGACTTCCAGTCCCAGAAGCTTTTCGACGGCTAGGCAATAGACAAGGTTGTTTCCCAGTGGATTCAGATAATCCATCCGGTCTGTCAGGGTGATTGCCTGGGAATAGGTCTTGTCCTCGCAGCTTTTTTCGATACCCGTGTGCAGATAACCCAAATCAGGTACAGCAGAAACGACGTTTTCTCCATCCAGCTCCAGCAACACGCGAAGCACTCCGTGCGTCGACGGATGCTGGGGCCCCATGTTGAGGACCATGGTTTGCGCTGCACCGATTGCTGTTTCCACCGTCGTCATGGTTCCACTCGCCCGAGCAGTTTATCTCTTGCCCTCAGTCGGGAAGTCGCGTCGCAGGGGGGCGCCCTCGAACCCTTCGGGTAAAAGGATGCGTCGCAAATCGGGGTGCCCTTCAAAGCGAATCCCGAACAGGTCGAATACTTCGCGTTCCAGCCAGTTCGCCCCGGGCCAAACCGGCACAAGGGAGTCAACAATCGGCTGTTGCCCACTTGCTCTGGTCCGCAACCCCAGTCTCTCTTGGCGCGAAATGGATACGAGTTGATAGTTCAATTCAAAGCGCGGCTCCACGGGGAACCGGTCCACGCACGTTACATCACTCAGCAAATTGAAGCTCAGCGAAGGATTGTCCCGGCATTGCTGCGCCGCGGCGCGCAGGAGTTCGCGGGGCACCACGATAGTTGTTTGTCCCCGGTATTCCACAACTTCGGATACCGCTTGCGCGTTCCACGCGCGAAGCTGTTCGACGGCAACACTAGCGTTGGTGTTGACAAGCGGCGTCACGTTACTGTGATCCTCAAGGGCCCGAGCCGGCGTTACTTCTGCGATTTATGCCAGTCGAGTGCGCCCTTTTTCCAGAGATAGATGTAGCCGACCAGCAGGATGGCCACATAAAACATCATTTCTATGAAGCCGAACCAGCGTGTTTCTACGTTGCGAGCTAAGTCCTTGAAAATGTACGCCCACGGATAAAGAAAGATTGCTTCCACGTCGAACAGAATAAACACCATGGCTACCAGGTAGAACTTCACCGAGAACGGCTCCCGAGCGTCTCCCGTGGGCGTCATCCCGCATTCATACGGCTGTTGCTTTACTTTGCTTGGTCTTCGCCAGCCGATGAACGTGGATACTAGGATTAGCGCGCCTGCAAGAAACGCGGCCACGAGCAGGTGTATCAGTAGAGGAACGTAAGCATGCAGGCCGGAGGAGCTCATAGGTGAAGAGTTATAATAGCGAGTGAGGCCTCACCGGTCAAATGTTCCTAAGATTTAACCGGCCAGGTCCTTGGGAGCGTAGGTCAACTGCAAGGGCTGCCGCCCAACTGGGAGCAAATGAGGATCATGGTTTTCGGCCACAACACGAACCTTAAAGTCGGAGACGTTACGTTTCACGTGCAGACCGAAGATCGCGGTGAATCCCACGCCTTGATCGACACGACCGTCTACTATCGTGGCCGGGTGCTGCATCGCAGGACGAATAATTATTTCGATCTCCTACCCATGAACGAAGACCGTCAACAGGCGCTCAAACTCAGGCTGGAGGATCAGCATCGCTCTGTCATCGAGCAGATTCGCTCTGGCGAGTTGCAGCTAACGATTCCGCATGCCGCGGAGCCCGTAGCCTCGCCCATCAGTTCCGAGCCGGCGGGATTGCCGAGGGAACAAAAGAAGCTCCTTCTGACCTTAACTAACGCCAACTCCTGGCTCTCCGGCAAAAACGCCACCCTGCAGATCGCCTTGCGCGATGAAAAGGAAGAGCCCGTTCCCGGGGCGCAAATCCACGTCGAAGTCGAAGGCAGTGAGAACAGGGCGCCGATCCAATCCCAAACGGGACCAACGGGGCAGGCCCTGATCAAATTCGAAATGCCGCGGATCACTGGGCCGCAGGGTGCGCTTGTGATTCGCGCCGAATCTAACGGATTGACGGGCCATCTCCGGTTTGCGTTACGCGCCAAACCTCGCGTAGCCTAAAGGTGAAGTCCGATGCCAGACGCGATTGTTATTCAGGTGAACGGCGAGAACCGGGAAACCCCGACGGGGAGCACAGTAGCCGATCTGCTCATGCAGTTGGGTTTGAACTCCGGCCGAGTGGCCGTCGAATACAATCTCCGGATTCTCCCGAAGACAAAGTGGGACGACACACGCATCGCCCAGGGGGACCGCTTCGAGATTGTTCAGTTCGTCGGCGGCGGCTAATGTAGCGGCGGCTTTATGCCGTTGACTCTGCTCACTTCGACAGGAGCTTTTTCCAAGGCCGCCAGTAATACTTCGGCCAGCCTTGACGCACTCCCTTTTGATCGTAGGTCGGCACGCCGACATGTACCAAGTCGACCTGTGCCCCGCCGGCCACTTTGCTGAAGTTCAATACGAGGATCGACCAATCCTCTTTCTTCCAGTGGCTGGCGCGCCACAATTGCACAATCTGTTTTCCCGGCGCCAGGAAAAGCATCTTTCCTTCGAGTCGACCACCAAAAGCGCTGAACTTTCCACCTACTTTGCGGCGCAATCTGGCGGGCGCGCCTGTAGACTGGCTGTGTTTCTTCGAGTCCACATACATTTGATATAGAGCTTGAGGAGACGTGCGAAACCGTACGCTTTGCTGGATGGTGGGGGCCATGTTGCCTCCGCGAAAACAATTGCCCGCTAAATGCCCTGAAGCAAGTGGCCCATCTTACTCTTTTTTGTCTGCAGGTATCTCCGCGAGATTTTCGAAATCCTCGGCTGGCATGGGATACGTTCCACGACTTGAACGCCTGCCGATTCAAGCTGCTGGACCTTGTCTGGATTATTCGAAAGCAATCTGATTTTTTTCGCTCCCAGCTGCTTCAGAACTTTCGCCGGGAAATCATATTCTCGCGCATCAGCGGCAAACCCGAGGGAGATGTTTGCCTCCACCGTATCCATCCCACCGTCTTGCAATTCGTAAGCCCGCAACTTGTTCATCAGGCCGATGCCCCGGCCTTCCTGAGGAAGGTAAAGCAGGATTCCGGCAGGCGCTTGGGCAATCTTCTTCAGGGATAGCTCCAACTGCGCGCGGCAATCGCACCGCTGCGAAGTCAGCACATCGCCGGTGAGACATTGTGAATGGACCCGAACCAGTGGCGTTACCCGTCCGCGAATATTCCCTCGCACCAGTGCGACCGCCTCTTCCAGTGGTCCATTGCCTTCGAATCCGAAGATCCGGAAACGGCCGTAGCGCGTCGGGAGTTCCGCCTGCGCGATCAATCGCGCCGCGTCCTTCCTTCTTGAATGGTGCCTCCCCTTGCCGTTTTCATTTGCCATGGTTCTTCTTAAAGTATAGCAGGGAGGGGAATGACCGCCCGGAGCACCTTTGTCAAGAATCGTGCAGCGTTTGCGGGGAATTCTTTACAATAGGACAAGGCTTCCTCCGTGTAACTGCAGCGCGACATAGCGACGATGGAACCAACTTTGTCCATTCGCGAACTACTTTTTACCCTACTGCTGAAAGTCGGCGTCGCTTCCTCCATCGCCGCGCTACTGGCTCGCTGGAACACTTTCCGCCGGGTGCTCTTCACCGAGGAACGGGATGCCGACCAGAAACTGAAGCTGATGCTCTTCCTGGTTCCCGCCCTGATCGTCGGCGTCATTCTCAGGTTGTATCGCCCAGCGGCTTACCAGTTTGCTGATCTTTCGCTCGAAGGCGCCTTCCTGATGGGTTTGCTCGGAGGCCGTGTCGTTGGCCCGATCGGCGGAGCGATCATTACCATTCCGACGCTCATGGCGCACGAGTGGCTCGCCATGCCTGCCGCCGCCACAGCCGGCCTGCTTGGTGGCATCATCCGCCAGCTGATTCCTGATAAGGAAGACCTCTGGAACTTCGGGCCCTTCACCTTTCTGAACATTCCTAAAGCGGTGATGCGCATGCTGCGCAATGCGGAAGTGATGTGGGAGATGTTGCCTCTCCTGACCTGCGTTGGCCTGGAACTGGGCCGCGTGGCGCTGGTCATGGCCACCAAGCCGAAATGGCTGTTCGCCCTCGATGCACAATGGAATTGGAAGCTGTGTCTCGTCGTGCTTGGCACGCTCATGTCCGTCGCCGCACCGCTGAAGATCTGGAACAACACTCGTATCGAAATGAATCTGGAACGCCACCAGCAATTGCTCTTGCGCGCGCGCATGGATGCGCTTTCGAGCCAGATCAATCCGCACTTTTTGTTCAATACGCTCAATACCGTCAGCGCTCTGATTCGCATGGACCCGGACACGGCCCGCGGGGTCGTACTTAAGCTCAGCAATATTCTGCGAAGGCTATTGCGGAAGCACGAGACTTTTGTGCCCCTCCGCGAAGAGCTTTCTTTCATTGACGATTATCTTGATATTGAGGTGGCCCGCTTCGGTGAGGACAATCTCGACATCGTCAAGCAGATCGGCGAAGACACACTGGAAACCTTCATTCCAAGCATGCTGCTCCAGCCCATCGTGGAGAACAGCTTGAAGCACGGCCTGGCGCCGAAGCTGGGCGGCGGACGTATCTTTCTCAGGACCGCCAATCGCGATGGCCGCCTGCACATCGAGATCGAAGATAACGGCGTCGGTATCTCCGAAGAGAAACTGCCCCACGTGTATGTCGAAGGCATCGGACTGAGCAACGTGCGCGAGCGGCTGCGCGTGCTCTACGGCACAGATTTCAATCTGGACATCTCCAGCCACGAAGGGCAGGGTACGAAGATCCGCATTGATGTTCCTCAATTAGTGCCTGTCATTCCCGAAGTCAGCGTTTTCTAATTTCAACCGACCGCGGCGGGAACCATACCTCGGTCACAGATGCGATCGCAAAGAGTAGGCTACCCCCGTTTATCACTTCAACGCCAAGTCCGCCTCACAGAGGAAGGGCAACCCTAGGCCCCAGGTTCCTAGAGCGAACCCGGGGCACCCACAGTGGGCTTCGCGGAGGAAAAGAACAAGGGCCTTGACAAATAGCAAGAATTCCTGTAATTTCGGTTCATACTGAAATGACAGACACTCCCAAATATACACTCACGCCTGTAGCCCAAAAGTTCATTCTTCACTGGGGCGAAATGGGCACCAAATGGGGCATCAACCGCACGGTGGCCCAGGTCCATGCGCTCCTTTTCCTTTCGCCCAAGCCCATTCCGGCTGACGAGATCGCCGAAACCCTCGCGGTGGCGCGCTCCAACGTGAGCACCAGCCTCCGCGAACTGCAGGGTTGGGGCATCGTGCGCGTGGTCCACGTTTTGGGCGACCGCCGCGACCATTTCGAGACCTTCAAAGACGTATGGGAGATCTTTCGCACCGTTTCCGAGGAGCGAAAGCGCCGGGAAATTGACCCCACTTTGCGTGTCCTCGGCGAATGCGTGCAGGAACTGAAGTCCAACGCGCAAGGCGAAGCGTACACACGGGAGCGGCTTGAAAGCATGCTGGAGTTTCTGACCATCATGACCGGCCTGTTTGAGGAAGTGCTGCGCATGCCAGCAGGAACCTTGCAAGGTGTAGGGAAGTTGCGTGGCAAAGTTATTACGCTTCTGGGAAATGAAAAGAAGAAGGCAGTGTGAACGCCGATGATTTCTCTGGCGAGTGAGTACACGGACACAAAAGGGCGGCACGCCAGAGGCTGGTTGTTTTTTGATGCGGAATGTTCCTTCTGCACGCAATTCGCACGGTGGCTCGCTCCCATCCTGCAGCGCCGAGGTATGGGGGTGGCGCCGCTTCAGGATCCGCGTGTTGGCGCGCTACTAGGCTTGACCCGCGAGCAACTCCTGCGTGAACTCCGCTTTCTATTGTCCGATGGCACACAATATGGCGGGGCGGACGCGGTTCTCGCCATTGCTCGCGAGATATGGTGGGCCCGCCCCCTCCTTTGGCTTTCGTTGATCCCCGGAATGATGAATTTGGTGCGCGCGGGCTATCGCTGGACGGCACAGCAAAGAAGCTGTGCCGCAGCCAGTTGCCAGGCAGTGGAAGTTTCCCGCAGATAGACCACAACCGAAACGCCTCCGCAGAGAATGCTAGGTGTGTGTCATGAAGTTACACGAACTCTTGGACTCTCGCGGCAAAGTGGGACGGGCCGGCTACGTCCTGACCGTCATCTTCGCTGTGCTATTGCTTCACAACATTTTCCGGTTGTTGGCCATTGGCTTCTCTTCGGGTCGGCAATGGAGCGCTAGCCTGCTTTTCCCAATCAGTTTCTTATTCGTTCCTCAGGCGATCCCTCCTGATGGAAAACGACCCCTGCCCCTCTTTGCGCTGGTTGCAGTCCCCTTCGTCTGGCTGCTGATCAACATAACAATCAAGCGGCTGCGGGACCTGGAAACGACAGAATGGTATGCGTTCCTGCTGTTTGTCCCGGTTGTGAACGTTCTGTTCTTCCTCGTCCTGTGCCTGCAACCGGGCTGTGAAACCGTGGAAGAAGCGGGGAGCAGAGGAAGAGATTTTCTCGAGAGCGTGCTGCCGACTTCGCCGACCGGCAGCGCGGCGGTGGGCGCACTTGCTGGAGCTGTTACGGCCACGGTCGTCAGTTGGATTACCATCATGGTTTTTGGGAACTATGGCAGCACTTTGTTTCTCGCGCTTCCGTGCTTCATGGGCTACATCGCGGCCTGGCTTCACGGCTACCGGCACCCAAGGAGCCCCGGCGAGTGTTATGTAGTGTCGATGGCCAGCGTTCTTCTGACGGCGGCTTTGATCGTTGGCATCGCGTTTGAAGGAATCATCTGCGTGACGATGGCGATGCCGCTGGCCATCCCCCTTGCGCTGGTTGGCGGGCATCTGGCGTATCTTTCGCAGAGATCGCGTGTTCTTCAACCTCAGCCTACAACAGTATTGGGCCTGCTGTTGGTTCTGCCGCTGCTCATGGGAATTGAGGCGTCGAAGCCGGCGCCCACTCCAAAACATGTCGTGCACAGCACGGTTGATATTTCTGCTCCGCCGCAAGTGGTGTGGCAGAGAGTTATTTCCTTCCCAAAGATCCAAGAGAAGCCGCACTGGATTCTTCGGTTGGGAATGGCTTATCCGATTGAGGCAAAGACCACCGGATCAGGAATGGAAGCGGAGCGGGTGACCACCTTCTCCACGGGCCTTTCCCGCGAGCCGATTCTCGCTTGGGAAGAAGGGAAGCATCTGGCGTTTCGCGTTGCCGAGGAGCCACCGTTGATGAAGGAATCCTCGCCTTACGGCACCATCCAGGTCCGACACCTTGAGGACCATGATTTCCGTCCCGGGCGGGTGGATTTCTATCTGACGGAATTGCCCGGAGGCCGCACCAGGATGGATTGTTGGTCGTCGTATGAGAATCGTATGTGGCCAGGGCAGTATTGGCAGCTTTGGACGGACGAAATCGTTCGGGAGATTCAACTGCGCGTCTTCCGACAGATCAAACGCTTGGCCGAATCCGATGCTCATGCTGGAGATTCAATGAAGCATTCGGCAGAAGTGACTGGAGACCTGAAGCGATGAGCCCTGAAGGCTCTGGCGATGAAACCGTCGTTATCACTGGCGCATTCAGCTACACGGGCAAGTATGCGACGCGCCAATTGCTCGAGCGCGGCTACAAGATTCGCACGCTCACGTTTCATCCAGAGCGCAAGAATGAATTTGGACCGAAAGTGGAAGTCTTTCCCCGCAACTTTGAGGCCCCGGAAAAGTTAGAGCGTTCGCTCCGGGGGGCGTCCTGTCTCATCAATACGTACTGGATTCGGTTTCCACATGGAGAATCGACGTTCGATCTAGCAGTGAAGAACACGATCACACTTATCAATGCAGCCAAGAATGCTGGGGTCAAACGAATGGTTCACGTCAGCATCGCCGACCCCTCACTCGATTCGCCCCTCGATTACTATCGCGGAAAAGCTCAGTTGGAACAGGCGGTGATCAATTCCGGCCTGTCGTACTCCATCCTGCGGCCAACCGTCATCTTCGGGCGGGAAGACATCCTCATCAACAATATCGCCTGGTTTGTGCGCCACGTCCCGATCTTCGGCATTCCCGGTGATGGCCGCTACGGCGTCCGGCCAATCTATGTGGAAGACATGGCTCGATTGATGGTGGATGCGGCGGAGAAGCAATCGAACGAGGTAATAAACGCGGTCGGCCCAGAAACGTTCACCTTCGAGGAACTCGTTCGACTCATCGCCATCCACGTGGGCAAACCGCTCCACGTCGTCCGCATACCGACCCTCTTGGCGTTTCTCTCCACGAAGCTAACGGGTCTACTTGTTCACGACGTCGTTCTGACCTGGCAAGAATATAAGGGGCTGATGAGCAATCTTCTGGCACCGCAAGGCGAAAACACAGGAGAGACTCGTCTCAGCGAATGGCTCTCACAAAACCGCGAGCACGTTGGACGTCGTTATGCTTCGGAAATTGCCCGCCACTATCGATAGTCCGATCAATGCAGTACGAAGGTCACGCGGGGGCGGAGAGACTCACCGGGGCGTCGAGATATTCCAGGACGCGCTCGTAGTAGCGCTCGTACATGGGGATAATGTCGTTGGCACAGAATTTCTTGCGCGCGTCAATGCGAGCCTGGTGCCCCATCTCTCGGCCGCGGTCGGCGCGGGAAAGCAGTTCGATGGCATACATGGCGGCCTGCTTCACGTCACCCGGCTCGACCAGATAGCCATCCACACCATCCTCGACAACCTCGGGCACGCCTCCAGCATTGGTGGCAATTACCGGGACTTCGCAGGCCATAGCTTCCAGCGCGGCCAGACCGAAGGACTCGAGTTGCGACGGCATCAGGAATAGATCCGCCTGCCCCAGTTTTTCCCAGATGCCATTCTGCTTCCCGAGGAAAATGACATCTTTCTCTAAGCCTTTGGTCCTCGCCAGCTCTTCCGCAGGGCCGCGGTCGGGTCCGTCGCCAATCATCACCAGCTTGGCGCGCATCCTTTCTCTCACCAGCGCGAAAATCTCCACCGCGTCCAGAATGCGTTTCACAGGCCGGAAGTTGGAAAGGTGCATCAAGACCGGCTCGCCATCCGGAGCCCACTCGGCCCGCAGTTCGGCATTCGGCTTGCGGCAATAGAGATCGCAGTTAACGAAATTGGGAATCACTTCAATGGGGCGCTTGATGCCAAACTCGTCGACGGTGTGGCGGTACAAGTATCTGGAGATAGAGGTCACGCCGTCGCTCTGTTCGATGGAATAGCGTGTGATCGGCAGGAAGTTCGGGTTGTTGCCCACTAGCGTTATATCCGTGCCGTGCAATGTGGTGATAAAGGGCAAACGTCTTGGCGCGGCCATTTGCCGCGCGAGCAAAGCACTGACCGAGTGAGGGATCGCATAATGCACGTGGAGAATGTCCAGCGATTCCGTTTCGAAGACTTCGAGCATCTTCACGGCAAGGGAAAGCGTATAAGGGGAATGGTCAAAGAGCGGATACTGCACCACGGCGGCCTGATGAAAATGAATCCTGGGGTCGTTTGTCTTCATCCGAATAGGAGGAGCATAGGTGATGAAGTGGACGTCGTGTCCCCTAGCCGCCAATTCCTGCCCTAGCTCCGTTGCCACAACCCCCGAACCACCGTAAGTGGGGTAACCGGTGATGCCAATGCGCATAGCGGACCTCTTTGTTGAAATTGCATGTTTCTGACCTGTCTCCCGGGCTTGCTTGCGGGAGGGCAAAGCCGGATGCTAGAGTCGCGCGAACCGTAGGCTGAACCTTGCCTGCGAATGGTACACCCATTAGACGCAAAGGTGGCGCGGGACGTGACACGCCTCAATGGCAAAGTTGCGATCATAACCGGCGGGGGGACGGGCATAGGCAGGTCCATTGCGCTCGCTATGGGGCGAGAACGGGCGAAGGTCGCTGTTCTGGGGCGCCGGAGAGGGGCCTTGGAGCCGGTTGTCACGGAGCTAACCCAATCCGGTACGGAGGGAATTGCCATCGTTTGCGACGTAACCCGGGGCGAAGAAACACGTCAAGCCGTTCAAGAAACAGAACGCGCATTTGGAAAGGTGAACGTGCTGGTCAATAATGCCGGTATGTTGAGCGTCACAACAGTCGAGAGCATTTCCGAGGAAGATTGGGACCGTGTGATGGACACGAACTTGAAGGGCCCTTTCCTTATGTCTCGTGCGGTCTTGCCCGCCTTTCGACGTGCAGGCGGTGGGGCCATTGTAAACATTGGGTCTGTACTGGGACTGGTCGCCATGAAGGATCGTGCGGCCTACTGTGCCTCAAAGGGCGGTGTGGTGCTCCTGACCAAAGCCATGGCTGTGGACCATGCGCACGAGAATATCCGAGTCAACTGTATCTGCCCAGCGATTGTAGAGACAGACTTCGTTAAAGACTTGTTCTCGCAAAGCGAAGCGGGCAGGAAGGCGCGCGATGCCAGAATCGGGACATTGCCTCTCGGGAGGTTTGGACAACCTCACGACGTCGCCGAACTGGCGGCGTTTCTGGCTTCCGACGAATCCTCCTGGATCACAGGCACGGCCATTCCGGTCGATGGCGGCCTTTCAGCGTATTAAAGGAGTACGCGTTTGATGAGTCGAAAATTGACGAAGGAAGAGAAGCGCGTGACGGAGTTGGTGCGCCGGCGCATGAAGGAGAGCAAGTCCTCGGAGCTATTGGGCTTTGCCGTGGAAAGCGTTCACGATGGGCGGGCCATTTTCCGGCTAGATGTTCGTCCCCGGCACAAGCAGATTCATGGCGTGGTGCATGGCGGCATTTTGGCCGCTCTCGCGGATACTGCCGCTGCCATCGCCGCCTACACGGTGGTGCCCCGCGGGGAGGAACTGGCCACCCTGGAACTCAAAATAAACTACATGGAGCCAGTCCCCGGGGGCAGGGTAAAGGCCGACGCCCGCGTCCTACGCAAAGGCAGAAACTTTATAGTGACGGAATGCGAGATTTACAATGAGTCCGGCGAGATGGCCGCCAAGGCGCTTCTCACCTTTTCCGCTGCCGCAGGCCACCTGCTGCGAAAGTAAGCTTATTCGTCCTGCCCGCCCTCTTCGTCTTCCTTGTGGACGTAGCGGATGTGGCGCTTGAAGACCATCAGGTTTGGCGCGCCTTCCCGGGT
>Ga0187781_10000922_pt1 | contig 21791 bp, 15 predicted proteins | sample 0715_SJ02_MP02_2_FD_132447 | JGI IMG/M metagenome (GOLD analysis project Ga0187781, IMG submission 132447) | Tropical peat soil microbial communities from peatlands in Department of Meta, Colombia - 0715_SJ02_MP02_20_MG | ecosystem: Environmental > Terrestrial > Soil > Wetlands > Peat | place... | reverse complement strand
TGGGTAGCGCGGACCCCCGGCTTTGGGGTCCGCGGTTTTTCTTTGCCGCGAGGCCAAGCCGCGGACCCCGAAAGCGGGGGTCCGCGCTACCCAACTCGCCCCGGGAGGTCGCCCTGCCCTCGCCCCCTTGGGGGAGAGGGTGGCCCGAGGCGGCGTTTTCATCAGCCGTCGCGGGCCGGGTGAGGGGGTCGGTCCGGCGATGATCGGCGTAGGTGGAGGTTCCAACGATGAACAGATTATTCTTTCGCTTGCGGGCGCTCTTTCAGCGCAAGTCGATGGAGACCTCGCTGAACGAGGAAGTCCAGGGCCATCTTCGCATGGCCGCACAGGAGCGCGTCGAGCAGGGTGAGTCCGCCGAGCGGGCGCGAGCCGCTGCCCTGCGCGAATTCGGCAACGTGGGACTCGTGGAAGAGGTCACACGCGAGACGTGGGGATGGGGCTGGATCGAGACTTTCCTGCAAGACTTGCGCTACGGTTTGCGCATGCTGGGAAAGAATCCTGGCTTCACCCTGGTCGCCGTGCTCACGCTCGCCCTCGGCATCGGCGCCAATACCGCCGTATTCAGCCTCGTGGACGCCATTCTCTTGCGACCCCTGCCGTATCGCAATCCCTCCGAACTGGTGGTGGTGTCGGAGACCGTGCCGGAGATGGGAGGCGGTTTCGAACTCGGAATGGCGGCAGGGGAATATCTGGACTATCGCGACCGCAACCGCTCGTTCGCGCAGACCGGAGCGCACGAAGGCGCAGGCTTCAACCTCACCGGCGAAGGAAATCCGCTGCGCGTGAATGCCGCGGCGGTGACCGCTTCGGTATTTCAGCTCCTCGGCGTTCCGCCCCGGTTGGGGCGTGTCTTTACCGCCGAGGAGGAGCGGAACGGAGGCGCGGCGGTAGCCGTGCTCTCCTACTCACTTTGGCAGCGCCACTACGGAGCTGATCCTGGAATTCTGGGCAAGACCATCAAGCTGGATGAAAAACCTTATCTGGTGCTGGGCGTTATGCCGCCTTCATTTCACTTTCCTTCGGACGGCGCTCCGCTCTCTGAGAGGCCCGACCTGTGGGTTCCCGAAGTGTTCGCTCCAGACCGCTTGAAGGATCGCTTAAGGGAATTTGGCGTCGGTTTTATCGGGCGCCTGAAGCCGGGCGTGAGCGAGCAACAGGCCCAAGCGGACGTTACCTCCGTCGCGAACGGATTTATGCAGCAGTTTCCGGACTTCTACTCCAGCCGCATCCGGGTGGTTCCACACGTGCACCCTTTCGCTGCCTATGCCGTGCAAAAAGCCCGGCCGCTGATGATGCTCCTCGTGGCCGCGGTCGCCAGCGTGCTCTTGATCGCCTGCGCCAACGTCGCCAACCTGCTGCTCGCGCGCGGCAGTTACCGCAGCCACGAAATGGCCATTCGCAGCGCCATCGGCGCAGCGCGTCCCCGGCTGCTCCGGCAATGTCTCCTGGAAAGCCTGCTGCTGTCGCTTTTGGGAGCGGGCGCCGGATTCACTTTGGCCATTCTGCTGGTGCGCGGGGTACGCGCCTTCGGTCCGGCGGACGTGCCACGTCTCGATGAAGCTGCGGTTGAACCCGCGGCCCTGTTCTTTACGATTGCGCTCTTGCTTCTAACCACGGTGCTGTTTGGATTTGTACCGGCCTGGCGGCTCTCTCACGTCGCGCCGCACGACTGCCTCAAGGAATCATCCCAGGCGCGCGGAGCGCGTGGAACGGGGCGGCTTCAGAATTTCATCGCCGTGGGTGAACTTGCCGCGACACTGCTTCTCCTGGTCGGAGGCGGTCTGCTGCTCAAGAGCTTCGTGCGAGTCTTGAATGTTCCCCTCGGGTTTCGTCCCCAGGGCGTCTACATCGTGCGCACCCTGTTTGACGAGGCTCGCTATCCCAGCGCCGAAAAACGCGAAGTGGTGCAAAAGGAACTGCTCGATCGCCTCGCGCATCTACCCGGAGTGCAGAGGGTGGCGGCCGCGAGCCACTTGCCGCTCAGCGACAGTCGCCAGATCGGGTTCCGCCTCGAGCACGCCGCGCCTGACGATTTTCACTGGGCGGAAAACTCCCTGGTGACGCCGGGATATTTCTCTGCCATGGGGATTTCTATTCTGCACGGCCGGAACTTCGCGGACCAGCAGGATCGCCCCAACACGCCCCCGGTCGCCATCATTAATGAAACGATGGCGCGCCAGTATTTTCCCGGGCAGGATCCCCTCGGCCAACGGTTTGCCTGGGGTGGCCGCGACCCGTTCACGATTATCGGTATCGCGCGCGACGTGCGCATTTCGGCCCTCGACGCCGATCCGACGCCCATGATCTACTTCTCGATGTTCCAACTGCAGCACCATAGCAGCGAGCGGACTGCTCTGATCCTTCTTACTGACGGCAGCGCCAAGGATAAGGACCTTTTCGCGCGCCTCCAGCAGGAAATCTGGTCGCTCGATCGCGACCTTCCCATTTACAGCTTTTCGTCGCTCGACACGCTGATTTCCGAATCGCTGGCGCAGCGCCGTTTCACCACCCTTCTGACATTGTCGTTCGGTTTGATTGCCTTGGCCCTGGCGCTCATCGGGCTGTTTGGCGTGATGTCGTATCTGGTGGCGCAACAGCAGCGAGAACTCGCCATCCGCATGGCGCTGGGCGCCCACGAGACGGGACTCTGGTGGATGGTCATGAAGCGCGGCGCCGCCCTCGCGGTCGCGGGCTGCGCGCTCGGATTCGCGTTCCTTCCCCTCGCCGCGCGCCTCACTCGCGCCACGCTCTACCAAACCAGCGCCTACGATCCTCTGACCCTGCTTTCGATCCCGGCGCTTTTGTTCGCCGTGGCGCTCCTGGCCAGCTACCTCCCCGCGCGCCGCGCCACCAAAGTCGATCCCCTGGCGGCACTGCGGTACGAATAAAGGACGAAATTCGAAATTCGAAAATCGAAACTCGAAACTCGGCCACACTGCCGCGGGTTTCGAATTTCGGTCGTTATTCGGGCTGGCGCCGAGCGAAGCTCTGCGTTTTGCCGGAGGGCTGAGATCTTTCCCGATTTTCGATTTTCGAATTTCGAGTTTCGAATTTCGGCTTTTCGGTCTTTCCGTCCTCTTGACAGGCTAGAGGAACAGTGTATCCTCATCTTGACCGTCGAGAGGAGTGGCTCATGAAATCCAGCGAGCTCGTCCAAGGCACTCTGGACATGCTCATTTTGAAAACCCTGGCGCTCGAACCCCTGCATGGCTACGGCATTGCCTTGCGCATCGAGCAGATCAGCAAAGGTGTGTTTCGCGTCAATCCAGGCTCGCTTTTTCCCGCCTTCCGTCGCCTCGAGCGGGCGGGCTGGATCAACCCGGAATGGCGCCCCACGGAGAACAACCGCCGCGCCAAGTTCTACTCTCTCACCAGCCTCGGGCGCAAGCAATTGAAGGCCGAGACTGCGGAATGGAGCAGACAACTCGCGGCCATTACTCGAATCATGAGCACCGAGTCGGCCGTTGGTGGTCTGTGATTGATGACTTCTCACGTAGGGAAGTGCTTGCCCTGAATGATCAGACAGCCCTCTCCCCCCCGAGGCGCTTCAACCCTCGCCCCCTTGGGGGAGAGGGTGGTCCGCGACGGCGCACTCATCAGCCGGCGCGGGCCGGGTGAGGGGGCCCTCCGTCCGGCCAGCCGCAAATAAACGGCCCGTGACGGCTGCGCGGGGACGGCAAGCCGTTCCCCTACAAGTTGCCGCGAAGGAGAATTGCCATGTTCCGCATACAAAGCATCGTTGCCGGCTTACGGTCGCTCTACAGAAAGAAACAAGTGGAGCAGGAGATGGACGAAGAGTTGCGGGGTTACGTTGACGCTGCGGCAAAGGACAGAATGCGTTCCGGCATGAGCCCGAAAGACGCGCTACGGGCAGCACGCGTCGAGATGGGCAGCATGGACGCGGTGAAAGAAGAAGTCCGCAGCACAGGCTGGGAATCGAGGCTCGAGACGCTCGGGCAGGACGTGCGTTACGGTTTGCGCCAACTGAAGCGCAATCCCGGATTCACGGCCGTGGTGGTGATTACGCTGGCGCTGGGCATCGGGGCCAACAGCGCCGTCTTCAGCGTGCTCAATGGCCTTTTCCTGCGAGCCCTTCCCGTCCCTGCACCCGAGCGAGTGGTGAGTTTCTCGGACACGAATTTTACCTGGGCGGATTACGTCGCGTACCGGGACCAAGCGAAATCGTTCGCCAGCCTCTCCGCCGACCACGCATTCCCATTCACGGCGAACCTGAATTCAACCCATCCGCCACAGCATATCTATGGAACGTTGGTCACGGGGAATTTCCTCACCACTTTGCAGGTCAAACCGATTTTAGGCCGCGGCTTTCTGCCCGATGAAGATCAGCTTTCCTCGCCCAAACCGGTTGTCATCCTGAGCTATCAGTTTTGGCGCACCCGGTTTGGTGGCGACAATGAGATACTCGGGAAGACCATTCGGCTCAACAACACGGACTGCACCGTCGTAGGAGTGATGCCGAGCGACCTGCGCACAGTGGATATGGGCATGGCTCCCGACCTTTGGGCGCCCATGGCCACGCTGCCGCAACTCGACGTCACGGAGGCCCAATGGCATCCCTTCACCAGCGACGAGCAGGGCTTTTGGATTTTCGGGCGGCTGAAGTCCGGCGCGTCGCGGAGGGAAGCGCAGGCAGAGGTGAACGTCATCCATGACCGGCTCCACCCGGCGGCGGGAAACGAGATGAAGCGCCCCGTTGCCCTCGCCACCGATGGCGTATTTCCCGGAGAGCTCGGCAAAATGTTTTTGGGGGGTTCTGCGGTGGTGATGGCGGTTGCCGGCCTGGTTTTGCTGATTGCCTGTGTCAATATCGCGAATCTGTTGCTGGCGCGCGGAACTTCGCGGCGAAGAGAAATTGCCATTCGCCTGGCGATGGGCGCCGGGCGCGGGCGCGTCATCCGGCAATTGATGATCGGGAACCTCATGCTGGCGTTTCTCGGCGCCGCGGCGGGATTATTCCTGGCGTGGGCCGCCAGCAAAGCGGTCGCCGGGGTGGAGCTTCCGCTCAACTGGCCGATCGTCCTCAACTTCACGCCCGACCTGCGAGTCCTTTGGGTCACCGTGTTAATCGCCGTATTGACCAGCCTCGTGTTCGGGCTCGCGCCCTCGGCTCGCACCACACGAGTGGACCTCAACTCCTCTCTGAGAGATCACGACACCGCCTCTACCGCCTTCGCGACCTCATGGACACGTCAAGCTCTCGTCACGGTCCAGGTGGCCGTCTCGGTCGTGGTGCTGGCCGCCGCCCTGCTTTTCCTGCACAGTCTCTGGAACGGTTTCTCCATCGACCTCGGCTTCCGCCCTGATAAACTTCTTATCGCCACGCTCGACACCACAGCCCAAGGCTACTCGAAGGAACGCAGCGCGATTTTCTTCCGGCAACTCGAAGAGCAGGTATCGGCGCTGCCGGGCGTACGCTCTGCGAGCATCGTGGCGCCGCTTCCCCTGGGCATTTACAGCAGCGGTAGCTCGGTTTCGGTTCCGGGCACGTCCCGCTCGGTCGATGCAAACCGCCACGTGGTTGGGCCGCGCTTTTTCGAGACCATGGGAATTCCCATACTCAAAGGCAGGAGCTTTCGCGATATCCCGGCCTCCTCGCCGCCGGTTGCCATCATTAACCGCGCCTTGGCTGAGCGATTATTTCCCTCGCAGGATCCGATTGGCCAACGCCTGCATTGGTGGAACAAAGAGTACGAGATCGCCGGCGTGGCCGGCGACGCGAAATCAAAGACGATCGGAGAAGCCCTGGTACCTTGCCTCTACCAACTCGCCGCGCAGAACGCGGAAGACCTTGCGAGCTTCTCATCCGTGGGGATCTTCTTGGTGGTGAGGACGGCGGGAGAACCTAAAGCTGTCGCCCCGTTGGTCGAGCGGGAAGTCGCGCGCCTCGACCCCGGCCTGCCGGTCTACGGTGTGGAGACGATGCAGGAACAAGTCGGGAAATCGCTCGTTCTGGCGCGCCTCACCGCATCATTCCTGGGCGTGTTTGGATTCCTGGCGTTGACCCTCGCTGCGGTGGGTTTGTACGGCTTGATGAGCTACAGCGTTGCCGCCCGCACACGCGAGATTGCCATTCGCACGGCTCTCGGCGCATCGGCGGGCAAGACCCTCACCCTGCTTGCCCGGCAAGGTCTCCGCACGGTTGGCGTGGGTCTCGGAATCGGCCTGGCTGCCAGCCTTGGGGTGGGTCGCCTCGTCTCCAGCCTGCTCTACGGAGTCCGCAGCGTCGATCCCGTGACGTTTGTGACCGTGCCTGTCGTGTTGTTGGGTGTGGCCTGCTTGGCCATCTTCGCTCCCGCCCGCCAGGCCTCCAAGGTCGACCCGATGGTGGCACTCCGGCACGAATGATTGTCGATTGACGATTGTCGATGGTCGATTGCACGGCCGTTGGGTAGCGCGGACCGCAGCTTTTGCGGTCCGCGGCCCTTTCCCCTGCAAAAGCCGCGGACCGCAAAACCGGCGGTCCGCGCTACCAGTTAGTCGTGGGAAATTGCTATGTTCCGCATACAAAGCATCATCGCTGGCGCAAAGGCTCTGTTCCGAAAGAAGAAAGTGGAACAGGAGATGGACGAAGAACTGCGCAGCTACGTTCACGCCGCAGCGGAAGACAAGATGCGTTCAGGGATGAGCCCGGAGGAAGCGTTGCGCGCCGCGCGCGTCGAGATGGGCAGCCTGGAAGCAGTGAAGGATGAGATTCGGAGCGCGGGTTGGGAATCGACCCTCGAGACCATCTGGCGAGACTTGCACTTCGGCTTGCGCGTGCTGCGCAGGAATCCTGGTTTCATGGCCGTAGCGGCGTTGACGCTGGCGCTCGGCATTGGCGGCACCGCCGTCGTCTTCAGCCTGCTCGACGCAGTATTGCTGCGGCCCCTGCCTTACCCGCATTCGGAGCGGCTTTTCAGATTGTTTCCCCTCGAGGGCAAGAGAAAAGCCGCCAACGAGGCGGCGTCGTACGTCAACTTCCGTGATTGGCAGCGTCAAACCCGCACGTTCGAATCCCTGGCGGGCTGTGAGTGGGTAGCTCTCAACCTCACGGGTACGACGGAGCCCGAGCGCCTCGAGGGTGCGGCGATCACTCCCGGCTTTTTCGCGACGCTGGGAATTCGGCCTCTTTTGGGTCGAGAATTCGCCCCTGATGACGATGAGCACGTTGCTATCTTGACCGACGGGTTGTGGCGGAGGCGCTTTGGAGCTGATGGCGGAATCGTCGGCCAATCTATCCACCTCGAGGGCCGCACGTATACCGTTCTCGGCGTGTTGCCGCCGCAGGTCCGCTTCCGGCCTTACCCCACCTGGGACGCCCCTTCCGAGGTGTTCGTACCGGTGGTCCCGACCGCGGACCGCAACTGGCATTACCTGCGGTTGGTGGGGCGCCTCGCCCCCGGCGTGAGCGAGCGGCAGGCGCTGGCGGAAATGAACGGCATCGTCACCCGTGTCGCTCAGGCCAACCATGACACCGAGACACAAGGCGTCAAGCTCGAGCCGCTCGAACAATACATCGTTGCGGGTGCTCGCCAGACGGCGCTGCTGCTCTTCGGCGCGGTGGCCTTTGTGCTTCTTATCGCCTGCGCCAACGTGGCGAATCTTCTCTTGTCCCAAGGCGCGGCGCGGGAACGCGAAATGGCTATCCGGACTGCGGTGGGGGCCACCCGCGGGCGAATCCTGCGCCAACTGCTTACGGAAAGCCTGCTGCTTTCGGCGGCCGGGGGCGCGATCGGCGTCACGGTAGCATACTGGGCGATACCCCTGGTGGCAGGCTTGGCGCCGGAGCACGGTAATTTCTCCGCGCGCCTCCAGGATGCCAACCTGCATTTGAATTTGACGGTGGTGGTTTTCGGGGCATGGTTGGCGCTGCTCTCGAGCCTTCTGTTCGGCGTCTTACCAGCTTGCAGAGCCGCCAGGCACGCCCAAAGCTCTCTCGCCAGCGGCCGCACGGGGCGCATGCGGGGAGGTTTGATTGCCCTCGAAGTCGCCTTATCGTTCGTTTTGCTGGTGGGGGGCGGTCTGATGATGAAGAGCTTGATCCGCCTCTTGGACATCGACGTCGGCTTCCCGACAGAACACCTGTTGACGATGGACCTAAGTCTCTCTGAGGCGAAGTATTCCACACCCGAAAAACAGGCGGCCTACTTTGACCAGGCCCTGCAACGTCTCACCGCATTGCCCGCAGTTCTCTCGGTCGGCGCCGTCACGCACCTCCCGTTGACACGCAACGAAACGTGGAACTCATTCGAGATACCGGGACCTCATCCGATCCAGGGCCGCGCAGGCTACCAGACGGTAAGCCCTGATTATTTCCGCACCATGGGAATCGCCCTGCTCAATGGTCGAGGCCTGGGCATTGGCGATTCGGCGAGCGCCCCTCTGGTCGGTGTGATCAACCGCAGCATGGCGAGCAAGTATTGGCCGAACGAAAGCCCCATCGGTAAGACCATCGAAGTCTACCGCATCGTCGTGGAGCGCACCTACGCCGGCACGCACGTGCAGTTCAAGCCCCACTTGCTCGAGATCGTCGGTATCGTGAGCGATATACGGCAACTTGGGCTGGACGCGCCGCCCGACCCTGAACTCTTTATGCCCTACGCGCAATGGCCCTCGAATGAGATGTCGCTGGTTCTGCGCATCGCCTCCGAACCCGCCGCTATAATCCCGCGAGTCGAGAAAGAGATTTGGCGCGTGGACCCCGATCAGCCGGTCACGGAGATCAAGACTATGGATGAATGGGTGGCCAGAGAAGCCGCGGGAAGACGGTTCATCTTGCTATTGCTTGGAGCTTTCGCGTCCATCGCAGCGGTGCTGGCGGCGGTGGGAATCTACGGCGTGGCATCTTACGGGATGCGGCAGCGGACTCACGAAATCGGCGTTCGCATGGCGCTGGGCGCACGAGGACAGCAGATCGTTTGGTTGATTGTCCGGCAGAACGCGGGCTGGCTCCTGACAGGTATCGCCGCAGGCCTCGCCGGTGCCTTCGCCTTGACTCGCCTCCTGGCGGGTTATCTCTACTCCGTCCGCCCTACCGATGCTCCGACCTTCGCGCTCATCGTACTGGCTCAACTGGCCATCGCTGCGCTCGCCAGCTACCTCCCCGCGCGCCGCGCCACCAAAGTCGATCCCATGGTGGCGCTGCGGTACGATTAAACTTGGGGACACGGAAGGGCGGGGCTTCAGCCCCGCCGTCTTGGGAAGGCGGGCCGAAGGGCCTTTAGGCCCTGAAGCCATGACCGCTTCAGGGGCTAAAGCCCCGCAGATTCTGGCCGAAATTAGCGGCGGGGCTAAAGCCCCGCCCTTCCAGCCCCGAGGAAAAACACTCCTGTTAGCGCGACTAGGTACTGGCCGGCAAGATAAGTACCCGATCAACCGCGATGGGCCGCCGCTCGCCCGGTGCACGCCACGCTTCGCTGCAAAGTCCTTGACATGTCCCACCTCTAAATTCTAGGCTACGATGGGGGTTGGTCTAGGTGTCGGGGAGGCTTTGCACACTCGAGGGCCCCGCGAGCCGGGGCCGCTTGCCGGACCGAAGCCCGGCCTTGGAGTGCGGTGACCTTCCGCCCGAGATAGGCTTCGGAACCGGCAAGTTCCGGAAGCAAAGTGGAATCCGGGAGAATTTGAAAACAGTGGGAACGAAGCTAAGAAGTCGTTGAAAACAAAGGAAGACCGTTGAAAAACGAACCGAAAACGAACCGAAAACAGAGCCAGACTGAGTTCGATATTCGCGCGGAGCGCCTTGGAGTTCAGTAGCGCAGACCGCCGATTCTGCGGTCTGCGGCTTGTCGTCAACCGCGGACCGCAGACACGGCGGTCCGCGTTACCAAAATCGGCGGAACAAAGCCGGAATGTATATGAAAACAAAGCACAATGACAAAACGTCGCTGAGCGAGATCTCAATCTTTGACTTTCGGATTTCGATTCTCGCTTTTCGATTTTCCCGTCTCGGCCGGAGTGTGGAGCTTTTCGTAAAGCTGCAACTCTTGCTGGCCACGCGCCTTGTCGCCCGCGCGGAGGTAGGCCTGCGCCAGGCGGTAGTGGGCGTCGGGGTCATCCGGCTTGAGACGGACGGCCGCCTGAAACTCCGCCATCGCGTCGGCATCGCGATGCTGGTCGTGGCACAGGATGCCGAGTTGCAGATGAGTGTCCGCCGAGCCTGGGTCGAGCTCCAGCGATTTCCTGAACAGCGCTTCGACCCGCGCCACATCAGCCCCTTGCTCGCCACCGGCCGGACCTTTCCACAAGACGAGCGCGCCATAATAGTAAGCCAGCGGGTTGGCGGGGTTGGTCTCCATGAACCTCTGCATGCGAATGGCAACCTCGCCGGCCTGCGCGCCGGAAACGTTGTACAGCCTGCCCAGATAGAGATACGGGCGGGGATCGGAAGGGTCAAGGTCCGAAGCGTGGCACAGCGCCTGGATTGCCGCATCATAGGAATTGCGGGCGTAGAGGGCAATGGCGAGTCCAATGGACATCCGTACAGAATTCGGAAAAAGCGCCACGCCCTGCTTGAAAGCCGCGAGGCCAGGTTGGTTGCTATCGGTGACGCGCAGGGCTTCGTTTGCCCAGTCGAAAATGTTCTGCTCGCTCGGCTCCATCTGCGCCGCAAGCTGAAGTTCCTTAACCCCGGAACCCGGGCTCAGCGCCTCGTCGACGCGCCCGAGCAGATTGTGGAGTTGGGCGGCGTCATGACGCCGGATCAGGTCACGGAGGAGAAGTTGCGCCTGGGCGGGGCTGCCGGCGTCAAGGTAGGCCTGGGCCAAGACGCCACCATTCGAGTCATCTCCGGGCCTCACCTCTTGCGCTTTTTCGAGATAGGGTATTGCACCTTTAGTGTTTCCAACAGAAAGATAATACTCTCCGAGTTGATGATTATTATTAAAACTTGCGGGATCACCTCGGAGGGCCTCGCGCAGCCTGCTCTCGACCTCGGCGTTGGGACTTGCCGGCGCTCCGGCCCCGCCCGCGCTCGCGGCAAGGCTCGGGCCCTCCGCCAGCAGTCGTTTCGGGCTTTCGGCCTGGGACGAGTACCCGGCGGCGTCAATCGCGTTGCTGACGCCGCTGGCCTTGAAGGGCGTGTCGTCGTAGTAGCTGGGTTGCTGCGAAACCGGGGGCGCATGGCCAGGTTGCGACCCGCCGGCGACGCTCAGAACTAAGTCAACGGTGGTTGCGTTCGCAACGTGCACCTCGGCGCGCGTCGCAGGCTGGTAACCCCCAGCCTCAGCGACGAGGGTATAAGCGCCGGGCTGGACGGAAGAGAAAGAATAGCGCCCGTTCTGGTCCGCGGTCACAGTTCGCCGAGTGCCATCCGCAGCCACCAGCGCGACCCTCGCGCCGGCAACCGGGACTTTGGAAGGTCCCGTGATCACGCCTGTCAGCGTGCCTTTCTCGACTGCCCCCAGGGCGCCTGCACCCGCCAAGGCTGCGAGCAGCCAGATCCAGAGGGCCGCTCTGAGTTGGGCGCGCATCGTGAACCACGGCAGCACAGCGCGACGTCCAGCGCCGCTAGAGCACTCGAGCCCGCGCGGAGAGCCTCGCGCCCCGAAGTTGTCTGCCCCACCCATAACAGTCCCGGAGTTCACACTTCGTCGAACCCAATTCTAACACCAAGAAGTGCGGCGCGGGCGGCCCTCGTGCCGCCCCTACGACACTGCGGAAAGCCGACGCGATAGTGTCCTAAGGCGCGTTGGCAAATACCGATAATCTCTCAGCTCCGAAGGTATTCTCCCCAGGGCGCAAGAAGCGATCACCGCGGGCCACTTTCTTGGTGAGGGAAGAGACCAAGCTTTCGCGATCGACGGTGCGGTGAAAGGTGGTCTGGAGGCGGGACAACAGTTCCGAGACGTGTAGAGGGGAGCGAGCTTGGGGAGAGGGCAGTCTATCAACGAAGAATGGAGAAACTTCAGGAATGGGGTTATAGGGTGAGGGGTCTGAGGCACACCAGAGGGCTCCGGAAACTCACTTGGCGGCGGGAACGTTTTCCTCGATCCGGCCGAAGCGGCGATGGCGGGAATGGAATTCGAGAACCGCCCGCTCGAGATCGGCGGCGTCAAAGTCCGGCCACATGCGGTCGGTGAAGACAAGTTCGGCGTAGGCGCATTCCCAGAGCATGAAGTCGCTCAGGCGCTGCTCGCCTCCGGTGCGGATGAGCAGATCGAGGTCGGGGACAGGCGCTGGGTCGTGGGCAACGGCGCCCAGAAAGCCCGCAAACTCGGCCGGCGTGTCGGCTGTGCGCTGGGCCAGAAATCGCGCCGCACGGAGAATAGCCTCGCGCGCGGAATAATCAATCGCCAGGCGCAGGTGCAGCCGCGTGCCGTTGAGGGTGGCGGTTTCGGCGGCCGCGATCGCGTCTAGCAGCGAGGGCTGGAGCCGGTCGCGGCGCCCGGTGACACTGGTTCTGATTCCGGCGGCCACGCACTCGGCCAGCGAGGAGCGGAGGAACTCTTCGAAAATGGACATCAGCTTGCGGACCTCATCGGCCGGCCGTTGCCAATTGTCGGAGGAAAAAGAGTGCAGCGTCAGAGTCCCGATTCCCAGGCCGGGGGCTGCCCGGACGACGCGGCGGACGGCGTCCACGCCGGCACGATGTCCTTCGCTGCGAGGCAGGCCGCGGGCCTCCGCCCAACGCCCGCTTCCGTCCATGATGATCGCCGCATGGATGGACTGGCTTGGCTTGCAAGCTATCTCCACCGCCTCGCGCACCGCGACAACTCGAGCTACGGCCGCGCCTGGCGCTAACCTGGATTTCTCACCACGCCCCTGACGGCGGTTGGAAGGGCGGGGCTTCAGCCCCGCCGCTGGAGCAGCTCCCCCGTGGATGGGATTGTCAGCGCCCTGAAGTGGCGGGGCTGAAGCCCCGCCCTTCCAACCGTGGTGAGGAGTCCGGGCTATACGCTTCCGTGCGGCGATAGGGGATGATTCAAAGGACTTTATCATGCAAAGCGCTCGCTCAAAAAATTTACGCCCGCCGCCTAGCGCGGGCGCATGGCTTGGATCAGACCTTCCATATCATCCAAATAACGTTCCAGGGCTCGCTGCCCGGCGGGGGCGAGCCGGTAAACGGTCTTCGGCAGGCGGCCCTCGAAGTATTTTTCGCAGACCACATAGCCGGCTTCCTCGAGGCGGCGGGCGTGCACGCTCAGGTTCCCGTCGGTCGTCTTCAGCAACTTCTTGAGATCGTTGAAGCTGAGCGATTCGTTCACGGCCAGGGCGCTCACCATGCCGAGCCGAATGCGTTCGTGGATCAGGCGGTCGAGTTCGGGCGGGGCGGCCAGCGGCGCCCGGTTCCGTAATTGCCGCGCTCCCTCTACCAGCCGGCTCGCGCCGGCCGCATGGGAGGCCGAATTGGAGTTTTGTCTAGCCACCATACCTCCTCGCAATAATCGTCCCGAAGATGATGTGCAGGCCGCCGAAGCCCGCCGCCATGATCGAGTTGGCCCAGGCGGGCGGGCAAACGAGCGCCGCCACACCGGCAGCCATGAAGCACAGGCCCATGAGCGGGACGACCTTGACGGAGTATGCCCCTCCCGTAACGATGCCCGCGCCATAGAGCAGCAGCCAGACGCCCGGCAGGAGGTCGAACACGCCGGCGCGGCAAATCACCACGCTCAGCACCGCCGCCGCCAGCATGGGGGGAAGCAAGCCGAGCGCAAACTTCCGGCCGGGCCTCGAAAACAACGGCGTCTGCGCTTTGCGCGCCTTCCAGAAGATGGCCGAGGCGCCCACGGCAAAGGCGCACAGGGCCTCGATCCCCCACACCGCGATCCACCAGACCGCCTGGGCGCGCAGCGAGGCCAGCAACGCCGCGCCCAGGGCCGTGATTCCGATCATCACCCCGCCCCATCCCGGAACGGCCGTGAAGGACGCGGCGCTTTCCATGGTTTCGCGGATGAAGCGCAGGTCGTCGATGGCGTGGGAGGGCATGGGCGCCGGCCTGGAGCGTCGAGAGCGAACTGGACCGGCGCAGGTCATAGGGTCTTTATACAGCCAGGCCGGGCGCTTGTCAAGTACTTTGTGCAACAAAGTTGCGGCTCATCCAGGCGCGTGCCTCGACCTCGCCGACCGCCTTCTCGTTGCAAACCCTCGGAGGTATAATGATGGTTATGTCGAAAAAGATCATTCATGTCTCGGACGAGGAGGCCGCAAGGAACTTGGCCTCGCTCCTCGAACGCGTCAACTCGGGGGCGGAAGTTGTGATCGAACGAGATTCACGCCCGGTGGCCATCGTGCGGGCGCCGACAGCGACGCACGGTCGCTTGCTATCCGAATCTATTGCTTTGGCGAAGGCGCACGCAAAGGCTTTGGGCTACGAGCCCGTGATGGATGCCGAATTTGCCGCCGACTTTGAAGACATCATCAACAAACACCGTCAGCCGCTAAGTCCCCCTCCATGGGATTAATCCTGGATTCGAGTTTGCTGATCGCCGGTGAGCGGCGCGCCCAACGCGTTTGGGACATCCTCGAACGGGTACAGGCGGTGCAGAAGGAAGCGGAAGCTGCTCTCTCGGCAGTAACCATTGTTGAGCTGACCCACGGAATCTACCGGGCAAAGTCCGAGGCCGATGCCCAGCGGCGACGGGCCTTCGTAGAGGAATTGTGCCAAGCGGTCCCGGTGCAGCCGCTGACCCTCGAAATCGCTTAGCTTGCCGGGAGAATCGAAGGCGAGCAGGCTGCGAGGGGAGTCGTTATTGCCCTGCCGGACCTCTTAATTGGAGCCACGGCGCTACACCTCGGCTTTGCAGTCGCGACGCTTAACGTTCGTCATTTTCAATTGATTCCTGGCTTGTCCGTCATCCGTCTTTGAGTTCCCATCTTTTGCCCCAGGCCGTCGGCCTGGGCTTTGTTATGCCGCCCCTTCGGGGCTAATAAAATGTCGGCAACGGCCCACTCACATTTAGGACACTACGCGATTTGTCATCAACGCAACTTTAAGACACTACCAGGAAGCAGTGCAGCTTGACTCTAGCCGCGTCCGGCTGTAACCTTCTATTTGAAGTCGCAAGTTAATCTGGTTTCTCGGGTCGACTTAGCAAAGCAATGCCCACACCAACCGAGACCAAGTACGAAGAAATAGTGGACGAGATGGCGGAATCGCTTGCCCGGCACTTAGAGTCTCTGCCGGAGCCGGAACGCAAGACACGGCTCAAGGCGATTGCTGCTTACTCTTTCGATACTCGGAAACCGCGCGCCAAAAATGCGCCTCGTAAGATCGGAACTCATCGCTCCCTAAAGGTATCCCGGCCAAGGAAAGTATCTCTTTGAATCCCTCGTAATCTCCCCTCCGCACCGCCTCGGCAAGTTTTGGCCTGATCTCACGAACCATTTTGCGTGTGATCTCGCTCATCGAAGAAAGCTCCTTACAATCCGCGGGCTGGCGCAAAGTGCGCCTCCGCCATCTCGGGAGTATCATTTCCCGAAGACTGCAGAGCTGCGCTCCGCACCACCCAGGAGATCTCCTCTGTCCTAAAGTGTGCATCATCCTTGTTAATAACGTTATCCACAAACACATGATGCGCTTTATCAATAGTCCTGTCAATGAGAACTTGGTAGTGAGCGTGAAAAACTTGAAAAAATCCAAAAAGTCACAAGCTCTCCGCGCCAGCCACGCACTGGCACGGTATAATCAAGAGCTAATCGTTGTCATTCTTCTGCTGAAAGGACCAAAGGAGAATCCGTCAATGAACCCCACGAATCTCAAACTCCGCAGCCGCGACTGGTTTGGAAAGGACGACCGGTGGGGGCTAGCGCATCGGGCCTGGCTGCGTGCGGAAGGCTTCAGCGAGCGGGTCTTCGAGGGGAAGCCGGTGATCGGCATCTGCAATTCCTGGAGCGAACTGAACAACTGCAACGCGCATTTGCGCCAGGTGGCGGAGGCCGTGAAGCGCGGGGTGTGGGAGGCGGGGGGATTTCCGCTCGAGTTCTGCACCATCTCGCTGGGCGAGATGCTGATGAAGCCCACCACCATGCTCTACCGCAACCTGATGGCGATGGACGTGGAGGAGTGCATTCGGGCCTACCCGCTGGACGGCGTGGTGCTGCTGTGCGGCTGCGACAAGACCACTCCCGCCCAATTGATGGGCGCGGCCAGCGCCGATGTGCCGGCCCTCATGGTTCCCGGCGGACCCATGCTGCGCGGCATGTGGCATGGCACGGAGCTGGGCTCCGGCACGGATGTGCGCCGTTTTTGGGAAGCGGTCCGGGCAGGGCAGTTGAGCGAGGAGGAATGGTGCGAGATCGAAAGCTGCGTTTCGCGCAGCGCCGGGCACTGCACCGTGATGGGAACCGCGTCCACGATGGCCAGCCTCGCCGAAGCCCTGGGCATGACCTTGCCTGGCGCGGCGGATATTCCCGCTGTCGACTCGCGCCGCTACTCGATTGCCGAGCAGAGCGGGCGCCGAATTGTGGATATGGTTCGAGAAGACCTTCGTCCCTCCCAGATCCTCACTCCCGCCGCCTTCGAGAACGCGATCAGTCTGCTGATGGCGCTGGGAGGTTCTACCAATGCCATCATCCATCTGGTGGCTATCGCCGGACGCTTGGGCATCGCTCTGCCCCTTTCGCGATTCGACGAGATCTCGCGAACCGTCCCGGTGGTGGCGAACGTGAAGCCTTCAGGTAAGTTCCTCATGGAGGATTTCAGCTATGCCGGAGGTGTGCCGGCGGCGCTCAAAGAGATCGCGCCCCGCCTTCATCCGGACGCACTCACGGCCACCGGCAAAACGCTAGGGGAAAACATATCCCGTGCCGCGTGTTTCAATCGCGAGGTCATCAAGCCATTCAGCCAGCCACTCTACCCGAAAGGAGGTCTGGTGGTGCTAGGCGGGAATCTTGCTCCCTGCGGTGCCGTCCTTAAGCAATCCGCCTCCTCGCCTCATCTGCTCCAACACAAAGGCCGGGCCGTGGTGTTCGAGAACAACCGCGACCTGCTGGCCCGAATCGACGATCCTCATCTCGAGGTCGATGAGGATTCGATTCTCGTCCTCAAGAATGCCGGCCCCAAGGGCGCCCCGGGCATGCCGGAATGGGGCCACCTGCCCATCCCGGGCAAGCTGCTCAAGGCCGGGGTGAAAGACATGGTGCGGCTCAGCGACGCGCGCATCAGCGGCACGAGCTTTGGCACCATTGTAGTTCATTTGGCGCCCGAGGCGGCGGTGGGCGGCACGCTGGCCATTGTCAAGGATGGCGACGAGATCGAGCTGGACGTGCGTGAAAAGCGGCTGGAATTGTTGCTTCCGGAGGCGGAAATCAAAGCGCGCATGGCCCAATGGACGCCGCCGCGCCCTCATTACGCGCGCGGTTACGGCAAAATCTACCTCGAGCACATTCTCCAGGCGCATCAGGGTTGCGACTTCGACTTCCTGCTTGGCGGCGATCAGGGTGATGATCTCAGTCCACTGCGGAAGTTCCCCAATCCCGCGCTGTGAGAGGACTTGCGAATATCCGGGCCCAGTGTCATTTCGTCCATTGTCATTTCGTCTACTTGACAGCCTACCTTAAGTCGTGTATTAACTTGTTTGCGAAGTAACATCCTTCAGTCCAACATGCTCACATCGCCGCCGATGTGTTAGTTGGGCCAGCGATATGGTCTCTCTTATGTGCCCTCATTGCGGATCGTCGCGAGTCAGCAAATCGCCGAGCGGCCAACACCTGCTGTGTGCCGACTGCCAGCGCGTCATCGTTCAGGACCGAGTCAAGAAGCCCCGCGGTCGACGCATCCAAGGCAGACCTCGTCGCACGCCTCCAGAAGCCCGTCCCGAGGCGGCAAACTGAAGACCCGCGCTTTCTGTACATCGCCGGGATCGGCTTGGGATGTTTTCCCAAGCTGGCGGGCCTCTGCCTGAACAGTTTTGGAACCCTGGGATAACTGGGAGCTGGAGCGGCGGTCTATGACTATCACCTTTGGCTGGCTTGGCCGCTGGCAACCCGGGCGTTGAAGTCTCCTGATTTGCCGCGTGGGATGCTCAGCGACACCCAACGGGATGACTGGAGATGTTTGGCGAGGAAGATGATTTGGCCGACGTGGAGGGCGTAGTGCGCCACCTGGCGGTTGATTGTCTGCATCACGGAGTGGGGCTCTTTGCGAATATAGACGGTGCGGGAAAGGTCCGAGTCTTCGAGCGGCTCGAGCGCACTGAACACGCACTTCCACCCCGATTCCCATAATTCCATCAGCGCGGCGCGCGTGGCCGGCGGCGCCTCGAACTCGCTATCGCGATTCCGGTCGGGCTTCTCGCCGTCCGACGTGAGGAAATCGGTCCACCGCGAGCGCATGTTTCCCGCCAGGTGCTTCACCATGATCGCGATCGAGTTGGACTCCGGGTCGATCGCGGTTTGCAGTTGCTCGTCGCTCACTTGCGCCATGGCTCGCTCTCCCAGTGACTTGTACACTCGGAAAACGGCCAGCGAATCTTCCAGGTAAGAGGTAAGAAATTTGTGCGCCATGCACTGATTATAAGCCCAAAGGCGGCGAATTCTGTCATCCTGAGTTTGACATCGTGATGTCCATACAGTAGCATCAAGATGTGCGAACCACCTTGACCCTCGACGACGATGTGGCGGCCAAGCTGCGCGCCGAAGCGCGCAAGTCCGGCGAGCCCTTCAAACAGGTCGTAAACCGCGTTTTGCGCACCGGCTTGAACGTTCGAGTGAAAGCCGCTGCGCTTCCTCCTTATCGCATCAGGGCGCGGTCCTGGGGTAGTCCGGGCTTCAACTACGACAAGGTTTGGGATCTCCTGGAAGAGGCTGAAGGTCCCTATCACCGATGATTGTCGTCGATGCCAACCTACTCCTCTATGCCCATGATGCCGGTTCGGCTCATCATTCGGCGGCCCGCCGCTGGCTCGAGAACAGCCTTTCCGGTGACGAACCGATAGGGCTGGCATGGGCGGCGGTGCTCGCTTTCTTGCGTGTGGGCACCAACACGCGCCTTCGCAGGGACGCTCCGACCCTCGACGAAGCCATCGCGATCGTCGCCGGCTCGTTTGAACGCCCGACGGTCACTCTCCTCAATCCCAGCGAAAGGCATTGGGAGATTTTGCGCGAGATGATGACCAAAGGCCGAGTCCGCGGCCCGCTGGTTTCGGACGCCCACCTGGCCGCCTTGGCCATCGAGCATGGCGCCGCCCTTGCCACCACCGATCGCGACTTTGCGCGCTTTCCCGGCCTGAAGTTTTTCAATCCGCTTGATACCGACTGACAGCTTTTCAAATTTTGTTTTTCCCTCCTCACTCATATCTCAGCGCCACCATAGGATCGACCTTGGTCGCCCGGCGGGCGGGGATGTAACTGGAAACCAAGGCCACGGCCACCAATAAGACGGATACGGAAACGAACGTCAGCGGGTCAGCGGGGCGGACCGAGAACAGCAGGCTGGCAAGGAATTGCGTGAGGCCCAGGGCCGCCGCAATTCCCAGCGCGATGCCGACGCCTGCCAGCGCCAGCCCCTCGCGCGTCACCATGCGGAGCAGGTCAGCGCGCTCCGCTCCGAGTGCCATGCGAATGCCCAGCTCGCGTGTTCGCTGCGCGACCGAATAGGCGATCACGCCGTAGGTCCCTATCGCGGATAGCAGGAGGGCCAGCGCCGCGAAGACCCCCAGAAGCAAGGCATTCAACCGGCGAGGCGCGGTCGAAGCCTCCACGCGCTCCTCCAAGGTACCCACGCCGTAAAGCGGCTCGTCGGGGACGACATCCCGGACCGCATTGCGCACCGAAGCGATCAGCGACTCCGTTCCGATGCGGCTGCGAATGGCAAAAAACATCCACGGGGGTGAGCCGGACTGGGCACTGGGGAGATAAAGTTCGGGCTTGTCCTGTGCGGTGAGGTCCAGCAACTTCACATCGCCCACGATGCCCACAATCTCGCAGTCGTTGCCGTAGAGCCTGATCCTCCGGCCCAGCGGGTCGCCGGCCGGCCAGTACTTCCGCGCCAAGTCTTGGTTGATGATTATGACGCTAGGTGAGTCCCCGTTGTCCTGGTCGGTGAACTCACGTCCCTTGAGCAGGGGAATCCCCATCGCATTGAAATAACCGGGGCTAATGTCACGGCGGTCGGCCAAGCGGATTTCGCCCGCCGAACGCAGCGGCATCCCCTCGATATCGAACGAGGTACTGGTTTCCGATCCGCTGAACGGAAGGTCGTTCACTCCTCCAACGCTGGCAACGCCGGGGATCGCTTCCAGGCGTTCGATGACGCGCTTGAAGAGTGCGGCGCGTTCGATCCCCTGCGGATATTTCAAATCCGGAAGGGAGAGGCGCGCCGCCAGCACATCCTTGGGATTGAACCCAGGACTAACGCGCCCGAGCAGCCACAGGCTCTTGATGAGCAAACCGGCGCCGGCCAGCAGGACGACGCTGAGCGCAATCTCCGCCACCACCAGCCCGCCTCGCAGTCGCGACCTCACCGCACTCGCTTCCATCACGCCGCCGGTTTCTTTCAGAGCGGAGTTTAGGTCTAGCGAGGAAGAGGCGAACGCGGGAGCAAGTCCAAAGACGGCTCCCGTCAATATGGAAAGTGCCGCCGTGAAAGCAAGCACGCCCACGTCCAACGCGATCCCGTGGGCGCGTGGGATCGCCGCCGTGCGAACAATCGCGCCCATCGCCCAGTGGGCCGCCGCAAGACCGAGAAGCCCGCCGGCCGAAGCGAGCAACGCGCTCTCCGTCACAAGCTGCGTTATCAGACGCCTTCGCGCCGCCCCGAGCGCCGCCCGGACGGCAAACTCCCGGCGCCGCGCGATGCCGCGCGAGAGCAGCAAGTTGGCAACATTGGCACAAGCTATGAGCAAGACCAGTCCTACCGCGCCCCAGAGAACCAGCAGAGCGGTCCGGGTGTTGCCGACGATTTCCTCCAAGAGCGGAACTAGCAGTATGCCGCTCTGGGCGTTAGTATCGGGATACTGCTGGGCGAGGCGCTTCGCAATAGTGTCCATCTCCGATCTGGCCGCCGCGAGCGTTACACCAGGTTTCAGCCGGCCGATTGCGAAAAGACCATGATGGCTACGGCTCAGCCCTTTAAGCTCGAAGCCCGGGGTGATCCAGACATCGGAACCTAAATCGGAGGATGGGAAGTCCGCCCGCATCACTCCAATCACGGTGTAGGATTCGCCATCGAGCGTGATTGCCTTCCCCACAATTTCCGGGTCGCCGTGGAGGTGGTCCTGCCAAGTGGAATAACTTATGATGGCGACGTGCCCGGCTCCCGGGCGATCTTCATGGGCGAGAAAGTCGCGCCCCAACATGGGCCGTATGTTGAGGACTCTAAAAAAATCCGCCGAGACGCGCCGCCCACTGAGGCCGACGGGCAACGGACCGCCCGTAAGGCTGAAGTGCTCGTGCTGATACGCCGCCATGGCTTCAAAATCTTGGCTTTGGCTTTGCCAATCCAGGAAGTTGTACGGCGAAACCACGCCCTGGTCGAGCCCGATGTGAGGATCCTTCTCCCAAATCTGGACCAGCCGGTCCGGATGCGGAAAGGGCAGAGGCGTGAGGAGCACGGCATTAATCACACTGAAGATTGCCGTGTTGGCCCCAATGCCTAGCGCTAGTGTCAGCGCGGCGACGCCCGTGAAGCCGGGATTGCGTCGAAGCTGCCGTAAGCCATAACGGATGTCCTGGCAGAGCTGGTCGATCCACATAAGACTCCATACCTCCCGCGCGTCTTCCTTGACGCGCTCCACATTGCCGAACTTCCGGAGAGCCGTGTAATGCGCTTCCTCGGGCGCCATGCCGCGCTCGAGGTTGTCCTGGGTCTCGCGCTCGATGTAGTCGCGGATGTCCTGGTCGAGGTCCTCCAT
>Ga0187781_10000921_pt1 | contig 21791 bp, 20 predicted proteins | sample 0715_SJ02_MP02_2_FD_132447 | JGI IMG/M metagenome (GOLD analysis project Ga0187781, IMG submission 132447) | Tropical peat soil microbial communities from peatlands in Department of Meta, Colombia - 0715_SJ02_MP02_20_MG | ecosystem: Environmental > Terrestrial > Soil > Wetlands > Peat | place... | reverse complement strand
TGCCGACCGCGCTCGTCACGAACACCCGGGAGAATCCCCGCTCCCGGACCCGTTCCTCTGCGGCCGCGACCAGGCTCCGCCCGAAGCCCCGGTGCTGGTATTCGCTTGGCCGGCCGCTCGCCGTTCCCACCGGCACCTCGCTCCCGACCACCTTGAGCTCGCGAATAACCGGGGCGTCCGGTCCCCCGTCGGTCTCCCCGGAGGGAAACCGGAGCCGTAGGAACCCGGCGATCGTGTCGGTCCCTTCGTCCTCCCAGGCTAGGAACAGCTCGCGACCCCCGGCCGCTTCGTATTCGGCCTCCGTCCGCGCGAATGCCTCGGGGGGAGGGGTCGCCCGGCGCCCGGCTTCGCGGCAGCGCAGGCACCGACACTGCGCCCCTTCCTCCCGGAGCCGGCGGAGGGCCAGCTCCCGCAGGTTGCTCGCGCGAACCCCCGCCGCGATAAGCCGGGCCGGGATGTCCCGCTGGATGCGCTGGACCCGAACCCATGGAGGGAGGAGCCGCTTCATCCGCGCGAGCAGCTCCGTGGCCACCCCGGTGTCGTACGGCACGTAGCGGCCGTCCCGCCAATCGTCGTAGAGCGGTGTCCCGGGCAGGACGAGGGTCGGGTAGACCTTGAGGAGGTCCGGACGGTACGCGGGGTCGTCCCACAGTTTCTCGAAGTCCGCGAGGTCCGACCCCGGGTCCATGCCCGGAAGGCCGAGCATGATGTGATAGCAGACCTTGAGGCCGCGGTCCCGGGCTTCCCGGGTCGCCCGCGCCACGTCCCCGGCCGAGTGGGCCCGGCCGACCGCCTCCAGGACGCGATCGTGGAGGCATTCGACCCCCACCTCGACCCGGGTGACGCCGGCGTCCAGGAGGAACGGGAGCACCCGACCGTCGCACCAGTCCGGACGGGTCTCGACCGTGAGGCCTACGACGCGGTGGGACGCGCGCTCGTTCTGCTTCTGGGCGTCCTCCAGCGTGCGGGAGTCGGTGCCGTTGAGGCCGTCGTAGATGCCCCGCAGGACCTCCTCCTGGTACGACCGGGGGCGGGACGGGAACGTCCCGCCCATGACGATCACCTCGACCTTGGACGTGGGGTGGCCGATCGCCTCCAGGGTGTCGATTCGGTGCCGCGCGATCGCACGGGCGTCCCAGTGGAACTGCGCTCCCCGAAGGGCGGACGGTTCCTCCCCCGTGTAGCTCTGGGGGCTTCCGTTCTCCACCCCGCCGGGACAGTAGGTGCACCGCCCGTGGGGGCAGCGGGCGGGGGCGGTCATGACGGCGACCGTCGCGACCCCGGAGAGGGTGCGCGATGGCTTCCGGCGGATGGCTCCGTCGAAGCGCGCGCGCTCCTCCGGGGGAAGCCCGGCGACCCACTCGACGTTCGAGGGAAGCGGCCGTCCCGGCCCCGAGCGCATCGCCGCGAGCTTCTCGCGGTGGATCTCCTCGGGGGTCGCTCGGGCTACCGACGGCGCCACTCGCGACTCTCCCCCGTGAGCAGGTACGGCGCCTTCTGGAGGTCGGCGACCGTCTTCGAGCCCGTGAGGAACATCGCGACCTTGAGCTCGTGGACGAGGAACTCGAGCTCCTTGCGGGTCGCGAGGTAGTCGGTCGCCGCCGCCCGGAGCATCCCGCCCGCGGTGCCGGCGGCGTTCGCGCCGAGGGCGAGGGCCCGCGCGACATCCAGTCCCGAGCGCACCCCGCCGCTCGCGATCACCGGCAGGCCGAGCGGGACGAGCTCCAGCACCGAGATGGGCGACGGAATCCCCCAGTCCCAGAACGTCTTGCCGACCCGGGCCTCCCGCTCGGCACCCTGCTCCTCGGCCCGGTAGTACTCGACCGCGGCGAACGACGTGCCCCCGGTCCCGCTCACGTCAAACGCCCTCACAGACCTCGACCGAAGCTCCTCCGCGACCTCCCGGGAGATGCCGGCGCCGGTCTCCTTGACGAGCACGGGGAAACGCGCCGCGAGCTCGCCGATCCGCTCGAGGCAACCCTTCGACCGGCGGTCGCCCTCGGGCTGGACCATCTCCTGCAGGAAGTTGAGGTGGATCGCGAGGACGTCCGCGTGGATGAGGTCCATCGCGGCCTTCACGTCCTCGGGCCCGACCACCCGGTCCCCCGGCTTCTGCGGGATGATCTGCGGCGCGCCGATGTTCGCGAACTTGAGCGGCACGGCGTGGTCGGCGACGCACGAGTAGCTCTCGGGGTACTGGCCCTTCAGGATCGCCGCGCGCTCGCTCCCGACTCCCATCGCGACCCCGACCTCGGTCGCGGCGCGGGCGAGGTTGTCGTTGATCTTCGCGGCGTCCGGGAACCCTCCCGTCATTCCCGTGATCACGATCGGGGCCGCGAGCCGGTGGCCAAGCAGTGTCACGGACGGGTCGATCTCGTCGAAATCCACCTCGGGAAGGGCCCGGTGGACGAGTTGGACGTCGTTCCAGTAGCGGTACCGTCCCTCGACATCCTTGCCCAGGACGACCTTGACGTGCTCGGCCTTCCGGTGGCTCAGGTCCAATCCCCCCGGTTCGGACGCATCAGGCGGATCTGGCACGAGCCCAGCTCCCAAAATCCATGCTGCCGCGGATCGCTCGCGAGACCGCTCCATCCGACAGTCCGCTAATAAGTCCTGCGTCAGCGCCCGAGGCCGCGATGGCGAGCATCGCCCGTACCTTTCCCCGGATCCCACCGGTGACGTCGGAGCCTTCGGAGGCACCGCGCAGGGGCGGGACGGCCGCTTCCGTGACCTCTCGGAGAACGGATGGTCGACCCCCCGAGGTCGGCGCGAGGACCCCCTCGACATCGCTCACGAAGACGACCCGCGCGGCCCGGAGCGCCGGAGCGAGGCGGACCGCGATCGTGTCCGCGCTCAGGATGGACGCGCCCCACTCCTCGTCCGGGACGACGTCCCCGAAGGAGACCGGGAGGAAACCTCCCGCGAGGGCCGCGCGGACGGGCTCGGGGTCGAGGTGAGCGAGCTGGCCCGCCCGGTTGCGAGCGTGGGTCGCCATCGGCACCGAGGCCGGAGAGGCTCCTGCCCGCACGAGCTCGCGGAGGACGAAGTGGTGCAGACGACGCACCTCGGAGGCGACCACAGCGGCCCCCCGGATCCGTTCCCTCCCCGAGGTCCCTTCCGCCGGCGGGAGGGCGAGGCCGAATCGCTTCGCTCCCGGGTGGCCGAACGACCCGGCCCCGTGCAGGAGGACCACCGGACGGTCATGGACCTCCGCGATCTCACGGGCCAGCCGCGCGAGGACCTTCGGCCGGACCTTCTCGACCTCGAGCTTCCGCGTGATCACGCTGCCGCCGAGCTTCACTATGACCACGGTCGCCGAGGGCTCGACCGCGCGCGCCATCCGCACCGTCCCGAGGCTACGCCCGGTCCGGACCCGTGCCCCGCGTGAACAGCATGTAGGCACCGAGGGCGAGCGGGATCACCGAGGCAAAATACGGCCACTCGAACGTGACGAGCCAGTAGGCCATGCCGAACAGTCCGGCGCCGCAAAGGACCGCCGAGAGGACGAGGAACGGCACCGACAGCGACCCGGTGGAGGTCGACCCGTGGGTCCGTTCTGTCGAGGTGTACTCCGACATCGTCCGGGCGACAGCAGAGCCCCTTCAAATGGGTTCGGTGAGGAAACCCGACCGATCCGGGCCCATCCGACGCGGATCGACGCCCCCGGACCGCGTTCCGGAGCGCGCGGCTGCAAAAGGTACTTATGGCTCGCGTTCCTCGGACCCGCCGCCCGAGGCCCGGGCAGGCTTCGACGGTGTCACCTGCTAACGAAGACTTGCCGGTCGACGCTCCGGAACCGCTCGACAACAGCCACGCCGCGAATCCGGCGGTCACGCCCGTCAGCGACCGCCACCCGGGCGCGAACAGCGCGGGAGGGCCGGTGCCGGTCCCCGCGTCGTCCGCGCCCGGGAACACTCCGGCGTCCTCGGCCGGGGGCCTCCTCGATGCCATCCTTTCCACGAAGAGCGAGCTGTTCCGCGGCAGCCGCGAGGTGCTGCGCGATTCCTACGTGCCGAGCCGGCTCCCGCACCGGGAACAGCAGATCCAGCAGGTCGGGGAGATCCTCGCGCCGGCGCTGCGCGGCGAGCTCCCGTCGAACCTGCTGATCTACGGGAAGATCGGCACGGGGAAGACCGCGGTCGTCGCCCAGGTCCGCCAGGAGATCCTCCGGCGCACGGACGGCGCCGCGCCGGTCTCCTTCATCACCCTGAACTGTGGCAACATCGACACGCCGTACAGCCTGCTCCAGACGATCGGCAACACGTTCGCGAAGGTCGAATCCGACCGGATACCGACCGGCTGGTCGCTCGACCGGGTACAGTCCGGCATGGTCCGCATGCTGGACGCGAAGGGCGGGATCCTCCTTCTCGTCCTCGACGAGATCGACCGGCTGGTCGCGCGGAGCGGCGACAACGTCCTCTACACCCTCGCGCAGATCAACACCCAGCTCGAGACGGCCCGCCTCGCGATCGTCGGGATCTCGAACGACCTCAAGTTCACGAACCATCTCGATGCCCGGGTCCGCAGCCGCCTCAACGAGGAGAAGATCCTTTTCCCACCCTACGACGCGACCCAGCTCCAGGACATCCTGCGGGACCGGGCGCACGAGGCGTTCCGCGAGGGGGTCGTCGACCCCGGCGTGGTCGAGCGGTGCGCGGCCTACGCCGCCCTCGAGAACGGGGACGCCCGCCGCGCGCTCGCGCTCCTGCGGCTCGCCGCCGAGATGGCCGAGCGGGACCGGGCGAAGCGGATCACGCCCGACCACGTCGTGAAGGCCAAGAACCGACTCGAACAGGACATCATCGTCGACTGCTGCCGGACGCTGCCGCCCCACTGCAAGGTCCTCCTCTATGCGATCTTGCAGTCGTTCGAGCGCCGCCGCAACGGGGTCTTGACCGGCGAGGTGTACGACGGCTACCGGCGCCTCGCGGAACGGCTCGGGCTGCAGCCCCTCCATGCGCGGTCGATCTCGAACTACGTCTCCGAGCTCGAATCGCTCGGGCTCATCCGGGCGACCATCGTCTCCCGCGGCCGCGGGGGACGGACACGGGAGATCCTGGTCGACGTGCCGATCTCCGAAACGATGCCCGCGCTCGAGGAGGACCCCCTCATCGCACCGGTCGGCCGGCCGAAGCCGCGCGGCCAGATGCTGCTCACGAACTTCGATAACCCCGGGCGCACGGGCCCGTTCTAGGCCGCGGACCGATCACGACTCGGCGGCCGGGGCGTCCGAGGCGACGGAGACGTCCGTGCTCACCACCGCTTCCGCCCGAGCGGTCCGGCGGGCGCGCTCCTTCCGGAGCTCGCGGAGCTCGCGGTCGAGGTCGTTGAGCTCGGCGGTGGCGCGGCGCAGGCGAACGCGGGCGATCCGCTCGACCGCGGCGATCTCCCGGTCGAGCTGCTCGTCCGTCGCGCGGTAGGGGCTCATGCGTTCGCCGCCGTGTCGATCTGGGCCTTCTGGAGCTTCGCGGAGAAGTCGACGAACACCGTCTTGATCTCCGTGAACTCCTCGATCGCGACGCTGCCGGCCTCGCGGCCCCCGTTCCCGGTGTTCTTCACGCCCCCGAACGGGAGTTGGACCTCGGCGCCGATCGTAGGGGCATTGATGTACGTGATTCCCGCCTCGAGGTCGTGGATCGCTTGGAACGCGCGGCTCACGTCCCGGGTGTAGATGGACGAGGAGAGGCCGTAGTCGACGTCGTTCGCGACCCGGACCGCCTCGTCGTAGTCGTTCACGCGGATCATCGAGAGGACCGGACCGAAGATCTCCTCCTTCGAGATGCGGGTCCCGTGCTTCGTCTCGAAGATCGTCGGCTCGAGGAAGAAGCCGCGGTCGTAGGCCCCCCCGGTGAGCTTCCCGCCTCCGTAGCGGAGCTTCGCCTCCTTCTTGCCGATCTCGATGTACTCGAGGATCTTCCGTTCCTGGTCGGCCGAGGCGACCGGACCCATCCCGGTCTTCGGGTCGAGGGGATCGCCGACGGGAAACGAACGGAGTCGCTCCGTGAGCATCGCGAAGAGCCGATCGAACACCTTCGTGTGGACGATGAGCCGGCTCGTGGCCGTGCAGCGTTGCCCCGCGGTCCCGAACGCCCCGAAGAGGACACCGTCCAGCACGAGGGGCAGGTCGGCGTCGTCCATGACGATGATCGGGTTCTTGCCGCCGAGCTCGAGGTGGACCATCTTGAGGCCCTGCGCGCCCCGGACGTAGACGTCCCGCCCGGCGTCCACCCCGCCCGTGAACGATACGGTGCGGATCCGCGGGTCGGCGACCAGCGCGTCCCCTACGACGCTTCCCGAGCCCGTGACGAAGTTGAGCACGCCGGACGGCACTCCGCCCGCCGTGTAGAGCTTCACGACCTCCGCGCCGCACCGGGCCGTGCTGGACGCGGGTTTGAAGACGACCGTGTTACCGGTCACGAGCGCCGCCGCGATCTTCCAGTTCGGGATCGCGGTCGGGAAATTCCAGGGCGTGATGCACGCCACGACGCCCTTCGGCTGGCGCACGGTCATGCAGAACTTCGAGCGGAGCTCGGACGGAACGGTTTCGCCCGCGAGGCGACGGCCCTCGCCGGCCATGTACTCGATGAAATCGATCGACTCCTGGACGTCGCCGAGGCCCTCGCTGATGACCTTCCCCATCTCCTGCGTGACGATCCGGCCCAGCTCCGGCTTCGCCTCGCGCATCCTCCGCGCGACCTCGAGCAGGATGTCGCCGCGCTTCGGCGCCGGCGTGTCCCTCCACGCGGGGAACGCGGTCGCGGCGGCCGCGACCGCCTTTTCCACGTCCACCGCGGTCCCGGCGACGAACGACCCGACCGGCGCGCCCGTCGCGGGGTTCACCGTTTGGAACCGCTTCGCCCCGGGCGGCACGACCCACCGTCCGTCGATGAAATGCCCGAACTCCTCGACCTTGACCGACATCGTCCCTCGACCGGCGCGAAGGAGGTCGGGACGGCTAAAAGGATGGCTGGAAGGAGGGTCCCGAGGCGGACCCGACCCCCGCTCCGGACTTCGTCGGCGCGTCGAGGGTTATAACCCGTCCATCGGTCGGTCCGCCGATGGAGCACGTTCTCGAGGCCGAGCTCACGCTCAGCGCCTCGCTGCCGCCGTCCGTCCGGCCGGAGGAGGTCGTTCCGCGCCTCGCGGACGAAGCGATCGCGCGCACCATCGGAAAGCGGGGGGACGGACGGCTCACCTCGTGGACGCTCGACCGCGACCGCCTCACCGTTGTCCTCGAGTCGACGGGGCTGCGTCCGCACCAGGCGCTTCTCGCGTTCGTTCGCCGCCTCAGCGAGGAGCTGGGCCGTTCCGTGAAGGTGGGAGTCCGCTCGTTCGTCGCCCTCCGCTACCGGACCGAGTTCGACCTCGACACGGCACCGAAGCGGGAGGTCAGTCTGCCGATCCCCCACCGGCTCTCGGTCGACGGGACGCGGGCGACCCTCACGCTCGAGCCGCTTTCCGAGCAGGGGCTGCGGGACAACTGGGTCGACCGGACCGTTTCGCTCGTCCAGGAGAAGGTCCGCCGGCAGGCGTACGAGGGGAAGGAGCAGTACTGGAGCCTCCTCACGTCGAGCCCGCCCCGCGAACCGCTCTTCCGAGGCGACCCGACGGAGGAGATGCTCCGACGGAACTGGGTGCGGTCGGGACCGACCAAGGGAAAGTGGTTCCTCGGGCCGACAGCCGCACACCTGCTGCGGACGATGGAGCGCATCGCGCTCGAGGAGGTGCTCCGCCCGCTCGACTTCCAGGAGGTCGTCGCGCCGCACCACGACTCGTTCGAGACGCTGCTCAAGACCGGCCACCTCGAGGGGCTTCCGGGAGAGTTCTACTATGTCTCCGAGCCGAGGACACGCGACCCGGCCGCCTGGGAGCGGTTCACGGACCTCGTCAAGATCACCCGTGAAGTCCCCGAGGAGGAGCTCGCTCGGATGGTCTCGCCACCCTCGGCGGTCTCCTGCTACGCGCAATGCCCGACGATCTACTGGTGGCTCTCCGGTCGCACCCTCGCGACCGAGAGCCTGCCGCTCCGCATCTTCGACCGGGCGGCAGTCTCGAACCGGTACGAGAGCGGCGGCCGCCACGGGCTCGAGCGGGTCGATGAGTTCCACCGCATCGAACCGGTCTTCCTCGGCCCGCCCGAGGCGCTGGTCGCGTTCCGGGAGAAGCTCCTCGACCGGTACTCCCGGGTGTTCAACGACGTCCTCGAGCTCGACTGGCGCACGGCGTGGGTGACGCCGTTCTACATGCAACAGAGCGGTCGGGTCGGGGTCGAGGACGCCCAGGCGAGGGTGAAGGGGACGATCGACTTCGAGGCGTACCTCCCGTACCGCGGTACCCGGGAGGGGTCCGAGTGGCTCGAGTTCCAGAACCTCTCCATCGTCGGGGACAAGTACACGAAGGCGTTCGCGATCAAGGCCCAGAAGGGGGACCTCTGGTCGGGTTGCACGGGGATCGGTTTGGAGCGGTGGCTCACGGCGTTCCTCGCGCAGAAGGGATTCGACCCGGACGCCTGGCCGGCAGAGTTCCGCCGCTACGCTGGGAAGCTGCCCTCGGACGTAGAGTTCCTCTGACCCGGAGCACGGGGGCACCCAAGGGGCTTTGGCGGGGCACTCGCTACGCGCCGCGGGGCAGAGCTCCTTGTCGCGGCAGCGTCTCCTCGACGAGTACGCCGGGACCGCCGGACCGGTGGCCGCCGAGGCTCCTCCCGGGCGCCCCCATCCGCCCGCGCTGCCGGGGATCTGGGAGGTGGCGGACGGCCGGATCGTCCATCCCCTCATCCGGCCCGGCGAGCTCCGGGCGCTACCGTTCCAGCTCGACCTCGCGCGGGTCGGCTTGGAGGAGGACCTTCTGGTCGTCCTCCCGACCGGGCTCGGCAAGACGGTGATCGCGGCGCTGCTCGCCGCCGAGGTGCTCCGCCGGTCCGAAGGGAAGGTGCTCGTGCTCGCCCCCACCCGGCCGCTCGTTCAGCAGCACGCCGACTCGTTCGCCCGGTGGCTCGTTCCGATGCGGGTCGCGCGGTTCACCGGAACCGTCCGTCGGCCGGTCCGCGAAGGGGCATGGGACACCTCGGACATCGTCTTCGCCACCCCCGAGATCGTCGTGAACGACCTCGCGGCGAAGCGATATCGCTTGAGCGAGGCGACCCTCGTGGTGTTCGACGAAGCCCATCACGCGGTCGGAAAGTACGCCTACGTCCCGCTCGCGGCCCAGTACCGCGCGGAGCGGCCGGCCGGGGGCCGCGTGCTCGGCCTTACCGCCTCCCCCGGGGGAAAGGATGAGCGGATCGAGGAGGTCGTCACCCACCTCGGCGTGCAGCGAATCGAGGCGAGGAGCCGGGAGGATGACGGGGTCCGGGAGCACGTGCAGGAGATCGAGGTCGAGTACCGGTGGGTCGACCTGCCCCCCGAGGCCCAGCGGATCCGGGAACTCCTCGAGACCGCCGCCCACACGACGGCGCGGAAGCTGCAACGGATGGGATACCTGCGGAAGAAGCCGATCCGGTCGATCTCCGTGAAGGACCTGATCGCGTTGCGCGCCGAGATCTTCGCGCGACCGGGCCCGATGGTCCGCCGATTCGGACCGTTGTTCCACCAGCTGGTCCTCCTTCACCTCCACCACGCCCAGGAACGCCTCGAGACGCAGGGGTTGGCTCCTTTCGTCCAGTACCTCGACCGGTTGGCGGCGAAGGAGAAGCCCAGCCGGGGCGACCTCGCGGTGTTGAAACTGCCCGAGGTCGCCACCGCGCGGAAGGAGGCCGAGGAGTTCCTTCGGACCTCCCGCGAACCGTCCCACCCCAAGCTGGACGCGCTGGTCGATCTGGTCCGCGAGACGCTCGACCGCCCGCGGGACCATCCCCCCCGGATCCTGGTCTTCGCGCAGTACCGCGATACGATCCAGACGATCCAGTCGACCCTCGAGCTCCAGGGCTGGTCGACCGGGCGGTTCGTGGGCCAGGCGACCCGCGACCCCGAGGACAAGGGGATGAACCAGAAGGACCAGGGACGGATCCTTTCGGCGTTCCGCGAGGGGCGCTTCCCGATCCTGGTCGCGAGCAGCGTCGCGGAGGAAGGGCTGGACGTCCCCGACGTCGACCTGGTCGTGTTCTTCGAGTCGGTCCCGAGCGAGATTCGGGCGATCCAGCGGCGTGGCCGGACGGGTCGCAGCTCCCTCGGCCGGGTCGCGGTCCTCCTGACGCGGGAGACACGGGACGTCCAGTACCAGGCCGCGGAGGTGCGTAGAGAGCAGTCGATGCGCCGGATCGTGCGCCGGCTCTCCCGCGAGGCGAGAAAACGCTCTTCACGACCGTCCGGCGACCCGTCCGCGGAGAAGGCGCCCGGCGGCGCCGCCCCCGTATAAACCTTGGCCGACGCCGTGCGACGTTGCCGCTCGGTCACTGAGGCTAAATAGCCACCCCCGGGTCGAACGGCCCAACCTGGCTATGGGTCCGCTCGCCTGGGTCGACCAGAACCTCGGGCTCGTCACCTTGACGCTCGTCTGCGTCGCGCTGACCTTCTACCTCGTCTACTGCATGATCCATCCCGAGAGGTTCTGACGCAAGAGGTCGATGGCGTTCGAGGTTCAGTCGCTCTGGGATATCCTGGTCGTTCTCGGTCTCGCGCTCGCCATCGCGCCCTGGCTCGGGAGCTACATCGCCCGGGTCTACATGGACCGCCCGGTCTTCGGGGACGCGTTCTTCACCCCGATCGAGAACGCGGTCTACCGCCTCCTCGGGACCTCGCCGCGTCAGCAGATGCGAGCGCGGGAGTACATGTTCGCCCTGATCCTCGTGAACGCGGGGTTGCTCCTCTTCCTGTTCTTCTGGTTCCTCTACCAGTCGCAGACCCCGCTGAACCCCCTCGGCATCCCCAACATGACGTGGGACCTTGCGTTCCACTCCGCTTCGAGCTTCACGACCAACACGAACTTCACGCATTTCACGAACGAGTCGCAGGTGAGCCTCGGCTCGCTCATGATCGCCTGGCCGGTTGCGCTCTTCCTCTCGCCCGCGACCGGGCTCGCGGTCCTCGCCGCGATGGTCCGGGGCTTCGTCCGCAAGGACGGGACGCTCGGGAACTTCTACGTCGACATGACCCGCTCGATGACGCGGCTCCTCCTGCCCCTCTCCGTGATCGGCGCGCTCGTCTTCGTGCTGCTCGGAGTTCCCGAGACGTTCACCGCCTACGTGGTCGCCCATCCGTTGACGGGCGGGACCCAGACGATCTACCTCGGGCCGGTGGCGAGCTACCAGTCGATCTCCCTCCTCGGGTCGAACGGCGGGGGGTTCTACTCGGCGAACATGGCCTCCCCCATCGCGAACCCGTCGGCGCTCTCGAACCTCTGGGGGATCGGGCTCATGCTCGTCTTCCCGTTCAGCGCACCGTTCGCGTTCGCCGAGATCGTCCGGAAGAAGAACGAGGCGTGGCCGTTCGTGGGCACGATCCTCATCATCCTCGCGGTCGCGCTCGCGCTGTTCATCGCGTTCCAGGCCGCGACCAACCCGGCGCTCGCCTCCGTGGTCGGCCTCGGCGCCCAGTCGAACGGTTACCCCGTCGGCCAGGAGACCCGGTTCAGCCTGACCGAGTCGTCCACGTTCCAGGTCGTGAGCGTCTTCTGTAACGTCGGGGCGAACAACCTCCAGATCGGGTCGGTCTCGCCCGTCGCCCAGCTCGTGCTCCTGTTCGGGATGTTCACGCAGAGCACCCCGGGGGGCGTCGGATGCGGTTTCGGGATGCTGCTCCTCTTCGCGATCCTGGGGATCTTCGTCGGGGGCCTCATGGTCGGAAGGACCCCGGAGTACCTCGGGAAGAAGATCACGACGGCCCACGTGAAGTGGGCCGCGATGGCGCTCCTCGTCCACCCGGCGACCATCCTCCTCCCGTTCGTCGTGGCGGTCGCGGGCGGCTTCGTCCCGGTGGACGGCGCGACCATCGGCGCGACCTCCCACAACTTCACCTCCGTCCTCTACGAGTTCACTTCCGAGAGCGCGAACAACGGGAGCGCGCTCTCGACCGCCGCGTTCAACGACCAGACGCTGTTCTTCAACGTCACCGGTGCGATCGTGATGCTCGTCGGCCGCTTCGTGCCGTTCCTCGCGATGCTCATGGTCGCCGACCTGTTCTCCCGCGAGGAGGTCCTGCCGGCGAGCGCCGGAACCCTCCGCACGGCGAGCGGGACGTTCACCATCTACCTCACGCTGTTCCTGATCATCACGACCGGGCTCCTCTTCCTGCCCGTCATGGCGATGGGCCCCCTCGCCCAGATCTTCGGAGGGATGTAGCGTGGCGGCGGAGCTGCGGCTCGAACCGGGGGCGCACGTTTCCGTGCGGAAGGTCCCGCACACGTCGTGGAGACGGGTCCTCGCCGCCTCGTTCCGCGGGTTCGACCCTCGCCGTGAGGTCCACAACCCGGTGATGTTCTGCGTTTACGCGCTGTTCCTGTTCCTGATCGTCCTGACCCTCGTGCCGGCAGCGTTCCCCGACATCGCCCGGAAGTACAACCCGGACTACTACCTCGCCGTCACGATCATCCTCTTCCTCACCCTCTGGTTCGCCCACCTCTCGGACGCGATCGCGGAGGCGCAGGGAAAGGCCCAGGCCGACAGCCTCCGGGAGATCCAGAGCGGGATCCGCGCGCGCCAGGTTCGGCCGGACGGGAACCTCGTCTGGGTCGCGGGAGACCTCCTCCACGTGGGGGATACGGACGAAATCCGGCCCGGCGAGGCGATCCCGATGGATGGCGACGTGATCCAGGGCGCCGCGCTCATCGACGAGTCGATGATGACCGGGGAGTCGGAAGCGGTCACGCGCGAGAGCGGCGGCGACAAGACGAGCGTCCTCGGCGGGACCCGCGTCCTGCAGGGGACGATCCGGGTCCGCGTCACGACCGAGAAGGGGGAGTCGTTCCTCGACCGGATGATCCGCCTCGTCGAGGGCCAGGGACGGGACCGGACGCCGAACGAGCTCGCCCTCGGCGTCCTGCTCTACGCGTTCACGATCGCGCTGTTCAGCGTTGTCGTGACGTTCATCTTCCTCGCGGACTTCACCGACATCATCTACATCGACATCGCGACGATCGTCGCGCTGTTCGTCTGCCTGATGCCGACCACGATCGGCGCGCTCCTCCCGGCGATCGGGATCTCGGGGATCAACCGGGTCGCCCGCTCGAACGTCATCGCGAAGTCGGGCAAGGCGGTCGAGGCCGCGGGCGACCTCGACGTCCTCATCCTCGACAAGACCGGCACGATCACGGTGGGGAACCGTCTCGCGGTCCAGCTCGTCACGGCCCCGGACGTCCCGATGAACGAACTCTTGGACGCGGCGCTCCTCTGCTCGAGCCTGGACGACACCCCCGAGGGCCGCTCGGTCGTCCGCCTCGCGGCGCGCCGCGGGGTCCAGCCGGCCCGGCTCGAGCCCGGCACGTTCAAGATCCTCCCGTTCACGGCCGAGCGCCGGATGAGCGGCATCGTGCTCTCGGACGGACGCGAGGTGTTGAAGGGGTCAATCCAGGCGATCGAGTCGTACGGGGCGATCCTCCCCCTCGAGCTCCGGCGCAAGGCGACCGAGGCGTCGCGCCAGGGGATGACCCCGCTCGCGATCGCGAGCGGGAAGCGGGCGCTCGGCCTCGTCTACCTCAAGGACGTCGTGAAGCCGGGGATCCGGGACCGCCTGCGCGAGCTCAAGACGATGGGGATCCGCACGATCATGTGCACCGGGGACAACCGCCTCACCGCCGCCGCGATCGCGCAGGAGAGCGGGGTGGACGATTTCGTCGCCGAGGCGAAGCCCGAGGCGAAGCTCGTCCTCATCCAGCGGGAGAAGTCCCAGGGGCGCCTGGTCGCGATGACCGGGGACGGGACGAACGACGCGCCGGCGCTCGCGCGCGCCGACGTCGGCCTCGCGATGAACAGCGGGACGAGCGCGGCGAAGGAGGCCGGGAACATGGTCGACCTCGACAGCGACCCGACGAAGCTCATCGAGGTCGTCTCGATCGGGAAGCAGCTCCTCATCACTCGCGGGGGGCTCACGACGTTCTCGATCACGAACGACGTGGCGAAGTACTTCGCGATCATCCCGGCCGTGTTCATCGCCGCGGGGGCCGGGACGCTGCCGGGAATCGCGTTCCTCAACATCCTCGGCCTGAGCAACCCGGACCTCGCGGTGATCTCCGCGCTCGTCTTCAACGCCATCATCATCCCGTTCCTCATCCCCCTCGCGCTCTACGGGGTACCGTTCCGCCCCCGGAGCGCCATCGACCTCCTCCGCCGGAACCTGCTCCTCTACGGGTTCGGGGGCCTCGCGAGCGCGTTCGTCGGGATCAAGCTGATCTACATCCTCCTCGCCTGGATGGAGTCGCTCCCGTGGGTCCAGGCGATGGGGCTCGCCATCGCCCACTTCCTGCCGCTCGGAGGGCTGTGAGCGCGCCGGCGCCCCTCGCCCCACCGGCGGAGAAGCCCGCGTTGCCCCCGCCGCCGGCGCGCCCGCGGCCGGTCCACTCGGGGCTCCGGCACGTGCGCGCGACCGTCCTCTTCCTCGTCCTGTCGATCCTCGTCTCGGGGTTCCTCTATCCGGCGATCGTCACGGGCATCGCCGAGCTCGCCGACCCGGGCGTGGCGAACGGCTCGCTCCTGCGGGACCCGAACGGCACGGTCATCGGTTCGACGCTCATCGCGCAGAACACGAGCGCCCCCTACCTGTTCTGGGAACGGCCGTCCCTCACGGACTACAACACGACCCTCGGCGCCGACACGCCGCCCGGCCCGAGCGACCCGGCGCTCCTCGCGCTCCTCAACGAAACCCTCCAGTACATGCGCCAGTATGGGAACTTCACGGTGAACGCCACCTTGCCGTTCTGGTACGTGGCCCCGTCCGGCTCCGACCTCGACCCGGACCTCGTTCCGCAGGCGGTCCTCGTGCAGGTTCCGCGGGTCTCGGCGAACACCAACCTCTCCATCGCCTTCCTCACCGGGTTCGTGAACGCGCACATCACGAACCCGATTCTCCCCTACGTCGGGGTCCCGTACGTCAACGTGCTGGAGCTCGACATCGCCCTCCTGCCGCTCATCGGGAGGTGAGCATGTACCGTCAGGTCCTCGTCCCGGTCCAGAGCGCCTCCGAGGTCGAACCGATGCTCCGGTTCGCGTCCATGCTCTTGGACGCCGACGGGGAGATCCGCCTCCTCCACGTCATCCCGACCACGACCCTTCCCGAGGTCACGCGGGAGTGGCGGGCTTCCGTGAACATCGTCGTGCCGGCGCACGAGGCCGGGGCCGCGCTCGACGTGCGCGTCGACCCGGAGGTGCGGGCGGCGACGGACGTCCCCGGAGAGATCCTCGAGAGCGCGGAGTCCCACGACGTGGACGCGATCCTGCTCACGCTGCGGGGGGACCGCCGGAGCCCCCGGTTCTTCGTCGGGCACACGGCGACCGGGATCCTCCAGCACGCCCGCTCGGACGTCCTCGTCCTGAACCGCCTCGCGCTCGCGACCCCGAGGATCCCGCGGATCCTCGTCTCGACGTTCCACGAGCAGCCGGCCTCGAAGCCGATGATGCTCGCCGAGGAGCTCGCCGTCCGCAACCCGCCCGCGCCGGTCATCGCGCTCACCCTCGGCCCGCAGGAGGTGGGGGGCGGTGAGGACCGGGAGGAGACGAGCGCGCGCGGCGTGCGGATCGTCCACCGGCAGTCGCTCTTCCCCGAGGCGACCCTCGGACGGCGACGGCGGCTTCCCGACCTGTTGCTCCAGGCGGCCCAGCGGGAGCGCTACGGCCTCCTCCTGGTCGGCGAGGAGGAGCAGGCCGGGACCGCGCTCCTCACCCGCCGGTTCCTCGAGGAGCTGTTCCGGCGCGCCCCGTGCCCAGTCCTCGCCCTTCGGGACTAGGGTGCGTCCGCGATGGGCGACCTCGCGTTCGTCGGTCTCGGCCTCTCGGACGAGCGCGGGCTCTCCGAGCGGGCCCGCGACGTCCTGCGCTCGTGCGAGGTCGTGTTCGCGGAAGAGTACACCGCGGTCGCCCCCGCCGGGACGATCGAGCGGGTCGCGGGACTTCTCGGGAAGCCGGTCGTCCGGCTGGACCGACCGCTGCTCGAGTCCGAGGCGCCGATCCTGGAGGCGCTCCGGGCCCATCGCCGGGTCGCCCTCCTCGTGGTCGGGGACCCGTTCGCCGCGACCACCCACGTCGCCCTCCGCCTCGCGGCGGAGCGGGCCGGCCACTCCTGGAGCTACTGCCCGAACGCGAGCATCCTCACCGCCGCGGCCGGATTCCTCGGCCTGATGCACTACCGGTTCGGCCGGACCGTCTCGCTCCCGCTGCCGTCCGCGGGGTTCGCTCCGACCTCCCCGCTCGAGCACATCGCCGCGAACCGGGAGCGGGACCTCCACACGCTGCTGCTCCTCGACCTGCGGCCGGAAGAGGGGAGTTTCCTCTCCGCCCACGAGGCGCTCGCCATCCTGCGGGAGCGGGACCCCGATGGCCGCTTCGTCCCCGGCCGGGCGGAGGTCGGGGTCGTCGCCCGCGTCGGGCGGGAGGACGCCCAGGCGTGGGTCGGCGAAGTCGCCCGCCTCCGGTCGGTCGATTTCGGCCCCCCGATGCATGCGATCGTCGTGCTGGCCCCGACCCTCCACTTCGAGGAGGAGGCGGCGGTCGCCCGCTACCGGGTCGACCGCGGAACCGGGGCTCCGGGCTCGGACTAGCCCGGCGCGGGCGAACCCTTGGGCGCCGAGGGGGTAAGGGCTTCCGCGAACTGGCGGATACGGAACGGCCGCAGGAGGAGCGCATCCGGCCGTCGGGCCGGGTCGTCGGCGAGGTTCGGGGGCCGCGACGCGGGAGCGACCAGGATCACCCGGATCCCCTGGACGATCGCCCGTGCCTGGGCGACCAGGTTCTCCGAACTTCCCTCCGCGAGGTTCGCGTCCACGACCAGTAGGGTCGGGCGGTGCACGCGGACGAGCTCGACCGCGTGGGACGCCCCCTCCGCCTCCCCGTCCACCCGGAAATGGTGGAGCCGCAGGAGACCCCGCAGGAGGACGCGGGTCTCTTCGTCCCCCGCGACCACAATGGATGTCGCCGCGGAACTGAGATCACCGCTCAAGGCCGTTGTCTTCGGTGCGAACCCGGATCGCACCCCTCGAGTAGCCAAAGTACACCACTTCGCTCTATTTTTGAGTACGCTTAGACCCGTCCGCGGGGAGGGACGCGAGGGGCCCTCCTCCGGCGGTCGCTACGGGGCGGCCGGTGCGCTCTCTCCCCAGTCCGCGACGCCCGCCGCCTGCAGGAGGCGGTCGAGCGCCTCATGGTATCGGTCCGAGGGGGCCCTCAGGAGCTCGCGGGCCCGGTCCCCGAGGGCGATCCCGAACTCCCGCTCGGTCGGGGAGAACTGCCAGGCGTGGGCGTTCTCCCGGCCGAGGGCGAGGAGGAAGGCGAAGGCGAGCCCCCGCTCCTTTCCCTCGGTCGGGAGCGACTGGAGGATCGTCCGTTCTGCGCCCCCCTCGTGGTGCGTGCGGAACTCGCGCGCCACCCGGTCGACCCACTCCGCCTCGCGGGCGAGGCGCGCGTAGCGCGGTAGGGTCCCGAGGAGCTCCTTCTCCTCGCTCGACCGCTCGGCCCGCTTCAACAGTTCGGCGACGCGCCCGGGGGAGGCGCGGGTCTCCTCGACCCAGCGACGCGCTTCCTTCGGGTCGGGGACGATCGACCGCACGATCGCCTCGGCGTGGGCGCTCCACAGCTTCTCGAGCGCGCGGCTCGCGCTCGGTTCGTCCACCTCGAACGGCCCCTGCCAGGAGCCGAGGACCGCCTCGAGCGCCCGGCGTTCGACGCGCGTCGGCCGGAGCGCGTCCAGGAACGGACCGAGGGCGTTCCCGTAGCAGACCCCACCGGCGATGAGCGTCGTCCGGTCGGTCCGGTCGACCCGCGCGGCGACCTCCGCGACGAAGGCGTCCAGGAGCTTGCTGTCGGAAAGCCGACCGAGCTCGTAATCCCGGCGGAGGCCCCGGGAGAGCGGCGGGAGCGACGCGTGGACGCAGTCGGCTCCTCCGTGGCACTCCACGTTCGGTTCGGCCGACACCGGGAACTCCCCCGACGGGTCCGGACCGGCCGCGCCATCCGAGACGGTCGAGAGGAGGTGGCGGTCCCCCTTCGCGCACCGACGACAGACACGGAAAGAGGTGCGGGCCCCCGGCCAGCCGACCTCGAGGTACGGACGGGGCTCGCCGCCCTCGAGATGGGTACATTCGAAGGCGTGGGCGGCCGGATCCTCGATGAGCCGGTACGGAAGCTCGGCGACCTTCTCCGAGCGGAACTCGGCGGGAGGCGCGGGCGACGGGCCGGTGCAGTAGAGGGTCTTGCGGGTCGCGAAGAAGTGGAACCCCTTGCGGGCCCAGTCGAGGTAGCCGAGGAGGAGCCGGCTCGGGTCGTCCGATTGCTGGACCGCCACCTCGGCCTCGCGGTCCGTGCGCGCGAAGGCGGCGTACGAGACCGGACCCGCGGGCAGGTCGAAGCTGACGACCGCGAGCGGCTTCGGGTCGAGGGAGAACTTGAGCAGCCCCGCGTACGCGCGCGCGAGCGGGTCCCCCCAGCGGGAGAGGCGCTCGAGCCGACGGTCGTCGTCCTTCGCTTCCCGAACCTCCTCGAGGTCCGCGCGGCGGCGGTCGAAGCGGTCGGAGGGACAGTCGGCGGTCAGCCGGGGCAGCAGGCCGTCGACCGAGCCGCGCAGCACCTTCGCCCGGGCGATCAGGTCGTGCTCCCGTAGGCCGGAGCCCTTGTGGACGCGCGGCACGCTCAGCCTCGCCCGGGGAGCCGGGGGCCGTACTTATTCCCGGGGGGTCAACGGCGGCACGCCTCGAGGAAATGCCGGAACATCTCCCGGCCCCCTTCCGTGTGCTCGACCTCGGGGTGGAACTGGACCCCCCAGATGGGGAGCGACGGATGGGACATCGCCTGTACCGGACAGGCGACCGAATGGGCGAGCACGCTCCACCCGGGCGGCGCGACCGAGACCTGGTCGTTGTGGCTCGACCAGACCCGGAGCTTGGCGGGGAGGCCGGCGAAGATCGGGTGGTCGGCCCGGTCGACCGTGAGCTCGACCGAACCGAACTCGGGTGCCGCGGCGCGCTCGACCCGGCCGCCGAAGTGGCGTCCGAGGAACTGGTGGCCGACGCAGATAGCGAGGACCGGCACCGCGCCGCGGTCGATCCACTCCCCGACCCGGCCGAGCGGCGCGTCCGAGCCCTAGGCTGAGCGCTCCCCCCGAGAGAACGACCCCGTCCGCGTCCAGCTCCTCGAACGGCGTGGTGTTCGGCACGATCCGCGTCTCGGCGCCGAGGTCGCGGAGGACCCGCCACTCGCGGTGGGTCCACTGGCCGCCGTTGTCGACGACCGGGACCTTCACCGCCGCTCCCCGGGCAGGTCCGGCGGAGAGCGTTCGGCCCCGCCGTCCCCCGCGCGTCCGCGCATCTCGGCGACGTCCCGCTTGATCTCCTGCAGGTCCGAGCGCATCCGGAGCATCTCCTCCTCGAACGGCGTGAAGCCGGTCGGGCTCATGAGCCGCGCCGACACGTAGACCCCGATGAAGATCGCCCCGACCAGCGCGAGCAGGGTCGTGAAGACAATCGCGCTCACGAAGAACAGCGGGTCGGAGAGCGCGTTCGCGACCGGCAGTGTGAACAGGTGGGTGATCTCCGCGAGCTCCACGACGAGCAGGACGAGGATGAGCCCCACCCAGAGGAGGACCGCGACGCGGCTCGCCTTCATGAGGGGCCCCCGGAGCCGGCGTTCGCGAGGAGGATCGCGACCGGGAGCGTGCTGTTGGAGACCGCGGTCGCGCCCGGGACGCCGATCCCCGGGGTCGCCGTGGCGGAGTAGAGGCTCTCCCCCGAGGGGGAAGCGGTGGTGTACACGTAGAAGGCGAGGAGCCCGACGTACCACGTGGCGCCGGAGGGGCTCACGTAGTGGACCGAGATGTTGAGCGCGACCGGGTTCGCTTGCGTCGTGACGATCTCCGAGAGGATGTTGCTGCCGTTGTACCACCGGGTCCAGTTAAGGGAGCCCCACGGAACGAGGTTGGTTCCGGACCAGTTGAACGGGCCCGCGAGCCCGACCCGGACCGCGTCGTACCGGATCGTCTCGCCGAGCGCCCAGACGTAGAAGTGGAAGGTGGCGTTGTACGCGGTGCGGTCGACCACGAGCTCCGCCTGGGTGAGCAGGCCGGGTCCGGGCTGGTGGCTGTTCGAGACCAACACGGGGGTGAAGACGACGAGGGCTACGAGGATGAGGGTGACCCCGACGAGCGGCCAGGGGGCGTAGACCCCGAGGCGGCCGACACGCCGGCGCGGAGGTATCGGGTTCGTCGGACCGTTCACGGTCCCCCCGCCTTCCAGCCTCGGTAGAGCTGGTGGGACACGCCGAGGTGGTCGAGGACCTTCCCCGCGAGGTAATCGGTGACCTCATCGACCGACTTCGGCCGCAGGTAGTAGGCCGGGGAAGCGATCAGGACGACCGCCCCGAGCTCGCTCAGGTTCGTGAGGTGGCGCAGGAACAGGGTCGAGAGGGGGGTCTCGCGGGGGACGAGCACGAGCCGGCGGCGCTCCTTCAGGTGGACCGCGGCGGCGCGAGTGAGCAGGGTGTCGCTCAGACCGAGCGCGATCTTCGCGACCGTGTTGCCCGAGCAGGGAACGACGACCATCCCCGAGGTTCGCACGGAGCCGCTCGCGATGGGAGCGGCGAGGTCCCCGTCCTCGTAGAAGTCGGTGGCCCACGGGCGCAGCGCCTCCGGGTCCACGCCGCACTCCTCCTTCAGGACCGTCCGGGCCCCGGCGGAGACGACCAGCGAGACCGGCCGGCCCGCATCGTGGAGCGCCCGCAGCACGCGTAGCGCAAGGGGCGCTCCGCTCGCGCCCGACACGCCCACGACCACGGGTGGCTCGTCGCTCACGCAGGCTCCCCCTCGTTAAGAGGCTTGAACGACTTCGCCGTTAAGACGGTTCGCGGGGCGCAAGCGTTGACGCATCGAGCAGCGATTGTCGGTGCCGGGCACACCCGGTTCGGTGCGCTCGACGCGGGGCCCCGCACGCTCTTGCGGACGGCGGTCGAGGCGGCTTTCGGCAGCGTCGACAAAGGCGCCCGAGGTCGGGACGTCGGGGAGGCGTTCCTCGCGACCCTCGGCTTCGGAGGCCACCAGATCGGCAACTCCGCCGCCGTCCTCGCGGAGGAGGCCGGGATCGTCGGCGTCCCCGTGACCCGGGTCGAGAACGCGTGCGCGTCGGGGGGCTTTGCGCTCCGCTCGGCGGTCGGCGCGCTCGCGGGCGGGGCCCGTTCGCTCGTCCTCGTGGTCGGTCTCGAGAAGATGACGGACGTCTCGAACGCGCGGCGACGTTATTGGCTCGGGGTGTCGGGCGATACGGAGTGGGAGCGGCTCGCCGGCCTCACGTTCGCCGGCGTCTACGGTCTCATCGCCTCCCGGTACTTCGCCGAGCACGGCGATGCCTCGGAGGCGCTGGCCGAGGTCGCGGTGAAGAACCACGAGAACGGCGCCCTCAACCCGAACGCGCACTTCCAGAAGCGGGTCTCCCGCGAGCAGGTCCGCGCGGCCCCGCGGGTCGCCGACCCGCTCGGGCTCTACGATTGCTGTCCGGTGAGCGACGGGGCGGTCGCGCTCCTCCTCGCGGCGCCCGACGAGGCGCGGAAGTTCACGGACACTCCGGTGTACGTGGACGGCACCGGCGCCGGCACCGACTCTCTCGCGGTCCAGGAGCGGGCTTGGCTCACGCGTTTCCGCGCGACCCAGCGGGCAGCCCACGAGGCGTTC
>Ga0187781_10000920_pt1 | contig 21794 bp, 20 predicted proteins | sample 0715_SJ02_MP02_2_FD_132447 | JGI IMG/M metagenome (GOLD analysis project Ga0187781, IMG submission 132447) | Tropical peat soil microbial communities from peatlands in Department of Meta, Colombia - 0715_SJ02_MP02_20_MG | ecosystem: Environmental > Terrestrial > Soil > Wetlands > Peat | place... | reverse complement strand
CGATCATCCGCGACCTCACCGACATCGCCGTGAAGCAAACGCGCGAAGCGCAAATGCGCGCGGTGCGCGCGGCCGCCGCGGACGCGGCCGAGGAGCGGCTGCTCGATGTGCTGCTTACGCCATCGGACGTTAGTGGCGGGCGTGAAACCTCCGAATCGTTGCAGTCCACCCGCCAGCGCTTGCGCAAGCGCCTGCGCGAGGGACAGCTCGATGAGAAGGAAATCGAGATTGATGTGGTCGTCCCAACCCCGCAAATGGAAGTGCTCGCGCCGCCGGGCATGCAGGAGCTCTCGCAACAGATCCAAGGTTTATTTCAGAACCTCGGGACCGCACGTCGGCGCCCGCGAAAGACGACGGTGCGCGAGGCGCTGCGAACCCTGACCGACGAAGAAGCCGCGAAGCTGCTCAACGAAGAAGAAATACGCCTGAAAGCAATCGAGATGGTGCAGTCCAACGGCATCGTCTTTATTGATGAAATTGACAAAATCGCGAACCGATCCGAGGTGCAGGGTGCCGACGTCTCACGCCAAGGGGTGCAGCGCGACTTGCTGCCGCTGGTCGAAGGCACGGCGGTGAACACGAAATTTGGCATGGTGCACACCGACCATATCTTGTTTATCGCGAGCGGGGCATTTCACTTTGCCAAACCCTCTGACCTGATGCCCGAGTTGCAGGGGCGCTTTCCGATTCGCGTCGAGCTTGACGCGCTAAGCACCGAGGACTTTGAGCGCATCTTGACGCAGACCGATGCGTGCCTGACGCGCCAGTATCAGGCGCTGATGGCCACTGACGACGTCGCGCTCGAGTTCACGCCCGACGGCGTAACGCGCCTTGCGCAGATCGCCTGTACCGTTAACGAGCGCACCGAGAACATCGGGGCGCGACGGCTGCATACGGTAATGGAGAAGCTGCTCGAAGAGATCGCCTTTGATGCCGGCACGCGCAGTGCCGTGCGAATCGTCATTGATGCGGCCTATGTCGACGCTCGGCTGGGCGATCTTGCAACAGACGATGATCTTGCTCGCTACATCTTGTAGCCCCGTGCGCTTCGCTGCGCCCATGCCGATCGAGCGGCGGCCGTTGATTCGCTTTAGGTCGCCAGCATGACGCGGGGTCTGAAAACGCGGCAAAAGTTGATGTTTCGCACCGACGGCCTGCGGCCGCGCAATCCGCTTGCCGTGGTTGCGCGCAAGCGCGCCGCGGGCGTTCACCAAAAATCCTCCGGTGCGCTGCGTCAACAAGCCAAGCGTCGCCTGCGTCGGCTCATCGAATCGCAGTGAACGGTGATAGAGTGCGCCTTTTTTCGAGCCCGACGGGTTCAAACCCGACGACGTCACCTGCGATGGACCGTGCGACGATTCCCCCAGAACTGAAGGCCGCAATCCTTTCCGAAGCGTTGCCGTACATTCAGCGTTTTCATGGCCGCACGATCGTCGTTAAATATGGCGGCAACGCCATGGTTGACAAGAGCCTAAAGGAGAGCTTCGCGCGCGACGTTGTTTTGCTCAAGCTCGTCGGAATGAAGCCGGTGGTCGTCCATGGCGGCGGTCCCCAGATCGACGATGCCCTTGGCCGGGTAGGAAAAAAGTCAGAATTCGTGCACGGCCTGCGCGTAACGGATGCAGAAACGATGGAAATCGTCGAATGGGTGCTGGCGGGCCAGGTGCAGCAGGAACTGGTCATGCTGATCAACCAATTCGGCGGTCAGGCGGTAGGTTTGACCGGCAAGGACGGTGATCTGCTGCGGGCGCGCCGGATGCAGGTCGCCGATCCGCAGGCGCCGGGGACGTTGCACGACATCGGTCAGGTCGGGGAGATCGAGTCGGTGAATCCCGCCGTGGTAAAGACTTTGCAAAATGACGCCTTCGTTCCCGTGATCTCCCCGATCGGGGTCGGGGCCGACGGCCTGTCCTACAACATCAATGCCGATATCGTCGCCGGCCGGATCGCCGAGACACTGGCCGCGGAAAAACTCATCCTTCTGACCAACACACCGGGGGTGCTCGACAAAGCCGGACGCCTGATCACCGGACTGACCGCACAGCGCATTGATGAATTGTTCGCCGATGGCACGATCTCCGGTGGCATGCTGCCCAAGATCTCCTCGGCGATCGATGCGGCCCGCAACGGGGTCAACTCGGTGCACATCATCGACGGGCGCGTCGACCATTGCCTGCTGCTGGAGATCCTGACCGACAAGGGCGTGGGCACGATGATCCGGCGCAATTGAATTTGCCGCAGATCAGCCGGGAGCAAGACGCGCGGCCGAACCGCAGCGGCCTGGTCTGGTTTTTTGACCTGGACAACACGCTGCACGATGCCTCGCACGCGATGTTTCGCGCGATCGACACTCGAATGACCGACTTCGTGCAGCGCAACCTGCAGCTTGACCGGGATGCCGCGGACGCGCTTCGCCGCACGTACTGGCAGCGCTATGGCGCAACGCTGCTGGGCCTGATTCGTCACCATGGGGTTGATCCCGTGCGATTTTTGCGAGAGACCCACGACATTGATGTGACGTCGCTGCTGCGCGCCGAACGGGGCTTGGAGCACTTGGCCCGTAGACTCGCGGGCCGCAAGGTGCTGTTGACCAATGCGCCGCTGGCCTACGCCGGGCGCGTTCTGCGCGGAATCGGCTGGCACCGGTACATCGGCAGTTGTTATGCGGTTGAACAAATGCGGGTGCATGGACAACTGCGGCCCAAACCCGCCCTGTCTATGCTGCGCGCGATGCTGGTGCGCGAAAAGCTGTCGGGACGTTTTGCAGGTGCCCGCGCGGTACTGGTGGACGATAACGCGGCCAACCTCAAGGCGGCGCGCACGGCGGGTTTTGCAACGATCCTGGTAGCGCGCCACGTTAAAGACCGCCCGCGGCGCCTTGCAGGCGGCTCCTACGTAATGGGCCGTATTCGCTCAGTAAAGCAGCTTCCCGCCCTGGCGCCACGGCTGCGGCGCTCGCGGCGCTGATCGACGGTCATCTGCCCCCGCTACCATAAGCCGCCAACCAACTGGGAGTCCACTATGTCCGCCAAGCCTCCGGGAGTCGTGCGCCGAACATTGGGTGCCTTCTTGCGCACGGTAGATCTCGTGCGACGGGTCGTGGTCAATCTGATCTTCCTCGTGCTCGTGGCGCTGATCGCCGTGGTTTGGTTCGCTGGGGAGGCAAAAACCAAACTGCTGGAGGGCACTGCCCTGGTAATCGATATCAAGGGCGATATCGTGGAACAGTTCACCGGTAGCGCGCGCGAAGCCGAATTTGCCGAGGCGTTGGGGCAGGAGCCGCGCGAGACGCAGTTGCGCGATCTGGTGGCCGTGATCGACGCCGCTGGCAAGGACCCCAAGATCGCGCGCATCGTCTTGCTGCTCGACGACATGGGCTCGGCGGGCATGGCCAAGCTGCGCGAGATTGCAGCGGCGATCGAGCGCTTTAAAGCCAGCGGCAAGCAAGTGATCGCGTGGGGCGCAATCATGGAGCAGCGCCAGTACTTTTTGGCCGCGCACGCCTCGGAAGTGTACTTGCATCCGTTCGGAATGGTCGTCCTAACCGGCTTTGGCGGCTACCGCAGCTACTTTCATGATGCGCTGGAGCATCTCGGTATATCGGTTCACGTGTATCGCGTGGGCAAGTACAAAAGCGCCGTCGAACCTTTCACCAGTAACGGCCCCTCCAAGGAAGCGTCCGAGGCCGAGGCCTTTTATTTGAACGACGAGTGGTCCGGCTTTACGGGCGAGATCGAGGCCTTGCGCCATCTGCCCGCCGGCGCTGTCGGTATACAGATCGCCCAAGCGCCGGAGCGGCTCGCCGCCGTGGGCGGCAGCCTCGCGCAACTTGCGCTGGAGGAAAAACTAGTCGATGGCCTGAAGACTCGCGACGAGCTGCGCGCACTCGTGCTGCAGCGGGGCAAGCCCGATGCCGAACACAAGACATTCCGCCAGATTTCTTTTGCCGATTACCGCTCGAATATCGCCGAAAGCGGCGACCGCAACCGGCAGGTCGGCATCGTCGTGGCCGAGGGCCTGATTTCCGACGGCAGCGAACCGCAAGGCGCAATCGGTGGCCGCTCCACCTCGGAACTCATTCACAAGGCTCGCGAGGATTCCAGCGTCAAGGCGCTTGTGTTGCGGGTGGACTCGCGCGGGGGCAGCCCCTTTGGCTCCGAGCTCATCCGCCGAGAGCTGGAACTTACCCGTGCCGCGGGCAAACCCGTCGTAGTGTCCATGAGCGATGTGGCGGCTTCCGGTGGTTACTGGATTTCTACGGCGGCCGATCGGGTCATCGCCGATCCGGCGACGATCACGGGCTCCATTGGTGTGTTTGGTGCCTTTCCCACGGCCGAGCGCACAATGGACAAGCTCGGGATCCACACCGGTGGGGTGACAACTGCCTGGCCGGCTGGTGCGACCGATTTACGGCGTCCTGTCGACAGTCGGCTGGGGTCCGTCATTCAAAGTACGGTCGAACACATTTACCGCCAGTTCCTCGCCCATGTTTCCGAGGCGCGCCAAATCACACCCGAAAAAGTTGATGAAATTGCACAGGGCCGAGTTTGGACCGGCAAGCAAGCGCGCGAGCGTGGCTTGGTCGATGATCTGGGCGGTTTGCGCGCTGCGGTAGAGCGGGCGGCATCCCTGGCGAAGCTGGAGGAGGGCTACCGTACGACCTACATCGAAACCGAACCAAAGGGTTGGAGCCAATTTCTGCCCTCGCTGCCCGGAGTGGCGCTGCGCTGGGCCTTGGCCCAGGAGGCGGGTTTGGCCGTTCCGTTCGACGGTGCAGTTCGGGCGGCCTCGGAGCAAGTGCAAAAAGATCTGTCCTGGCTGTTGGCAAAGACGCCAGGAACGGGCTCCGTCCTTACGCACTGCCTCTGCCGGGTTCCATAACGGCCAAGCCCGGCGTCCCGGGGTCGGTTGGCGGCCCTGGAGGCGCGCGCTGCGAACAACTGCAGGCAATCGGCGTCTTGCCGTGTAAGTAACTCCCCACGTTTTTCGTGTTTCCGGTAGATTCTTGCCCTCACCCTGGCGCAGTTCACATGCAAACCGGCGTTAGCAAAGACTCGAACCTAGAAGGTGGAAAGCTTCGTCGCCGGCCGGGCGCGCGCAAGCTGCAGATATTGCAGACGCTTGCGGCCATGCTCGAGGATCCGCGCGCCGAAAAGATCACCACAGCGGCTCTTGCAGCCCGCCTTGAAGTTTCCGAAGCAGCCCTGTATCGGCATTTTGCGAGCAAGGCGCAAATGTTCGAGGGGCTGATTGAGTTCATTGAAACCACAGTCTTTAGCCTCATCAACGACATTGCGAACAAGGAGAGCTCGGGTCGCCAGCAGGTGTGCAAGACGATTCAGATGCTGCTGGAGTTTGCCCAGACCAACCGCGGCATGACGAGGGTGCTGACCGGCGACGCCCTGGTTAACGAGAACGAGCGCTTGCAAGAGCGCATGAACCAGCTCTTCGACCGCATCGAGGCCTCCATCAAGCAGGCGTTTCGCGTCGCTGTCACCCAGACCGAGCTGCCCGCCGAATTTGACACCGCTGCCCGCGCTTCCATGGTAATGGCGTACGTCCTTGGCCGCTGGCATCGATACTCCAAGAGCGGTTTTCGCAAATCACCCGTGGAAGCGCTCGAGCAGCATCTGGTCGCACTCCTGGCCTAGCAAATCAACGATTCGGTGGTGATTTCGCCTGCCCCGGGGCGCGGCGCTTGCGGCCTTGCCAAGGCGCGCGACCACGGGTTGGCATTGGGTCCCCGGCCCTTTAGCGTGCGCACACGGCGCAGCGAGGGTCGCGTCGAAACTGCAGTCGGTGAAACTGCATTTCTAGGCCGTCGAAACTTAACAGGCGTCCGCTTGCCGGCTCGCCAAATCCACACAGCAATTTAATTGCCTCGCCGGCTTGGAGAGCTCCGATCACTCCGACCAGGGGCGCAAACACGCCGGTCGTGGCGCAGCTATCGTCCTGGCCCGTAGCGTCGGGAAATAAACACGCGTAGCACGGCGTATCGGGATGGCGGAAATCAAAAACGGCGAGCTGGCCCGCAAAAACACTGGCCGATGCCGATACGAGGGGAATGCGTGCGTTCAGGCAGGCGCGGTTTACGGCATAGCGCGTCGCGCGATTGTCCGAGCAGTCAAGCACCACATCGATTCGGCCAAGCAGCGATGCCAGATTTTGTGCCGTGACGCGCTCGGTATGCGTCTCGATGCGCACCAGCGGGTTAAGCGCCTGCAGGGTAATAGCCGCCGATTCCGCTTTGGGCTGCCCGATCCGCTGGGTCGTGTGCAGCAACTGGCGTTGAAGGTTGGTCAGGTCGACTCGGTCGTCGTCAAAAAGAACGAGCTCGCCGACGCCGGCGGCAACAAGGTACATCGCCGCGGGAGATCCCAGGCCACCGGCGCCAACTTGGAGCACGCGCGCTTGAGCGATACGCTCTTGGCCCTCCACGCCGATCTCATTAAGAAGCAGGTGCCGCGAATAGCGCAATAGCGACTGGTCGTCCATAAGCGGGTTGCTTTGCGTAGGCACGTCTACCGAAAGGCGCCGCAGTGTTGCATCCCTAGCGGGCTAGGCGCGTAGCGCCCATAAGGCGAAGCCCCGCGGCTTGGATAGTCGGCAAGCGGCGAAAGCCGTTCAAGACCGCACGCAGCTCGAGCAAGTGGAGCAAGGCTTGCGTTGCAAGGAACCGGCCCCGCAAAGCTGGGCCTCTTAACGGAATCTGCTTGCATAGTGCGTCTCACGAACCTTTGGGGGCAGTGGGTATCAAAGTGTACCTAGCTCGTGCAATACACGGGCAAGTTCGCGGGGTTTAAGGTGGCCAACGGCCGTGGGTGCGCGACGTTTTAGCTGAGAGAAGTAGTAGCGCACGGCATCGACCGACAGTCCCATCCGTTGAGCGATCTGCCGATCAACGGTGCCGCGCAGGCCGGCACGCAGCACGTCGCGCTCGCGAGCCGTAAAGCGCATCGACAGCAGCTCGGACGTATAGGGCCGGTAGCGCAGCTCCAGCGCAGTAGCCAGACATTGAGCGGCGTAAAAAAGCGCGAAGACACCACTGTCGGGGGGACGGTGGGTAAAAAATGCGAACAGCGCGCCGCGCGATAGCCATCCGCGCGCAGGTACGACCGCGAGATGTCGGCTGCCATGCGCGGCGGCGCGCAACAGCCACGCCTCGATGACGTCGGCGTGGCGCGTGTGCTGCTGGATCCACGTGCAATGCTCCTCAATCGTGCCGGTAAGCGGCCGCCAGTCTTGCGCGGCGCGCGCGAGCAGCGGATCTCGCTCAAAGATCAGGGCCGCGTACACGCGTTGCAGGTCGGCCGACAACGTGCCGTGCATCCGCGGTGCGATCGCGTCTAAGCCCGCACATCCATGGTCGATGAGCACACACAGGCACCGCTCTATCCGGGCGATCTGCCGCAGCCGCTCACCGATCTCGGCATTTAATCGCACGGCGGGGATCGCGCGCAGTGGAGACATCGACTCGTCGATGTGAAGACGTAGGGCGTAGCCCGGTTCGGGACGCTTCGGGCCGCTTGCTCGCAGCAAAGGGCGGGCAAATGTCGGATCGCTCAGCGCGGTGAGCGCTGCCGGTGTTGTGGCCGAGGCGACGCGGGGCACTGGCATGAGAATCTCCCCTTGTTGGTGCGATTTCGAGATGGCATCGGCGACCGGGGCTGCCCGATTGCGACGCCGACCAAACGTGGGGCAGAGTTTCGCTGCTTGGCCACAGCGGCGGCATTGCTCCATCGCGCGACGCGCGAAGCCGCTTGCCGACACAGCCGCTTGTTCGGAGGGCTACCTCGTTTGTGCCGGATCTGTCGTACTTACGATTACCGTGTCCCGGCGCTTGCAAAAACCCGATTCGTTAGGCAGCGCACCGCCGACGGGTCAGTGGGTTTGCTGAAGTCGCTTCATCATCGCTTCGCGTTCCGGAAAGCGGGTGCAGTCGATTACGCCCACCTCCACGTCGCCAAGGCGCTGCGTGCGCGGATCCAAGCGCAAAGCGCCACGCGCCGCCTTCAGACGCAAGTCTTTGCCGTCCTCGCGCCAGCGGGCTCCGCGAACCACATACCCAGGGTCATCCGTCGGACCAGTGCATTGCACGCTAAGCGAATCTCCCGGTGTTTCGTCGGGGTAGACGCGCTCATCGACCACCTCAAAGCGTAGTCGCGCGGCCCGCGCATTGACCACTTCGACAATCTGCCGGCGCAATAACCAAACGCGTGCGCCGGTACCACATGCGGCAATCCAAATTTCCAGGTCGGTTCCGCGCACGTTGGTTCGCCAGGCCGGGTCTACCTGGCACTCGGGCGGCAATTGCAATCCAGTGGCCGGTTCGCTGTAAATCGGTCGACCGAGAAACGAATCGGCGGGCTGCGCCCGCGCGCCTGCCGCTAGGATCCCGAAGCCAAAAAGCAGACATGCAAAGTAGATCCGGCTCGCTGCCACACGCAAAACACTTTGGTGCATAAGATTCTGGACCATCAAAGAAAGCATCGCCCCGCTCGCAGTTGGCTAGTTGGACCAAGCTTGCCGGTGAGCCCGCATCTTACCCAAGCGCGCGCGTTTGCGATCCGCATCGGTCTTAGGAAAACGACAAATGGATCACTCGATGCACCGCCATGCGGATATCAGCGAAAAAAAACAAACTCGGCAGAAAATGGCACCCGAAGCACTTGGTTGAGTTGTCCCGGATCACAGCTTGGCGGCGGCATGCCGCCAACCGTATTGATCCGCTGCACGTAGGTGATGCCCTCCAGGGCGCCTTCACCAAATTCGCTTGTCTTCAGAAGCAGCCAGGGCAGCGAATCGCCGCTTGGCGAAGGCACATGGTCGATGATGTCGCCGACGAGGCGGCTACCATCGACGTGCTCGAACGACAGGTTAACGCCGTGACGCATGACCAGTTGACCCTGAGCATCGCGCAACTCGGCCTCGGGCAGGCGGTAGGTCCAGCGCAGGCCCGCGGGCTGTGATTCGCAGCGGAATACTTGTGCTCCCCGAGCCTCAAGGCGAAGAACCTCGACACCGGTGGGCGGGGAGCGTAGCGGACGTTGGGACATCGAATGCAGTGCGCCGCTCACGGCGCCGGAGCGCAATTCGGTGCTTGGTGCAGGCGGTGCAGGTGCCGCGGACGGTGGCTGCTGTGCACAGCCCCAAAGCGCCCATGCAGATGGTGCCAGAAAACGCATGCCGAATCGAAGGATGCAGCGTCCGAGTCGCTTGGCAATCATCATCGGTGCGCCTGCGCCCTGGCAAGTCGTCTAAAGAGCGCCGCCGCTTGCTGCCAACCCGGCCGTGCTGGGATGGCGTGAGAAAAAGCGCCGAGCGATGAGAAAGGCAATCGCTTCGAGCATTGCGGCAAGGAAAAACGGCGCGCCCACCCAAACATCATCTCTTGGCAGATGGGTTACCTGTCCCAAAACAAAAGTGCCCAGTATCGGCGCGACGACCGTAATGACGCTGTTTAAGGACGTAAGTGTTGCCATGGTACGGCCCTGTTCGCGCGGATCGGCAGCCTTGGACACAATGCCTTGCAAGGCAGTTGTTGCTCCATAAGCCAGAAAGTTGGCGACGATCAGCGCATACAGCATCCAACCGTGCGTAGCCAGTCCATAGCCGGCATAAGCGAGCGCCCCAGAAAAAAGGCCCGCGGCAACGAGCTTGCGCTCGCCCATCGACTTCAGCAGGGCCCGCAGCAAGCCTCCCTGCACGATGATCACGACAAGGCCCACGACAAATAGGGAAATGCCGTTCTCGCGCGGTCCCCAGCCGAATCGAAAGCCCGTAAATAGGACCCAAACCGCACGCAACGTAAATTCGGCCATGCTCGCTGCCGCTACCGCGAATACGAGCAGCCCTACACCTTGCAGACGCCCGAGGCCGGCAAGCGAGGAAAACGGATTTAACCGCTCTACGGCAATCGGATTGCGCCGCTCGGCAGGCAAGGATTCGGGCAGTACGAGCAAGCCATAGAGCCAGTTGATTGCGCACATCCCGGCGGCCGCGAAAAACGGCAAACGCAGATCGATCTGCCCCAGCAGGCCACCAAACATGGGTCCCAGGACAAAGCCCAAGCCGAACATCGCGCCGAGCTTGCCCAAAGCCGGCGTGCGCTTCTCCACCGAGGTAATGTCCGCGACGTAGGCCTGCGCCACCGCGATGTTGGCCGAGAGCGCGCCACCAAGGAGTCGCACCGCGACCAGGACCGCCAGTGAGTGGGTAAGAGCGGTTACCAGGAACGTGACGCCGAGTCCGCCAATACCAAGCAGCAACACCGGCCGACGGCCAAATCGATCGGAGATGGCGCCCAGCAACGGTGCGCACAAGAACTGCGCCAGACCGAAGGTGACCGTCAATACGCCGTACCAGTACGCCTGGGTGTCGCGGCCCTGCGTAAACTCGCCCACCAAGATCGGTAGCACCGGGATGATCAGCCCGATGCCGATCACGTCCAATAGCGCGGTCAACATGATGAACGGGATGGCAGCTGGGCGCTTCATCGACGGGCTCTGTGTTTTGCAATCTGGCGAACGAATATTGCGAAATGCTCTTAGAACGGGCCCGATGCCAGCCACCGCTCGATTTGCGGCAATCGATCGTTGCCCCAAAACGGCTCGCCGTCGACAAATATGAAGGGTGCTCCAAAAACGCCACGCGCCATCGATTCATCAACGGCCGCCTTCAGGCCATCCTTGATCTGCGGCCGCGTCGTGGCCTCGAGAACCGCCTGTGCGTCGGCTCCGCAGCGCTCGAGCACTTGGCGCAAGGGTTCGCTTTGCGAAATGTCCCGTCCTTGAACGAAGTACGCCCGGAACGTTGCGTGGACAAATGCCGCGACCAAATCGGGGCGCTGCTGCTGCAGCACGAGACAAGCGCGTGCCGCCTGCACCGTGGCGATGGGAAAGGGTTCCGGCATGCGAAAGTCGATATTGACAAACCGGGCGCTGCGCGCAAAGTCGCGCCGACTGTACTCGCCCTTGATGGGAATATCCGTAAGAGGCCGCTGCCCCGAAACCCGAAATACCGCTCCCAACAGCGTTGGTTTGAACTGTACCGCGCGGCCATAGCGTGCCGCCAACGGCTCAATTTGCTCGCTAGCCAGATAGGAGTAGGGCGAACTGAAATCGAAATAAAACTCGATCGGTGTGGGCATGCCGGGCCTTTCTGGGTCGGGATATTAGCTTGGCTGCGCGGTCGCAGGCGCCTGCCACGGCTGTCCCGTGCCATCGGGCCGTATTTGCCCAAAGTGAATGCGAGTTTCAAACTCCATTGCGACCATCCCGTCGCGCTCGGTGGCGAGGAACAACTCGCGCAAGCTTTGCATCATGGGCCGATAGCGTGAATCGCTGGATGCCGGTGCGTAGGACGCTGAATTCAGGCGGTCGGCAAGCGAGTCAAAATCCAGCGGCGTGTCGTGGGTGACACTGATGGTTTGCCATTGGTTGTTGCCGAAAAACTGCTCGATTCGATCTGCTCGTTCGTGGCGGCGCTGCACTTCCAGATAGTCGGTGCCATAACGCACCAGCAACTCCTCGTAGCCACGCGCAAATTCCGATCCCTGGGTGCGCCGGTCGTTCCAAAGCAGTGCCGCCAACGGCGGCTGCCGCAATATGCGTAGCGCCTCTGCGCGCGTCGCCTTAACGTCAAACCAATGAAATGCTTGGGCAGCGATAACCAGGTCCGCGCAAGCCGCATCCAGCGAGGTTGCTTCGGCGCGCCCATTAACGAGCGTGAACCGTGGTTGTTGCTCGCGTAATCGCGCAGCATGCTGACGCATAGCCTCGTTGGGCTCAACGCCGATAACCCGGCACCCTGCCCGCAAAAATGCCTCGCTCGACAGTCCTGTTCCGCAGCCGAGGTCGACGATTGTCGCGCCGTCGGTCAAAGCAAGCGCGTGAACAAGCGCGGCGACCGCCGCATCGGGGTAGCCCGGACGTGCTCGGGCATACGCGCCTGCGCGCGCGCTAAAGCGCTGCGTCGGATCGTCGCCAAAGGTCACCGACACGGGCCGTCCTCCCCGTCTTTGGAAACCCGCCCGCGCTACTCCACGCTTTTGGCTGGCGGGCGGATGATGATCACTCCAGTGAGAATTCCCCCGATCAAGGCAGCAGCCAGCATTGGCCCGCCGCCCACAATCCCAGCGGCAAGCAGCGTGTGTCCGAAACACTGCCCGAACTGCTTGGGGGGACACCACACCATCGTTGCGAGCAGCGAAAAAGACAGCCAGGTCATCAAGGCGATCAAGATGCCGCGTGAAACGGACTCACTTAGTCGCTTGATCTTGCGGCGCGCGTCTTGGTATAGCAGCAATGCAAAAAACATTGCAAATAGTGCCGGCACCGCAACGAATATCCACCGGTTGATGCCGGCATCATCGGCCAGCGCGCGCATGAGAAACTCGACACCGGCCGCGGCAAGCAGGCCGCAGGCGCCAAACACCACGCTAGCAAGCACGGCAGGAGAAATCATGGGAATCCCCTTGCCGGCACGTCAGAAGCTGCCTGGCGCCGCAACTTGCCGGCGAGCGAAAACCGCTACCATTCGAGCTGTTCTCCGTTGTAGTTCAGAAATCGGCCGTTGTGCGAACGATTGGCCGCTGCAATGACGCGGCGCATCGACGCGACGCTCTGCTCCACCGACAGATCGGCGCCCTTGCCGCCCATGTCGGTGCGAACCCAGCCCGGATGCAAGGCCATGCACACAACCCCACGGCTGCCCAGTTCGATGCTCGCTGACTTCAAGACGCTATTGAGCGCGGCCTTGCTTGCGCGGTATAGCCAGGAGTAAGCACTTGTCGTGTTTCCAATCGAGCCCATCTTGCTTGAGATTACGGCAAGCTTGCCATGGCTCGAGGCGAGCCGATCGGCCAGTATCGGGATGAGCTGCATCGCGGCAAGTACGTTGGTGCGCATGACGGTGTCAAAGTCCGCTTGGTCCGGGGCGCTGATGTGCTCAAAGCGTGGTCCCGCGACGCCCGCTACGATGATTGCCAAGTCGAGCGATTCCTTGGCCAGCGCCTGATCCAACGCCGCAGCGTAGCCACCTTGCAGTAAATCCAGTGCAACGGTGCGCGCACAAAACGCACCGAGCGCGGCGCCGTCGCTTTGCTTTCGGTACGTGGCGATGACCCGATCGTCGTCGGCCGCGTACTGGCGCGCAAGCTCCCGGCCGATACCTCGCGAAGCACCCACGATCAGACAGGTGGACACGAACGTTCCTTACAGCAACTCGAGCGCAAGGGCAGTGGCCTCGCCGCCACCAATGCAAAGCGCGGCCACTCCCCGGCGCAGGCCGCGTCGTCGCAATGCGCCGATCAAAGTGACAACAATTCGTGCTCCGCTGGCACCGATCGGGTGGCCGAGCGCGCAGGCGCCGCCGTGCACGTTGACCCTCTCATGAGCAAGACGGTACTCGTGCATTGCTGCCATCGTTACTGCTGCGAAGGCCTCATTGATTTCCCAAAGATCGACATCCTCGGCGCGCCAGCCCGTCTTGGCGAGCACCTTGGCAATTGCGCCAATGGGCGCGGTCGTAAACCAGCTTGGGTCCTGCGAATGCAGCGCGTGCGCGCGGATTCGGGCGAGCGGTCGCGCGCCCAGGCGCGCTGCACCGGACTCGCGCGCAAGAAGCAGCGCAGCGGCGCCATCGGAGATCGGCGAAGAACTGGCAGCGGTGATGGTCCCGTCTTTTTTGAAGGCAGGTTTAAGCTGAGCAACCTTCTCCGGGCGAGCCCGAAATGGCTGCTCGTCCTTGGTAATTAGTGTCTGCTGCGACTTGCCCTCTACTGCAACCGGGGTGATCTCCCACTCAAAGCTGCCGTCTTGGTTCGCACGCACCGCCCGCTCGGTCGAGGCGATGGCAAATCGGTCCTGGTCGGCGCGCGAAAAACCGAACTTGGCGACGCAATCTTCGGCAAATACCCCCATTGCCTTGCCCCGTTCATAAGCGTCCTCGAGCCCGTCAAGGGCCATGTGGTCATAGAGCATGCCGTGGCCGTAGCGGTAGCCTTGTCTTGCCTTAGGAACCAGATAGGGGGCGTTGGTCATGCTTTCCATGCCGCCGGCTGCTACCAGCTGGGCGGAGCCCGCCAGCAGCATGTCGTGCGCAAACATCATCGCTCGCATACCGCTGCCGCACATCTTAGACAAGGTCACTGCGCCGGCCGACATGGGTAGGCCCGCGCCCAGTGCAGCCTGGCGCGCCGGGGCCTGTCCCTGGCCGGCTAAAAGACAGTTGCCCAGCAGAACCTCGTCGACCTTCTCGCCCGCGACGCCCGAGCGCTGGAGTGCAGCGCGCACCGCGACGGCCCCCAGTTGATGAGCTTGCAGTGTGCTAAATGCGCCCATCATGCTGCCGATCGGTGTGCGTGCGGCCGATACGATTACGACCGGGTCTTCCGTTGCTTGTGCCATCCTTACCTACTCCGGGCAACTCCCGACGCTAGCGCTCGGGGCCAAAAGCGAATTATGCGCGGTTTGGGGCGCACCGAACGCGCCGGCCGCACGGCAGCGGCGCTCCTGTGGGCGGCAGTACGGCACATCATTGCGAAGCCGGCGCAGCGGTGCTGTCACGGCGCGGTGTCCAAGCCTGCGCGCGAACACCAAAGCGGCGCTCCTGCGGATAGGGAAAAACATCTTCCATGATGCCGGCGCGTATGCGCTGCTGGCGCTTTTGCCAGAACTGGGGTGTCAACAAATCGGCGTGGTGGCGCAAGAACGCCGCACGTATGCGTACGTCGCCCAAAAGGAACGGAGCAAACTGCTCTGGGAAGACATCGTGCGGTTCGACGCTGTACCAGGGTTCGGCCGACATCTCTGCTTCCTCGTTGGGTGCTGGCGGAACAGCCCGGAAGTGGCAATCGACCATGTATTCGATCTCGTCATAGTCGTAAAAGACCACCCGGTTCAGGCGCGTTACTCCGAAGTTCTTAAACAGCATATCTCCGGGGAAGATGTTGGCGGCCGCAAGATCCTTGATGGCATTGCCGTATTCGCAAATCGCCCGATCGACCTCAACATCGGTAGCGTGTTGCAAATAGATATTAAGCGGCGTCATGCGCCGTTCGATATAGACATGCCGCAGCAGCACGCACTCCTGGTCGACCTCAACCACACTTGGGCAGTATTGCAGCAGTTCGCGGATGAGTTCGGAAGAAAAGCGCTGGCGCGGCAGCGTTACTTCGGAGTATTCCCAAGTATCGGCCATACGCCCCACGCGGTCGTGCAGCTTCACTAGCCGGTACTTGGCCATCACCTGCTTGCGATCGGTCTCCTTTGGTCGCGCGATAACGTCCCGGATGACCTTAAACACATAGGGATAAGAGGGCAGCGTGAAGACCGTCATGACCAGGCCCTTGATCCCGGGCGCAATGACAAAACGATCCGTCGAGTGGCGCAAGTGATGCAAAAAGTCGCGGTAAAAGAGTGTTTTCCCCTGCTTTTGCAGGCCGATCATCGTGTACAGCTCAGAGACGGCCTTGTGCGGCAAGATGGACTTTACGAAGTCCACGTATGCCGATGGCGCTTCCATGTCAACGAGGAAGTATGCCCGCGTAAAGGAAAACAGGGTCGCGATGAGGTCGGCCGAGAAAAGGACCGTGTCGACGTAGATACGGCCGTGATCGTCACGCAGAAACGGTACCGCGATTGGCGTGGTGCGCGTTCCGTTGATAAAGCGCCCGATCAGGTAGGCACCCTTGTTGCGGAAAAACAGGTTCGACAGCACCTGGATCTGGCAATCTGGATCGATGTGAAAAGGCCGCACCAGCGCGTTGGGCGCCCCGCCGGCGCGATGGGCTTCGCAGATAGCGCGCAGCACGTAGCGCAGGTCCCGATCAAAATCAACAAAGGGCGCGGCCAGACCCAGGTCAATGACGATCTGGCGCAAGGTCGCGCGCAACCCCGCACTGGCAGGGTAATAGCTGCGAATCGACGGGGGATCCGAATCCATGTAATCCGTGGCAACACCGGGTCGCACGAAAAGGAATTTGTTTTGAAAGTAGATCCGGTGCAGCAGCTTGGTGCAAACGGAATTAAAAAATGTTTCGGCGCATTCGGGTTGGCGATGATCGGCCAGCAAGGAGATGTACTGCTGCTTGACCGCAGCCCAGAGGTTGTCGCGTTCCTCGTCGGTGAGGCAATCCAAGTCAAAGCCACGCTCGATGCGTTCGACCGCCTCGAGCACCCGCTGATCGTAGTAATCGATGCGCTCTGTGGCCGCGTCGCGCATTCCCAACCAGTCGCCGCGCTCAAAGCGGCCCTTCGCCTGTTGCGCGACGAAGCGAAAGCGCCGGTAGTGCAGGTCAAAGCCCTCGAGGATCGCTCGGGCGATGGCGCGCGGCTGCGGCATCGAGTGGTCAAAGCGAGGGCTCGGGGCGGCATTGCGCGCCGACTCTTGCGCCAGGCTCGCGGCTTCGCCCGTAGGCGTGTGCGCGGGGACGGGCAGCTCAGCTTGTTTCATCGAACCATTCGCGGCCAATGAGCATGCGGCGGATCTCGGAAGTGCCGGCACCGATTTCATAGAGCTTGGCGTCGCGCCATAGCCGTCCGGCCGGATACTCGTTGATATAGCCGTTGCCGCCCAGTATCTGAATGGCCTCTCCGGCCATCCACGTGGCCTTCTCCGCCCCCAGCAAGATGACGCCGGCGCAATCTTTGCGCACCGAGCGCGAGTGCCCGCCCGATGCGCTGGCGGCCCGGCGCGCCATGCGATCAAGACTCTTGCCGACGGCATAGGTGTAGGCGCGGCACGACGATAAGCTCGTGTACATGTCGGCGATCTTGGCCTGGATGAGTTGAAACTGACCGATGGGTTGCCCGAACTGCTGGCGCTCATGGATAAAGGGCGTCACCAAGTCCATGCAGGCTTGCATGATACCGATCGGCCCAGCCGCCAGTACGGCCCGCTCGTAATCGAGCCCACTCATCAGTACCCGCACGCCACCGTTAACCGTACCCAGAACGTTTTGCGCCGGTACTGCGCAATCGCGAAATACCAACTCGCCGGTGTGCGAGCCACGCATGCCCAGCTTGTCGAGTTTTTGCGCAACGGAAAAACCGGGCATCGACTTTTCCACGATAAAGGCCGTAATGCCACCGGCGCCGAGCTCCGGCTCGGTCTTGGCATACACCACGAGCACGTCGGCATCGGGTCCGTTCGTGATCCACATCTTGGTGCCATTGAGCAGGTAATAGTCGCCTTTCTCCTGTGCCCGCAGCTTCATCGAAACGACGTCCGACCCGGACCCAGACTCGCTCATCGCCAGCGCGCCGACGAATTCGCCCGATATCAATTTGGGCAGGTATTGGCGCCTTTGCTCCTCCGTACCATTGCGGTGAATCTGGTTGACGCAAAGATTCGAATGCGCACCGTAGGACAGCCCTACGGAGGCGCTGGCGCGCGAGATTTCCTCCATGGCGACCATGTGCGCCAGGTACCCCATGTCAGCACCACCGTAGGTTTGCGCTGCGGTAACACCCAATACTCCTAAGTCGCCCAGTTTGCGCCACAGATCGGCGGGGAAGCGGTCGGTGCGATCGATGTCGGCGGCGCGTGGAGCGATTTCGCGCTGGGCAAATGCATGTACCGTATCGCGAAGCGAGTCAATATCGGCGCCCAGATCAAAATCCAATCCTGGCATATGCATGGGCCCCTCCCCCAAGTGGTATCGTGCGGCGCGCATCGGCGCCTGGCCGCGGCGTTGCGTAAGGATCCTAACGTCTGAAGCACCGTAAGAGCAAACGAGGTGGTCCTGGGCCGCGCGCGCGAACGGATCGCACCGCGGGCGTACTACAATCAAGGCACCGTGCCCACTGGCCAACGCAAGCGCCGCGTGCGCTGCCAACCGAGCGACCGGCGCACAACGTGAAACCATCGACCCGCCTGGTGACCCTGGGACGCGACGTGCCGGGCGATGCCCGCTTCGTCAATCCTCCTGTGGTGCGCGGCTCGACCGTACTACATACGGACGTCGCCGATCTTCGCGAACGCGCGCTGCGCGGCGCGCATGGCGATGATGCCGGGCCGGTAAGCTACGGGATCCACGGCACGCCAACGCACTACGCGTTTTTGCAAGCACTCACCGAACTGGAGGGCGGCTATCGCAGCTGGGCGCTGCCGTCGGGACTCAGTGCCTGCACCGTCGCCATTCTTGCCTTCGTCGGCCATGGCGATCACATACTGGTGAGCGATTCGGCCTATGGACCGACGCGTGAGTTTTGCCTAAGCATGTTGCCGCGATACGGCATCGAAGCAACGTTTTACGATCCGTGCATCGGCGCCGCGATCGAAAAAGAATTTCGCCCCAATACGCGACTCCTGTTCATGGAGTCGCCCGGTTCGCTTACTTTCGAGGTCCAGGATGTACCACTGCTCGCGCAAATCGCGCGGCAGCACAACGCCATATCCGTCATAGACAACACATGGGCGACGCCGCTGTATTTGCAGCCGTTGCAGCACGGTGTCGACGTTTCGGTGCATGCGGTCACAAAGTACATCGGCGGACATGCCGACTTGCTGCTCGGCACCATCACCAGCAATGAGCAATGCTGGGCACCGCTGCGAAGATCCTTCCGGGTTTTGGGCTTGACGAGCAGCCCCGACGATTGTTGGCTCGCTTTGCGCGGACTACGCACTTTACAGGCGCGCTTGGAGCGTCATCGTGCCACGGCCGAGCGTCTGATCGATTGGCTGCTTGAGCAACCTGAGGTCGAACGCGTGCTGTATCCCGCGCGACCGGAGGATCCGGGCCACGCGCTGTGGCGCAGGGACTTCACCGGTGCGAACGGCGTCTTTGGTGTGTTGCTGCGCTCGCACGTCGAAATCGGTGCCGTGCATGCTTTGATCGATGGCATGCGCTTGTTTGGGCGCGGATACTCCTGGGGGGGATTTGAGTCCTTGCTCATTCCGTCCTATCCCCAGCGCAAGGTCACAGCATTCTTAACACCGGGCCGCCTGCTGCGCATCTCTGCGGGCCTGGAGGATGCCGACGATTTGATCAATGATCTGCAGCAGGGATTTGCCCGCCTGCGCTCGGCGGTCGGCTAGGGAGCCGCCTTGCCGACTCATCGATCAAGCGACGCGGCCAGCGCTGGCGCGCTCGCCGGCCTGAAGGTGATCGATCTATCGCGCGTGCTCGGCGGGCCGTATTGCACAATGATTCTTGCCGATCACGGTGCCGACGTGATCAAGGTGGAGCCACCGCAGGGCGACGAGACCCGCCAATGGGGACCGCCCTTTGCCACCCGCCCCGACGGCAGTCGCGACGCCAGTTACTTTCTCGGGGTCAACCGCAACAAAAGGTCGATCGCACTTGACATCAGTTTGCCGCAGGGGCGCGAAGTGCTGCTGCGCCTGCTCGAGGGCGCCGACGTGCTGGTGGAGAACTTCAAGACCGGGACCATGGAAAAATGGGGCCTGGGCTACTCGCAGACGCTGGCGGCACGCTTCCCCCGCCTCGTCCATTGTCGGGTGTCGGGCTTCGGGGCCGATGGACCGCTCGGAGGACTACCCGGCTACGATGCCATTGTCCAGGCGATGAGCGGCTTGATGAGCATCAATGGGGAGGTCGGCGGCGGCGGATTGCGCCTGGCCACACCCATCGTGGATCTTGCAACGGGCCTGTACTCGGCGATCGCCGTGCTTATGGCGCTACAAGAGCGCGCCCGCAGCGGGCGCGGCCAATTCATCGATATGACGTTATACGACTGCGCTACCGCGCTGTTGCACCCCCAAGCGGCGAACTACTTATTAAACGGTGCGCGCCCGGTGCCGCTGGGCAATGCGCATCCGAACGTTGCGCCCTACGATAAGTGGACAACGCGCACCGGCGAGCTGTTTATCGCTGTCGGCAATGATCGACAGTTCCGCGATCTCGTGCAGATTCTCGGCGAGCCGCAACTGGCGACCGATCCACGCTTTTGTTCGAACGCCGATCGAATGGCCCATCGCAGTGCGCTACGCGAGGCCTTGACGGGCGCTTTCGCCCAGTCCGATGGCGACCAACTGGCACAGCGGCTGCTGCGAGCCGGCGTCCCTGCGGGCGTGGTGGTACCGATTGACGCGGCGCTTGCCTCGGAGCAGGCGCGGGTGCGTGCAATGGTAGTGCAAACAGGCGATGTGCAATCGGTGGGCACCCCGATCAAGTTTTCCCGTGCTCGGGCACAAATGCGTTGCCCGCCACCAGTGTTTGCCGCCGACGGCGAAGCGCTCTTGCGCGATATCGGGTTCTCAAAAAAGCAGATCGAAGAGCTCGCGCGTGCAGGAGTGCTGCTGCGCGGTCCCTTGGTGCGACCAAGCTAGCGCGATCGGTGCGATCGCATCACGCGGCGCTAGCCTTGAGTTGGTGTCGCGCGCGGCTTGCGCGCTCGTCGGGCAAAAGCGCGATCAAAGGCCCAGTTGGGCAACAGGCGAAGAAAACGCGCGACCCACGCCATCTGCCACGGGATGACGACATAGCTTGCGCCGTGCTCGATGGCGCCAACGGCGCGCCGGGCGAAGGCCTCGGCGTCCATGAGAAACGGCATCGCGTACGGATTGACGGCCGTCATCGGGGTGCGGATGAACCCCGGAGCGATGCAGACCACGCGAATTCCGCTGCCGTGCAGACCCACGCGCAAACTTTCACAGTAGGTGATCAGCGCGGCTTTCGAGGCGCAGTACGCCTCGGCTCCCGGCATGCCCCGCACACCCGCAACGCTGGCAATTGCCGCCAAGGTGCCGCGTCTGCGCTGGCGCATCGGGGCGATAAAGGGATGAAAACACGTTGCCACCGCGTTCAAATTGGTCGCCAGTGTGCGGTCAAAATGCGCCAGGTCCTCGTAGTACTCCGTCTGAACTCCGACGGAGATCCCCGCGCAGGCAACTACGATGTCGGTAGCGCCGCAGCGTTGCTCAAAATCGCGTGCGGCGGCAAGCAACCGCTCGCGATCCGTGACGTCCAAGGCGTAGATATAACAGCGTTGCCGCAACTCGGCGGCGAGCGATCGCAGCGCATCTTCGCGTCGTGCTACAAGTCCCAGGAACGCACCGCGACGGGCAAACTCGCGCGCTAGCGCCAGGCCGATGCCACTTGAGGCGCCGGTCAGAAAAACGTTCACGACGTCGAGCTCCGAGGCGGCGACGGGCGCGCTGGCGGCCGTGCGACTTACGAGCGTTTGTGTGCGCGCTCGCGGCGCACCCGTTCAATGAGGTAATCCATCACCGAAATTGCACCTGCAAAGCTGTGACTTTGGACAATCGAGGGCGAGGTAAGAATGCGCCCGTCGATCGCAATTGTTGGCGTGCCATCGATGGCGTAGGCCTGCACCATCAGGCGGGCGCGGCTGACAGCCCCGGCGACCGAAAACGAGTCGTAGGTCGCCAGCCACTTATCGCGCGCGATTCCATTGCTCGCCATGAAATCGGCAATCTCGTCGCGGTCAAGCAGGCGCAGGTGCCGCTGGTGAAAGGCATCGAACACCTTGACGTGCATCTCGTCGACCCGGTTGAGCAACTGCAAAGTAAAGAAGATCTTCGAGTGGGCCTCGCGCGCCGTATCGAAGGCCACGGGAACGTGCTTGAAGGCCACGTCCGAGGGCTGCCTTTTGCGCCATGCCTCCAGATCGGGCAAGAAGGCATAACAGTGTGGGCAGCCGTACCAGAAAAAATCGAGCACCTCGATCTTGCCAGGCGAATCGGTCGGCTGCGGATTGTTCAGCACGATGTAATCGGCTCCCTCCCGGGGTGCCGGGGAAACCTGCGCCATAACCGTGGAAGCGGTCAAAAAGGCGGGGGCAGCACCTAGCGCGAGCAGGAACTCG
>Ga0187781_10000918_pt1 | contig 21833 bp, 14 predicted proteins | sample 0715_SJ02_MP02_2_FD_132447 | JGI IMG/M metagenome (GOLD analysis project Ga0187781, IMG submission 132447) | Tropical peat soil microbial communities from peatlands in Department of Meta, Colombia - 0715_SJ02_MP02_20_MG | ecosystem: Environmental > Terrestrial > Soil > Wetlands > Peat | place... | reverse complement strand
CGAGAGCGTCATCGCGAATTCCCGGAAAAAGCGCCCGGGAATGCCGCCCATGAACAGGATCGGCGTGAAGACCGCGACGAGCGACAGGCTCATCGACAACACCGTGAAGCCGACCTCGCGCGCCCCGAGCAGCGCGGCTTCCTTCTGCGGCATGCCCGCCTCGAGATGGCGGGAGACGTTCTCCACAACGACCACCGCGTCGTCGACCACGAAGCCAGTCGCGATGGTTAGCGCCATCAGCGAGAGGATGTCGAGCGTGAAGCCAGCGAGATACATGACGCCGAAGGAGCCGATGACCGACACCGGCACCGCTATGCTCGGCACGATCGTCGCGCGCACGTCGCGCAGGAAGAAAAAGACGACCCCAACGACGAGCAGCACCGCGATGACAAGCGTGGTCTCGGTGTCGGCGAGAGAGGCGCGAATCGTCAGCGACTTGTCGCCAGCGATGATCACGTTGATGTCGCCGGGCATCGCCGCTTCGAGCGTTGGCAGCTCGGCTTTGAGCCGATCCACGGTGTCGATGATGTTCGCGCCGGGCTGCGTGAAGGGGATGACCGCCACCGCAGGGTTGTCATCATAGAAGCCGGCGTTGCGGACATCCTCGACCGAGTCCGTAACCGTGGCCACATCGGACAGGCGAACCGCATTGCCATTGCGATAGGCGACGACGAGCGGCGCATAGTCTTCCGCCTTGGTCGCCTGGTCGTTGTCGTAGATTTGGAAATGCTTGCTGTGCTCTTCGATCGCGCCCTTGGGGCTGTTGGCATTGGCGGAGGCGAGCGCCGCGCGGACGTCTTCGAGGCCGACGCCGAATTTATTCAGCGCCTGGAAATCAAGATCGACGCGCACGGCGGGCAGCGTCGCGCCGCCGATGATGACCTGGCCGACGCCCTCGAGCTGCGACAGCCTTTGCTGGAGCACATTGCTCGCAGCGTCGTAAAGCTGGCCGCGCGTCAAAGTCTTGGAGGTCAGCGCCAGGATCATGATCGGCGCATCGGCGGGATTGACCTTGCGATAGGTGGGATTGGTGCGCAGGCTCGTCGGCAGGTCGGCGCGCGCCGCGTTGATCCCCGCCTGCACGTCCCGCGCCGCGCCGTCGATGTCGCGATCGAGGCCGAACTGCAAGGTGATGCGGGTGAGGCCCAGGCTGCTCGACGACGTCATCTCGGTCACGTCGGCGATCTGACCGAGATGGCGCTCGAGCGGGCCGGCGACGCTGTTCGCCACCGTGTCGGGGCTTGCGCCCGGCAATTGCGCCAGCACGATCACGGTCGGGATGTCGACCTGCGGCACGGGAGCGACCGGCAGGCTGAAAAAGGCGAGCGCCCCTGCGAGCGCAATGCCGAGGGTCAGCAGCGTCGTCGCGACCGGCCGGGCGATGAAGGGCGCCGAAACATTCATTGCGGCGCCTCATGCGAGGGCTTGCCGCCGAACCTTTGCGCCAGACGGTCGAAGTAGAGATAGATGACTGGCGTCGTGAACAGGGTCAGCACCTGGCTGACGATCAGCCCGCCGACGATCGCGAAGCCCAGCGGCCGGCGTAGCTCCGAGCCGGCGCCGGAGCCGAGCATCAGTGGCACGGCGCCCAGGATCGCCGCCATCGTCGTCATCAGGATCGGGCGAAAACGCAGGAGGCAGGCCTGGAAGATCGCGTCGCGCGGCGGCTTGCCTTCGTTGCGCTCGGCGTCGAGCGCGAAGTCGATCATCATGATCGCGTTCTTCTTGACGATGCCGATGAGCAGAATGATGCCGATGATCGCGATGACGTCGAGCTGGTAGCGGAACAGGATCAGCGTCACGAGCGCGCCGACGCTCGCCGTCGGAAGCGTCGAGAGAATCGTGACCGGGTGGATGTAGCTCTCGTAGAGCACCCCGAGCACGATATACATTGCCGCGATCGAGGCGAGGATAAGCAGCAGCTGGTTCGTGAGCGAGGAGCGAAACGCCTGCAGCACGCCTTGATAGGCGACGATGAAGGTTTTCGGCAGCTGTGCCTCCTTGATCGCCCGATCGACCGCCTCCGCCGCGGCGCCGAGCCTGGCGTCGGGCGCAAGGTTGAAGGAGATCGTGGTCGCCGGAAACTGCGCGAAATGCGTGAGAAGCAAGGGGGCCGTGCGCTGCCGCACGTGCACGATCGCGCCGAGAGGCACTTGCTCGTTGGTCGTCGAGGTAGCGGAGGGCAGATAGATCGCGGAGAGGTTGTCGAGACGCTTCTGGACCGAGGGATCGGCCTCCAGAATGACGCGATATTGATTGTTCTGCGTGTAGATCGTCGAGACGATGCGCTGACCGAAGGAGTCGTAAAGCGCGTTGTCGACCGTCGCCGGCGTGACGCCGAAGCGTGCGGCGGTGGCCCGGTCGATTGTGAGATCGACCGCTAGGCCTCCCTGCTGCAGATCGCTCGCGACGTCGGCGAGTTCAGGCGCCTGAGCGAGACGCTGCACGAGCTGCGGAACGAAGGCCTGAAACTCATCGACGCGAGGGTTTTCGAGCACGAATTTGAATTGCGCGCGGGTAACGCTGGCGTCAATCGTGAGGTCCTGCACGGGCTGCATGTAGAGCGTCACGCCGGCGACCCCCGCAACTTCGGTCTTGAGCCGCCTGATGATTTCACTGGCGCTTAGGCTGCGCTGGCTGAATGGCTTCAGAGTCACCAAAAAGCGGCCCGAGTTCAGCGTCGGATTCGTGCCGTCGACGCCGATGAAGGAGCTCAAGCCCTCGACGTCGGGATCCTTCAGGATGGCCTTGGCGAGCTCTCCCTGCAGACGAATCATCTCGCCGAATGAGGCGCCTTGCGGGCCGACCGAGATCGCCTGGATCAGGCCCACGTCTTGAACGGGGAAGAACCCCTTCGGGATGACGACATAGAGCGCCATCGTCAGCGCAAGCGTCGTCAGGGCGACGAAGAGCGTCAGCGGCTGATGGTTCAAGACGGCATCGAGCGTGCGGCCATACTGTTCGATGATCCATTTGAAACTGCGATCCGCCGCGAGGTCGAAACGATTGCGCTCGGAATCCGGGCGATGACGGATGAGCCGCGCGCACATCATCGGCACGAGCGTCAGCGACACCGCGGCGGAGATCACGATCGTCACCGCCAGCGTGATCGCAAACTCATGGAACAGGCGGCCGACGACCTCGCGCATGAAAAGGAGCGGGATCAGCACGGCGATCAGCGAGATCGTCAGCGAGATGATCGTGAAGCCGATTTGCCCCGATCCCTGCAGCGCCGCCGGCATCGGATCCATGCCGGCCTCGACGTAGCGCGCGATGTTCTCGATCATCACGATCGCGTCATCGACGACGAAGCCCGTCGAGATCGTCAGCGCCATCAGCGACAGGTTGTCGAGGCTGAAGTGGAGCAGATACATGACGCCAACACAGCCGACGAGCGACAACGGCGCTGAAAGGCTCGGAATGATCGTTGCGGCGAAGGTGCGCAGAAACACGAAAATGACGAGCACGACCAGCACAACGGCAAGACCAAGCTCGAACTCGACGTCTTCGACGGAGGCGCGGATCGTGATGGTTCGGTCGCTGATGATGTCGAGATTGACGGAGGCGGGCAAGGCTTCCTTTAGCTGCGGGAGCAGCGTCTTGATCGAGTCGACGACCTCGATGACATTGGCGCCGGGCTGACGCCGGATATTGACGATGATCGCCGGGGTCTCGTTGGACCAAGCCGCAAGCTTGGTGTTTTCGGGCCCGCGGACGATGCTCGCCACGTCTTTCAGCTTGACCGGATTGCCGTTGCGGTAGCCGATGATGACCTGCGCATATTGGTCGGCGCCGGTGAGCTGATCATTGGCGTTGATCGTGTAGGCTTGGTCGGGCCCGTCAAAGAATCCCTTCGGCGTGTTGACGTTCTGGTTGCTGAGCGTCGTGCGGACGTCGTCGATATTGAGCCCGTAGGCGGCGAGCGCGCGCGGATTGAGCTGAACGCGCACGGCCGGGCGGTTGCCGCCGCTGATCGCGACCTGTCCGACCCCCGGCTGTTGCGAGATTTTCTGCGCGAGCCGGGTCTCGGCCAAATCCTCCAGGTCGATCAGCGAGAGGCTTTTCGAGGTGAGCGCGAGCGTCAGCACGGGCGCGTCGGCAGGATTAACCTTGGAATAGACCGGAGGGGTCGGCAGGTCCGCAGGCAGCAGATTGTTGGCGGCGTTGATCGCCGCCTGGACCTCTTGCTCGGCGACATCGAGGGAGAGGTTCAGGCTGAACTGCAGCGTGATGATCGAGGCGCCCGCGGAGCTCGTCGAGATCATCTGATTTATGCCGGGCTGCTGACCGAGCTGGACCTCGAGCGGCGCCGTCACTGAAGAGGTCATGACCTCGGGACTGGCGCCCGGATAAAAGGTCTGGACTTGAATGGTCGGATAATCGACCTCGGGCAGGGTCGCGAGCGGCAGCAGGCGGAACGCCACCAAGCCGGTCAGCAGGATCGCCGCCATCAGCAGGGACGTGGCGACCGGCCGTTTGATGAAGGGCTCGGAAACGTTCATCGGTCCTCAGTCAATCTCGACCGCCGCAGATCGTTCGCGGCTCCGATGCGAAGCTTTTCGCGCGGCTTTAGGGATTGGCGGGCTTTGGCGGCGCGGGACCTTTGGTCTTGGCGTCCGGAGCCTTCTCCGCCTCGGGCGCGACGACGGTCATTCCCTCGCGCAGGCGATCCGTGCCCTCCGTGACGACGCGGTCGCCCGGCGCGACCCCGGAATTTACGGCGGTGAAGTCCCCCTCCGTCGGGCCGAGCGAAAGGTTGTGCACGGAAACCTTGTTCTGCTCGTCGACCACATAAGCGTAGGCGCCGGGCGCGCCGCGCTGAATCGCCGCGTTCGGGATCTTCACCACGTCGTGCAGGGTGCGGATGAGCAAACGCGCGTTGACGAACTGGTTCGGGAAGAGCTTGTTGTCCTTGTTGTCGAACTTCGCACGAAACTTCACCATTCCCGTTGTCGTGTCGATTTGACTGTCGATGGCGAAGAGTTCGCCCGCGTCGAGCTGGTTGACGTCGGCCCGATCGAAGGCGAGAACCTGCAACAGCGTTCCCGCGTTCATCTGAGGCAGGATGTCGGGGAGCTGATCCTCGGGAAGCGGGAAGATCACCGTGATCGGCTGCAGCTGCGTCACCACCGCGATCATGTTGTTCGTTGACGTTTGAACGTAATTGCCCGGGTCCACGAGGCGAAGCCCGATGCGGCCGTCAACCGGGGAGACGATATGGGCGTAGATGAGATTGAGCTTCTGCTGCTCGATCAAGGCGCGGTCCGTCTTCACCGACCCTTCGTACTGCTTGACGAGAAAGACCTGATCCTCCTCGGTCTGGCGCGCGATCGAGTTCTGCTTCAACAGGGTCTGATAGCGCGCGAGATCGACCTTCGACTGATCAAGCAGACCCTGGTCGTGCACGAGCTGACCCTCGTATTGCGCTTGCATGATCTCGTAGGGTCTCGGGTCGATCTGCGCGAGGAAGTCGCCTTTCTTGACGATCTGCCCTTCATGGAAGGCGACCTGCGTCAACTGACCGTTGATCTGGGTGACGACGTTGACGGTGGCGATCGGCGCGACCGTGCCGAGCCCGGTGGCGAAAACTCCGATGTCGCCCTTCCCAACCGTCGCGACAGTCACCGACAGCGCCGGCGTCCCCTCCACCTTGGACTCTTTCGTCGACCAGAGGAAGCGCGCCGCCAGATAGACGGCGACAATCAGCGCCGCGGCCAATAGCGCGCGGCGCCAGCCGCTGGTCCGGCGAACGCTGGCTGAGGATTGCTCGCTCGCTGTCTCCGAGGTCATCGTCTTCACCGCATTCGGCGCGCGCGCGCGATCGCTCGCGCAGAACGCAATCTGCACGCCAAAGTGACCGAAATGCGAAAGGTCTTGCAAGGGCGGCGGCGGCGGATCCGCCGAAAAACCTGTTGGCGACGTCATAATTCTGGGGAATTTTCTTGCAACGCCTTGACCCTTCGACGCGCGGACAGCAGCTATCGGAAGGGCCTGCAGGCCGCTCGGCGTCGTGCGGCGTCGCTGCGCAACGGAGTTCGCCGGGGGCGCAGAGGTCTCCTCTTGGGAGAAAGTTGGAGGCATGACCAGGCCTATGGCCAAGACCTGGCGCGGCGCTCCCTGGAGCCGCGCATGAGGCGCGTCCGCTTCGCGCCTGTCGTGGCGGGGCTCGCGCTCGCCGGGTGCATGGTCGGGCCCGACTACGTCCCGCCCCCCGTGCTGGCGCCGGAAAAATTCAAGGAGCTCAAAGGCAATCTGGTCAAGGGCTGGAAGCTCGCCGCGCCGCGCGATAGCGTCGACGCCGGCCCGTGGTGGGCGGTCTATAACGACCGGACTCTGGACGAGCTGGAAGCCCAGGTCCAAATCTCCAACCAGACCGTCACCGCTGCGATCGAGGCCTATGAGCAGGCCCGCACGCTGGTCCGAGAAGCGGAAGCGGCGCTGTTCCCGACCGTAACCGCAAGCTACAGCACGACGCGCCAATATAGCGGCGCGGCGCTCGTGAATACCGGCTCAACCTCCTCAAGCGGCTCCTCTACCCCGACGGCCCTTTCTACAAGCTCCCTCAGCGCGACTCACGGTCAAGTTACCGCGATTTATACGACGCAGGGCTCGCTGACCTGGGAGGTCGACATCTGGGGCAAGATCCGCCGGCAGATCGAGAGCAACGCGGCCGGCGTCCAAGTCTCCGCGGCCGATCTCGATAACGTCAAGCTCACGGCGCAAGCCGCACTGGCGACGGCCTATTTCAATCTGCGCGCCGGCTATTCGCTCAAGGATCTGCTGGAGAAGACCGCCGCGGAATACAGAAAGACGCTGGACATCACACGCAACCAGTACAGAGCCGGCACGGCGGCCGAGGCCGACGTGGTGACGGCCGAAACTCAGCTGCTCTCCACGCAAGCGCAAGCGATCAACACGGGCGTCGCCATCGCGCAGATGGAGCACGCCATCGCCATTCTGATCGGCAAGCCGCCGGCCGACTTCTCATTGCCGCCCATGCGCCTGACCGGATACATCCCCGCCTTTCCGGTCGAAGTCCCGACGACGCTGCTCGAGCGGCGCCCAGACATCGCCGCGGCGGAGCGCACGATGCAGCAGGAGAACGCGCTGATCGGCGTGGCGCTCGCCGCCTATTACCCCGACATCACGCTCACGGCGGACCTCGGCTACACGGGCCACATTCCGTTGCCGATCAATCCCGCGCATGAATTTTGGTCGCTCGCCGCCATGGCGACGCAAACGGTGTTCGAAGGCGGGCTGCGCTCGGCGCAGGTCGATTCGGCGACCGCCAGCTATCGGCAGAGCGTCGCCAATTATCGCCAGACCGTGCTCACGGCGTTTCAGCAGGTCGAGGATCAGCTCGCAGCGATTCGCGTGCAGAGGCGGCAGCTCCAGGTGCAGGAGAAGGCCGTCGCGGAGGCCCGCAAGTCGGTTACCTTCTATCTGAACCAATATCGCGCCGGCGTCGTCGCCTTCACCTCGGTCGTCGTCGCGGAAGCGGCGCTGCTTTCCGCCGAGCAGTCCGCCTTGACGACGCGGCAGAACCTTTTCGTCGCGAGCGTCGCGCTGATCGAGGCGCTCGGCGGCGGTTGGGACAGGTCGAGGCTGCCGACGGCGGACGAGGCCACGCCCCGCATCTCGATCCTGCCGAAGATTCCGCCCGGCGCCCCGCCCCCCCTCGTCGTGGAGGAGGAAAAGTGCTGCGTCACGCAATGAGCAGCGGCGCCCGTGGTTTCATCATTGCGAGCACGGCGTGAGGCGCCGCGGGTCAAGAGCCCAAGATGACCGCTGCTTCGGCTTGCGTCTTCGACGCCCACGATCGAACATTATTGAGTAAATTGATGTATTTTTGTCATCAGTGCATCGCCCCGAAAACTGTGGGGATTCGCGCGCCGGCGTGGGTTTGGCGTTGCGGCTATCGCACGGAAAAGCCTCATAGCCAAGGCCAAATGTGACAATTTTGCAACAGTCGACGCATAATCGTGACAGCGCCCAAAAAAGAAGCTTCTACTCAACGGATTCCCGAGATAATCATAATCAATGTAACTAATTTACATGGCGTGGCGTAGGCGCAGCAGGAGCCCCAAGAAGTCTCGCCTGGATCGCCAGCCGAAAGATCGCCGTTGGCTTCGCGGACGGAGAGGGAAATGAAAGAATCAGCGGCGCGCAATCATCGCAAGTTCGCGATGGGCGTTTTAGCAATGGCGCTTGTCGTCGGCGTCTCCTCCATGCCCATGCCGGCGTTTGGCGAAGACGTTTCCGCCGTTTCGCCCTCGGCGCAGCAGAAGGATGAGCTGCCCAAGCCGCCGCCGGTGCCGCTCTCCGTGTTCGGCGACAATTTGCCCGATCCCGGCAAGCTGACGATCTCCGTCATCCCGACCTTCTATGACAATGCGCATGTGCTCGTGGGCACCCAGAACGTCGCGCCGCAACAGGTAGTTACGTACTACAAGTGGTATTGGGATCCGCTGGTTCCGCTCACCACGGTTCCGCAGGAACAGTTCGGCGAGATGCAAACGCTGACGCTCGCCTATGGCGTCGTGAAGGACGTGTCGCTGGTGGTGACCGCAGGCACGATTGAACGACATTCCTATCTCAACATCTTCTATGGCTCCTCGAACCTCATTGAGCGCGGAACGAGCACTCCGGGCATCGATACGATCGCGGACGCGTCGGCGTCGATCGTCTGGCGCGCTTATGAGGATCCGGTCAATCGCATCAAGTTCAATCTCGGAATGTCCTTCCCCACGGGCAGCAATCACAACATCGGCGGCGCCGTCCTGTCGACGACCGGGACCTATGCGATCAACGAGGCCTTCTATGGCATGCAGCCTGGAACCGGCACTTTCGACGTGATGCCCGGCGTCCTCTACGCCGGCACGATCGCGCCGTGGTCCTGGGGCCTCTCCTATCGCGCCCGCTTGCCGCTCGGAGTCAATCCCGAGGGTTACATGTGGGGCAATTATCAGGAGCTGAACGGCTGGTTCGGCTACACCTGGATCCCAGGGCTCACCACGACGTTCCGCACGAACTTCAACATTCAAAACCAGATCGTCGGCGCCGACTGGTGGCTGATCGGCAAGCTGCCGAGCGCCAACCCGCTGTGGTATGGCGGCAAGCGCATCGAGGTCTATGGCGGCGCCGACATCGACGGCAAGATTTTCGGATATCCCGGCTTCTCGATCGGCTTGGAGGCGGGCGTGCCGGTTTACCAAAACCTCAACGGTCCGCAGCTCGCGAAGAACTGGATGGCCGGCATGGCTCTGCGCTGGAAGGTCGGCGAGGAGGAAGGGGAGCAAAAGACCTCAAGAACGGGAATATTCAAGGGACCAGCCCCGGCCTCCGAGGCTCCGCCCAAATCGCCCTGGACCGGCGTCCATGTCGGCATAAATGCAGGCTATACGACATCGGGCGACAGCAACTCCAACTTCCTCGTCGCCGGCACAGGAGGCGGGTTCATCTCCGCCATGGCCGGAGGCGGGCTGCCGGGCAACGTGTCTCTTTCGAGCAGCGGCTTTATCGGCGGCATTCAGGTCGGCTACGATCGCGTCTTCTACGACAAATATCTCGTGGGCCTTGAGACCGACCTGCAAGGCGTCACCTCCGGCAACGCAAACTGGGCGCAGTGGGCAGGCTCTCCGGCGACCTATGTGCAGGCCGGCCGCAATGTGCCCTATCTCGGCACGGCGCGCGGACGCCTCGGTTATGTCGTCGCGCCTTCGGTCATGGTTTACGGAACGGGCGGCGTCGCTTTTGGGGAGACCGATCTCAGAGCGACCTATTTGAGTCCGGGCAACTTCACTCAGCAGGGCGGCTCGTGGCTCGGATATGACGACATGCGCCTCGGCTGGACCGCGGGCGCTGGCGCCGAATGGATGTTCTTGCCGAAATGGAGCGTGAAAGCCGAATATCTCTATTACAACCTCGGCACTGCGAACACGGCCAACGTCGGCGCCCTGTACGTCACCAAAGCGCCAAACTGGTCGTCCGTGGCCCATACGGGGCTGTTCGACGGCCACGTCATTCGCACGGGCGTGAACTACCGCTTTGGCGGAGCGGCGCCGGAGTCGGTCGTCGCCAAATACTGAGGCGCCAGGGGCTCGTTCGAAGCCGTGGGCGGCCTAGCCTTCACGAGCGGCGATCACGCCGCTCGCGAAGGAAAACGGGGGAAAGAATATCGTTAGACTATGCAGCAGGTTGACAGGACGGTTAAGATATTGTCTCTCCTTGGCGGAGGCGATGGAGTTCGCCGTATAACCGCCGCTGTCCCTTAAGGCGCAGAAGGCTGATGACTCCTACCCACAAAGAGCAGGGTAGGAGTCTGTCTAGATGCAAGTCCTGGTCGAGAGATCCGCCGCCGACGGGGCGCGTGATGCCTGTGCGAGCCGGCGTCGGGGCGCGTCATGATCGTCGATAACAGGCCCTTGCGCGGCTGGCGCTTATGGCTGTTCACCGCCGCATTGGCGCTCGGAACGATCGTCGCCCTCTCCAACGTGCCCGGCTACACGATCGCCGTGCCCTATGTGTCGGGCAGTCTCGGCGGCGTCAACCCGAGCTTCGGCACCTGGGGGACGACCGACCATATGGTCGGCATCGCGCTCGGCCTGCCTTTCGCGCGCTGGTTCTCGGGACGCTTCGGCGACTACCGCGTCTATGTCGCAGCTTTCCTCCTTTACGCCGTCGCCGCATGGGTGTGCGCGACGAGCGAAACCCTGTGGCAGTTCCTGCCGGGCCGCATCGTGCTCGGCTTCATCGGCGGTGTGACCCTCCCGCTCGCCCAGTCGCTGGCGCTCAGGGAATTTCCAGAACGCTCGCGCACCTTCGCGGTCGGATTGTGGGGCGTGCTCAGCATGACGCCGTTCACGATCGGCGTGTTCGTCAGCGGCTGGTACGCCGAATTCTTGAGCTGGCGCGCCGTGTTCTATACCGACATCGTCGTGGGCGTGCTGATCGCGGCCATCGTCGGCGCGCTGCTCTATGGGCGCGGCTTCCATGCGAGGATCGTGCGCTTCGACTTCGTGGGCGTCCTTCTGCTCACGGCGATCGTCTATGGCGCGCAGACGATCTTCAACATGGGCAACGACTTCGACTGGTTCGCCTCGCCCATCCTGCAAGCGGCGCTGATCGTCGTCGCGATCGCAATTCCCTTGTTCGTGATCTGGGAGCTCGGCGAGCGCCATCCGGTGCTCGACCTCCGCCTGTTCTGGCATCGCAACTACGCGATTGCGACCTTCTGCTCGGTCTTCGGCTTCCTGATCATCCAGGGGCTGTTGTCCGTGTTCGTCGGCCAGCTGCAGCTGCTCAACGGCTACACCTCGTCGCTCGCGGGATTGATCTACCTGCTGATGTTCGCCGTGGCCGGGCCGGTCGTCGCCATTCTCCACGAGCTCAATCGCACGATCGACGTGCGGCTCGTCTCTTTCTTCGATTTCCTCGGCCTCGCTGCGACTTTGACCTGGTTCGGACTTTTCGACCGCCTCGCCTGGTTCGACCAGATCTCCTGGCCGATGCTGTTCTTCGGCTTCTTCATCGCCCTGTTTTTCGCGCCGCTCGCGAGCCTCGCCATGCACGGTCTCTCCGGGTCGAAGCTCATCCGCGCGGCGGAGGAGCTCGCCATGCTGCGCACTGTCGCAGGCGCTTACGGCATCACTCTGCTCGCCGTCGTGCAGTTCCGCCGCACGCCATTCCATCAGCTTGATCTCGCAGATCATGTCGGCGGACGGCGCTTCGCCTCGCTCGACCTGCTGTCGCAAGTGACCGCGAGGCTTGAGGCCGCGGGCGTCAGCTCATCCACGGTTCTGCGACGGCTGGGCAATCTGATGCGGGAGCAATCGGCGCTGCTCGCCTTGAACGACGCGTTTCTGCTTGGCGCCGCGGTCTTCGTCGCGCTGGCGGTCCTCGTATGGTTCGCGCATCCGACCCTGATCGCCTTCTGGCGGCGGGAGGACGCGGCGCATTTGCGGGCCGAAGAGCTCATGGAGTCGCCATGAAGCAGTGGGCCAGCAAATTCGCGCCAGCCGTGCTCGCCCTTTCGCTGGCGGGCTGCATCGTTGGGAGCGAAGACCGCGCCCCGTTCATGACTCCGCCCGCCATGGAGCGCACGCTCGATCGCGCCGGCGCGAAGCCCGCGGGCGCGTGGCCGGTCGCGGACTGGTGGCGCCAGTTCCGCAGCGCGGAGCTCGACGGCGTCATCGCGACCGCTCTCGCGGAAAACCAGGATCTGAGACGGGTTCGCGACCGGCTGCACCAGGCCGAAGCCATCACCGAGACCGCAGGCGCGCCGCTGCTTCCCTTCTTCAAATTAGACATGGGCATGGGCCAGCATCGCGTCGCCAGCCACGGCGTCGAGGCGGCCTACAATTCGGACATTGCGGGCCAGGAAAAGACCATGGCCTATCTGAGTCCGTCGTTCTATTACGAGTTCGACTTCTGGGGGAAAAACAGGGCGGCGCTGAACGCGGCGATCGGCGAGACGGCGGCGGAGACGGCGGAGCTCGCCGAGACCCAGCTGCTGCTCACGACCGCTCTCGCTCGGGCCTATTTCCGCGGTCTCGCCGCCGCCCGCCAGCTCGAGCTCGCGCGCGAGATGACCAAGATGCGGCGCGAGCTCGTGAGCGTCGCGGAGACGCGCTTCCGCACGGGTCTCGACATAGAGGACGCCACCGCTTCGGCGCGCATCGATCTCGAGGCCGCGCTGAAGCGCGAGGCTGGCGTCGAGGCCCTGCTGGCCTTGCAGCAGGATTTGCTCGCCCGCATGAGCGGACAGGGGCCGGACGCCGGGCGGGGGTTGGCGGTCAAGAGCCGCGTCGATCTGCCTGCGGCGCCGCCGCTGCCGAAAACGCTGCCGATCGAGCTGCTCGTGCACCGGCCCGATCTCGCGGCGGCCATGCACCGCGCCGAGGCGGCCGCTGAGCGCATCCATGGCGCCAAGGCCGAATTCCTGCCGAGCGTCGATATCTCCGTCATTCCGGGTTTTCAGGCGTCGCAGCACTCGACGCACATCGACAAGCTCGCGACCTATCTCTTCCGCGCCTCGGCCTTCAACTACTATGTTCAGCCTGGCTTTCATCTGCCGTTGTTCGAAGGCGGCAGGCTTCGCGGCAAGCTGGAGGCGCGGCGCTCCGAATATGACGAAGCGGTCGACGAGTACAACGAAACGCTGTTGCGCGCCGCGCAGCAGGTCGCCGACAGCCTCGTCAATGTGCGGCAAACCGGCTCCGTGCTCGAGGCGCAGAAGCGTCTGGCCGGTGATGCGCGCCAGAAGCTCGCGCTCGCCCGCAGCCGCTGGAATTCCGGCCTCAAGGACCGCCGGGAAATCCTGACGCTCGCCCATGACGCCTTCGAGGCGGCCTATTATCAGCGCGCGTTCGAGGCGGATCTGCTCTCGGCCCGCGTCGATCTGATAAGGCCTCGGCGGCGGCTATGAGCTCGGGCCGCCGCCGGTCTGGCCGAAGCCCTCGCCGGAGGACGACGGTCTCTCGCCTTACGTCAATTTCATCGAATCGCTCGGCGGAGGATAACGTCTTGACCTTGCAGCATGAGGCGCGCGCCGGCGCGTCGGGCGTCCACGAGCGGGAAAATCCATGGCGTTGAACCGCAGGCAGATCCGTACGCGCCGAAACGTCGGCCTCGCGCTCGTCGCGCTGATCGCCGGCCTCGTCGCGCTCTATTATCTCGTCACATGGCGGACGTACGACCGCTACGCAGTTGAGACCGACAATGCCTTCGTCACTGGCAACCTCATCCCGGTCTATGCGGACGCCACCGGCGTCGTGACGCAGGTCCTCGCCGAAGAGACGCAGAACGTGAAGACGGGCGACGTGCTCATTCGGCTCGACGAGCAGCGCGCCGGCGCGTTGCTCGCCCAGGCGGAGGCGGATCTCGCTCGCGCCGTGCGCAACGTGAGCGCGCTGTTCGAGAACAGGCGCCAATCCTGCGAGAAGATCAATTCGCGTCTCGCGCTGCGCGACAGGCTCCGGCACGACCTCGCCCGCTACCAGCAGGCGGCGCCGTCCGGCTCCGTGTCGCAGCAGGCGTTGCAGAACGCACGGGATCAGCTCGCCTCGGCCGAGGCGGACGTGCGCGAGGCGCGCGCCGACACCCAATCGATCGAGGCGCGCATCGTCGGCGTGACGCGGACGAACCACCCGGACATCCTTGCGGCGCAGGCGAAATATCTCGATGCCTACATCGAGTTCGCGCGCCAGCACATCAAGGCGCCGGCTTCTGGCTACGTCGCGAAACGCAAGGCGCAGGTCGGGGACCGCGTGAAGCCTGGCGACCAGATTATGACGATCGTCCCGCTCGATCACCTCTGGGTCGAAGCAAACCTATGGGAAAACGCTATGCAGCGGGTGCGGCCCGGCCAGAACGCGCAAATCGTGGTCGATCTCTATGGCGGAAAGACCGTCTATCACGGCAGGGTCGAGGGCCTCGTGCCGGGCTCCGGCAGCGTCTTCGCGCTGCTGCCGCCCGACAACGCCACCGGCAACTTTATCCACATCGTGCAGCGCGTGCCGGTCCGCATCTCTTTGCGCGCCGACGAGCTGGCGAAAGACCCGCTGCGCCCAGGCCTTTCGACCGTCACGACCATCGACGTGCGCGATGACCAGACGCCTGTCGACGCCTCGCAGGTTTCGACGTCCTCGGCCGAATACCGAACGAACATCTACGACGACGACCTGGCGCAGGGAAAAGCGAAAGCCGAGGAGATCGTGAAGCAGAATCTCGCCGGAAAGGGCGGGGAGGGCGAGCGCGCCTGCGCCATCGGCGAGTGAGGGCGAGGGCGCTTCCCATCGCACCCTCGATTTGGCGCGCGGGACGCGCGCCCTCCGCGGAGGGCGGGCGTCTCGCCCGCCAATTTGGATGAAGCAAGCCGAGGTTTGAGGTGCTTTCTGTTCAAGACGAGCTTATGATCCCTGTCTTGAGAGTCGGGGCGCTAGCTTCACGAAGGCTCACCATGTTCGCAAAGATCCTGAACGCCAACGACGGTTCCGAGACCGCCCTCCGCTCGTTCGCGGTAGCGCTCGCCCTCGCCAAGCAGAACGGCTCCGAGCTGCACATGGTCTGCGTCGAGGAAATTCCTTACATGCCGGACTTCGTGCAGGAAGTCGAAGAACAGGACGAGAAGGCCGCCCGGCGAATAGAGGGGCTCGTCAAACGTACGCAAGCGATGGCCGACGCCGAGCAGGTGAAGCTCCGGCCGCATGTGCTGAAAGGGCATCCCGTCCGGGACATCGTAGGGCTTGCGGAAGAACTCGGGGCCGATCTGCTCGTGATCGGCGCTGTCGGCCACTCGCAGCTCTATGAGCGCCTAATCGGCAGCCGCGCCGACCGCATCATGCAGCTCGCGAAGTGCCCCGTCCTCGTCGTGAAATAGCTCGGACGACGCAGGGTCGGGGCTGACGCCGCGGCCTTGGGACAGCTACTGCGCGGCGGCCTGCTGCGCCTCTTCTGTCGGAGCCGCGCCGGTCGTCCCACGCTCCGCCTCGGGCAGCAGATGTCGCGGCAGATAGATCGCGTTCGCGATCAGGGTCGGGATGATCGCGGTCGCGACGATCGCGGCGACGAGCGTGGAATACTGGCTCTCGTCGATGATCTTGTGCGAGAGGCCGAAGAGCGAGGCGATCGTGCCGAAGGTGAGGCCCGACGCCATGAGCAGGGTCATGTACATCGAGTCCCTGTGCGGCGAGCCGAAGGCGCGCGCGACGGGATAGACGCTCGCGACCTTCGTCGCCATCTCGACCGCGACGAGCGCGACGACGGCGAGCGGCGCCGCAAGCACGGCGGGCAGCGAGACGAAATAGCCGGCGCGGATGAAATAGAAGGGCGTCAGCAGGCCGATCGTGATCGTGCGCAGGCGCCGCACGAGCGCGTGATCGCGGCCGACGCTTCCGGCGAGCGCCATGCCGATCAGATAGGCGGGCAGCACGCCCTCGCTTTCCGCCCAAGTCGCCAAGGCGCCGAGAGCCATCAGCGAGAACATGAGGAACTTGGTCTCGAACTCCGAGGGACGGTCGCCGAAAAGCTTGAAGGCGAGCGGCGTGAGCCGGGGGAGGCCGATGAACACCGCCGCGAGCGCGCCGACGAAGATCGCCGTCTTCCAGGTGAAGGGCGCGAAGACGAGGCCGAGCGTGACCACCGTGCCGAGGTCGGTGATGAAGCAGGCGGCGAGGATCGTCTTGCCAAAGTCCGTTCGGTTGAAGCCATATTCCATCATCACCGTATAGACGACAGCGACGGAGGTCGCGGCGAGCGCGATGCCAGCCAGAATGGCGGGCGAGGTCTCCCAGCCGAGCAGGTAATGCGCGGCGGCCCAGCAGCCGATCGACGGGACGAGGAAGCTCGCGGCGCCGACGGCGGCCGACTCCTTCCACTTGAGCCTGAACACGTCCGGGTCGAGCTCGGCGCCGGCGAGGAAGGTGAGCAGGATCGCGCCGATTCCCGCGAGCGTCTTGACCCAGGGCTCCTGCACGCCGAATACCTCGGCGCCGATCGTGACGCTGAAGACGGCGCGGGCGCAGATGCCGACGATGATTTCGGAGAGCGCCGCCGAGACGCGGAACCTCACCGCGATGACGGTCGCGATCAACGCGAGTCCGAAAATCAGCGCAACCTGCGTCCAAATACCAGTCATGTTCTGCCCTCTCCTGCGCGTGATTCGCGCAACGGCATAGTATCGCGATTAACCGACGATTAAGACGGTTGTATTTTCACGCTTCCACAAGGTGCTGCGCGTGCGCGGGCGCCCTCCAGTGATTCATCTTGGCGGAGCGCGAAACCCTCAATCCCCGCATTTTAGATTGGGTGTTGCTAAAAAGTCACACCATTGTGTTGCCGATAAGTCACAGGTCATTGTCATAATTCATCAAATCAGACCTCGTTCCGAGTTTGAGCTTGGCTTGTCACAGACCTGTCATTTAAGAACCCTTTATCGTTGCGCGTATGAAGCCGGACATGAAGCGCGCGCGTTCTGGCTGCGCATTTGGCTTTGTGCCGCTCAGAAGGAGGGGTCTGATAATGAAGATCGGAATTGGAACGCGCGCCCTCATGATCGCCGCATTCGGGGCGGTCGCGGCGCTGCCGGCGTCGCAGGCCGCCGCCCAGAGCGACAGAGAAGAAATTCAGGCCCTGGTGGCGCGGCTGAAGAAGCTCGAGGCGAAGGTCGCGCAGCAGGAGCGCGAGGACAAGGCGATCAAGGCGCAGGCGCAGCACGCGACCAACATCGCGAACGCCGCGAACGCCGCGGTGATCAAGGGTCCTGCGCCGCCGCCGGTGTTCGTGTCCTTCAAGAACGGCCTCGCCGTCGAGACTCTCGATCGCGATTTCTACTTCAAGGTCGGCGGCCGCATCCTCGTCGACGGCGGTACCAACACCGAGCCGGAGCAGACCTTCCCGCTCGCCGGCTGGCCGTCCCTCGCGAAGCCGTTTTGGACGTACATCGACCCGGCCGCCTCCTCGGGGGCGGGCTACTCCAACAACGTCACCTTCCGTCAGGCGCGCCTCGAGGTCGAGGGCAAGGCCTGGAGAGATTGGTACTATAAATTCCAGGTGGACTTTGCGGGATCTCCCAACGATCTGACCCTCGGCATGATCCGCGACGCCTGGCTCGCCTATCGCTGGAACACCGGCATTCTGCCGATCACGTTCCAGGTCGGCAACCAGTTCGAGGCGAGCGGCCTAGAGAGAGAAAATTCAACCAAGTACAGAGACTTCATCGAGCGCGCCTTTGTGAGCGATCTGATGGCCGGCAATCGTCACGTCGGCGCCGCTGCGGTCACCGGCGGCGAGACGATCGGCCTGCTCGGCCAGCCGGCGTGGAGCTTGAAGAGCGGCGTCTACTCGACGAGCTTCGAGGACGGCAATCCGCAGAAGGCCACGACCAGCACCAGCGTCGTCGCCAACAACACCGTCCTGACGAACTTCGGCATTCCCGCGGGCAACTCCGCCTTCTTGAACCCGGTCTCGGGCGGCCATCAATATTGGGATCTGGCGTCTCGCCTGATCTATGCCCCGGTCCGCACCTCCGACGCCCTGCTGCATGTGGGCGGCTCGGTGCGCTATGAGAAACCGAACGACGCCACCGCCGCGAGCGACGACCGCATGCTGCAGCCCGGCTATACGTTGAAGTCCGAGGCCAACGCGGTCGGCGACCCGTTGCTCGGCACGCAGCCTCTGAGCTGCGTCTCTCCGTTGTACCAGACCGTCGGCGGAAACTGCGTCAAGTCCATCGTCAACCTGGCCGCCGAAGCGGTCGCCGCCTATGGCCCCGTGTCGGTGCAGGCCGAATATTCCGCCTATCACTACGATCGCGACGCGGGCAAGATCGCCGCATACAATGCGATCGCCGCCTCTGGCGTCACTTCCAACGGCCTCCCTTATGCGGGAGCGCAATTCGCGCCGGGCGGCGCCTCGGTCAACTTCCGCGGCTTCTATGTGTACGGCACCTGGTACCTGACCGGCGAATCCCGCGCCGACAGCTATCTCGCCTATCCCGACGAGTTCAACACGCCGGGAACCTTCGGCCAGATCAAGATCAAGCATCCGCTGAGCCAGGGCGGATGGGGCGCCTGGGAGCTCGCCGCTCGCTTCAGCACGATCAACCTGAACGACGGTCATACGCTGTTCTACATCCCGCCGACGGCCACCTACACCTACGGGAGCCCGGGTTTCCTGGCCAACCAGAACATCCAGGGCGGCCGGCAGTCGGACGTGACCCTGGGGCTCAACTGGTATCCCGAGAAGGGCGTCCGCGTGATGGCCAACTGGGTGAACACGGTGCAATATTCGGCCAACTGGGCCCGGCCAGATCTGAACGGCATCCATCCGCAGGCCTTCGAGTTGCGCGCCCAGGTCGATTGGTGAGCTGAACTCAAAGCGAGCGTCTTGGCAGCAAACGCCCCGCCGGCCCATCCGGCGGGGCTTTTATCTTGCGCCCACCGCCCGGCGACGGGTTCGCCGCCACCCGCGCCAGCTATGCGCCGATCAAGGAAGACGACAAGCACGCGCACTTGGGCGGCTGGGCGCGCCATCACCGCCCTAACGGCTCAACAGCCCCCAACCACGACCGCGTGATGACGCCCGGCGGCACAAGCAATTGGAACGACGCGGACGAATCGAGCCCCTTGGAATCGGCTGCGTCTCGCAGCGATGTTCCCCGACAGGTTCGCGCAGCAGGCCAACCGACCTGGAAAGAACCCGGGCGCTCCTTGCAAGAAGAGCGTCCGTTGCTTTTGGGCAGTCGCTCATGGCGGCTCGTTCACGACCCGCCGTCGTTTCACTCATCCCCTTCCGCTGTCCGGGCCAAAGACGCCGGACACTTAGTCGCAAGTGCCGCCGGTCTCGGCGCAACTCCAATCGAAGTGATTGTAATACCGGCCGGAATAGGGGACAGGCTGGCGAACGACGCCCGGCGCCGCATAGCCATAAACATGAGCCGGCGCGCAGACCCGCCCGGCGCAAGGAGCGTGCCGCCATCTGGCTTGGGCGAAGGCTTGCGTCGTCAGCATTGCGCAGCCGAAGCCGACGATGAGCGCTATGATCGGGACATGCTTGTACATTTTGGACATTTTATCCTCCAACACCACGCCCCCGCTAACGCCCAAATTTGGGCTTTGTGATTTCAAGTTTTAGATCGACTGGCGACGTCATCAATATGTCATTAAAAAGAAAAATTTCTGAAGCAATTTGTCATATCTACTTGTTATTAAATCATTTATCTGCGGCCGACCATCGTCACGCCGGCGACCAAGGGGGGCGCGCGGCGCTATTCCAGCTCAGCCTTGAGCAAGGCGGCGAGCAGCGGATGGCGGTCGGCAGCAAAGGGATTGGCCACTGTCATGCCGCCCCAAGTGAATCCGTCTTGTAGATCCTTGGAGAGGAGCAGGCGGCATCCGGCGTGCGAGGCGGCCGAGAGGATAACGCTGTCCCAGATGCTCAACCCATGGTCCGTCGCCAGATCGAATGCGGTCAGCATGACCTCCGGCGACGTCTCGACGACAGCGAACGCATCCCTCCAACCGAGCGCGGCGGTGTGGGCGTCCTCGGGCGATCTCCCGGCCTTGCGCACCAGCACGTTGAACAACTCGCCGAGGACTTGCGCCGGAACGACGACCAGCTCCTGCGGCAGCGCCCGAAGCAGAGAGAGGCTCGCGTCCCGCTGCGTCGCGCCGTTGACGCCTTCCGCATAGGCGAGGACGTTCGCGTCGAGCGCCGCCCTCAAGCGCCATCCTCATAGAGTTCGTCGCGAGACCAGCGCCCGGCGTTGGCGACGGGCTGCTGTTCAAGGCGTGCGATCAAATCAGTCCATGCACGCCGCGCCTGGATTTCGTGGCCCTGAGCCGGAACGAGCCTCGCGACCGGCTTGCCATGGCTCGTCACGAGATAACCCTGTCCGGCGCGCACTCCGCGCAGCAGCGCCGAGAAGTTGCGATTGGCTTTCGCCGCAGAAACGAATTTCTCCATCGTCGCCTCCAAGAGGGGCGGAACTTCAAACGCAATGGCGGCCCAGCTTTCACCACGCGGCGTCAGCAAGTCGAGCGCCCTCATTCAGCATCGCGTCATACACCGCGAGCGTCTCCTCGACATGCCGCGCGAGCGTCGGCGGCGCTCGCCAATAGGAGCGATAGGCGGCGGCGCCGAGCCTTTGCGCGAGCGCGTCGTCCTTGAGACGCGCGAGCGCCTGCGCCAGCGACTCCTCGTCGCCGCTCGTAAACCACAAGCCTTCCTCGCCGTCGGCGATCTCGTCGCGCGCGGCGCAGGCGTCCGAGACGACGACCGGCGTCCCCAGGGCCTTGGCCTCGAGCGCGGTCAGGCCCAGGCCTTCGTACCAAAGGGATGGAAACACCAGCGCCCGCGCCGCGCGCATCGCCGCGCCCGCGCCCGCGGGGTCGCGCCAGCCGAGCATCTTCGCTTCGGGGAAGCTTTCGGCAAGCTCGGCGGCGATCGGGCCGTCGCCGACGAAGACCGGCGTAACGCCTGCGAGGCGCGCGGCCTTCGCAAACAGCAGCGCGCCCTTCTCCGCCGACAGCCGCCCGACGAACAGGAACTCATCGCCGACTGACGCCTTCTCGCCGAGGGGCTCGACTTGAATCGGGTTGCAGACGCGATGTTTTCGCGCGGCCCTCGGCAGGTAGGGCGCGAGAACGCGCTCCTGGAGATCGGATATCAGCACGAAATCGGAGAAGCATTCCGCGAGCCCGGCGAACTGCGCGAGGGCGAGCCGAGTGCTGCGCCAAAGCTTTACGGAATAGCTGCGCGAATCGCAGTTCGTCCGCCAGCAGGCGGCGGAGAGCGGCGCCAAGCCGCAAATCCGGTTGGCGCCAAAGTCATAGAAGCCGCCGTTCGGGCAGAAGAGGAAATATTCGTGATTGGTGTAGACGGCGGGCAGGCGGCTCGCGCGGATCGGCGCGAGGATCGACGGCGACAGCGCCTTCGCCCAGCCGTGGACATGCACGATCGAGCTTTCGCGCGGCAGGCCGCCGAGGAGCCGCCCGAGCTCCGCCGCGGCCTTCGCATTCCATATGCCTTGAACCGAGGCGCGAAGGCGCGAGGGATGGTTCAATATGTCGTGCTGATCGAGACAGACCGTCTCGACGCCGGCGCCCGCGAGACGCGGGTCGACGGGGCCGCAGGCGCAAAAGAAGATCGGGCGCACGCCGACTGCTGCGAGCCCCAGCGCGCTCTCAATCGCGACCTTGGACTGGCCGCCGCTGACATAGCCGTGATCGACGAGCAGGACGACGGTCTCAGCCCGCATCCGCGAGCTCTGTCGAAGGGCAGAGTCCGCTCCCTCTCCCCGCGCGCGGGGAGAGGGCTGGGGTGAGGGGCGTGGG
>Ga0187781_10000917_pt1 | contig 21848 bp, 21 predicted proteins | sample 0715_SJ02_MP02_2_FD_132447 | JGI IMG/M metagenome (GOLD analysis project Ga0187781, IMG submission 132447) | Tropical peat soil microbial communities from peatlands in Department of Meta, Colombia - 0715_SJ02_MP02_20_MG | ecosystem: Environmental > Terrestrial > Soil > Wetlands > Peat | place... | reverse complement strand
TGTCGCGCAACGAAGCGCTGCCCCGCAACCGCGAGAGAGGTGGCGGCCGCTTCTTGCCCGCTGGCGTTTCCAGGTTTCACCCTGAGACCATCGGCGGACGTTCGCCCGAACTTGAGCGCCTTGGTTTCAGACCGAACCGCCGGGGAAGAGCCGCTCGTTCAATGGTTTTCAGGCAACAGCCGTTCAAGAAAGGCTCCGAACCCGGCGACATGAGGCAGTGCAATACCTTCGGGCGGTAGCCGCCGCCTTCCCCAAACGGCGCTACAGGGGTCTCATGTGGAAAACTAAAGTACTCTTCCCTCTTGCACAATCGCTGCTTTCACGGGTAACATCAAGTTGTTCCCTAGGGGCCTTGCTTCTTGCGGGCCGTACGCGCACTTAGATCTCCGGGCGCGAATACAGCGTGAGCATCGTTCTCAAGTAGTATCCACCGAAGCGGGTTTGGTCCGTCGAGGGCCGCTCTGTAGCGTGTCCTGGCTGCTCAAGGGAAAACGAAGCACGAGGCTTGGGATCTGCGATCTGCGATCCAGGCCGTGGGATAAACACGAGAAAAAACTATGAACGCAGGACCCGGACACCCCTCCCCGGGAGGGGGGAAGCACAGACGGCGCCGTGGCCGTCGCTCGCAAAAACAAGGCGCGAGCGGCGTCGCCCACCGCGTACGCCAGGAACATCAGGGCATTTTCACGGCGCCCATGGACCACAGTTACCGCGCTGCTCTCAACGGCAATTCTGATAACGGCAAGGCCCGCAGGCCCGGTTTCTCTGCCGCTTATCCGGTTGCCGAACCGGAGCCTTTGCCTGCTCCTCCGCAAGACGCGGCTTCCCGCGTCTTCGCTTTTGTCGAGGATCTCTTCTTCCTCACCAAAATTCAGGACACCGGGCGGAAAATGAACGTGAAGGTTGAGTTTCTCCGGACTGAGAAAGACCTGGCCGATCACATGAAGAATAACGGCGAGGAGAAACCGTCGCTGATTATCTTCGATCTCAACAATGCCAACGCCAAGCCTCTATCGCTCATCCCGAAGCTCAAGAGTAAGCTGAAGAAGGGAACCTCGATCATCGGCTTCCTGTCGCACGTGCAGGGAGATTTGAAGCAGAAGGCGCACGAGGTCGGCTGTGACATGGTTTTGCCGCGTTCCGCGTTTTCCCAGAATCTGCCCCAGTTGCTGCGCCGCCACGGAGCTTCCGACGCTGATCTGAACGCTGCCGGCTAGCGCGCTCTTCCTGCGGTTCAAACCCGAGCCTTTTACGAAGGAAAGCAAAGGCTTATCGAGGTACTGGATCGCTTAATTCCCACACCTTGGAGCACTGAGCCAGCTTGAATCCTGGTCCTTTGTCGGGCGGCGACAACATGTGGCAGGATGGCGAAAGACGGGTGCGCTGGTGATGTCGTGAGACAAGACGAAAAAAAATTGCTCAAACATGGACTGTTTTGGGCGGCAATATTGGCCGGGTTCTGGCTGTCAGTAAGCGTCATTCACAGGTGGGTTTTCACAGCCGCAGCCATCGCCATTTGGTTTGTGTTTCTATATCTTGTCTTCTACCGAGATGGACAACGGCGAGGGTCAGACTGACCTACTACCCTTACCGAGCCAGGCTTTTCAGTCGCTGAGCCGAATTCCGCATTCTGACGCTGACTTTTAACTTCTGACTTCTGACTTCTGACTTCTAACTTTTGACTCCGCACTGCTACAATTCCGGCGTGTCCCCAACAAACTATCTGATTGCCGCGGTGGCCACGGTTTTCGCCGCGGCCGCTTTGACCTCCGCACAGCAGGCTCCCGCTGCTCAGCCTCAGGTCAAGGTGAACATGCTCAACGTCTGTTCGCCTTCGCCTGACGACCAAAAAGAGTTGTCCGCCGCACTCGCCAAAGTGCCGGCCAAGCCCGTATTTGGCAAGGACTTCGAAGTGGCTCGCGGGCACTCGACCCTCGACCCCAACACACCGACCTCCGGCATGGAGCAGTTGCCCGCGGGCGCGGCGGCGGCGCGTTGGGTTCGCGTGCGCCGCGAGTTCCCTGCCTCGGGTCCATTCAGCAACGTTCAGTACGCGTTCAGCGTGGATTCGGAGAACATGGTGGAAACGCTGGTTTTGCGGGTGCGCGATCCCAAGGATCTCATGGAAGTTTCCATCGAAGACAGCGCGTCCGCCGTAGCTTCGCCCAGCGCCATGCTCACCGCCGATACTCCTGCCTCGCGCGTAAAGCTGGAGCGCTTTGGCAAGTCGTCGGTCGTACTGGCGCGCTGCTCCGCAGCCGAGGGCCGGCCGGCGCCCGACCAAAGCGCATACGAGCCGATATTCCAGGCGGCAACCCGCATTTTGAATCGCTACCGCGACGCCCTGGGCGTCCGTACGATGGTGCCGCAGGAACTGGCGCGCGTGGGCGGGGGACGCGTCACAAATGCCAGTACCGAAAAGAAGCACCCTTAGTCTCACCAGGTTGTTCGAGGTAGCAACAAAATCCGTATTAACGAATCTATTAACCAGGGCCTTTTCGAAAGACTATGGACACTCGCAACGTTGTCATCATCGGCTCGGGATGCGCCGGGCACACCGCGGCTCTCTACAGCGCCCGCGCCAACCTCAAGCCGCTCATCCTTGATGGTCATCAGCCTGGCGGACAACTCGGACTCACAACGCTGGTCGAAAACTTCCCCGGTTTTCCCGAAGGCATTCAGGGCCCTGAGCTGATCGAGAACATGCGCAAGCAGGCCTCGCGCTTCGGCGCCGAGTATCGCATCGGCCACGTCAGCAAGACCGACCTGAGCAAGCGCCCGTTTGAGATAACCGTCGGCAAGGATGTCATCCCGGCCCGCACCCTCATCATTGCCAGCGGCGCCTCCGCGCGCTGGCTCGGCTTGCCCAGCGAGCAAGCCCTCATCGGCCACGGCGTTTCCTCCTGCGCCACCTGCGACGGATTCTTTTTCTCCGGCAAGGAAATCGCCGTCATCGGCGGCGGCGACTCCGCCATGGAAGAGGCGACTTTCCTCACCCGCTTCGCCAGCAAAGTAACGCTCATCCATCGCCGCGAGCAGTTCCGCGCCTCGAAGATCATGCTCGACCGTGCCAAGGCAAATCCAAAAATTGATTTCCTCACCGACACCGTCGTTGACGACGTGCTCGACGTCAGCAAAAGCGAAGTCACCAGTCTTCGCCTGCGCAATGTAAAAACCGGCGAAAGCTGGGAGTTTCCGACCAGCGCGATGTTTCTGGGCATCGGCCACATCCCCAATGCCAAGATTTTTGAAGGCCAGCTCGACGCCGACGCCGACGGCTATCTCATCACGCACAAGAATGTGTTCACAAAAATACCCGGCGTATTTGCCTGCGGCGATGTCCAGGATCGGCGCTACCGCCAGGCCATCACCGCCGCCGGCTCCGGCTGCATGGCCGCCCTCGAAGTGGAAAAGTACCTTGAAGAAGTAGGCCACTAAGGCTTTTAATTTTCCGTGGCCGAACAATTAAGAGAGGAGTCATCCTGAGCGGAGCAGGAACGAGCGTAGCGCAGTTTCTGCGGAGTCGAAGGACCCCTATGCCCTGTGTATCTATCGCGTTTATGGCAGGGAGTTCTCCCCGTGCCTCGTCCATGCAAGCTCCAACCGTGCAACCTTGGACCCCGTCTCTTCGAACTTTTGTATCGTGTCCCCCAGCACTCGAATCCATATGAAATCCGAGGTGAAGCAATCATGAACTATCGCTTGCTGGGCAAGAGTGGTCTCCGCGTATCCGAAATCTCGCTTGGCACCATGACTTTCGGTGAAGACTGGGGTTGGGGTTCTCCCAAAGATGAAGCCCGCAAGATTTATGACGCCTATCGCGAAGCCGGCGGCAATTTCATCGACACCGCCAACCTCTACACCAACGGAACCAGCGAAACCCTCCTCGGCGAGTTCATGCACGACCATCGTCACTCCATCGTCCTCGCCACGAAGTACACGAACGCCGCCCCCGGCACCGACGCCAACGCCGCCGGCAATCAGCGCAAGAACATGGTGCAGGCAATCGAAGCCTCCCTGCGCCGCCTGAAGACCGATTACATCGATCTCTACTGGCTGCACAACTGGGACCGCCTTACTCCCGCCGAGGAAGTGATGCGCGCCTTCGACGATCTCGTTCGTCAGGGTAAGGTGCTCTACATCGGCATTTCCGACGCCCCGGCCTGGTGGGTCGCGCAAGCGAATACTCTCGCCGAATTGCGCGGCTGGACCGAGTTCACCGGCCTCCAGATCGAATACTCCCTCGTCGAACGCACTGTCGAACGCGAACTCATCCCCATGGCCAAGGCTTTCAATATCACCTTCGTCGCGTGGTCGCCGCTGGCCGGAGGTCTGCTCAGCGGCAAGTACCATGGCGGCGCGGGCAAGGCTGGCGACGGCCGGTACTCGCAGGAGATGAGCAAGGCGTTTCTGCGCAGCGGCGAACGCGTCGATCGCATTGTCGCGGCCCTGCAAAAAGTGAGCCAGCAAGTGGGACGTTCCGCCGCTCAGGTCGCTCTCGCGTGGCTGCGCTATCGCGATATTCCGGTCATTCCCATCATCGGAGCCCGCCGCATGGATCAACTCCGCGACAATCTCGCCAGTCTTGAGCTGAACTTGACTGCCGAACAGGTGTCGACCCTCAATCAGGCCAGCGCTATCGAAATGGGCTTCCCGCACGACTTCTACGACAAACAGCTGGTTAAGGATTTCGCCTACGGCGGCCTCCGCGACAAAATCCTCGCCGCGTGAGCTCTTAAGTGCGTCCATTTCGCAGATGTGATTCTGAACCTTTGCGGGAATCCAGATCATTGCGGGAATGCCATCCTGAATATCGCGGGAATGTCATCCTGAGCGTAGTGGGTTCTCCGCGAAGCGGAGAATCCACGGAGTCGAAGGACCCCTAACCCCGGCACAACTGCTTCTTTGGCTGAGGCTGCACGACCCTTGCGCGTTGTTTGCGCAGGACGACCAGCAAACTCAAGACGTCTGTAGGTTTTGGGTGGCGCAGCACCGGGGTCCCCGGGCGGCGCGGTTTTCGCCGACTGGGGTGGAGCGCTTGCAGCGCTGCGATTTGCGCTTGCCGTGGTTTCAGTGGCTTTAGCTGCTGAGGTCGATACTACGCGGCACCAGAAAAAATGCCCTACGCCAATACTTTCTTCTTCACTGCCGCTGGCAGCGTCTCGCACGCCGTCCGCAGCACTAACCGCGGCGCCCGCGCACGAATCTTCATCAGGTATGGCACCGTCCGCTTCGCATCATACTTCGCTGCTTCCCGCAGCAGCCAGCCCAATCCTTTCTGCACCATGTCGTCCTCATCGACGAGCAGCATTTCAGAAAGCCGCGTAATCTTCAGGAAGAATTTCTTCTCTCTCGCGCCCCGAATCAGCGCCACGCAAGCCGCTCGTCTCCGCCACCGGTTGCGCGACTTCGCCCAGCGAAAAACTTGGCGAGATCGCCCCGGCTCCGCGCACACCATCGGCGCCAGCAAATAATGCACCAGCCCGTCATGATCGGCCCAGTTGCTCACCCGGTCCAGCCACGACGCAAACAACCGGAACTCTTTGTCCCCGAGCTTCGCCGTCTGCTTTTCCAGCAGGAACACCGCAAACACTTTCTCTTCCAGCACGCGGCCCTCAAAAAGTTTGTCCGCGACCTGCACCAGAAATTCCATTCCGCGCTCGCGAACAATGCTGCGCCGCGCGCGCACCGCTACTTTACGCAGCTCCGCCGTATACCATCCCCGCGACGACACCTCTTCCTTGAAGAACCGCTGAACTTCCGCCGAGTGCGGTGCCGATCCGCCGTCTTTCAGCAGCCGGCGAAAATGATCGGCAATATATGAAGGAGTAATTTTATGGTTCGGCATGTCCCAGGTTTTTAGAAGCGAAGCGCCTCAAAGATTTTTTTGGCTGCGCCCCACCCCTGACGGGGCAAATGATAACCGAGCCGCGCGGAAAATGCTGTGATCGGACGCGTCGCGCCTGATTCGCTGCATTTTAATTCACGTTGCCAGATCCGCTATGCTTGCTTCGCACCGCCTGCCCTCACCGCCCGATCATAGATCCATAACGCCAGCGCCGTCGCAAGGCCCACGGCCGTCACCGTCCACCAGATGCGCTCCGGCTGATGCGCTACCTCCCCATAATGATGAACCACCGTCCCGCCAAACCATCCGCCAATCAGCGACCCGATGCCGATCGGCAAAAACGCAAATCCCATGTACGTCCCCTGCTGTCCCGGGGGCGCGAGCCGCGAAATATATTCGTAATACCGTGGCGACTGAATGATCTCCCCCAAAGCCAACACAAAAAGCGAAAGGATCGCGCCCACAATCGTCGGCCAGAAAGCGAGTATCAGCCACGAAGCCGAAGTGATCACCGTCCCCAGAATCACCGCCTGAAACGCCGGAATCTTCCGCGTCAGAAAATTCACCGCCAGCGTCAGGCAGATTACGGTCAAGCCGTCGGTCACCAGAATCATCTCTACATCGGCATTCGAGTTGATATATCCGTGAATATAGCCGGGCAGGGAAATGTACTGCTGCCAGAAAACGACCCAATAACCCGTAAACAGCACCAGAAACCACATGAACCGGCTGATCCCGGCCAAAGTCAGCACAAGCAATCCAATCCAAATCCACCACGGTATGCTGAGCGATGAATAGAAGACCTCAGCGATACGCAACGCCAGTGCCACTCCGAGCACCGGCAAAACCAGCCGCGCATTTCCCAGCACCACGCAGAAATTTCGCGCGACGGTGGCAATCGATGGCAGCGGTGCATCGTCCGCCTTGCGCGGCTCGCGAAAGAACATCAGCACCACAAAAAACATCGCGAACACGCTGAACGCCGCCACGCGGTATACGTTCTCAACGCCGAGATTCCGATGCGCCCACGAGGCAAAATACGGTCCCGCCGCGCCGCCGATGTTTACCATCGTGTAGTAAATCGAGTAGCCAATTGACCGCACGCTTTCCTTCGACGCGCGCGCCGTCGTACCCACCACGCACGGCTTCACCATCGAGATGCCCAGCGCAGGCAGTATCAGAATGACGCCGACAAAAAGCCCAAGTGGCACCAGATTGCGCACCGCCGCCAGCCACGGTGCGGCAATCGAACCGATCAGAAAATACGCGACCGCCAGAATCAGATAAGCCGCCGAGAGCGCCCGCCGGAAGCCAATTCGATCCGCCACGGCTCCGCCAAAGATCGCCAGGAACCACACCATGCCGCCGAAGATTCCCGTCAGCGTGCCCGTTTGCTCGGTCGAAAAGTTCAGCCGCTCCTGAAGATAAAGCGCAAGCGACGCGAACGCGCCATAGTAGGAAAGGCGCTCAAAAATTTCGCTGAGATTGGCAATCCAGAAAGGCCGTTCGAATCCGGTGCGGATTTCCTCGAAACGTGCAGAAAAGCTCAATCGTGGCTCCCGATGTCGTGTTTCGTGTGGCGCGGGCATTTCTGCCCGCGTGGCGGCGGGCATTTTGTCCGCCATTGTCGCTACATCCCCAGCCGCTCGCGCGCCTGCTCAGCCGACAAGCCCTTCACCGCAATCACTTTATTCCGGCTTGTCAAGCCGGCCACAATACTAACGGAAGACCGCGGCACCTTCAAAAGCTTGGCAAAAAACTCGATGCAAGCCTCGTTCGCCTTGCCCTCCACCGGCGGAGCCGTCAGCGCCACCTTGAGCGCATCCCCAACCTCGCCGGTGATCGCGTTCTTCTTCGCTCGCGGGTGAACCTTTACTTCAAACGTAACGCCATTTTCCGTTTTGTGAACCGGGATCATGCTTCGCCCACCGATAGGAACCGCGTTTGGCTCGAGACTCACCGAGACGTCACGATTGTTACCGTCACGACGAGCACGATCCAAAACAAACCCACGAGTCTGACGGCAAATGTCGAGGGAGGATTCTTTGCCCACTTCTCCCGAAGCTTCGCGCCATGAAACCATTCGTAAAACATCACAACGCTGCGCGGAAGGAATACCCACCAACATCCGAATGCGAGAAAGGGGCTCATCCCGATATAGTCGCTAAGCTTCACAGCATCTTCCTCTGTCCTCTGTGATTATTTTTTTCCTCTTTCGCCGAAAATTGCCGTGCCCACCCGCACGCACGTCGAGCCCTCTTCAATCGCAACCTCAAAATCGTGTGACATCCCCATCGACAGCACATCCATCGCAACTGCCTCAATCCGACGCGCCGCGATCCCATCTCGAATCTCGCGCAGCCGCCGAAAATATGGCCGCGCGCCCTCCGGGTCTTCTGTATAAGGAGGCACTGTCATCAGCCCGCGGATCGCCAGGTTCTTCCAATCCGCCGCGCGCGTCAATATCAACTCCAATTCCTGAGCCTCCGGAGCCAGTCCGCTTTTCGCCGCCTCCCCGCCCACGTTGATTTCGATCAGCACCGACATTTTCTTGCCCGCTGCTTGGGCGGCAACGTTCACCCTGTCTGCCAGCTTGACCGAGTCCAGCGAATCGACCGCCCCAAACAACTCCGCCGCCCGCGCCGCCTTATTCGACTGCAAATGCCCAATCAAATGGAACTCCGCCCCTGCCAGATCGCGCAGCGCATCGGCTTTTCCCGCAAACTCATGCACCCGGTTCTCGCCGAATACGCGAACTCCCGCAGCATAAGCCTCCCGAATCGCCTCCGCCGCAAACGTCTTGCTCACCGCCATCAACGTCATCGACGCCGGATCACGCCCGGCCCGCTGCGCCGCCGCATCGATCCGCTCGCGCACAACCGCGATGTTCTGTGAAATTGACACCGAGAAGATTTAACCACAGAGGACGAGGCAGGGGTCAGAAGCAGGGAGGCAAATCGCCTAAGTCGTCTGAGTGTTGAGCCTCCCGTTCCCAGTTCTGCCTAGTCTCGATTCACTGAGAACTGAGAACCTGAGAACCGGGAACTGAGAACTGAGATTTTTACTTCTGCAATCTGACTTCTAACTTCTGACTTCACATGATCGCCGTCGGTGGCGCCGGATCCTCCGGCCGGCCCGCATTCGCCAGTGGCAAACGGATCATCACCGCGGCCAAAACAGCAAGCGCGATCAGCGCGATAATAAACGGCGGATCCCACTTAAAGAGCGTCACGTCATGCCCGGAGCCCACCAGTCCCGCGATCACCAGCCCGCATAGCGCTTCTCCGGCAATCAGGCCCGAAGCCGTCAGCACGCCCGCATTTTCCACGCGCGCCTTCTGTGCGTCGTTGTAGCCGCGTCGGTCACGCAGCATGTCAGTGATCCACCGAATCAAGCCACCAACAAAGATTGCAAATGTTGTTCCCAGCGGCAGGTACATGCCCACGGCAAACAACATGCAGCTTTTCACTTCGACCAGGATCATCGCGATTCCGAGGAGAATTCCGACGATCACCAGCGGCCACGCCATCTCTCCGCCAACGATGCCCTTGGAGAGCATTGCCATCAGCCCAGCCTGCGGCGCGGGCAAGGCCGGAGTGCCAAAGTGATAGGCCTTGTCGAGCACTGCCAGCGGGACAAACAACACCAGCGAAGCGACTACGATCCCCAGCAGATCGCCAATCTGCATCTTCGAAGGCGTGCCGCCGAGAATATATCCAACTTTCAGGTCTTGCAGCATTTCACCCGCCACCGCCGACGAGACACATACCACCGCCGCCACGCCGAGTACGGCGGCCACGCCGCCGCCGCCCGAAACTCCCAAAGCCACCATCAACAGCGCCGCAATCACCAGCGTGCACAGGGTCAAGCCCGAGACAGGATTGTTCGAAGATCCGATCATCCCCACCAGGTTTCCGGAAACGGCGGCAAAAAAGAACCCAACTACGATCATCACCGCCGCCGCCACCAGCGCGCCCGATAGGATATGGGAACTCGACAGATTTCCAGCCCCGCTGATGAAGTAGTGATAGAGCACGATCATGGCGACAAATACCAGCGCTACGCCCACAAAAACAATCTTGGCGCTCAAATCGCGCTCCGTACGATTGCTTACCTCGTGCGCGACCGCTGACTTTTTCAGGTCGGACACGGCTCGCGCCATCCCCACGCCCAACTGCTTCCGCATCTTGAACAGCGTGTAGGTAGCGCCCACCAGCATTCCGCCAACCGCGATCGGCCGCACAATCGAGTAATAAATTGCTCCCGCCAACAAATCCCAGGGAAGTGTGTGCCCTTCAGGCTGCGCCGCCTGAATGTAGGGGCCGATTGTGAAGGTGAGTAGCGGGACCAACAGCCCCCACGCCAGCACGCCTCCGGCAAAATTCAACGCCGCCAGGCGCGGTACAATGATGTAACCCACGCCCAGGTAGGCCGGGCTTATATCGGGGGCATTGAACATCGTTGCCCCGCCCGTCATGGTTGTCGCAACATTAGGATTCGTGCCCGTTCGCAGCAGCAGCCGCTTACCTATCTCGGCGATCTTTACGTGGAAGGTATTGCTGGGCGAGAACACGTTGATTTGACCGAGCAGAAACATGAACCCGCCAAACCCCATGTTCGCAAAAAGAATCTTCGCCGCCTTCGATCCTTGCTGACCCGCCTTATGTATCTCCGACGCCGCCACCGACTCCGGATACGGCAGCTCCGGGTCTTCCACCATTACGCGCCGCAGCAATGTCACGAACAGAATGCCGAGCGTGCCGCCAATCACCATCAGCGCCACAGATTTCCAGTACTGATCCCGGGTCAGCCCCGGCCATAGTCCCGCCATCACAAACGCTGGTATCGTGAATACCGCGCCCGCCGCCACCGATTCGCCGATCGAGCCCACGGTTCGCGCAATGTTTTCTTCCAGCAGCGACCCTCTCATCAGCCGCAGCAATGCCATGCCAATGACCGCCGCGGGATAGGTGGCCGCGATCGTCATACCGGCCTTTAGTCCGAGGTAGGCATTCGCCGACCCCAGGATTCCCGTCATGACCAGGCCAATCAGCACGGCCCGGAACGTAAACTCTTTCATTTCCATCGTTTCCGGCACATACGGCCGGTGCTTGCGCGGGGCTTCCGTATTGGCTGTAACAGTGCTCATGAGGTCCTCGTGCTCTGGTTCAATTCACGTCGCTTTCACACTACCAGATCGACCGCGCACCTTACCATGTCGGCCGCCCGCTTTACAAGTGCGGCTTTCTCTTCCACAATATGAGAAACCGGTGTGGTCCTCGTTTTCGATTTAAGCCCGACGAAAATCTGACCAATGGAGGCGTCTCATGACCTCGCATGTCCGCCCTTTTTGGAGACCTTTCTCGACCAAGTTTCGCTGCCCGAATTGCAGCGCCGATTTTGCCACCCAATCCCGCGCCCGCGGGTTCTTCGAGGCTGATGTGCTCCCGATCCTTTTGCTTCATCCCGTCCGTTGCGAGCGTTGCTTCCTCCGCAGCTACGTGCCGCGCTGGGTTCCGGCTCGCGAGCGGCCTCAGCGCAAGCCGCAGACAAGCGAAACCAGCCCGGCTTCGGGCAAAACCCGCGTTGCATAGGAGCCGAGTCCCCGACTATACTGAGTTTGCACGATTTCAAGCATTGACCCGGTGCCTCGTCTCGATCCAACCGGGTGGGAGGCGGTCTTCAGCAGTTCCGAGTTTCGAATACGGGCTGCCCAGCCCCCAGCCGCAGGCGCTTTCCTCTGCTGGGCAAAATCTGCTGCTGCCAGCGTATTCTTTACTATTTTTCCCGCCGATTGCCGCCTCTGCCGTTCTCCGCTCCTTAAAGTATCGCGCCTTCCCGTTTGCGATGATTGCCTGGGGTCGCTCCGTCCTTTGAGCCGCTCCGCCGGGGTCCCTGGCGCGCCCGGTTTTGGCGCGCTGGGGTGGTCGCTCTGCTCGATCTGTGGCGAGGATATGCCCCTTGCAGCCGCTGCGCATGTCGCCGAAGGCCATGCTGTGCCTCGTCAAGATAAGGTCGTCTGCCGTCTTTGCCAACTGGTCCCTCCTCCTTTCGAGCGCGCGGTCGCCTTCGGAAGCTACGAGGGCACGCTGCGCGGCCTGATTCATCTGCTCAAGTTCGATCAAGTCAGGCCCGCCGCATCCGTCCTCGGGCGCCTGCTGGCCGATTCGATCCAGACGATCGAGCCATCGCTCCCCCCGGGCAAGCTCGCCATTGTGCCCGTGCCCTTGCATGCCGGCCGGCACTCCCAACGAGGCTTCAACCAGGCCGAGCTGATCGTTCGTGCCGCCCTGAAACGCCTTGGCCGCGCCGGTTCCAAGGATAGGCTGGAGCTGAGTGCCGGCGCCCTGATTCGGGTGCGCGATACCGGAAGCCAGATCGGCCTCAATCGTCATCGCCGCCGCCAGAACCTCCGCGGCGCCTTCGCCGTGAAAGCTCCGGCAGCCCTGGCAGGCCGAAATGTGATTCTGGTCGACGACGTCTACACCACCGGCGCAACCGCTTCTGAGTGCGCCCGGGTGTTGCGCCGTGCCGGGGCGGTTCGGGTATGGGTTGTTACCGTGGGTCGAACGCTGCGGACCACGTCCATGTTCTCGGCAGGGGAAGAGCCTCTTGCGGATTTGAGTATGGAATCCTATGGTGATCCGCTTTCCCGGCCAGACTCAAGCCAGCAGCACGACCGTTTAACCGTGGCGGCTCAAGAGGTGGCATCTCAAGCTGCGGCGCATCAAGCAGGGCCGGATCAAAGGATGGCGGCTGAAGGTTAGATCATGTCGTTGCGCATGCACAATTTCGCTTTCGGGGTCCCCGGCGAGCCCGGTTCTGGCTCGCTGGGGCGGAGTTGGCGGCCTCCGCTGCCGCCGGGGATGCTTGCCGATGGTGTCCATCAGGAGAAGGACGCGCACTCTCTCCATCAGCCAGTGCTTGTGCTCAACGCTTCCTACGAGCCCATCAATGTCTGCGCCGCCCGCCGTGCCATCGTTCTCGTCCTCAAGGGCATCGCCATGACCGAGGAAGAAAACGGGCACTTCCTCCATGCCGCCCGCGTCGCCATGCGTGTACCCTCGGTCATCCGCCTGCTCGAGTACCGCCGCATCCCGCATCAATCGCGCGCTCTCTCGCGCAAGAATATCCTTCTGCGCGACCGTAATACCTGCCAGTATTGCGACACGACTTTGCCTTCGAGCGAACTCACGCTCGACCACGTCATCCCCCGCTCCCGCGGAGGCCTTTCCACCTGGGAAAACCTCGTCGCCTGTTGTCATCCCTGCAACCGCCGCAAGGGCAATCAGCTTCCCCACGAAGCCAACATGCGCCCCATGCGCGAGCCCCGTTCCTTCAATCTCCACACCTCCCGCCACATCATGCGCCTGATGGGCCGCAGCGACGATAAGTGGCGGAAATACCTCTTCTATTAGGCGGGCTGACTGAACGAAGGGTTCAAAGGGGCATAGGTTCAAAGGTTCAAAGGCCTGCTTGAACCAGGGTTCCAAGGGGCAAAGGTTCAAGGGTTCAACGCCTGCTTCCTTGCGAGCCGTCCGTCAGGGCTGACAAGCAGCGCAAGCTTGCGCTAACTGTTTTCGACGGCACTGTTGCTCAGTTGACGATTGCGTCGCGGATCAGGAGTTCAGGGCCCCTGCAGTGTGCGTCTGGAGCATTTGGTTGCGGACATTTGCCCCAATTTTCCTTTTCCCAGAACTTGACGTGAATTGGCGCGGTGTGTTCTAAGCGGTGGGTTCGTCGCAGAGAGTCGAGAACTGTTTGCTGTTGATGCGTGCTAACCACACCCCAAACGTCGATTTGGTTGAAGTGGCGAAGCAGAACTCCATGCTGCACTGTCGAGCAGGACACTGCTCGACGGGGAGGCTCGACAATGGAGACGGGAACGACTTCAGTGGATGCCACTGTGTCAATGAGCACTGTACAGTTTCCAGCGAATCCCTGAGCTGGCTCAGCAATCTCGCGCCCCACAGCCACCGCAACAAATGCCAGAGTGAGGGCGAACGCGAGCAGGGCTGCCCACAACCACCCCCGCTTCCGGCGCCCTACCACAACCTCCGTCGCGCCAAATGCCATCAGCCATACTGCGATGATTGCGGCCAGTCCGCGCCCCAAGGCATAGTGATCTTCCGCCCAAGCAAGCACTACGCCGGTAACGAGAAAAAGAGCGCCGGCGAGTCTGCCAGTGCCAATACCCGACATTGAGCTAGTGTACCGCTAGGAGATAAGGTCAATTGACGAAATATCGCGATAGCGCTCAAGTCCGAACCCGCGGCCTACCGGTACGAACCTCCTTTGAAACTACGAACCCTCGAACCCTTGAACCCTTGAACCCCTGAACCCCTGAACCCTTCCCTCTAACGTCCACTTCCAGCCCCCTCCATTCGAGGGCTTGCTTGGCAATTCGTTTTCACCAACGATCATGGGCAGAGATCTGGGAGGTCCACATTGGCTCGTTTCTATCGTGAATTGCTGGTTTGGCGAAAAGCGAGGGCGGTCGCTGTTCAAATCTATGCGGCGACGTCAGGTTTTCCGACGGCAGAAACCTACGGGATGACGTCGCAGCTCAGGCGAGCTGCCGTTTCAGTCGCGTCAAATATTGCGGAGGGACATGGCAGGTTGACCAGAGGCGAGTATCTGCACTTCCTGGGACAAGCACGAGGCTCCTTGTTAGAACTGGACACGCAGCTCCTTATCGCCCTCGACCTCAAATACCTGCAAAAAGAGGCCTACGCGAACCTGGATCGCGAGGTCTATCAGGTATTAGGTCTTCTAAATCGCCTGATTGAATCTCTGCGACAGAGGCCCGCCGCCTAGGCGCTAACGCGCGTGCAACCAAGAACCCGAGAATCCCAAAACCCTGAAACCGAACCCTTGAACCCTTGAACCCTTGAACCCTTGAACCCTTGAACCCTTGAACCCTTGAACCCTTGAACCCTTGAACCCTTGTATTCTCCCTCACTGCGGTTTCGCTGGCTCGGCCGGCTCCGGAGGCTTCGGCGCATTCGGATCTCTCTTCACTTCCTGCCCTTCATACGTGATTCTCGACTTCGAGCCAAACCGCTTGTAATTCGTGTATTTAACGATCTCGCGAATCTTGATGTCGCCCATGCTGAAACGCAGCGTGTCCTCGGCCCGCGTATACGTCGGAAACCAGTATTGCCCGTCAATCTGCTCCCGCCACGTCGTGAACTTCGGAAAAAGATTTTCCTCTCCCTTCTTCTTCCGTATGTCGGGCACCGTCTTCCCGTACGTCTCCACGATCTGAAAATCGTGGTCGTCCACCCAGATTCGTCCCTGGAAATAGCGCTTCTTCCCCACAATCTGCTTCGGCGCGATATCGAACGCGTACGTACTCAGCTCATCCATCTTTTGCTTGCCGACGTACAGGATGTCGTACTCCCCGATCTCATCCGACGTCAGCACAAAGGGCAGCCGGTTCTCGATGTCGTCGATGTCTTCTTCCGTCATCTGGATTCGCGTCAGCGTCGGCTGTGGCGCGAACACCACGTTCTTCATCTTGTGCCCCTGGTCGTCGAAGGTCACATCGAACACCTGCTGATACGCGCCATCCGGCGTGTCCCCATCGAGCGTCATCACCTTCACGTCCTGCCGGTACGTGTACTGGTCGCGCGCTTCCTTAAACTCCTTTTCCTTTGCCGCAAACCGCTTGATGATCTCCTCGACCGTAATCCCCGTTGGTTGCGACTTGTCGAGCGTGCCTTCCTGGGCACGCGACTGTTTGGGTGACACCACTGCCGCCATCAGCAAAACCAGGCAGACTGCCACGGTCCGCGCTAGGCTCAAAACTCTCAGAGGCGCATGGCGTGCGGGTAGGACAGACAGTTTCATAACCGCTATTCTATCGAAACGAGTGAAGGAAAAAACTTAACGGCAGCCCCCACCCCCGGAGCCGCCGTGCGTCAGCTCCTTCGTTGGGGGTGGATGACTGCAGTTCTGCCTGCTTTATACGATGCAGCCACGGGCCAAAGGGTAGCCAGATTTACTTTTCTTTACCCGAGTCCGCCAAACACTCTGAACCGAGGCCTAAGCCTCCGAAGCCTTGAAACTGTGAGACCTGAAGAATCTGCAATCTTGGGACCTGAGACTGATCCTGACCCCCCAGAAGAAATCGGACGATTCACCGCATCGGGCTGGACAAAAACACATCCAACCGCAAGAATTACCATTTCCAGGCTGTGCCGGCTTTCATGGCGCAGCTCTCGAAGGACAAGAATGAAAAAGCGAAAACTGGGCAAGAGCAATCTTGAAGTATCGGCGATCGGCCTTGGCTGTATGGGACTCAGCACGGCCTTCGGTCCGCCGCCAGAAAAGAAAGACGGTATCGCGCTCATCCGCGCCGCCGTCGAACGTGGCATCACTTTTTTCGATACCGCCGAAGTTTATGGACCATTTACCAACGAAGAACTGGTGGGCGAAGCTTTGGCTCCCTTTCGACACAAGGTGGTGGTCGCCACCAAGTTTGGATTCAAGATTGATGCCAACGGGAAGCAGTCTGGCCTCGACAGCCGACCCGAACGCGTGAAGCAGGTTGCCGACGCATCACTGAAGCGCCTGAAGACCGACCACATCGACCTCTTCTATCAGCACCGCGTCGATCCCGCCGTGCCGATTGAAGACGTCGCTGGAGCGGTGAAGGACCTGATCCAGCAAGGAAAGGTCAGGCACTTCGGACTCTCCGAGGCAGGAGTCGCGACCATCCGCCGCGCGCACGCCGTTCAACCCGTAACTGCGCTTCAGAATGAGTATTCGCTCTGGTTCAGAGAGCCGGAAACCGACGTGATGCCGGTGCTCGAGGAACTGGGCATCGGGTTCGTTCCATTCAGCCCCCTGGGCAGAGGTTTCCTCACCGGCAAGATCAACGAAGATACGAAATTCGACAAGAGCGATTTTCGCAACAAACTTCCCCGCTTTACGCCGGAGAACCGAAAAGCCAATCAGGCCTTGGTCGACGTGCTCGACAGATTTGCGCAAAAAAGGAAAGCAACACCCGCCCAGGTAACTCTCGCTTGGCTGTTGGCTCAGAAGCCCTGGATCGTACCCATCCCGGGAACGACCAAGCTGCAGAGATTGGAAGAGAACCTCGGTTCCGTCAACCTTGAACTCTCGGCCGACGATCTCCGCGAACTCGACGCCGCGGCCAGCATCCCGGTGCAGGGCGCTCGCTACCCCGAAGAACTTCAAAAGATGGTTGGACGCTGACATAAACCCAGTTCTCAGGGATCAGTGCTCAGTTCTCAGTTGCGCTGCTAGGGAATTTAACTGAGAACTGAGAACCGAGAACTGACAACCGACCAACGATTAAACCGACGCAGCCATCCCGATACTAGATGGCAAGCACGCCCCAGGCGTACCATGTTCCCGGCTTCCGATGCGCCCCACACCCTTCATCACCGGGCTCATGGTCGCGGCGGCCCTCGTCGTCGTTCTAGCTTTTGCCGTCCTTATGCAATGGCTGTCGGGGGATTGGCGCTGGGTCGAGGGCTGGATCTTCGGCGTCTGGTGGGTGTCCTTCATTGCCGCCATGTTCTTGTGGCTTCGCTTCAAGGACCCCGCGCTCTTTGTCGAGCGCCTGCGCATGCCGGGCACGGGCGGCCAACCGCGCTCCGATTTCGCCATCCTCCTCGGGATAAAAATAAGTTTCTTCGCCTGGATCGTCCTATCCGCGTTGGACAGGCGCTTCGGCTGGTCGCCCCGCCTGCCGCTTTGGGGCGAGATCTGCGGAGGCATCCTGCTCTTCGTCGGCAATTTCCCGGTCTTTCGCACGTTTACCGATAACACCTATGCGTCGCAACTGGTGCGCATTCAGAGCGACCGTGCGCACCATGTCATCGACACCGGCGTCTACGCCTTTGTTCGCCACCCCATGTATCTGGGGGCGTGCCTATGGTTCATCGGCGGCGCATTGCTGCTCGGCTCCGTTTGTGGCCTTCTCGCAAGTCTGGTCCTCATCAGTCTGATCGTCCTGCGTATCTTTGGCGAGGAGAAGCTGCTGGCCCGCGATCTGGAAGGCTACCAAGCCTATCGCCAGAAAGTGCGCTATCGCCTTCTCCCCCACGTCTGGTGATCCCGTCTTCACCTTGAAACCTTGAAACCTTGAAACCTTGAAACCTTGAAACCTTACCCCATCGCCCTCTTTACCATCCTCCCCATCGCCCACTCCACCAGCCCCGGAAACAACTGATACAGCTTCACCACCGGAATCATTGTCCAGGGCACAATCACTTCGCGCTTCCGCTTCCTATATCCGTCATATGTGGCCTGCGCCACGCGCTCCGCCGTGATTCCTTTCACTGACTCTCGCGGCACTTCGACCCGGTTATTTGCCACCAGGTGCGCCCCAAATTCCGTCTGGATATACCCCGGGCACACGGTGAGCACGTTGATGTTGTCCCGCTTCAACTCTATGCGCGAACCCTTGCCTATGGCATTGAGCGCAAATTTCGAGGCGGAATATGGCAACATAAAGGGCACCGGCACATGCCCGGCAACGCTCGAAATATTGATGATCGTCCCGCCGCCAGTTTTGCGCATGGCCGGCGCCACAGCCTGCATGGAGGTGATTGCGCCAAAGAAATTGGTTTCGAACAACTCGCGGCAGGCTGCCATCTCCATCTCCGCAACCGAATCGCGAATCCCCACGCCCGCGTTGTTTACCCACACGTCCACGCGGCCATAGCGCTGCAACGTCTGCGCCAATGCCCGCTCGATCTCCTCGCGCTTGTGCACGTCGCAGGCCAGCGCGAGATGCTTCTCCGCGCGCCCAACGCGCTGCCGCGCCGCTTCCGACCGCCCCGCATCGCGCGACAAAAACACCACGCTCGCCCCATGATCGGAGAACACTTTGCAAATGGCCTCCCCAATCCCCATCGAAGCGCCCGTGACCACCACGACTTTTCCATCCATCTCCATGCCTGCCATTATCCCCGATTAAAACTCGCCGCCCGCGCCTCCGCCCCCGGTTTGGCCTCCGCCGAAGCGGAAGTCTGTGCGGCGCGTTTGTGGACCGGGTACTACGGATTCAGGTGTCACTAGACCCAACACGGCAGATCCCACATTCATCCACTGTTTGTCCTTGCCTGATAGACGCCTAGCGGTAAAGCCGTAGCGAATCCCGCGCGGGCCACCGGCAAGCCAGCGTCGAAGAAACAACGCAACACCGGTTAGCACGACGCCCAGGATCATCGGATCCCATGTATGCCGCGGCCAGCCGAGATAAGGCTTATTGGAGAGCAGAGTCAGCACGCTAGCAATCGCGCCCACTGCTATGACGAACCGGTCCTTCCGCCGAATCCCGCGCGTCAGCATGATGGGCGGCAGGCACCAGATGAGCACCCAGGTGGCCCAGTAGAACGGCATCGAGAATTCAAAGGCAGTCCGAGCACTTCTCCACGCGCTGGCATTCAACCATTCAGAAAGTGGTTTCCATGACGAGATCTGAAGGTTGAGGGCTACGTAGATGCCAAGCCAGAGCAAAGCCTCCGCCAGCGAATACGTCTCGTCAAGGTAGTCGGAGAGATGTCGCGGGCGTACCGCGATCACAGCCGTCAGGCCGAATCCATAAAACACGGCGACGATCCCATGCTGCACCGCGATAGAATCGGTCCAGAAGCCCGCAAGAAAGATGGCGCAGATCATCGCGGCGAGAAATGCATAGGCGAATCCGAACCGTCGCCAGATCCAGAGCGAGAAGACGGCGCCGAGGACGGGAACAAGCGATTGGGCTATGTCGGGCTTCGGCGCGTAATGATGGCTAAGAAAAGCGAGCTGTGTTCCCAGGCAGAGAAAAGCGACGGAGCAAACGGCAAGTGCCTCCTCGATCCCGTAGCGATAAAGACGAGCTTGGGAAACGGCGAATTCGGCAGCGCCGTAGCAGACTACAGCGAAGATCAGCAGGAAATCGCCGATGGCTTGCTCCGACGGACCAGAACCGACGAAAAACAAAGCCACGCCTGCACCCACCCCGATCAGGGTGAAGAAGAATAGAACCACTCGCAGGAAAATGTTGGTGGTGCGAAGCTGCGGGACCGTTTCCTGCCGCAAACGGTCATACTGTTCCTTACTTAGGAAGCCCTCGCCGGTCCAGTCCCGCAGCCGCTTACGCGCGCGCAAAGCCTCTTCGGCGGATGCGGAGTAGATCCTCATTCCGGCCTCCCAAACCGGCGCGCGATCAGAACCAGCACCACCAGCATCGCCACTGCAGTAAAGGCGAAGTAGGTCAGGATCAGAGCGCTGTCCCCCGTCCCGCGGATCAGAACCGAACTGACGCCAACGTAACCGTAAACTGCGGCATAAGCCACGAAGGCAAACTGGCGGCCTTTAAGTCCCCAGGCGAGAGACGCGCCACAGGCAATCAGCAGTGCAAGAAGCCATGGCCCGTAACCTTGCCAATTGAACACGCCGGAGAGCACCGCCCAAAACAAAACATTCGCCACTACGTTTAGATAGGTGCCGAAGAAATGCGCCTTCAGACCGCCCTGCCGAAGAATCACCCCGCCCATCCCAACCACCAGGCAGTAAACCAGAGCCCATTCCCGGTACGCTTCTTCCTGACGCGACGGCCAGTGCGAGACTTTCAGCCCGAACCATCCGGCCAGAGACGATAGCGCGAGCGACAGCACGAAGCGATTGTCCAAACGATACGCGAGGAAGAAAAAGAATGCGGCAGTAACTAAGAGATAGATATCCCATTGCCCGGAGAGCACATGGAACCGGTTCTCCAGGTACGCAAGTTCGATGCACCAGACGAGGCTGCCGAGGTAAAGTACGTAGTCGAAGATTGCGGTCGGCGAAGCCTTCTCCGCGCGTGACCATGCCGGAGCGCGGGAAAAGCAATACCAAAAACACCCGGCGAAGAGGGCGGAAAGAACGGTCAGCACAACCACGTCCCCGAGTTGCTTTGACCAGGTGGTGACTGTCCAGCCCAGGCCGGCAACGAACGCCAGCACACCGGCACAGAGCAGAATGTTCAGCTCAAGAAAAAGGGAAAAGGGCTCTCCGCGGCACAGGCCCGTTAAGTAGGCGCGCTGCTCCGCTGATATGGTGCCTTGCCGCTCCCATTGTTCTAAACGGGTAAAGATGTTCATAAAATCTGCGCCCCGGCCAGCCCGGCGCGTGGCATTTTCAACCGCCCGGCCCTAAGTCCCAAGTCCCGCCGTTACCTGCTTGTCACCTGAGCGTACCCATCGTACACGGCGGCTCGCCCGACTCGCCAGAAAACGCTGACAGCGCCTTCCATGGTTTAATCTGTCAATGAAGTGCAGCAGTTGTGAGCTTGAAACCCTTGAACCCTTGAAACCCTGAAACCTTGCAACCTTGCAACCTTGAAACCTTAAACCCTTGCCCCTGATCCCCCTATTCCCGCTCGATCTGGTACTTTTCCCCGGCGTTCCTCTTCCCCTCCACATCTTCGAACCTCGCTACCGGGAAATGACCGCCGAGTGCCTGGAGCAAAAGAAACCTTTCGGCATTGTGCGCGCATCTGCCGAGGGCGTGGCTGCCGTCGGCTGTACCGCTGAAATTGTCGCCGTCACGAAGAAGTATGACGATGGCCGCATGGATATCCTCACCCGTGGTATCGAACGCTTTGAAGTCCTCGAAGTGAACCAGGAACGCTCCTTCCTGCAGGCAGAAATATCTATCATTGAAGACGAGCCCGGAGAGCCCTCCCGCGATCTGGCCGATCGCGCCGTTCGTCTTTATAAGGAAAGCGCCCGGCTCGCGGGTGCCGAACCTTCGGCATTCGAGGTCGCGAGAACCGCGGCTGAAGCCAGGAACGCTGCTGCCGAAGCGAAGAACGCTGCGGGCGAGCCGCCTCAAGGCCTTTCCTACCTCCTTGCCGGCTCGCTTCCCCTCGACCTGGACTTCAAGCAGAAGCTGCTATCGACTCTCTCGGAGGCTCAACGTCTGGAACACCTGGCCGAATACCTGCAGGCCGTCCTCCCCGGCATGCGTCGCGCCGCCCAAGCTCGCTGGAATT
>Ga0187781_10000916_pt1 | contig 21865 bp, 17 predicted proteins | sample 0715_SJ02_MP02_2_FD_132447 | JGI IMG/M metagenome (GOLD analysis project Ga0187781, IMG submission 132447) | Tropical peat soil microbial communities from peatlands in Department of Meta, Colombia - 0715_SJ02_MP02_20_MG | ecosystem: Environmental > Terrestrial > Soil > Wetlands > Peat | place... | reverse complement strand
ACGGCGACGTGAGTCGAGAAAAGCGGACGAACTGCGCCGCTTTCAAAAGTCGCGCCTTGCCCGCTGACTTGTGCCGCCATCATTTGCAGGTCAGGCGCCAGGTAGAAGAGTTCTTTGCCGTCATGCGCCCAGGAGGGGCTCTCGCCGCCCGCCGTGGAGATTTGCCGAAAGCTTCCCGGGTTGGGGAAGGAAGTGACGTACACTTCATCCCGGCCGGTCTCGTTCGAGGTGTAAGCGACCCAGCGCCCATTCGGATGCACCACCGCCTCGCGCCCACCGGCCGCACTTACGGTCAGCACGAAGGGCGTTCGGTCTCCAAAAAGCGGCAGGACGCCTATTTCAGTCCTTCCCCTTTGGGTCGGATCTCGTTGTTCGAACAAAAGGTATCGCCCGTCGGGCGACCAGCCCGTGGGGTTCTTGTTCATGCTGGTTTGGAGCAGCAGTTCGTCGCCGCCGGAGCTATTCGCGGGCTTGCGATAGAGGTTGAACACGCCGGCACGGTTCGAGGCAAAGGCGATCTGAGTTCCGTCCGGAGACCAAAGCGGAGACATGTTTACGACTTCGGTGATACCGAAGGTGAGCCGCGTCTTGAGCTTGCTCGCCAACTGGTACAACCAGACGTCCACGTTTCCCGTGGCCGGGTCGAGGACATCGACGGCCAACTGCTTTTGGTCCGGGGATATCTGCGGACTGTAGTACACCATCGATTCGTCCAGCGTTTCAGCCCGGTGGCCCTCACGGTCATACCAGGCGAGCAGGGTTCCGCCCGCGGCGGTGCTGGTCGAATAGGCCAGGATTCCGCCCGCCGAAGCGGAGAAGACGGCGCCCAGCGTCCCGGGCGAATACGCCAGTGATCCCGCCAGTGGAACCGGATCCCCTAGCACTTTCAATGTACCGGCATCGAATGGCTGGGCCACCAGGGTGTGGTTCCGTACGTAGAGCAGGTTTCCGTTCTCGTAAACAGCCCTCGACCGCGAAGGGAGAAGCCGATGAGCTTGGCTCGAATCCAGCGATCCCACGCAGAGGCCTTCCTGGCCTCCTGCCGCGCCGCGGGGATTACCCGCAGTGAAGAGGAAATGACGGCCGTCGGGCAGAAACCACGGCCAGCGATGCGTGAGGCCGCCCGTCGTATTGACGGCCGTGACGGCGGTCGGAACACCGCCCAGTGCCGACACTTGATAAAGCGGTCCGATGACGTCGGGGGCAAAGACGATCACTCCCAACGGGCTCCACGATCCTCCTCGCCCATAGGGCGCGTCACAGAGCGTGTGGGGTGAGCCGCCTGCCACATCCACCCGCTTCAGTTTTCCTTGGCTGAAGAACCCCACCGAGCGGCTGTCTGGGGACCAGAACGGGTAAGAAGCCCCGTCCGTTTCCGCCAGCGCTCGCGGCTCCAGGCTGCCGAGAGGCCGCACCCAGAGGTGCGGACTCCCCTCCGGATCTCTGCTCCCGAACACCAGCATCCGTCCGTCGGGGGAAACGGCCACGGGCGCGCTGGCAAAGCCCTCAAAGTTGAAAGCCGACTTTCCCGGAGGAAGGATTTCAAAACGCAGGGGACTGGCCGCAACGGGCTGCCTTTGCAGGTAACCGCGATCCACGGCTAAGCCGAGCCCCAGGGCAAGCAGCAAGGCGAAGGCCGTTAGAGCCCGCGCGCGCCAGCCGCCCGCGCGCTTTACCGGTTTCGCGGGCTTGACCAGGGACGCCGGCTCCGGCCCGGCTTCCGCCATGCCGCGAAGCTGCAGCGCCACATCCTGCGCCGTCTGCCAGCGCTCTTCCGGGTCCTTCGCCAGGCACGTCTTAACCACCCGCCGGAACGCCGGCGGCGTTTCCGCGCGCAGTTCCTCGAGCGGCGCCGGTTCGCTCCCGAGCACCGCTTTCATCACCGCCAAGGTGCTGTCGCCCGTGAAAGGCGGCCGCCCTGCCATGCTCTCGTAGAGCACACACCCCAGCGCGAACACATCCGTGCGGGCATCCACTTCGCGGCCTTCGATCTGCTCCGGGGCCATGTAGTGGAGAGTCCCCATCACCATACCCGTGGCCGTCAGGCGCCCATTTTTCTCTTTTGCATCGCCGGCGAAACTGGCTTGGCGTTGGAGCGTGGCGAGCCCGAAATCCAGCAGCTTGGCCCCCGTCGTCGTCAACATCACGTTGCCCGGTTTCAGGTCGCGATGCACGATCCCACGGCGGTGCGCGGCCTCGAGCGCCATCGCCACTTCCCTGCCGTAGCGCAAGATCTGGTCGACGGGCAGCGGCCCTTTCTTCATGCGGTCCGCCAGCGTCTCTCCCTCGAGATACTCCATCACGATGTAATCCACGTCGGCCTGGCTGCCCACATCGTAAAGCGCGCAGATGTTCGGGTGCGAGAGGCTGGAGATGGCGCGGGCCTCGCGAGCAAAGCGCTCGCGGAACTCGCCGTTCTGCGACGAGGAAGAAGAGAGTACTTTGATGGCCACCGCGCGACCGAGTCGCGTGTCCTCGGCGCGGTAGACCTCTCCCATACCGCCCTTGCCCAGCAAGCCTGAGATTCGGTAGGGTCCAAGCAGCGTTCCGTTCGCAAGCGACATGGTCTGACTCCGTTGTCTAACCCCTCACGCCGCCAAAGACCCTGCCCCGAAGGCCAGCGCTCTATCTGCGAAGCTAGCTATTCTCTGGTGGTGTTTGATCGCGTGGCGCATCAAGCCCTGGACCACCTTATCCGAAGACGTGAATTGAAAGCCGGTGCTCTCCAGATAATCGCGGCCGCGCTCCTTCAACAGCGACCAGTACTCCTGTCCCGCGTCGAACTTCGCCTGCGCCTCGGCCGTGGGGCCGCGAAGGCTGGCGCCGGTGCTCTGACCGAGGATACTCCCGGTATCGTCGAACATCTTCACGAACATCATGAGGTCGCCCGCAATGCCGGAGTTCAGCGTCATCATCGGCACGCAGACACTGGCGTTGCAGCCGTCCTCGAACAGGTGCAGGAAGTCCCGGTCGTTGTAGACGATGCGCGGCCGCCACTGGCCGTCCAGTGAGTCGGCCTTCCAGGTATTCCGGTCGCCCGTGGCGGCTTGAACTTGTTTCACCCAGGCGTTCATCTTCGATGCCTGGCTGTATCGTGTGATGACTTTGTAGGCTAATTCCACGCAAGCAGCAATGACATCCACGAGCGCGCTGGCGCCGAGGCTGAGCAGGTCACACGCCAGCAAGACCCCGCCCTTGGCCAGCTCGTAGAGGCCCTTGCCTATTTCCCAGTTCATCTGCGTCTCGATCGCACTGCCAATCAGTTGCGGGTGGCCCGGAGGAATGATGAACTTCCGCTTCTGCCAGGCGGCCGACACGCGGTCCTTCGCCGCGCTGAAGGCCTTGGCGAAGCCCTGGGCGAGGGAAATCCCGCTGCCCACAAAGGGCGCAGCATGCACGGCAACCTTGCCGACGATGAAGTTGACCAATCCTGTGATCGCAGCGCCGGCCGGTGCGGCCATGTGGTTGCTATGCCACTTGAGCTGCAGGTCTGTCCATATTTCTTCGATTTTGCGCCTGACCCAATCATAGACTTCATTGAATATCGTGCCCAGGCAATGCTTGGCGCGCTGGAGCCACGCGGAATCGTCCCGGAGGTCCGCCAGTTTGATGAAGGCTTGATGCGGCTCGACGATAAGAGGGGCGTTGCCCTTCGCCGCGCCTTTAGGTGCATAGGCTACTTTCCGGACCAGATTGGCGGAACCGAGCGAATACGCCGCCCCATTGACTTGCGAGCTTTGGGCATTCAGCCCCCATTGCATCCTGTCGTCGGGAGTGTAACTGCCGGTCTGAAGCACGCTGGTTGTGGCGCTGCCGATCCCCAGGGCCCCTTCGAGTGCAATCCTGGCCCAGTATGTCTGCACGTCGGCGTGCTGCCAGAGGTAGAGTACCCCGTGCCGCGATTCAGGAACCCGCCTGGCCAGGATATTCGTTGGCGTGCGCGGCTTGCACATGTTGTAGATGTAGGCCATCAGGCCGCCACTGTTCTTGTTCCGGGGGACATTCTCCCAGTTTTTGCCCTTCTCGATCAGGTACAGATGCAACGCGTGGTATAGCGCGTGCTCGTTCTCTTCTGAACGGACATTGTAGTAATCGCTGTAGGCCGCGTCTGCCTTGCGCAGTGCCGCGCTACGGCTGCCGATCAAGACGCCGGTTCGCGATAGCCACTCCTGAGGGCTCACAATAGCGAGAATTGCAGATGCCATGGATTGACTCCTTGAAAGTTATTCGGCGACCACCCCTATGCAGGCGTATTCGTTGAACCTCTCGCACCCCTGCTCCCGGTCTTTGCATTCTGCGAGTGACCAAAGCCTTTCTCTACTATTCGTCGTCGCACAATCTACTCCATCGGCAGGCAGTCCTCCAATGCCCCAAAAGTACTATCGGCGGGCTAGCGTGATCCGGTGACCCGTAGACCCGATGGCCTATACCTCTTCCGGGCGCGGACCCAAAACCCGAGCAGCGCGGACCAATCGGCGGAAGAATGCCGGCTTGACGACTCCGCAGTTGGAGGAAGATGCGGCACGGTTTGGGGTGTTCCTTACCGGTCAGGCCCTGCGTAGATTGGGACGGGCGAGCGAACTGCGCTCATATCTTAGATCGGCGTCCGATCAGCGTCACCCGTGTTTTTCTCGAGCTGAAAAAACATAACTCAGAATCGCGCGTCGATTTACTTCGGAGACATCTTGGAATTTCACACCCACGCCCGGCCCCAGCGTCCGGTCTCGGCCGCCTGGTCTCGGCTTCAGTGTCTCGACTCTCTGCTGCCGGCCACAGATGGATATTTGCGAGAGTGCAGGCAGAATGACTGACGGGAGAACGAAATTCAACTCCAGCAGTGTAAAATCCGCTTGACTTTAATGTTAGGCTGCACTATATATCGCGCTGGCATATATGGAGACGCTAGCGTCAGAGCTGGAATGGAAAAAGGGCAGTGCCGAGCTATTGATACTGTCCCTGGTGGAGGCCCGGCCTCGGCACGGGTATGAAATCAGCAAGCTCATCGAACACCGCTCCGGCGGTGCGGTGCGCTTCCACGTGGCCTCGCTCTACCCGTTGCTCTATCGCCTGGAAAAGCGGGGCTGGATTCAAGGGCAGTGGGTGGAAAAAGCCGGGCAACGGCGGCGCCGCTATTACCGACTGACGCCGTACGGCCGAAGGGTTCTGGCCTCGCAGCGCCGCGGCTGGCAAGCCTTTGTCGCGGCCATCAACCGCATCGTGGAGGTCGAACATGCCTGATTGGAAGGAAGAGATTTCCAGGCGGCTTCGATCATTGAACCTCGCGCCGACACGCGAGGCGGAGATCGTTGAGGAAGTGGCGCAGCACCTGGAGGACCGTTATAGGGAATTAGTCTCAGGCGGCTCGAAGGAAGATGATGCCCGCCGCTTGGCGCTCAACGATCTGAGCGACGAGTATCTGCTTGCGAAACGGCTGCGGGCGGTGGAACAAGAGGTCCCGCGAGAACCGATCGTGCCCGGAGGCGGTGGAGGGAAGAACGTTCTCGGAAGCGTCTGGCCTGACCTCCGCTACGGCCTGCGCCAGCTTCGCCGCAACCCGGGGTTTACTGCTGTAGCCGTTCTCACTCTTGCGCTCGGAATTGGCGCGAACACCGCCATTTTTTCAGTGATTGACTCCGTCCTTCTGCGTCCGCTGGCTTTCCCACATCCCGATCAACTGGTCGTGGTGAAAAACGGTTCGGGCTGGCCATTGTCAGGCCCTGACTATCTCGACTGGCAGCGCCAAAATCAGACCTTCTCCAGCATGGCGCTTCACACCTTCGGGCAAAGCTACAACCTCACCGGCGGCGGCCAGCCGAGCTATGTCAGCGGCGTGGCGACGGAGGCAAACTTCTTTTCCACCCTGGGCGCGACTCCGCTTCTGGGCCGAACGTGGGTCAAGGGCGAAGACAAAGAGGGAGCAAATCGGGAAGTGGTGCTGAGCTACGGATTGTGGGCCACTCAGTTTGCCGCGGATGGCGGCCTCGTTGGCCGTCAGATCCAGCTTAACGAGCAAGCTTATACGGTGGTCGGAGTCATGCCTCGGAGGTTCGATTTTCCGCCGCGAGCTGATCTTTGGGTGCCCATGGACATGAGCGAGAAGGCGCTGGGCGGCCGCGGCGAGCATCAGTATTTGGCCGTCGGGCGAATGAAGCCGGGCGTCACACTGCCTCAAGCCCAGGCGGACCTCAGCCTCGTCGCCAAACGCCTGGAGAAGCTCTACCCGGAGACGAACACCAAGGTGGGCGCATGGGTATACGGCCTCCACCATTGGCTGATCGGCGGAACCGAGCGCGAACTGTGGTTCATGCTTGGGTCAGTGGCCCTGGTTCTGCTAATTGCCTGCGTTAACGTTGCAAACCTGTTGCTGGCGCGTTCGGCGGCGCGACAGAAGGAAATGGCGGTGCGCGGTGCGTTAGGGGCTTCGCGGGGGCGATTGCTGCGGCAGTCGCTGCTCGAAAGTGTGCTGTTGGCGCTCCTGGGCGGTGGCGCGGGCTTGCTGCTGGGATGGGCCGGAATCCGTCTCCTGCCGCTCGTAAAGGCTGTCGTGCCTCCCGGAACCCCTCCTATTGGGATTAATATTTCCGTCTTCGCCTTCACTTTCTTACTCGCGCTGGCCACGGGCATTCTATTTGGCTTGGCGCCGGCATGGATCTATTCGCGTCCAGCGGTTCTCGACGAACTGAAGGGCGGCGCCGGCGCGGCGGTGAGCGCCGGGCGGCGCCGGCGCTTCCTCGGCAACGGCTTAGTGGCTGCCGAGATCGCCATCTCATTGACGTTGCTGGTTGCGGCCGGCCTCTTGCTGAAGAGCTTTCTAAGGCTGCAGTCAATAGATTTCGGGGTGCGCCGCAGCGGCATTCTCACCGCGCAGTTGAATCTCCCGGACGCGAAATACGGCAGCGAGGCCAAGGTTCTGACTTTCACCCGAGCCTTGCTCCAGCGCGTGCGGGGCCTGCCGGGAGTGGTCTCGGCCTCGATTTCCGACCATCTGCCGCTCGAGGGCGGCACGAACGGCACGATCACGCTTTATGGGAAGCCCACGAACACTGACAACAGCTCAGAATGGGTTGAGATGCACGGAATTTCGCCAGGCTACTTCGAAACCATGGATATTCACCTCCTTGCCGGCCGCATGCTCACTGAGGAGGATACCGACCGCGCCCTGGCTTTGGACGCGGCGCTCTCACAGCAGCACATGGCTACAGAAATGCAGAACGCCATTTATCCGGTCGACATCGATCGTGCCATGGCGCGGATGTTTTGGCCCGGCCAGAACCCCATCGGTCAGCGTTTTTCGTACAGCGGCGATACCGGCCCGTGGATGGAGGTGGTCGGCGTGGTGGGCGACACACGCCAGTGGGGCTTGACCGAACCGCCTCGCCCTGAGGAATACCAACCTTTTCACGGTGACCCGTGGGGCGGCGCCATCCTGGTCTTGCACACCACTTTGCCGCCGCTGTCGCTGGTCGCGGAGGTGAGGCAGCAAGTCGCAGCCCTCGATCCCGACCTGCCGCTCTTCTCGATTCGCACCATGGAGCAGGTGGTCGCCCGGCAAACCGCTGGCGCTCGCACCGAGAGCCTTCTGGTGGGTCTATTTGCCGGGCTCGCACTTCTCCTGGCCGCAGTGGGCATCTATGGCGTGATGGCGTATCTGGTGGCGCAGCGCAGGCAAGAAATCGGCATCCGCATGGCTCTCGGTGCGCGCCGAAGCGATGTTTTGAGGCTGGTTGTTGGGCGAGGACTCAAACTGACGTTGGTCGGCGTCGCTATCGGAAACGCCGCTGCCCTGGGGCTCACGCGCTTTCTCGCGAGTCTCCTCTACGAGGTCAAGCCAACGGACCGGGCCACGTTCATCGCCGTCTCACTGATTCTCACCGCTGTCGCGCTGCTCGCTAGTTACATTCCCTCGCGCCGGGCGACGAAGGTAGACCCGATGGTGGCCTTGCGGTATGAATAGGTGCACTAATCTCAGTTCGGTCCGCCTGCCCGCAGGCGACAATCTCCACTCCGGCCAATAGCAGAGTCTTCTCGCGAATCGGTCTCACCATTGCCACTTGCCAAGGAGAGACTTCTCAGGCAGGAAACATCGAGCGCGGTGATCTACCGCCCAGCTTTTTCTCGTTTCTTCTTGTACCGGCCGGTGTGGCTGTGTCCGCCGGCTTCGTGTTCGGTCAAAGGTGTCGTTACGGGATGCTGGGCAAAGTAGCCGAGAGTGCGGCGGAAATCTTCGAGGAGCAGGTCAGCCAGGTCGCGGCTGAAGCCATGCCGGACCAGGATGCGCTGCACAACCAGGTCGGAGCGGTTGTCCGGCATCGAGTAGGCCGGTACCTGCCATCCCCGGCCGCGCAGGCGGTCGGCGAAATCGTAGAGCGAGAAGCCGGGAGTCCCGCCATTCTGAAGGGTCCAGCACACGGCCGGCAGGCCTCCTCTGCCGCCGTAGATGATTTTGAACGGCCCCAGGTTCGCAATCTGCCGGGCCAGGTAAACGGCAAGGTTCTGGCAGGCCTGGTGCACCACGCGGTATCCTTCGCGGCCCAGGCGCAAGAAATTGTAGTACTGGCAGACCACCTCTCCGCCCGGCCGTGAGAAGTTCAAAGCGAACGTCGGCATGTGGCCACCCAAGTAATTCACGTCAAAGACCAGGTCATCCGGCAGGTCGCTGTGGTCGCGCCAGATCACCCAGCCTACCCCCAAGGGCGCCAGCCCGTACTTATGCCCCGAGGTGTTGATGGACTTCACTCTGGGCAGGCGAAAGTCCCACGCCAATTCGGGCTCGAGGAAAGGCGCCAGGAACCCGCCGCTGGCCGCATCGACATGGATGGGAATGTCGAGCCCCTGCTGCTTCTGCAATTCATCGAGGGCCTCGCTGACTTCCTTGACGGGTTCATATTGGCACGTGAAGGTCACGCCCAGCGTAGGGACGACCCCGATGGTGTTCTCGTCGCAATGCTGGATAACTTGTTCCGGCGTCATCAGCAGACGGTCACCCTCCAGCGGGATCTCGCGCAGTTCCACGTCCCAATAGCGGCAAAATTTGTGCCAGCACACTTGTACCGGCCCGGTCACCAGGTTGGGACGGTCCGTGGGCAGGTGTTGGGCCCGCCTTTTTTCCCGCCAGTTCCACTTCAGCGCCAAGGCGCCCAGCATTGCAGCCTCGCTCGAACCCGTGGTCGAAGTGCCGATCGAGTTGACGGCCAAGGGGCTGTGCCAGAGGTCGGCCAGCATGTGGACGCAGCGCGCTTCGATCTGAGCCGACTGCGGATACTCATCCTTGTCGATCATATTCTTGTCGACGCATTCCGCCATCAGTTGGGCAATCTGCGGCTCCGACCACGTCTGGCAAAACGTAGCCAGGTTCTGGCGGGAGTTGCCGTCGAGCATTAACTCGTCGTGCACGATAGCGTAAGCGTGCCGAGGATCCTGGGGGCCTTTGGGAAATTTGTACTTGGGAACGCTAACCGAGAGATCGTGCGAGGCGTAGATCTCGTCCAGGATTTCGGATCTGACGTCGTTTTTCCGGTGCAGCGGCATGGAAGTGTCTCCGCAACCATTTTAGCAGCAGAATCCGTCCCGGGGATTATGAGGTCGCGTGCCGGACTGTGACGATTCTCAACGCTTCGTCGGATCTCGGTTGGCGCAGGTTGTGCCTGAGCTTCTCCCAATGAACCCTGCCGTAAACGGTTTTCGAATGGTTATCCGCCAAGCTCACCTCGCGAGCCCAGAAGCGCTGCTGAAACTCGCTGTAGGTGGGGAGGGGCTCGCTCCAATCCACCGGCTTGCCCGCGGAACCCAGACTGAGGAAACCCATGGCGTAGAACATGTGGGCGAGTTGCGTCATCAGATAGAACCGGGCGGCCTGGTACGAATCGGGTGGCGCTCCAAAATATTCCTGAAGAAAGATCAGTTCCTCGGCTTCATTGACGACGAGCATATTTGCCGCCACCGCCAGGTCGGCATAGCGATCGTTCTGGAACGCAGCCTCCCAATCCACCAGCCACAGGCGGCTCCCATCAAAGAGGATGTTGTCCGGCTTAAATAGATCGTTATGACTCGGCGCCGAGTCCGGAGGGAGTGACGAGTAGGCCGCCGCCAGTTTCGCGTACTGGGCGAGAAGTTCCTCGAGGTCGCGTTCCGGCAGGATCTGGGCAGCCCGGAACTTCTCGAGAAACCCATCCAGGGCGGGCCCTTTATTCAGCAGGAAGGTGCACGTGGTATTGAAGGGGGCCACGGGAAACGGCGGCAGGGCGTGCAGAGTTCGGAGCGCGGCAGGTACGCGGCGCAGCGCGTCAGTAGCCGGAAAGGGTACCGCCTCCACAAAATCGGTGATGGAGATCCGGTCTTGCGGGCTCGCGTACCGGACGCGCGGAGCGAGTCCTGCTTCGGCCGCCGCCTGCATGCAGCTAAAGTGGCGCGTCATATCGCCTGCGCGCGTGTTGATTCGCAGCAGGTATGCAGAGCCTCGCACCACGATGCGGAAGGCCCGATTGGAACCGGGCCGCTCGGTCAGATCCCGGATGTGCTCGAATGCGGCGACACCGAAAGCCTGGTTCAGGGCACGGGTCGCGGCCGCGATGTTCTCTTGCGGAATCACGAAGACCTCCATCCGAAAACCCGGTCCTGAAGCAAGGTAGCGCAGACCTGCTTTTAAAGGTCTGCGGCTTTTCTCCTGCCACGGGAACGATCGATCGGAAGAACCGCGGACCTATCAAAAGGCAGGTCCGCGCTACTTGCTAATGATACCTGAATTGTAAGTCACCTCGAACAGCGCTAAAGTTTAGGTGTGGGTTTGCTACTCGAGGAAAAAACAATGACAACTAAAACCAACGCACAGCGCATGGTGAGCGAGAGGGCCTCGCGGCGAGGCTTTTTGCGAAGGGGTTCGGCGGCATTGGCTACGGCGGCCCTCGCGGGACGGACGGCTAACGCGCAAGAGACGGCCAACACGCGTAAGGCGGAAGGCGACCATTCCTCGAGCGACCCAGGCCGGGAGAACCGGACACTCCTCGAGCTTAATCCAAACTCCAACACCCCGCCTCCCAGCGATCATGGGGAAGTGCTACCCATTTGGTACTCTTTCGACCTTGTAAAGAAGCGCATTCAAGAAGGCGGCTGGACACATCAAGTCACCCAACGCGAACTTCCGTCCTCAAGGGATATCGCCGGCGTCAATATGCGGCTTACGGCCGGCAGCTTCCGGGAACTGCACTGGCACACTGCCGATGAATGGGCCTATATGCTCTACGGAAACGCTCGAGTGACGGTAATGAACCCTGACGGGAGCATGTTTATTGGGGACGTGACGGAAGGCGATATCTGGATGTTTCCGGCCGGCTTCCCGCACTCCATCCAGGGCCTTGAACCAGATGGGACGGAATTTCTATTGGTCTTCAATCAGGGTGATTTCTCTGAGGACGCCACGTTCCTGCTTTCGGCATGGTTGTCTCATACCCCTCCCGAAGTGTTGTCGAAAAACACCGGCCTGGATCCGGAAACCATAGCCCATATGCCCGCCAAGCCACTCTACATCTTCCCCGCCACCTTGCCGAACTCTCTGGAGCGGGACAAAGCGGAAATTGGCGGGGAGCAGGTCGCATCCAAGCTTCAGTACATATTTCATCTAAAGAGCATGGAGGCTACCAAGGCTTCCAAGTGGGGCGAAGCGCGCATCGTCGACTCCCGCAATTTCCCGGTCTCCAAGCACGTCGCCGCGGCCCTGGTGACCATTAAACCCGGGGGGATGCGTGAGCTTCATTGGCATCCCAATGCCTCGGAGTGGCAATACTGGGTCGCAGGCAAGGGCCGCATGACGGTGTTTCTGCCCGTTGAAAACGCCCGCACCATGGATTTCAACGCGAACGACGTGGGCTTCGTTCCGTCCAATGCTCCTCATTACATCGCAAACACAGGTGATAGCGACCTGGTTTTCCTGGAAACCTTCGCTTCGCCTGAATTTATGGATGTTTCACTGAACCAATGGCTGAGGCGCGTGCCAGGCGAAATGTTGAAGGCCCACTTGAACATCGATCGAAACACCTCGATGAGAATTCCGGCGGAAAAACTAGCGGTGCTTTAGCGGAGCCGCCGCTCTGCTTCCTTTACAGCGTCTGTCTTCGCATGTCCCCGGCCAACTTTTGCAGATATTATGCTACACTCGGCCCGCAGTTCAGGGCGTGGGGAGCAGACATGTTCGGAGGGGGAGAAGATGGGAAGAATACAATTGTTGAGGGGCGCGTTCGCTACTGCGACCTTTGTGGCGCTGGCCATGATGATAGTGAGTACTCGGAGTGCGGCTCAGACCGGGCACAACGACGAATTTGTCCAGCGCGACGGAACCCGCCTGACCGTTGGCGGCGAAACCTTCCGCTACAGCGGGCCCAACATTGAATGGCTCGGCCTGGAAGGCTACGGCCCCCTCGATGCGATGGGCCCCCGCTACCCCAGCCACTTTGAAGTCGACGACGCCATGGACACCGCCCAGGCCATGGGCGCGCGCGTCATCCGTTCGCAAACCTTAGGCGACAGCATCGACTGCGATCTCTGCATCGAGCCCAAGCTGGGCGAATTCAATCCCGAGGCCTTCAAGCACATCGACTATGCCCTCCAGGCCGCGCACGAGCGCGGCCTGCGCCTGATATTTACGCTGGCTGGCGACTGCGCCTACTGCGAGCTCAGCGGCCCCGGTGAATACTTCAAAGAGATGGGCGCGAGCGGCGCCAAAGCCTTCTTCACCGATTCCCAGGTGATCGCCCGCTTCGAGGCGCACATTGCGGCGCTGCTCAACCACAAGAACTCGCTCACCGGTATTCCATATAAGGACGACCCCACCATCCTGGCCTGGGAAAACTGCAATGTCTGCGGCTTGTTCGTGGCCTTTACGGATCCCGGCGCCAATCCGGCCCGGTACGTGGGTTGGGTCGACACCATCGGCAGCTTCATCAAGTCCATCGACAAGAAACACCTCTATGCGGACAATAGCGGTTTTTTCCCCTTCGACAAGAGCGGTGCCGTGCTCGATTCGAAGACGGCCGACATAATCACCTCCGAGTACTACCCGCACTGGGATGCAATCTTCAACCTGGGAGGCAGCAAAACCACGGCCGAGACCTTCCCCAAACATGCTGAGCTGGTCACCAGCCATGGCAAGGTTTATGTCGTGAACGAATTCGGATGGGACAACACGGATTGGGCCACGCCGGCAGACCTCGAGAAGGTCCTCACCACCATGAAGAACGACCCCAAAATCTCCGGCGACCTCTTCTGGGCGCTTCAGGCCCATAACGATGAATTCGGCTGGCAGCCCATTCCCGCCAACGTTCCCAACAAGGAATACTCTCTCCACGGTGAGAGCGGCCAGTGGTGGGCGCTTTACTACAGCGGCATCGATACGCTCATCATGACGAAGGGCGATATGGCTGCCCGCGCCGAACTGCTCCGCACCCATGCCTTCGAGATGGCTGGCGGTCCCGTGCCAGCGCACGCCATTCCGCCCGCTCCCGTCATCACCAGCAAGGGCATGGGTCTGGTTGCCTGGCGCGGATCCGCCGGCGCGGTCAAGTACAGCATCGAGCGCAAAGACAACGACTCCGGCGCTTGGCAGGTGGTCTGCGATCAATGCGCCACCGACGCCGACACCCCGTGGGTCGATCCCAAACCCGCACCCGGCATCTTCGGCGCCAAGTATCGCGTCACCGCCTATAACGCCGACGGCAAAGCAAGCGAGCCTTCGGCAGAGCGTTAAAGCGCGCGCCGCCAATCCCGGAACGGCATCAAGGTTAACCACTGAGCCAATTAGGGCTCCCGGCGGGTGATAAGCCGGGTGATCGTCGCAAATAGAAAACTTACAGATATTCCGCACATGAGCACGCCGATGATGCTTTCCAGTGGTCCCAGCATTCGCCACTGCGACGGCAGCACTACATCACCATAGCCAACGGTCGCGTAGCTGCTCGCCGAGAAGTAAAAGGCAGTCTCCCATGATGGAAAGCAGAGCCAGCGATAGCCGCTCGCCCACAAGAGAATGTTGAGTAATTGTAGAGCGACAAGTGCTATTGTCAGTCGGATCACGAGCCCGGCAGCGCGAAACGCCCCGTGCTGGTGAATATTGCCGGCCGCAGCACCTCTTAACCAGGCAACGAGCCCTGCAACGCCGGCAGTCTGCACCCACAGCGTGAGGATTAGCAAAAGCAACGCCGCGCCGGCTTGATGAACAAACACCATTGGATCCGACCCAAGGAAAAGCCGCAGCAAGGTAGCGCAGACCTGACTTTCGAGGTCTGCGGCTTTTTCGCCGCTACGGGAGCGATCGATCGGAAGAACCGCGGACCTAAAAAGCAGGTCCGCGCTACTTGCTACCTGCTGATGCGCTACCGGCTCGTGCCGTCGTCAGACCTCCGAAGCACAACCAGCGTTTCGTCGTCGCGACGGCCTGCCTTTCCGCGAAAGGCCCCTACACCTGCCAGCAGAGCCCTGATGACCTGAAGGGCTGATTCCGCTGCCGAAGTGCGCGCCAAGTTCCGCAGCCCCAATTGCCCCAATTGATTCTTTGCGGAGTCGATCGCCTCGGTAATCCCGTCGGTGTATAGAATCAACACGTCGCCCGGGTCGAGCCGCACCGCCGTCTGGGAGTAGCTGGTCCCAGGAATCAGGCCCAACGGCAGACCTTCGATGTCCACCGCGAACGGCGTACAGTCCTCCAGAAAGTGCCACGACTCATCCCGAGAGCGATACCAGAGTGGAGGCGGATGACCGGCGCTACTGAACAAGAGTTCCCCAGTTTCGAAATAGAACCCCAGCACGGCTGCTGTCGCGTACGGGTTCTCCGGCGAACGACGCGTGAAAGCTTCGTTCAGTTCGCGCATCAATGCGGACTGATCCCAGTGATCCGTGTATCTCTGCAGCACTGAATGCAGGTTTTCTGCCGCTGCACGGGCACGGTTCCCGTGCCCGGCCACGTCCGCCACGACTACACGCGAGATCCTGCCATGGCTGCACACCGAAAAGTAGTAAACGTCTCCGCCACCGCAAGCCGGATCGAGCGGAGCCGCGTAGATCCATCCAGCCAGGCCGGGCAATTCCACGGCATGGTCCGCGGCGCAGTTTCCACCCCACAGTTCAAAGCACGCCAGCCGCCCTCCGGTGGAATCCATGGTTCTTCTCGCACTTCGTTAGATTAGATGAAGCTTGAATGGCGCCGGTTTATTTTGACGTAGAGGCGGCTTTACGCCGCCATTTGGCGAGGTAAACTCGCCGCTACGAGTTTAAAGTGAGACACTGCGCGCCGGTTCACGGCCTGGCGCGCAGGTTGGCGGAGAAGTACGCATCGAGCCCGGAAACAACCTCATTGAGGCCTTGCGTGAGGTTGCGATCTAATGCCGCAACCACGTCAGGGATGTTCTTGCCTTGAACGGGCTCGCTACGCGAATAGAACCGGCTCCAGACCAGCTTGTGCTCCTTGCGGTCGTACAATTCGAACTCCATCGAGACGAATCCCGCCATGCTGCTGCTGTCAACCTCCTCGAAAGCGTAAAGCCTGCCTTGCAGCACGTACTCGCCCTCCGCCGAACTGCCGAGCTCAGCCACGGATTGGTACTTGCCCGAGGCGCGAAGACGGCGAAGCAAACTGGTTTTCAGCATTTGTACGGGTGGTTCGTCCCAGAGGTGATACCGGTAAGTGCCGATCTCGTTCGCACCGGAGCGATAAGCGATGGGTTGATCCATCAGGATCCCGGGCCCGCCGATATGGCCAATCAGTAGTGTTACGGGATAGACGCTTGTCGAGGGCGCGGGTGCCGGCGGAACGTCCACGGTGTAATACGTGATAGGACGCCCGCTGCCGCACGCGCCCACCGCCATTGTCGCCAGCAGGATGAAGATCAGGGTTACCATGCGGCGCATGAACGATTTCGCTCCTTCTTATTGTTCGCCCGGCTTGCGCTCTGGAGATCGATCGGCGCGGATCAAGGTGTACGGCCGGCGCTTTAAGCTTGCTGTCAGGTCTTTAAGGTGCTGGGTCGTCACTCGGATATTGGTCAGCGTCTCGTCGATGTTATCGGCATTGTAAGCCAGCGTGGTATGCAACTGATCCATGACGGACGAGGCGGTAAGGAGCGTCTGCCGCAATTCGGCAAGCGAAGCCTTCAGGTCGGGGCGGTTCTCCTGCACCGCCGCGTCGAGGTGGCCCAGAGTGTCGTTGGCCTGCGCCATCGTTTTCTTCAAGTCGTCCAAGAGAGGTGTGAGCCGCGCGCTCGCAGACTGGACATTGGTCAGAGTCGCAGAAATCTTCGGCCTGTCCTCCGCGAGCATGGAATTCACACTAGCCAAAGATTCGCCAACGTTGGCGCGATTGCGATCGTTCAGCAGGTCATTGACTCGGGCCACTGTGACTTGAAGCTCGTCGAGCCGTTGATTCAGCTTTTGCAGGGTTTGTTGGACCATGGGCTGGAGCGAGGCCACCAGATCCCCCAGGTCGCTGAAGCTCATCGACTCTCCCGATTGCACCACGCTGCCCGGCGCCGCCAGCGATGCCTGGCGCGTGCCGGTGGTGAGTTCCACGTAGTTGTCACCGAGTGGTCCGAGGCTGGTGACTTTAGCGACGCTGTCAGTCTTCAGCGGAGTATCGCGAGCCACGTCAAAGTCGATTTCGATACGTGTGGAGTCTTCCGGATCTACCCGGACCGTTCGCACTGATCCGACCTTCATTCCCCCGTATCGGACGATAGCGCCCGCCTGCAGGCCGCCTGCAAATTTGACATAGGTCCGGTGCGGCACGTTCCCGCGGCTGAAGACGCCGGCCACGGAGAGCACGCTCGCGACCAGCAGAGCGGCGGCGATCAGCACGAAGATTCCAACCCATACCTGCTCACCACGCGAATTCATATCCGCTGCGACTCCCCTTTCTTCCCGTCTCCGGTGAGCATCTGCAGGTAGTTCAGCTCGTCCTCCACCTGAGGCTCGGGAACGCGGTCGAGAAATTGTCTCACGCGCGGGTTGGTGCTGGCCGCGAGTTCCGCCTTCGTGCCCTCGGTGATGATGGTGCCGCGATCGATCAGAAGCATGCGATCCGCGATCAAGAATGCGCTGGCGAGTTCGTGGGTGACCACCACCATGGAAATGGCGTAGGCCTTCTTCAGCTCGAGAATCAGCTGGTCAATTCCGGCGGCGATGATGGGATCGAGGCCTGCCGAAGGTTCGTCGAAAAAGAGGATCTCGGGGTCCATGGCCAGCGCCCGAGCCACTGCGGCCCGCTTCTTCATTCCACCGCTCAGTTCAGAAGGCATGAAGTATTCGAAACTCGCCAACCCGACCTGCTCGAGCTTGATCCGCACCATGATCCCGATCGTCGATTCTTCCAGGCGAGTGTGCACGCGCAGCGGCAGTGCCACATTGTCTCCCACCGTCATCGAACCGAAGAGAGCGCCGCCCTGGTAAGATACTCCCATCTTTTTTCGAAGCTCGCCCAGTTCGCGTTCAGAGGCACGGCAGAGGTTTACTCCCTTGATCCACACCTCGCCGCCGCTCGGCTTCTCGAGCCCAACGAGCGTCCGCAGCAGAGTGCTCTTGCCCGAACCGGAGCCACCCAGGACCACCAGGGTTTCCCCGCGCTGCACCTCGAAGCTGATGCCGTGCAGGATTTCGCGCTCGCCGTAGTTTACGCGCAGATTCTGGACCGAGATTACCGGATGGCTGGCTTCGGCAACAGAGTCGCTCATAGACGGTCCGAGGAAAAACTGGCGATTCGGGACGTAACGGCGACTTTACGTCGCCATAACTCCAATCATTCCAACAGCCAGATGGCGGGGTAAACCCGCCGCTACTCCTTTCTTGACAGCGTGTGAAGCCCGGCCTTCCAAGCGGCTCATCCCCGGTTCGTAAGGTAAAACAGAGCCGTAAACACCAGATCAACCGCGATCACCAGGAAGATCGACTTCACCACCGCCTCCGTGGTCGAGCGGCCAACCTCCTCGGCGCCCGCTCCGGTGGAGAATCCTTCCTGGCAGCCGACCGCGGTAATCACCACCGAAAACAGAGCGCTCTTCGCCAGACCTGTGGAGATGTCCTGCAGAACCAAGGCATCGCGCGTAGCCTGAAGGTACGATAACACCGTGAAATTGGCCCCGGTCACGCCGAAAAGGCAGCCCCCCATCACCCCCATACAGTCCGCCCAGATGGTGAGGCACGGCACCATGGCCAGCATGGCGAGGAACTTGGGCGCAACCAGGAACGCCACCGGACTGATCGCCATGGTCTCCAGCGCATCCACTTCCTCCGTGACCTTCATGGTTCCAATTTCCGCGGCGAACGCCGAGCCGGAGCGGCCGATCACAATGATGGCGGTGATCAGCGGACCCAACTCGCGCACAATCGAGATCGCCACCACGTTGGCGACAAGTTGAACGGCCCCGAGGCGCCGCAGTTCATACGCACCTTGCAGGGCCAGGATGAGACCCACAAACAAGCTAATGAGGGAAACGATCGGTACGGCTCCCACGCCTACGGCCATCGCCTGGTGAAACGCTCGCTGCGCGCGCAGGCGTTGCCCTGTGAAAGGGGCTGCCAGAGTGACGTAAACGGATTCGCCTGTTAGCCGGGCCAGCCCTCCGACGTAGGCAAGGCCCTTCAGCGTTTCCAGCCCAACACGACTCGGTAGTGCCGTCACCTTGTCCGCAGTACTCAACGGCAGCCCTTCCGCGCGCTAGGAGGCCTCGATGGCTTCTTTTTCCGTCTTTCGAATCTCAAAAATTTTGGCCAAGCGCGTCAATTGCAGTACCTCCTGCACAGGCGCATTCAGCCCGAACAGGACCAATCGCTTTTCAGCCTTGCGAGCCGCCTGGAGTACCTCGACAAGCGAGGCGATTCCCGAGCTGTCAACGTAGCGCACGTTACTCAAGTTTACGGCCAGGCGAGGAGTCTTGCTCAGCGACTCCATTAAAATCCTCCGAAAGCCGGGCGACACACTCATATCGATGTCGCCGCTCACGTCGACAATGGTGGTTCCGGGGAGCTCGCGGGTGGAGGTTTTCATCAGATCAGTGCTCCCTTTCGCTGAACAGCCGCTCAACCCTTCGACGTCCCTGCGGCCAGGTACTTCCGGAGGCGCAGCCTGTTTTCTTCGGACGTGCGCTCGTAGCAGACCTCATCCATGATTTGCCGAATGAGGTGAGTACCGCGGCCGCCCAAGGCAATCCCATCCAATGGCTGACCGCAATACTTCGAGCGGTCGATCGGCTCGCCGTGATCGACGAGGGTAAACTCCAGATAATCGCCCTCAGCCCGAAACCCGATCTCGATTTCCTGGTCAAACCGATCCTTGTAAGCATGGCGGATGATATTGCTGTGGGCTTCATCAACGGCGAGCGCGATTGACTGGCACTGATCGTCTGCGAAACCCCGGATCGCGGCAAGCTCCGAAACTGTGCACCGGACTACCGCCAACAAGCGCGGATCGCTTGGTATCCTCATCTGGAACCTCAAGGGGCCGCTCACGTCAGGGGTAGCCAGCGGTTCCGGCGTGCTCGGCTTGTCGCAGCTCATAGACACTCCAAAGCAAAGTGCCGAAAAGCGGCCACAGAGATGACGCACTTAGAAATGCCCGATTGCGCCCCAAACTATGGTACCACGGCTGAGCAAACCTCGGGAGATGGATCATCGAGAGAGCCGCGATCCTCTGCAATAGTCAGGCCCTCTTTGTCGCCCCTTTTTGGATGAGGTAGGGAAGCTTGGATCCAGAGACGTAAGGGCTACCCTTTTCGTAGAATCGGAGTAATCGCTGGGTTTCTCGCGAAATTCCGATCCTTACGCTCCTGCCTATTTCCCCCGCCGGTCTGACTGAGTCGCCAAGCCACAATGGGCCGGCAGCGCACAAGTCCAGGCCGTCCTGCCGGAGGCTGATGCCCATTGCCTGAGCAAGTCTCCCGGGTCCTCTTGCAAGGCCGGTCGAGGGCGCTGGGGTGCGGCGAAGGCGCATGAGATGGATTCCATCCAGCGGCTCAAGTGCGCGCAGCAGAACTCCGGCGCCCACACCCGGAACTTCACTGGCGACATTGAGCATGGAGTGCAGCCCGTACGCGATATATACATAGGCGTGCCCCCGATCGAGAAACAGCGATTGATTTCGTCGCGTTCGCCCTCGAAAGGCGTGCCCCGCGGCATCGCCCACTACATAAGCCTCTGTCTCGACGATCCTTCCACTTAACCTGCCTTCGGGCAGATCGTGTACCAGAGTTTTCCCGATCAGAAAGCGCGCCAGCTTAGCCGTATCCATGGGTAGATCGGCCCGATGAAGACGGCGGATAGAGAGTTCCATTTCTTCTGCTGTCCCTGTGGGCAACTTTTATATTCGTAGACCTTGCGGGATGAAACCCGGAACGCCGGTTTTCACCACTGGATTCAGCCTCTGTCTGGTCTGAATTCGATTGATTTCGTCCAGCGCGTCTTCCGGAAGGGAAGAGATGTCGAAATTCTCCCTCGCCCGGGCCGCACTCTTAGGCGTGGTAAGCACTGCCGTGCCCCGCTGCACTGCCCAAGCCAGCAGGACCTGTGCCGGCGTTTTTCCAACTCGCGAGGCGATAGCCGAAATGACTGGATCTTCGAGCAGTCCAGGCTTCATCCCGTGGCCTAATGGTGCAAAAGCCAAGAACACTATGCCCTTCTCCTTGCAGAATCCCAACAGCTCCGTTTCCGGCAGATACGGATGTGATTCTACTTGCAGCACGGCGGGCTTGATTCTGGCAGATTCATAGAGGGGCTTCACGTCGTCTAAACCGATGTCCGAAAGTCCGATGGCCCCGCACTTGCCGTGATCCACGAGACTTTCCATCGCCTTCCAGGTGTCGAGCAAAGTCACGTCGTGGTCGTAAAGGACATTGCCGTTTTGATCCCGCGGGTCCTGGTCGTCGCCGGGTTGAAACGCATATGGAGTATGAATGAGATAGAGATCGAGATACTTAAGCCCGAGTCTATTCAGGCTCGCCTCGAACGCCGGTTCGACGCGCTCGGGCCGGTGATTGGAGTTCCACAGCTTGGTGGTAACAAAAATGTCTTCGCGCGCGATCCCTCCCGCGGCAAGTCCTGCCTCGAGAGCCCTGCCTACCTCGCGCTCGTTCCCGTACCGTTCCGCGCAATCGAAGTGTCGAAAGCCGGCTGCCAGCGCGTCTCTGGTTGCAGTTATCGTAACGGCGGGGTCGGGAATCAGGGTGCCAAAGCCGAGTGCGGGCAGATGGCCGGCTGCGTGGTTGAGTGGAATCCTCATCATTCGCAGATCAGGAGATTCAGTCATGGTTACACCTCCGAGCTATTTTGCGTTCGGCATCACTGGCCCCATTGAAGAGTTAGATGCCGAGTGCCGCAGGCTGGGCACAAATTCCTGATTCGCGGAACGCAGCGCCGTCGTGTAGATTTCATCGTGTCTTGCGTCAGGGCCGGGTCTCAGCAGGGGCGTTCAGGACGACCGTCAGGGGTGGCACGTGCTCCGGCTTAAGATAGCGGTTCACCAGAAACCGCTTCCCATCCGGCGCCGCGTCATAGGAGTACAAGTCGTTCGAAGCGAACGGCGCGCGGGCGTGGAGCTGGAAAAGCGGGGTCGGACTACCGCTCGAAAATCCCTGATCCGTGGTGACTTCAACCGCCGTGAGAGTGCCTTTCGGGTCAATATAGAAGATTTCCTTTCCATCTCCGCGCCAGCGCGGCTCCGTGCCGCCCCCGCCCGACACTTGCCATTTTCCGGCCGCATTCGGGAAAGTGGTGACATAGATTTCCCAGTCGCCCAATTCGTTCGAGGCGTAAGCGACCCACTTGCCATCGGGCGAGATCTGCCCATTCGTCGCGTTGAACTTGCCAACCACAAAGGGCGATCGCTTGCCGCTCTTGGCGT